>Ga0315281_10000385_pt1 | contig 60902 bp, 56 predicted proteins | sample YL17G07_0_MG_FD_204540 | JGI IMG/M metagenome (GOLD analysis project Ga0315281, IMG submission 204540) | Sediment microbial communities from Yellowstone Lake, YNP, Wyoming, USA - YL17G07_0 | ecosystem: Environmental > Aquatic > Freshwater > Lake > Sediment | place: USA: Wyoming | collected...
TGACCGCATCCAGGAAGGCCGGAATCTGGGCCTGGACGTCGTCGGCCTTGCCGGCCATCGTCACCATCACGAGAGCCGAGTGGCCGTCCTTGGAAACCGTCGACGGGTCGTTGGTGTCGAAGTAGGACGCCACGGAACCCACCGTGCCGGTCCCCAGGTCGGTCACGCGCTGCTGCACACCACGGACATATGTCTCGAAGGCCGGGTCCTCGACCGTGGTCGCCGCAGAGCGGACTATCACGACCTCACTGGCCTTGGCTGGCCCAGTCAGCTGCTGTTCGATCAGTTGCTGGGCCTGCTTGGAGTCGGGGGTGTTGACGAAGTCCCCCTGGGTGGTTAGAGCCTTGCCGAGTAGAGCGCCTGAGAGCGCCATCCCGACCAAGACGGCAACTAGCCATGCGCCCAGCGTGCGCCAGGGGTGCTTGCTGCTGGCCCGAGCCAGCGTTTCGGGGCTGATCCTGCGTGACATCCGGTCCTCCTCCCTCGGATACCTACGTCGTAGCCTACGCTGTAGTCTACGCCGTAGACACTACGACCCGGAAGAACGGGTGTCAACCCGAAATACGGAAATCCCCCGAAGGAGGGGAGTTGAGCAGCGTCACAACAGGAGCGCCGTCGAAGTAGTCCACGATGCTGATGCACGCGTAGCCCTGGCCGATACGGAATACCGCGTCGCCGAGGGTACCCAGGACGGCGGAGAGGATCGCTCGATTGACACCCCCGTGCGACACGACGACAACCGTTTCATCCCGATGCGCCTCGACGATCGTTGAGGCCGCTGCGGTAGACCGCGCGAGGAGGTCCTGCCAGGACTCCCCTCCCGGGAACCGAACCTTCGTGGGGGTGCGCATCCAGGTCTCGTAGATCTCCGGATACGCGGCCTCGATGTCGTCGAACCGCCTGCCCTCGAACTCACCGAAGTCGATCTCGGTCAGCCTGGCATCCGTGATGGGCGTGACACCGTGGGCAGCGGCGATCGGCAACGCGGTGTCGGTGGCGCGCCGCGCCGGGCTGGAGTAGACGGCGGCAACCTCCGTCCCGGCGAGGGCCGCCGCGACCTCTGCTGCCTGCTCGCGCCCCCTGTCCGAAAGCTCGAGATCGAGCCCGCCGTAGCACACCCCGTCGGCCGCGGCCGGCTCAGCGTGCCGAACCAGGATCAAGCGGGTCGTGCCCATCAGCGAACCGCCAGCGCTACCACGATCGCGAGTGTGCTGCACAACTCGACGGTGGCGCCCAGCGTGTCGCCGGTAACGCCGCCGAGCCACCGCTTGAACCACCAGCCGAGGATGAGGACCAGGACGACGACCGCTGCAACAGACGCGAGCGCATCAGCACCGAGGCAGGCAACGGCGACCGCTATGCCGACCAACGCGGAAACCACGGCCGACACGACCGAGGTGTGGTCGGTCGAGATGCTTCCGCTTCCCTCCCCCGCGCGCGCATAGGGAAGGCTTCTGCCGAGCGGCGCCGGGGTGGCTCGGCCCAACGCGAAAGCGGCCGCGACGATCGGCAGACCTCCCGTGACCAGCAGCGACGAAAGACATCCCACCTTGACGATCAGGTCGAGCACGATCGCGCTGGCGCCGAAGGCTCCGATCGTATGTCCCTTCATGATCTCGAGCGCCCGCTCGCGACCCCACCCCCCGATCGCATCGGTCGTGTCGGCCAGAGCATCGACATGCATCGCGCCGGTAAGTCCCACCTCCAGCGCAACCGCGAGCGCAGCAGCGACGACGACCGGCACCTGATGAGCGAGCAGCCAAGCGATCCACGCGCAGAGCGCTCCCACCGCCCCTCCCACCAGAGGGAAGCACCATGCGCCGCGCGCGATGTCGTCTCCGTCAAGATCGATGGCACGACCGATGGGAAGGATCGTGAGGAAGCTGACCGCCCCCGCCACACCCCTAAAGAGTCGCGTGATGCTACGCACCGGCATCCGTAACGCCGGCCTGATCGAAAGTAGCCATGTCCGACAGGATGGCAAGCGAGGATGCAACGAGCGGAAGTGCGAGTGCGGCGCCGCTGCCCTCACCGAGGCGAAGATCCAGCTGCAGCAGCGGGTCCAGTCCAAATTCCTCGAGCACCAGACGGTGACCGGGCTCGGTCGACAGATGCGACGCGATCATCGATCCGACGCATCCCGGCGCGATCCGCGCAGCGATCAGGGCCGCGGCGCCCGTGATGAAACCGTCGAGCACAACCGGGACGCGCTTGCTCGCGGCGCCGAGGACGGCGCCTGCTAGCACGCCGATCTCGAAGCCCCCGACCCCCGCGAGCGTCGCGAGGCCGTCGCCCAGGGTCGGATTTGCCTGCAGTGCACGGGTGACCGCGTCCACCTTCCGAGCCAGTCCTTCGTCGTCTATCCCTGTACCGCGACCGCACACCTCCTCGGGGTCGGCCGGCAGAAGAGCGGCGCAGACGGCGGCGGCCGAAGCGCTGTTGGCGATGCCCATCTCTCCGATGCCGATCACCCCCACACCCTCGGCGACGAGTTCGTCCACGAGTTCGATACCGATCTCTAGCGATCGCGTCGCCTCAGCGGCGCTCATCGCCGGACCGCGCGTCGAGTTAGCGGTGCCGTGTCCGACGCGGAGATCCCGGATGCCCGGGTGTGCCACGTCGGATGCCGTGCCGGCGTCGACCACCACTAGTCGGGCACCGGCCTGCGCGGCCAACACACAGATCGCTGCGCCACCCGACGCGAAGTTGAGAAGCATCTGTCCGGTCACCTCTTGCGGGTAGGCGCTAACACCTTCTTCAGCGATACCGTGATCACCCGCAGCCAACACCACCGCGGGCGCAAGGGCTCCGGGTTCCGTCGTCCCTCTGATCGCGGCGATCTGGCATGCGAGGTCTTCGATCCGCCCCAGACTGCGACGCGGCTTCGTCTTCGCGTCGAGGAGTTCCTGCGTGGCGCGTCGAACCGCTGCGTCGGGCTCTGCGATCTCCCCGACCAGGTCAGCCATCGTTGCGTTCATCCCGGTTCCCTTCTCTCCAGATCCAGCGGAAACTCTTCGATGGCGAGCACCCTGCCGGCGACCACGAGATAGGCAGCCGTCGCCCGGGAAGCGGCAAGTGCGTTGACCCGTCCGAGCACGTCACGGAAGGTGCGACCGAGTTCATTGTCTGGGACCAAGCCGAGCCCTACCTCGTTGCTCACCGCGATGGCCTGTCCGGCGCGAGACGCGAGAGCGTCGACCGCGCTCGAGGCTTCCTCCTCGATGGCGGCCGCCGCCACGCCGTCCATCACCTGGTTCGCAACCCAGAATGAGATGCAGTCGACGATCAGTCCGCTCGCCGAGTCAACCTTCTCCAGGGCGCCGGTCAGGGATCGCGGCGCTTCGATCGTGTCCCATCCAGGCGGACGTTCGTCTCGATGCCTGCCGATGCGCGACGACATCTCGTCGTCTTTGGCTTCAGCGGTGGCGACGAAGGTCACTTGCGTGCCCCAACTCGTCGCGATGCGGACGGCCAGGCTCGACTTGCCGCTGCGCGCGCCCCCCAGCAAGAACGTGAAGCCCATCAGAAGTCGATCCCCCTTCGAGCGGGTATCCCGCTGTCGTACGCATGCTTGATCTTCGCCATCTCGGTCGCCGTGTCGGCGATGTCGATCAGGCCGTCGGTTGCGTCGCGGCCGGTCACTACGACGTTCACGTGTGGAGGGCGATCCCGCAGCGTGGACAGCACCTCTTCCTCGGGGATCCAGCCCCAGGAGATGGGGTAGGTGAGCTCATCCAACAGGACGAAATCGTGTTTCCCTGACTCGATAGCCGCCTTCGCCGCCGCCCAGGCTTCGGCGGCGGCCGCCTGCGTCTCGTCCAGGTCCTTGGAGTCCCAGGTGAACCCGTCGCCGAGCGACCACCATTCCACGCCGAGGGCACGCGCGATCTTCTCCTCTCCGACCTTCCAGGTTCCCGACTTGATGAACTGGATCACGATCACGTCCCAGTTCCGCGCTGCAGCTCGCATCAACATCCCGAAAGCCGCGGTCGACTTCCCCTTGCCGTCGCCGGTGTTGACGATGAGCAGGGACCGAACCTCACCGTGGCGCGCACGGATGGGCGGCTTGACCGGTGGAAGCGCTTCGACCGTTCCATCGGACCGCTCGTGGATGATGACCGGGGTGCGTCTCGGTCTGCGCGATGGGACGACCGACACACCGCCGGTGGGCTCGGCCATGATGCGGACAGACGCACCGTAGTGATCCAGGATCGCGTCTGCAGTGAGGACGTCCTCGGCGGGACCGGTTGCCATGACACGTCCGGAGCGCAGCAACATCACCTGATCCGGGTACTGACCCGCGTGCGATAGATCGTGCATCGCGCTGATGACGGCGAGGCCGTCCTCTCGGCGGAGATGCTCGACCATGTCCAGCACTTCCTGCTGATGACCGACATCGAGCGCGCTCGTGGGTTCGTCCAGGAGCAAGATCGGCGCGCCTTGATTGAGGGCTCGCGCGATGACGGCCCGCTGGCGTTCTCCGCCCGATAGCGAGCCCATCTCCCGATCGCTGTAGGCACCCAGGTCCATGCGCTGCAAGGTATCGGTGGTCCGTTGCCTATCCGCCGCGCTTTCTCTTCCCAGATACGAAAGGTGTGGCGTGCGCCCGATCAGCACGTACTCAGAAACCGTCATGGACTCAGGAACGTTCGGGTTCTGCGGCACAACCGCCACGAGTCTCGCGATCTCCTTCGACGAGAGCCGATCGACAGGCTCGCCCTCCAGCAGGACCGAACCGGTGTGCGGCATCAGACCGGCGACCGAACGCATGATAGTGCTCTTGCCGGCCCCGTTCGGCCCAACCATGCCTAGCCATTGCCCGCGCAGCAGGGAGAACGAGACATCGCGAACGATCTCTTGGTCGCCGATCGACACGCTGAGCCCGCGAACCTCGATCGCGTTGGCCGTCCTCATCGTCCGAGCCCCCTGCTGCGCCGGAGTACAACGAGGAAGAACGGAGCCCCGAAGAAGGCCGTGATAACCCCGATAGGCAGTTCGGCTGGCGCGACGATGGTTCTCGCCAAGGTGTCGGCGAGGATCAGGAACGCGGCGCCCAGTATCAGTGACAACGGAACGACGACGCGGTAGCTGCTGCCGACCGCCAGACGGACCGTGTGCGGAACGATGATACCTACGAACGCGATAGCTCCGGCGACCGCAACGACCGCGGCCGTGCCGATGGTCGCGGCAACGACGAGCAGCATCCGCGCTCGGCCCACATTGATGCCGAGGCTCTTCGCTTCGTCGTCTCCCAGGTTGAGCACGTCGAGGTGCCTGCGGTGCAGCATGATCACAACCATCGTGACCACCACGTACGGCAGAGCGAGCCGGAAGCTCCCCCACCCGACCGTTCCCAGCCGTCCGAGCGTGAACGAGTACACCTGGCGCAGCACTCCGGTCTCGCGCTGCTGGATGTATGTCTGGATCGCGGTGAGAAACGACGCGATGGCCACACCCGCCAGGATCAGCATCGTGGGGCTGCGTCCTCGCCCCGCCGAACGGCCCAAGGCGAACGCGGCGGCCACCGCTCCTGCAGCGCCGACGAACGCAAGCACCGGAACCGTGTTGGCGCCGAGCGCGGCCGGGATGAAAGCGATGGCTATCGTGGCGCCCAGCTCCGCCCCCGCCGCCGCGCCGAGCAGATATGGATCCGCCAGCGGATTGCTGAACACGCCCTGGTAGGCGGCACCCGCCACGGCGAGCGTTCCGCCCACCATCCCTGCCAACAGAACGCGCGGCAATCGCAACCGCCACACGATCGCGGCGCTCTGGCTCCCGCTGCCCCGCGACGCAAGCCCATGCAGAACATCGCGGATCGGGATGCCCGCGGCGCCGGCCATCAGTCCGAGGAGGATCGCGAACAGCAGCAGTGCGAGCGCCGCGGCAAGCCAGGGTGACGGAACGTGTGGCGGCCGCACCGTCGGGCCCGGGCGCGACTCTGGCGAAGCGGGTCGCTTCGCCGATGCCGGTTCGGACCTTATGCGTTCGGTCACGCGGCAGGGCTCCCCGTCGGGGATCCCTGTTCGACCATCAACGCGTCCGCGATCGTCTGAACGAAGTCCACGACCCGCGGCCCCCAACGCGAGGCAACGTCCCCGTTCAGCGCGACAACGTTTCCGTTCTTGACGGCGGCGATCCCGCTCCAACCGGGTCGCGCCCCAACGACGCCGGCGTTCTGCTTGCAGCACTCGACATCGGCCAGGAAGATGAGGTCGGGATCGGAAGAGATGATGTACTCGGCCGACAGCTGCGGATACCCCGAACTCGCCTTCTCCGCTTCGTCCGCGATGTTGTTCAGACCGAACATCGCGTAGATCTGCCCGATGAAGGTCTGGGACGTGGCCGAGTAGTAGGTGTCGTCCAACTCGTGATAGATGGACAGCGGAACGGGCGATCTCGGCGTCGATGCGACAATCTGCCCGATCTCCGACCGCATCAGGTCGTCTAGCGCCTCGGCCTCACGCGTGTGCCCAGTGGCCTGACCGAGCTGAGAGATCTGGGCGTAGCTGTCGTCCAGCGTTGCCGCCGGCGCTTGCACCACGACAGGGATTCCCAATTGCCTCAAGGAGCGAACGAGTCCACCCGGATCGCTGGAGACCACGACAAGATCAGGCGAATAGGCGGCGATGGCCTCTATGTTCGGCGTGAAGCCCGATAGCTTGGACACAGGCGCCTCTACGGGGTAGTTCGACTGGTCGTCCACGGCCTTGACCTGGGCGCCGGCGCCTATAGCGAACAGCATCTCGGTAGCGGTAGGCGAAAGCGAGATGATCACCGTTGGCCGCTTCTGCAGGGTTACCGACCCGGCGTCGGTCGTGATGGTGACCGGGAAAGAGTCGGTCGTTGCTCCGGCGACAACCGGACTCGAAGACGCGGCGCGTGGGACCCCACCGCCTGACGCGCACCCGATCGCGATCAACGCAACCGCGAAGAGGGGGGCTAACTTCTTGAACACACCATCCTCCGTTCTTCGGAGGGTGGAGAGACCCGGCGAGTGCTCGCACGAACCGCCCTTCACTCCGAGGACAGACATCCGCGGCAGAGAGAAGGCGACCTGACTCGTCCCCGAAGGGCTTCACAGTTGCGGGACAGCGCCGGGATCTAACCGGACTTCGCTTGTCTCCCTTGCCACCCGGCAACCCGTGCCGGGCGAGCGAACTATAGCACCGGGCCATCGTGCCCAAGCGGTCAGAGCCGGGCTAGCCTTCGATCTTCAGGCAGCCGATCGCACCCGATAGATACTCGGTGAACCAGATGTTGCCATCGGGCCCGAACGCGATGCCAGACGGACCCGGCCCTCCCGGGACCTCGTACTCGGTCAAGCCTCCGTCGGGAGCAAGACGACCGATCTTCCCCGCGTCGTACTCGGTGAACCAGATCTCGCCCCCAGGGCCAGCCACGAGTGCCTCTGGATAGCTGTTGTCTCGGACCGCGAACTCGCTCACTTCACCCTCAAGGGTTATCCGGCCTATCGCGTCGGCGTCTTCGGTGAACCACAAGGCTCCGTCTGTTCCCGTGACGATGTGACCAGGTCCGCATCCCGGCGACGGTAGTGAGAACTCGCGCACTCCGCCCGCAGAGTCAACCCGGCCGACCCTACCTGCGTCCTCGGTGAACCACAGCGCACCGTCGGGTCCGGATGTGATGCCATACGGATAGCTGTTGAACGCCATGGGTTTGCACTCGGTGATACATCCGTCCGTGGTGATGCATCCGACCTTGCCCTCCAGGTACTCGGTGAACCAGAGGTGCCCGTCGAGTCCAGCGACGATGCCCTGCGGCCTGCTGGCCACCGACGGAAGCTGGAACTCCGTCACCTCTCCCTGTGGCGTCACGCGTCCGATGCGTCCGAAGATGTACTCGGTGAACCACATGTTCCCGTCGGGCCCGGCCGTGATGCAGAATGGCCCGCTCTGCGCAGAGGACAGGCCGAACTCGCTGATGTCACCATCCAGGGTGATGCGACCGATCTTCCCGGCGTATGACTCGGTGAACCAAAGCGCGCCATCCGGTCCGGCCGCTATCCAATACGGGTAGCTGTGCTCCGTCGGAAGCTCATGCCGAACGAAGCGCGCTGTGGCCTCCACCCGAGATCCCATCCAGGGAAGCTAGGCTCAGCGCAGAGCCGGGGCGAGGGCCGGGCGGCCCCCGCAACGTATGACGTGGGGCCCTCGGCACGGGACCTGGGCACGGGCCTTTCGCACGGGCGGGGCCCCATAAACGGGGTCCGCCCCTATCATGGCTGGAGTCTCCGGAAAGGTCATCGATGTTCGAGGGTGAGAACAAGCGCGAGAAGATCCTCGTCCTGCTGACGATGTGCTTCGCCCTCTTCATGGCGATGCTGGACAACACCGTCGTCAATGTCGCGGTTCCAACTATCGCCAGAGACCTGCACGCCGGCATCTCCGAGCTCCAGTGGATCATCGACGGGTACGTGTTGGCGTTCGCGTCTCTGCTCCTAACGGGGGGCATCCTCGGTGACCGATATGGCCGTAAGCGCATGTTCATGTCGGGTCTCGCCGTCTTCACGCTGGCATCCCTCGGATGCGGTATGTCTAGCGCGACCGAGACCCTGATCGCGTTCCGCGTCCTGCAGGGCGTCGGCGCAGCGCTCCTCATGCCGGGAACGCTATCCATCCTCACCGTCACCTTCCCGCCTCAGGAGCGAGCGAAAGCGATCGGCATCTGGGCGGGCGTGTCGGGCATCGCGCTGGCCTTGGGACCGACCGGCGGGGGATGGCTCGTCCAGCACGTGAGCTGGGAATCGGTGTTCTTCCTGAACGTTCCCATCGGCATCGTCGGCTTCTTGATCGCCGCCAGGGTCGTGACCGAGTCGCGTTCCGAGGAGACCCGCCGTCTCGACATACCGGGACTCGCCCTCGGAAGCGCCGCGCTGTTCTCGGCAACGTTCGGCTTGATCGAAGCGAACGACAAGGGGTGGACAAGCGCCACGATCCTGGCGGCGCTCGGTCTCGCGGCCGTCCTGCTCGCGTGCTTCCTTGTGTGGGAGACGAAGAGCGATCACGCGATGATGCCGCTGCGGTTCTTCCGCATACCCGCCTTCTCAGCCGGCAACCACGTCGCATTCTCGGTGTCGCTGGGGATGTTCGGGGTGTTCCTGTTCATAAGCCTCTACATGCAGAACATCCGCGGCTATTCGCCGTTCGCCGCGGGCCTCGCCTTCCTGCCGATGACCGCGATGATCATCTTCGTCGCACCGAACGCCGGCAAGATCGCCCAGAAGCGCGGTTCGCGGATGCCGATGACGGCGGGGCTTCTGATGAGCGCCACCGGTCTGGCGCTGCTTTCGTTCATAGGCGCCGACACCCACTACCTATTGCTGCTCCCCATCTTCGTGCTGATGGGCTCCGGCATGGGCATGACCATGACCCCGATGACGGCCGCAGTCATGAACGCGGTCGGCCCAGAGCGCGCGGGGCTCGGCTCGGCCATGACGAACACATCTCGCGAGGTCGGCGGCGTGCTCGGGATCGCGTTGCTCGGGACGATCCTGACGACCAAACTCAAGAGTTCGTTCACCGTCGCGCTCACAGCCATCGCCGGCCTTCCGGCGGCACAGGCCCAGGCACTCGCTGCCGATGCCGGCCACGGGAGGCTCGGCGCGGAGGTGGTGGGCACTCTGGCACCCGAACAGCAAGCGGCCATCTTCCACGCCTATCAGACGTCTTTCATGAGCGGTTTCCACCTCGCTCTGCTCTTCGGATCGGCGGTCCTCTTCAGCGCGGCATTCGTCGCGCATCGATACGTCCCGTCCGGCGCCCCTCAGCGCGACGCGCATCACCCTTCAGCCGACCAGCCGACGGAGGCGATGGCTCGCTAGGCGAAACGCCTAGGCAACGTCGGCGGCGCTGGCAAGGTGTCCGGCGAACCACGACGCGGCCCTGGCGGCAACCGCTTCCAGCGCCCCGGGTTCCTCGAACAGATGCGTGGCTCCGGGCACTACCTCGAGCTTCGCCTCGCAGCGGAACCTGGCGAGCGAAGCCTCGTTCAGCTCCATCACGACGGCGTCCTGGCCGCCGACGACGAGGAGCGTCGGGGAAACCACATCCGCTATCCGAGGTGCCGCCAAGTCTGGCCTGCCTCCGCGCGAAACCACTGCTGCGATATCCGAACCGTGCTCCGCGGCGGCCCACAGGGAAGCGGCGGCGCCGGTGCTGGCGCCGAAGTACCCCACCGGCAGACCGGCGCACCCCGGTTGAGATCTCAGCCATCCGGTCGCCAGGCGAAGCCGTTCCGCGAGCAGGGGTATGTCGAAGACCCGCGACCGGTCAGCGCCTTCCGACGGCGATAGCAGGTCGAACAGGAGCGTCACGAACCCTGCGATATTGAGGCGTCGTGCGATGTGGGCATTGCGCGGGCTCAGTCGGCTCGAGCCGCTGCCGTGAGCGAACAGGACCACCCCGATCGGCGATGCGGGGAACGAGAGCTCTCCGGGAAGACTGACCTCCGCCGTGCGTATCTCGACCCGTCGTGTCGAGCCCGCCCCGGCTTCCCGACTCAGGGCAAGCAGTTCCACGATGTCGTCGTCGGTCGTTTCCCGCTCCACCGATCTCCACTCCACCGTCTCGGCGCCGCAAGGCGGGCCAAGGAGCACCAGGTCGTCCACCTCGGGTCGCACCGTGTCGCACCCGTCCTGGGTCGCCTGTGGCGCAGCCAGGATCACCCGGATCGCGCCGCGTCTCTTCAGAACACGCGCAGCGGTTGCAGCGCTGGCCCCCGTCAGGAGTCCGTCGTCCACGAGGATCACGGTCCGCCCTTCCACTGGGACCACCGGATGGCGGCCGCGAACCCGCAGCACGACCTCCGCCAATTCGTCGCGCGCACGGCCCTTCACGTGTGACAACTCCTCATCGCTGACGCCGAGGATGCGCACAAGGGGCTCGTTGACCACGCATGTGCCGTCCTCAGCGATAGCGCCGAGAGCGAAGCCGGGACGACGCGGCGCTCGAAGCTTGCTCACCACCAAGACGTCCATGGGAGCACAGAAGGCGCCCGCCACCTGGAACGCCAGCGGCACGCCCCCGCGCGGGAGACCCACGACGACTGGATGCAGATCTGCGTAGTCCGCAAGCGCCCGGGATAACGCGCGGCCCGCCTGCCTCCCGTCTTCGAACGGCATACGTGCCTCTTTCCCCCGGCCCTATGTCCACGGTCCCTTTCGGGAGTGGGGGCACATAGGGCCGTAGGTCCCTCTGGGGGCGGGGCTTGACCGCGGCGTGGCTACTGGCTCGACACTAGGGCAGTGACGGAGGACCGGATGATCTCGATGGCCTCGTCTATCCGTTCGCGGTGGGTACGGTGACTGAGCACGGCAGCCCTGAGCGTGAATCGCCCGTCCAGAACAGTGCTGGAGAGGAAGACCCGGCCCGAGGCGTTGATCCGATCTAGCAACCGTCGGTTGATCTCATCGGGGTCCACGTCTGTCGTGGTGCCGGACGATCTGAATGCCACGATCGAAAGATCGGGTTCCGAAGGCACCTCTAGCCCCGGGATCTCCGAGAGCGACTCGTGGATGTGACGCGCAAGGTCCAGCTTCTCGTCGAGTGCCTCACGGAACGCCGACACACCGTGGAGTTGCAGTGGCAACCAGACGCGCAGTCCCCGGAACTCGCGCGACAGTTCCGGGGAGTAGTCGCTGTAGTTGGGCAACTCCGAGTCCGGCGCCAAGTCTTGCAGGTAGTCGGCCTGCGATTGGTGGGCGAGGCGCAGCGCCGCTCCATCCCGCACTATCAAGGCGCCGGTTCCGTAGGGAAGGAACATCCCCTTGTGCGGATCGAACGTGACGCTGTTGGCCTTCTCGATTCCTCGGAACAGGTCGCGCCCACGTGACGTCATCTGGAAAGCGCCGCCGTACGCACCGTCCACATGCAGCCAGAGGTTCTCCAGTTCCGCCAGTTCGGCGATCTCCTCAAGCGGATCGACGGTGCCGGTGTTGGTCGTTCCCGCCGAAGCGACGACCATGAAAGGCTTCCGTCCGATCCTGTGATCGGCGCGAACCATCGCTCGGAGCGCATCCACCTCCATGCGGTGTTCCGAAGTCGTCTCGACGATCTGTATGCAGCACCTGGGGAAGCCCGCGAGCGAGGCCGCCTTGGTGACGGAAGCGTGCACCTGATCGGTCACGTAGATGACTCCGTCGAGGAAGTCCTCCGGAAGCATCGCCTTCCTCGCTGTAACCAACGCGGAGAAGTTGGCTGTAGAACCACCTGACGAAAGGAACCCGCGAGCTTCCGCCGGGAAACCGAACAGATCGCAGAGCCACCTAACGACGCTGTCTTCGATCTGCACGAGCAGAGGCGACGGGGCCCAGAGGCCGACGTACCTGTTCACCCCGAGGGCGAGGAAGTCGGCGATCGCGGCCGTGTACAACCCTCCCCCGGGTATGTAGGCGAGGTAGCCGGGCGCAGCAGTATTGAACGACTTGGAGACCGCGATCTCGAGGTCGGCAAGCCGGGGACCGAGGTCTCCGCCCACTTCCGGCGGGGCACCGCGGAACCGGTCCGCGAGTGCTTCGAAACCTTCGACGTCCGAGGCAAGCGCGTCGGGAAGCGCGCTGATCTGGTCGGCTACGAACTTCAGCGCGGCTTCGCCTATCTCACGCATCTGCGCACCCGTTGGCTCGAGCGGGTAGCTCATCCGAACAGACTACGGCTAACATCAAGGCATGCCGCACATCGAACTCGTGCAGGGCGACATCACGAAGCAAACCGTCGACGCCATCGTGAACGCGGCCAACTCGTCGCTGATGGGCGGCGGCGGCGTGGACGGCGCGATACATCGGAGGGGCGGTCCAACGATCCTCGCCGAGTGCGCGAAGATCCGAGAGGAGCGCTTCCCGGACGGCCTCCCGACGGGGATGGCCGTCGCCACGACCGCGGGCGAGCTTGCCGCGGATTGGGTCATCCATACGGTCGGACCTGTGCACTCACGCACCGAAGACCGTTCGGCGCTGCTCGCCTCCTGCCACAGTGAGTCGCTGAAAGTGGCCGACGAGCTCGGGGCGAAGACCGTCGCGTTCCCCGCGATATCGACGGGCGTCTACGGGTACCCTCCACACGAAGCCGGCCCGGTGGCCGTCGCCGCTGTTCGAGACTCGCGGACCGATGTCGAGATCGTCCGTTTCGTGCTGTTCGATCAGACCGTCTTCGAGTACTTCCGTCGGGCGATCGAGGGAACCACGTAACTGCACCCCACTGATAGGATTCAACCTCTATGGCCGACCTGAGCGACTCCAAAGACGTCTTCGACCACATCTCCGAGGTGCAGATCGTCGACGTTCGCGAGCGGTACGAGTTCGACGCGGGCGGCATAGAAGGGGCGATCCACATCCCTCTCAACTCCCTCATGGGCGGAGCCGGGGACGATCAACTGAGCAAGGACAAGCCTGTTGTCGTTGTGTGCCGATCCGGGAACCGCAGCGAACTCGGCATGCTGATGTTGAAGGCCCGCGGCTACGAAGCGCACAACTTGGAAGGCGGCATGGAGGACTGGGATCGCAAGAAGCTGCCGTTTTCTGCTCCTGACGGCGGCCCCGGCAGGGTAGCCTAGCCGCGGCGGTCCCCACGGCCGCCAGGGGAACATGACGGCCATCGATACTGCCCGCGAAGCGCTTTCACAAGCCCTGGCCCCAGAGCGTATCCTCTCCGATCCGCTGGAACTGTCTCTCTACGCACGCGACGCCTCGATGTTCGAAGGCGGGTGCACGCTGGTCGCGCTACCACTCTCAACGGCGGAAGTCGCAGCCTGCCTCCGCATCGCCCGCGATCACCAGATGTTCGTCGTGCCGCGCGGCTCGGGTACCGGCTTGGCGGGGGCCGCTGTCCCCTTCGGCGACACCCTCGTGGTCGCGACCACCAAGATGAACCAGGTCCTCGAGATCCGCACCGAAGACCGGCTCGCATGGGTCCAGCCCGGCGTCATCAACCTCGATCTGGTGGATGAGCTGCGGCCGTTGGGCTTCACGTTCGCCCCTGATCCGTCGTCGCAGCAGGTCTGTTCCGTCGGCGGCAACGTCGGGACGAACGCCGGCGGACCCCACTGCCTCGCGTACGGCGTCACGTCCAGCCACATCCTGGCGGTCGAGATCGCGTTGCCCGACGGGGCCATCGAGGTATTCGGTTCCGAGGGACCCGAGTGGCCGGGCTACGACATGCGAGGCCTGGTGGTCGGGTCTGAGGGAACGCTCGGCATCGTCACACGCATCTGCGTGCGACTCGTTCCTCTGGCCACGGCCGTGCGAACCATGCTGCTCGACTTCACCACCGTGGAGGACTGCGCTGCCACCGTCTCGGCCATCATCGCCGCAGGAGTGATACCGGCCGCGCTCGAGATGATGGATCAACTCGTGACCGGCGCGATCGAGAACTATGTACACGCCGGCTATCCAACCGACGCGGCTGCGGTCCTGCTTGTCGAAGTGGACGGCCTCACAGAGTCGGTGGAAGCTCAGGCTACCGCAGTGGCGAGTGCGGCCCACGCCAACGATGTTCGCAACGTTCGCGTCGCCGAGACCGAAGTGGAGCGCGAACTCCTTTGGAGGGGGCGCAAGAGCGCGTTCGGCGCGACCGCTCAGATCGCACCCGACTATCACCTGCACGACTGCGTTGTGCCGCGAACGAAGCTCGCCACAGTTCTGACCGACGTATATGAGATCGTTCGCCGTAACGACCTGAAGGTCCTGAACGTGTTCCATGCAGGCGACGGCAACCTGCACCCACTGTTGGTATTCGACAGGCGCGAACCCGGCGCCCTCGACCGGGTCCTCCAGGCATCCGAGGAGATAGTCCGACTCTGCGTGCAAGCGGGCGGGGCACTTTCGGGCGAGCATGGGATAGGGCTGGAGAAGCGCGACTTCATGCCTCTGGTCTTCAACGACACCGACCTCGGAGCCCAAGCTTGTCTGCGCGATGCCTTCGATCCGGGAGGGCGCATGAACCCGCAGAAGGTCCTCCCCTCCAGCGCCAGATGCGGGGACCACATCGCCCTGCGCGGCAACGATGCTGCCTCCAACGATCTGCCGGAGGGAACATGGATCTGATCCACCCTCCATCCAAAGGCGACGTCGTGGAAGTCCTGCGTTCGGCTTCCGCCGATGCGCAACGGGTTCTGATCGTCGGCGGACGCCAGCACATGGACAAGGGGAACCCCAGCGAGATAGACGCGGAACTCTGGACAACCCAGCTCGACGCACTCGTTTCGTACGAGCCCGCCGAGATGGTCGCTGTGGTGGAAGCAGGTATGCGCTTCGCAGACCTCGACCGCATCCTGAGCGCGGGCGATCAAGAGTGGCCGGCGGACGCGCCTGGCGATGCCACCGTCGGCGGGATCATCGCCGCGGCCGTGACTTCGCCGCGCCGACTGCGGGTCGGCGCTCTTCGCGACACAGTCCTCGAGGTCGAACTCGTGACAGGCGACGGTCGCCTGATCCGCGGCGGCGCAAAGGTCGTCAAGAACGTCACCGGCTACGACCTCCCACGTTTCGTAGCCGGTTCACTCGGAACACTCGGCGCCGTAGTTCAGGTGGCACTCAAGGTCAGACCCCGACCGAAGTCGCGCCGCACGCTCATATGGCGCACCGACGACGCGATCGAGCTGGGGCTTCGACTCCTTGAGAAGGTACCTTCACCCACATCCGTTCTCGCAACTTCGACAAGCGTCGAGGTGCGTCTCGAAGGCTGGCCCGATGCGGTTGCGGCGCAGACCCGAGCAGCCGCAGATGTCAGTCGCGACCTCGGAACCACCGACGAGGGCGCCTTCCCCTCGCGAGCCCCTTGGCTAGCCTCCCCTATCGTCGCAGAAGTGTCCGCCGCTCCCTCCCGATTGCAGGCGGTGTTGGCTGCTCATGCCGGAAGCAACTGGGGAGCGCTCGTGGGCGTCGGAATCGCGTGGATCGGACTCGACTCTGAAGAGGCGCTCGCTCGACTCCGCGATGAGGTCGCGGTCGACGCGATCGCACCCGTCGTCAAAGGGCCCGGTGGGCTCGGCGCGTCGCCGCCGGCTCCCACCGTTCACCGGCGCCTGAAGGCGGCGTTCGATCCGGCGGGTGTCTTGGCGCCCGGTCGCTTCTGGGGAGAAGAAGCATGAGCCACGAGCCGCTCGGTGCCGCGATGCCCGAAGGTGTGCGATTCGTCGGATCTGCCACGGGTTCCGAGCCCGGTTGGCACGGCGGCGACCACCCCGCCACGGATGACATCGCGACATGTGTCGCCTGCGGCCTGTGTCTGCCCCACTGCCCCACCTACCAGCTGACCCAAGAGGAAGCCGCGTCTCCGCGCGGAAGGATCGCGGCCATGCGCGCGATCGACGAGGGACGTGCGCAGGTCGGCGCCGCGTTCATGGGCATCACCGATCTCTGCTTGTCATGCCGCGCGTGCGAAGACGTCTGCCCCTCCAACGTGCCCTTCGGGAGGATGATCGAAGGCGCAAGAGCGCAGGTGGAACCCTTGCGGATGGGAACAGCATCGCGCGTGCGCGCCTTCGGATTGACATCCGTCATCCGACGGAACTGGCTCCTTGATGGGATGGCTGCCGTCACTCCCCTTGCGAGACCCTTGCTCCCCAAACGGATCAAGCGACTGGTGCCACGGTCATCTCTGAAAGACGTCTTCACGAAGCTCCCCCGATCTGTCGAGCCGGAGGGGACCGCGCTTGGCACCGTGGCCCTGCTTCGCGGCTGCGCGCAGGACCGCTGGTTCAGGGCCGTGAACGAAGCCACATTGCGCGTGCTCATCAAGAATCACTGGCGGGTCGTCGTTCCTCCGCAGCAGGTTTGCTGCGGAGCACTCTCCGCCCACTACGGTCATGTGGCGGCTGCGAGGGACATGGCGCGAACCAACATCGCAGCATTCGACGGCGTGGACTTCATCATCGCGAACTCCGCGGGCTGCAGCGCCCACGTTAAGGACTACGGACAACTCCTCGGCGGCGAACTGAGGGCCCACAGCACCTCGCGCAAGACCCGCGACCTACTCGAGTTCCTTGCAGAGCAGGGCATCGAACCACCTGCGCGAGGCGCGGACGTCGGTCGCGTCGCCTATCACGACGCATGCCACGCAACACACGCGCAGGGAGTGCGCGCGCAACCGCGTGAGCTTCTCTCCAAGATTCCCGGTCTCGAGATAGTCGAGATCCCCGACGGCGACACCTGCTGTGGCGCCGCAGGTCTCTTCAACGTTCTGCAGCCGGCGATGGCCGGTGAACTCGGCGGCAGCAAGGCAAACGCGATCTCGTCCACCGGAGCGCTGATCATCGCGTCGGCCAACCCGGGCTGCAGCATGCAGATCGCGGCGCACATGGAGGAACGAGGCGAGGGCGTGGAAGTCCTGCACCCCGTTCAGTTGCTCGATCGCGCGTATCGCGTCTCCGGCTGAGCGACCCAGGCCGCCCGCTTCGCGAAACGCCTCGCCGAACGCCGCCTTATCCTGAGGGTCGGCGGGAATGAGGTTCGCGGACGCGGAACGGCCCAAGTAGAAGTGACCCTGGTTGCCGAGAGCGACGGAGGAGACGGCTCGACAGTGAAGATGGCCTCCGATGGGACCCTTGCGGGCCGGGTCGCCCAGTTGAGCAGGGGGATGCTTCCCAGGCTTGCCCGGGACCTGACCGGCCGTTTCGCGAGACGCCCCTCAGAGCGCCTCAGCAGAGGAGGGGCGCCGTGATAAGCGGAGTCATCCTGGCCGCCGGGTCCTCAGCGCGGATGTCCGGCGCCAGGCAACTCCTTCCGTTCCAAGGCAAGCCGATCCTTCAGCACGTGATAGACGCTGCCTTCCAGGCCGCTCTCGACGAGATCCTCGTGGTGATCGGTCACGAAGAAGACAGGCTGCGGGCCGCGATAGAACTCCCGCCGAAGGCGCGCTTCGTCCTCAATCTGGACCACGAGTCCGGCCTTTCGACGTCACTGGTCACGTCCCTGCAAGCCGCCGACCCCACGTGCGAGGCGGCCGTGGTCTTGATGGGCGACCAGCCGACCTTGTCTCCCGCCGTCATAAGAGCGCTGGTGGAGGCCTTCCTGGAGACGATGATGCCGATCGTGCGCGCGGAGTTCCGCGACGGACCCGGGCCCGCCCTGCTTTCGGAAGGGATATGGGACAACCTCATGACGCTGAAGGGCGACACCGGGGCCCGCGGGTTCATCGAAGCGAACCCCGATCTCGTCGAGACCGTCCGGTTCGACGAAGAAGCACCGATAGACGTGGACAGCGATGAGGCCTACGGACTCTTGGTTGAGGCCCGAGGCGGGGCCTGAGAGGATGACGGCTTCATGAAGATCATCCACATCGCACTCGGCATCGGCATCATCCTGGCAGCGCTGGCCACCATCGTCGCGGCTTTCATGCCAGCGAAGTTCAACGAGGAGCAGTTCGAGGGCGTCTCGGGAACCGTGGCCGGGCTGCTGATCGTCCAGGTCGTCGTCGGCTTCTTCCTATTCACATCCCAGGTGAACGAGAACTTCAACGCCCTGATACACATCGTCCCGCCGGTGATCTCTCTCGCTTCGGTCTTCGGAGCGCGTGCGACGCAAGGGGACAGGAGGAGACTCCTCGTTTCCCTGGCAGGGGCTCTGGTGCTTGTCGCCGGAGTGACCTCGTACCTGACAGGCCTGGCCGCGCGAACGCCGGGCGGCTAGAGCCCCGCCACGGCCCGCGCCTGTACAAGCGACCTGCCCGCCAGCGACGGGTCGGCAGACACCCACCAGACCTGGTTGCCGGATGCGAAGAAGTACTGGATCTGGCCGAATCCCTGCAGCTTCCAGATACCCCCGTCCATCTGCTGTGGCGTGCCGAACGGGGTGTTCCCGCCCGCTATCGCAGCCGCAATCTGTTCGGCCATGGCCGATGCCATCGCGTCGGCATCCGTGGCGGCAACCCATACCTGCGACTCGTGATCACCGTTCTTGTAGTTGCCCACCACGGCCCCAGACAGCGGGAACTGACTTGGAAGGAAAGCGGTCACCTGTTGCATAGCTTGATCGGCGGTCAGGGTTTCCTCCAGCGGAACGCCGGCGAGCTTGAGGGGAAGGTCGGGAACGCTCGTTGTCCCGCCCGCTGGCATCCCCCCGGGCATGCCCGCCGCCGAGCCGGTGACGCTTCCTGTCGCGGGCTCCTTCCTCAGGATCGTGAAGGCTACCGCCACCACCAAAACGATGGCCAGCAAGGCCAGGCTCGTGTTCCGCAGGATCGCAAGTCTCTGCTGCTTCGTGACCTCCTCATCGGCAGCTTTGCGGCGCATAGGAAGCCAAGCGAATGCGAGCACGAATGGGGCCAGGCCAACACCTACGATCCCGCCCACCAGTAGGGCGGTCAGCCACTGTGGCATCAGGGAGTCGGTCCCGATGTCGGCGGGATCTCCCCCGGCTCTCCACCAGGGCTCTCTCCCCCCGGACTCTCCTGAGGCAGTGGCGGCTCTCCGGACGGGGTAACAAGCTGACCTGGCGGCTCCGGCGTGAAGCCGGGGGCCAGAAGCGAGAGGTACTCATCTATCGAACGGGGCGTGTAGAAGGCCCCGATCTTCTTCGCAACTATCTTCCCCTCCGCATCGACCAAGAAGGACTCGGGATATCCCGAGAGTCCCCATCGTTGGTACTGGAGACCGCTCGGATCGAAGGCGCTGTCGTAGGAGATTCCGTAGAACTCCTCGAAGGTGCGGGCCCACGATGCGGAGTCGGACTCGTCGACGCCGATGAAGTGGATGCCCGAGCCCTTCCAGCGGCGATAGGCGTCAGCCAGAACAGGTCCTTCCTCCTTGCACGGACCGCACCAGGACGCCCAGAAGTTGACGAAGACCGGCTTGCCCAGCAGGTCGGCGAAATCGACGTGCTTGCCGTTGATCGTATCCAGCTCGAACCCCGGAGCCGGTTTGCCCTCGGGCGCGGCGTTGTCGAGCCCCTTCTTGCTCCCGGCGGAGACCGCCAGCCAGAGTAGGAAGACCGCCCCGATGACGATGCCCGCGGTCAGCATCCCCCTTGAGCGGGAACCTGGTTTCGGCCCCCGGGGTCCCTGAGGTCCGTTCCGCCCAGAGGCATCCAGGTCTATCCCCAGAGCGGCGGCTGCCCCCGTCGGCTCAGGGGCGTTTCCGCTGGTCGGGCTGGGTCCATCCACAGAGATACCTCCGAGAACACGGTTGAGCACCAAGCTTATGGGCCGAAGGTTCCGAACGCGGCGCTATCTGTCCCACGGCCCTAGGGACCATCGGCACCCATCAAATACGACCGAATCTGTCATAAGTATGTCTGGTAGGCGAGAATGTGCCTCAGTATGTCTGGTAGGCGAGAATGTGCCTCGCGGAGGGAAGTCCATCTCCATTCCCCCAGGCGAGGTCGATGCGTTGGGGAACCACGGCACGGGAGTGACTCGATGAGCGACTTGGATCCGTTCCAGGGTGATGAGTGGAAGGACGCCGCTGGCGGCGACCTCGAGGCGAAGCAGAACAAGAAGCCGTTGGCCATCCTGGGCATCGCGGCCCTGGCAGCGATCCTCTTGATGTCGGCCGGCATCTTCAAGAAATCGGTCGTCTACTACAACTACCCCTCGGAGATCATGGCGTCTCCCGTCGCCTTCGAGGGCAAGGTGGTCCGCCTGCAGGGAACGGTGGTTCCCGGAACCATCCAGTACGACGATGCCACTGGCACGACGACCTTCGAGGTGCTCGACCCGCAGGACGAGACCACCACGATGACGGTCGTCTACACAGGCACCGTTCCCGACACGCTGAAGGACAACGCACAGGCCGTTGCCGAAGGCGAGTACAAGGACGGGGAGTTCCAGGCCACGACCCTGTTCGCGAAGTGCCCCTCCAAGTTCACAGAATCGACGTCCCCCGCGGCAGCGGCAGCATCGACCGCGTCAGAGACTTCGGGGGGTTGAGTGCCCGATCTTCCCGAACTGGGGATCGAACTCTCCGGCGTGCGGAAGTCTTTCGGATCCCAGGCCGCCCTTCAGGGGATAGACCTTTCGATCGCGCAGGGCAGCTACGTGGCCGTCATGGGCCCCAACGGAGCTGGAAAGACGACGATGCTCAAGATCATGGCGGGTCTCTCCGCTCCAACCAAGGGCAGCGTCCGAGTCGCGGGGATCGAGATGCGGCGCGCCGGACCGGGACTCCGACGTCAGGTGGGCTTCGTGAGCCACGAGAGCATGCTCTACCACGACCTATCCGCCTGGGAGAACCTGGTGTTCAACGCCAAGCTCTTCGAGGTTGCCCGGCCCGAGGAAGTCGTGACCGCGGTGGCCGAACGTCTCGACGTTTCCAAGCATCTCAAGAAGCCGGTACGCGCGCTTTCGCGCGGCACGCGCCAGCGCGTTGCCATCGCCAGAGCCATCCTGCACAACCCGCGCGTGCTCTTGATGGACGAGCCCTACACGGGACTGGACGAGGTTGCCGCCTCGTCGCTCTCCGACCTGCTGATCGAACTGCACACGCCCGAGCGAACCCTGATCGTCACCGTCCATGAGGTCTTCAGAGCGCTCACCGGACCCGAGCGGTTGGTCGCCATCGCCGGAGGCAAGATCGCCCTGGACCGTGCGATCAAGGGCGACGAAGAAGAGGTCACGGACGCGTACCGAGAGTTGCTGCGGGTCGAGAGTCAGGGAGCCAGGACATGAGCTGGATGGGCCCGGCGACGCTGATAGCACGCAAGGACCTCCGTATCGAGATGCGCACCAAGGATGTGGTGACCTCGGTCGGGCTGTTCGCCCTGCTGGTGGTCGTTGCGACGAGCTTCTCCTTCCCGACCTCTGGGGAAGGACGCCAGGGCGTTGCCGCAGGGATGCTTTGGATGGCCTTTCTGTTCTCATGTCTCCTCGGCCTGGGCCGCTCGTTCGCACTGGAGAAGGAAGAGGGGAACATGGAAGGGCTCATGTCGTCGCCCGCCCCGCGGGAATCAATCTACCTGGGCAAGATGCTCTCCAACCTGATCTTCACCGGACTCGTTGAGATGGCGATAGTCCCGATCTTCCTGATCCTGCTTCAGCTGCATCCGGGCAAGGGCATCACACTGCTGGTGCTCACCGCGATCCTGGGAACCCTGTGCATCGTGACGATCGGAAGCCTCTTCGCGGCGATGGCCGTCAACACCCGTACCAGGGAGGCCATCCTTCCCGTCCTCGTCATCCCGGTCGCCGTGCCGGTTGTCATCGCCTCGGTGAAGGCAACGGAGGCGGCGTTCCTCGGCCGGTCCGTCGCCTCGGCGCAAGGATGGCTGATACTTCTTACCGCCTATTTCCTGGTGTTCTTGTTGGTGTCGTTCGCGACTTTCCCTTTCCTACTGGAGGAGTGAGATGGCAGTTGACGCAGATCGTCTGACGGACGAAGACGAATCACCAGCGATACGCAAACCCAACCTCAAGCTCTGGGCCGGGCTGACCACGCTCGCGTTCTTGACCCACATCCCGCTGGCTCTCTTCTACGCACCGGAGGACGTCGCGCAGGGCGCCGCGCAACGCATCTTCTACATACACGTGCCGAGCGCATGGATCGGCTTCCTGGCCTTCGGAGTCGTGTTCGTCTGCAGCATCGCGCTCCTGGCGACCAGCAAGCGCAAGTGGGACGACATCGCCGCCGCGTCCGCGGAGGTCGGCGTGATCTTCACCCTCGCCGTCGTCCTGACCGGCCCCATCTGGGCCAAGGCCTCCTGGGGGATCTGGTGGACGTGGGATCCGAAGTTGACCGCGGTCTTCATCCTGTTGTGCATCTACCTTTCCTACCTGGCTCTGCGTCAGTACGTCGCGGAACCGCTGCGCCGCGCTCGCTTCTGCGCGGTACTCGGAATAGTCGGCTTCCTCGACATCCCGATCATCGTCATGGCCGTCTCCTGGTGGCGCGGAGAGCACCCGAGTTCCGTCCTGGTCAAGGGCGGTATGCCTCACAAGGACCTGCTCGTTCTGATGATGGGCAACCTCACTTTCACGCTTCTCTACATCACCCTGTTGAAGACCCGGATATACGTGAACGCTCTGAAGCGCGTGAAGCAGGAGGAGATAGCCGGATGAACGAGAACCCGACGACCGTCACCTACATGGTTTGGGGATACATAGTGGCTGCCGCGTTGTACGGCACCTACGTAGCCAGCCTCCTGATCCAAAAACGCAAGCTCGAGAGGGGTGATGATGTCAGCCCTGGGTAGCATCGCCGTCTACTTGGCGCTGGGCGCGGCCCTATGGGCCGCCGGCGTGGGCTTCTACGGGGCGAGAACCAAGAACGCGATGGCCATCCGAAGCGCGGAGGGTGCCATCAAAGCAAGCGCCATCTGCCTCACGACCGGAGCACTCGCTCTGTGGTGGGCGCTCATCACCCACGACTTCACTATCAGCTACGTCGCAGAGGTATCGAGTCGCGCACTTCCGCTCTTCTACACGATCGGAGCCCTGTGGGCGGGTCAAGCCGGCTCGATCCTGCTTTGGGCCTGGATCCTCTCGATCTACTCCGCGATCGTCGTGATCCAGAACAAGAACAGGAACCGCGACCTCATGCCCTATGTGGTTGTCGTTCTCGGTGCGGTGATCGGGTTGTTCACCTTCCTCATCGCCTTCACACACACGAGCCCGTTCTCCACGTTGCCGGCTGCCATGGTCCCGCCCGATGGCCAGGGGATGAACCCGCTGCTGCAGAACTACTCGCAGATGTTTCACCCGGTGACCATCTACACGGGCTTCGTCGGCTTCACCATCCCGTTCGCCTTCTGCATCGCCGCGCTCGCCACCGGCCGATTGGACGACCGCTGGATCAAGACCGTTCGCGGCTGGACCATCTGGGCCTGGCTGTTCCTGGGTATAGGCGTCGTCCTCGGCGCCCGATGGGCCTATGTCGAACTCGGATGGGGAGGCTACTGGGGCTGGGACCCGGTCGAGAACTCGAGCCTGATGCCCTGGCTCATCGGCACGGCCTTCCTTCACTCGGTGATGATCCAAGAGAAGAAGGGCATGCTGAAGGTCTGGAACGTGACGCTGGCCGTCGCCGCGTTCGTCCTATCTCTGTTCGGAACCTTCCTCACAAGATCAGGGGTGGTGCAATCGGTGCACGCGTTCGCCGAGTCGAGCGTCGGCCCCTTCCTGATAACGGGCATCGCGATCGTGGTCGCCGTCTCCGGAGCGTTGATCGTCTACCGACTTCCGGAGCTGCGCAGCAAGGCGGTCATGGAGTCGATGGCTTCACGCGAGGGGGCCTTCCTGCTCAACAACCTCATCCTGGTCGCCATGGCCTTCATGGTCTTCTGGGGAACGACCTACCCGATAGTGGCCAAAGCGATAGGCAGAGACGTCACTGTCTCGGGCAAGTACTTCGACTACTACGCTCCGGCTCTTGGGGCGGCGCTGGTGTTGCTCACGGGCTTCTGTCCGCTCCTCGCGTGGCGCAAGGCGTCGAAGAAGAATCTGAAAAGGAATTTCATCGCTCCGCTCGCAGGGGGAACGTTGGTCGGCGCGGTTCTCTACGTCATGACGGGGGGACACCACGTCGGCGCGGTGTTGATGGGCGCCTTCTCCACCTTCGTGTTCGTGACTATCTTCTCGGAGTTCTACAGGGGCATCCGGGCGCGTGTTCGCATCAAACAGGAGGGGCCACTGAAGGCGACGGGCAAGTTGTTCACCACCAACCCTCGCCGCTACGCGGGCTACGTGATCCATCTCGGAACCATCGTCTTGATCCTCGGGATGGCGATAAACACCGCCTACAAGACGGACTCACGGACAACCCTCGACAAGGGAGCCTCCTACACCGTGAAGGGCTACAAGATCACCTTCACGGGAGTCGAAAGCACCTCGACACCGTTGAAAGACTCCACGACTGCGACCCTCAAGGTCGAGTCGCTGGACGGCAAGTCCCTGGGAACCGTTCGCTCGACCAAGGCTTTCTACCAGAACACGGAACAGCCCACGACCGAGGTCGGCATCCTGCCCTCCATCGCCGAGGATCTCTACGTCATCCTCGAGGCGCCGATGCCCGGTGACTCGAACACCAACTCGGCTTCGCTTCGCTTCGTGATCAACCCCGGGATGTTCTGGATATGGCTGGGAGCGATCCTCATGGTCGGCGGTGGAGTCGCCGCCGCGATGTTCGGCCGCAAGAAGGAGGTGACGCGCGAGGCCGCTCTCGTCTACGCGAACGTCGATGGCTAGGCGCTCCCGGTTCGCCGCGGCACTACTGGCTCTCCTGTGGACGATCGGTGGCGGCTACACCGTCGCGCACGCCAGCATGCCTCATATGAGCACGGGCAACTTCCGCATGAACCCGGCGGCGTGGATGCTGGACACGCCGATGCCCCCTCAGATGTCCGACACTGCGCATGTGACCCCGCAGATCGCGCCTGCGATGCCCTTCCACTGCAACGATGACATGGGGATGACCACGACCGGCGGCACCGGCACCAGCACCGCTGCCGCCGGCATAGGTGGCATAGGCGGCGGGCCGCTAGCGGAAGGACCCGGCCTCGCGGCGATCCTCTTCAGTCAGAAGACCCCCACCCCGATCCCAACGATCAGCCCGATGCCCTCCACCGTTCCGGGGCTCATCTCCGGAACGGGTGAGATGCCGAACGTCAACCAGAAGGACTTGGCTGAGGTGACCAACGGCATCATCTGCCAATGCGGATGTGGTCTCACCGTCTACGCGTGCGAACTGTCGATGCCTTGCTCCGTCTCTCCGAAGATGAAGTTCCAGGCGGCCGTCTACCTCGCACAGGGCATGACTCCAGCTGAAGTCCTCGACCAATTCGCCAAGGACTTCGGGGAGAAGGTCCTAGCAGCACCGACGAAGTCGGGCATCAACCTCGTTGCTTGGGTGCTCCCGTTCGTCGGCCTCGCCGTCGGCGCGGGCCTAGTCGGCTGGGCGCTTGTGAACTGGAAGAGCGAGCAGGCCACCACCGTGCAGGGTCCGCAGGAGACCGACACCGAGATGCTCGCCCGCATCGAAGATGAAGTGAAGAAGGGGCTCTGAGATGGCGGCCCTAGGCGCGATGATCGCCTTCTTCCTCTTCCTGGCCGTCGTCTACCTGATACTGCGCCCCTTCCTGGTGCCGGAAGCGATAGTCGATGACGACCTCGCCACGATCCAACTCGATATCCAGAAGGATCGCATCATCGAAGCGATCCGCGAGATCGACATGGACTATCAAACCGGCAAGCTTTCCGACGATGACTACAACCTCCTCCGCTCCCGGTACACGGCCGCAGCTGGCGAGATCATCCGCCGCATCGACAGCGACGCGGCGGCGGACGCACAAGCCGAACCGGAAGAACAAGCCCTGCCGCCGGTCCAGGACGCTGAGACGGACGACGGCTTCGACGACGAGCTGGACGACGAGCTGGAACGGCAGATAGCCGAACGCAAGTCGGCGATGAAGGAGGCACGATGAAGAGGGTCATCGCAACCATCGCAGCGCTGACCCTGCTCGTGCTGCCCACCATGTCTGCCAACGCAGCTGCTGGTGGCGACGCCACCATCCAGGGAACCCTCGTCAACGGCACGACAAACGAGCCGATCGCCGGTGAGTCCGTTTCTCTCTCGCAGGCCAACGTCCAGACACAACAGCCGAACGAGAACATGGACCAGGCCACCACGGACTCCCGCGGCCGCTTCGAGTTCTCCTCGGTTCCCTCTGGCGACCAATACATGTACGACGTCAGCGTCAACTACCAGGACGTGGACTACCTCTCCAAGGCGCTGACGCCGAAGGCGGGCGAAACGGTGCCGGTCAAGCTGACGGCCTACGACTCCTCCGAGTCTCCGAAGGACATGGGCATCTCGTCGTGGGTCGTCTATCTCGACAAGGACCCGGGGGGCATCGCCGTAGAACAGTCCGTCACGTACGTGAACTCCGGCAAGACCACCTACCCGGGGATCGCGATGCCGGGATCCAAGGATCATCTGTCCGTCGAACTCCCTGTGGCCACGACCGCGGTGGAGAACTCGCAGCAGACCGACGGCTTCTTCGCACAGTGCTGCAGCGGGGTGGTCGATGGAACGTTCGGGTTCACGGCTCCCTTCGTTCCCGGCCCCAGCGAAGGCATCCTCCGATACGTCTCCACTTCGCCGCTTTCCCTTTCCTTTCCTGCACAGTTCCCGACGACCAACTTCACGATGTACGTGGCGCCCGAGATCACCGTTACGTCGACCGAAGGGCTGACGCAGGCCGGCACGGAATCCCTTCCCAGCGGTGGGCCATCGCCGACTCCGATCGTGTACACCAATTACACCGCGTCGAACCTCGCCGCCGGTCAGACCGTTGGCGCCGAGACCACGATGGCTGCCGACAAGCCACCCACCCTCGCGTTGATCCTCCTCGCTCTCGCGGGCCTAGCGGCGCTCTTCGTGGTGGTCGTGAGGTTGCGGCTCGCCGCGCAGAAACCCAAACCATCGGGAGGACCTCGCAAGGCGACGCCCTCGCAACCCGTGCGGCGCAAGCCTTCCAAGCCTAAGCAACCCTCGCGATCAGAGCGTCACTCCGAAGCGGAAGTCGACGCCGATCTCCTCATCGCAGAGATCGCCGCCCTCGATGTCTCTTTCGACCAGGGACTGATCCAGGAAGACGACTACAGGAAGCTAAGGGCCGCCAGGAAGGCACAGCTGCTGGACGCGCGCAAGGAGGATGATGGCGGATGAACTGGGTCACGCTACTCAGCGCCCTTCTCGCGACCATCGCGGCCGGAACCGCCTCGGTCGCTATGGGGCTCGAATACGCGAGATCGAGACGCCCTCACGCGGCCTGCTGGACCATCTCCCTCGCCCTCTTCGCACTCGCCTCCGCCCTACTCGCGATCGGTGAAGTCATCGGTTGGTCGCCGTGGTTGTTCCGGATGTACTACATGGTCGGCGCGGTACTTGTCGTGCCCTGGATGACGCTGGGCGCCGTGTGGCTGTTCGGACCCATCAAGCTCGCTCGAGTCGGAGTGTGGATGACCATCGGGCTCAGTCTCGCGGTCGTCGTGGTTGCCCTGCTCTCAAGCCCCAAGGTACCGACCGACTCGCTACCCGAACTGAAGGACGCGCTCGAGAGCGCGCGGATCGCTAGGGGGCTGGCGATGCTCGCCAATGCCGGGGGAACCCCGGTGGCCATCTTCCTCCTCCTTCGCGCTGCATCGACGTTCCGGCGCAAGAAGGTTCTTCCGAACAAAGCTTCGGGAGCGATCATCATCTCGATCGGCATCGCCGCGGCCGCGGTCGGCGGGCTTCTCGCGGTCGCAGTGAGCGTGATCTACCTCGCTCCCTCACTGGCTGTTGGTGCCGTGCTGATGCTGGCCGGCTTCCGGCGATGGAATCAAACACCCCATGTCAACGCGGAACTCGCTGGAGTTCCGACGTGACCGGCAGGAAGACAGATTAAGAGAGAGAGGTGTTTGCCTTGCAGCTGACAAGAGAAGCCGACTACGCGGTGCTGTGCGTGCTCGAAGTGGCGCGCTTCGGTCGTATGAGCGCCGCCGAAGTGGCGCGGCGACAGCAGATATCCCCCGCGTTCCTGGGGAAGATTGTGGGTTCCCTCGCGAAGGCCGGTGTACTCACCACGCGCCGAGGCGTCGGCGGGGGGATCGACCTGGGGCGCCCGGCGGAGTCGCTCACCCTTCTCGAGGTGGTGGAAGCGGTCCAAGGACCGTTCGCCATCAACCAGTGCCTGATCCATTCGGGTAGCTGCGACCGCCAGAGCGGCTGCTACGTCTACCCCCTGTGGGTGAAGGCGCAGCACGACATGAAAGCCGCGCTCAACGTGAGCATCGCCGAAGTCATGGCGAATGGAGACAGGCAACACGGCCACGCCACCGGCAACGGCCAGGTCGAGATCAAAGGGGCCGCCGTCAAGTGAGCCTCGTTGCACTGAGCCTGTCCCACAAGACCGCCAACCTGGCGGACCTCGAGAAGGCGTCTATCAGACCGGCGGCGCTCGGCGACGCGCTCTCGCGGTTGCTCATGGAATCGCACATCCTGGAGGCTGCGGTCCTCTCGACCTGTAACCGCACCGAGGTGTACGCATGGGGCCAAGACGCCGAGCCGACCCTCAAGCAGATCGGATCCACGCTGGAGGACTTCCAGGGCCTTGGGCGGGGATGGGTCAGCGAACGATCGGCGGTTCACTTCGGAGACGCCGTCATCCACCATCTCTTCCTGGTCGTGTCCGGGCTCGACTCCATGGTTCCCGGGGAAGCCCAGATACAGGGCCAGGTGCGCGACACCTATCGCGCCGCTTCGGAGATAGGATCGGTGGGTCCCAACCTTCACACCCTCTTCCGATGGGCGCTCGAGGCCGGCAAGCGGGCGCGAACCGATACAGCCCTGGCACAGGCCCGCCGCGGTCTATCGACGGCGGCAGTCGAAGCCGTTTCCACCAAGCTGGGTGACCTTCGGGGCAAGAACATGCTCATGGTGGGAACCGGCAAGATGGCCGGCATGGCGATACCGGTCCTGCGCGAGCGCGGAGCCGAGGTTCGCGTCGCCACCCGCCGCACGGAGGTGGCGTCCGCCCTGGCGGCCAGGCTTGGTGTTTCCGCCATCCCCATACATGACCTCGAGAAGGAACTCGAGACGACGGACGCCGTGGTGTTCGCGACCATCGCTCCCCATTTCGTGCTAACTCGCGAGCAGGGTGCGCGGCTCGCGTCCGCCCGCGAAGGGCGGCCGCTGCTTGTCATAGACCTCGGCCTTCCCCGCAACGTGGACCCCGAGGCCGGCGACCTCCCCGGATTGGATCTGTACGACCTGGAGCGGATGAACTCCGAAGGCCTCACGGGAGGCCACGACTGGGACATCGAGCTGGAGAGGGCCCGGGAGATAGCCCTTGAGGAGGCCCGCGCCTGCGCCGACGCCTTCCGGGAGAAGGCCGCCAATGACCTGGTTTCCCGCATCCACGACAACGCCGAAGAGGTGGCCAGCGCCGAGCTGGAGAGGACCCTGAAGAAGGTTCCGGACCTCGACGAGGCCGGGAGAGAGGCCGTGGAGGCCGCCCTTCGCCGGGCCGTCCGCAAACTGGTTCACGTGCCTACGGTGAGGGCGAAAGAGGCCGCCTCCCAGGGTGACGAGGACCTCTTGACGGCCGCCAGATACCTCTTCGGATTCCCCGAAGAATCCGCCTCCGGCGAGAATGCCTCGCCCTCCTGATCCCGGCCTCTGTGGAAGCACCAGAAAGTCCTGAAACGGGTGCCTTAGGTCCCTCAATGAGGGAGCCCTAAGGACTCAGCCGCCGGCTATCAAACCAATACACTCAGAATTGACATTAGAAGCTATAGAAAAAAGGTCGGAAATGGCTGAGCATCAGGCACGGAGCACAGCCCAGATTCAACAAGATGGGACCGTCGAGGATGGCTTCTTCCCGACGGAGGAGAGGGGCTGAGATGGCACCCCCCGACGAGGAAACCCCGGACCCGAAAGCCCCTGAACCCACGACCCCTGAACCCACGACCCCTGAACCCACGACCCCTGAACCGAAGGTCCCCGACCACAAGCCCGGCGTGCTCGGCACGATCAGGTCCATCCCCCACCTCCTCGCGCCGCTCGGGAAGAAGCGCGTATTTGCGGCCAGCGCCGTCGTCATCGGCGTTGGGATCGTTGGCCTCTTCATCGTCTCCGGATTCAGCTTCTGGTGGACCTCCCAACCTTCCTTCTGCGGGAAGTGCCACCCGATGCAGAAGTTCATCGACGCCTGGGAAGTGGGACCACACAAGGACGTCACCTGCGAGAAGTGCCACGTCACCCCCGGGCTCTTCGGTTTCATCGGCGGAAAGATCGCCGGTCTGCAGGTCGTCATGAACTACGTGCGGGGCAACTACGAGGACTACTCCTTCAACGCCGCGGTCGGCAACGCCGCATGCCTCCAGTGTCACGAAGGGATCATGTCGAAGAACATCCACACCACAGGCGCGATGGATGTCCTGGTAAGCCACAGGAACATCGTCGAGAACGGGGCCAAATGCGTCGGCTGTCACTCGACCACCGCGCACGGCGAATCCGTACCTGTCGGCTCGCAGACCCACCCGACGATGGCAACATGCATGCAGTGCCACAACGGCAGCGTCGCCCCGGTCAGATGTTCCCTGTGCCATGTTTCGGGAGAACCGGACATCGAGGGCAACGGCGCCCCGCCCTCGGCTGGTGTCCCGTCCCCCTACGCGACGCCCGAGACGCTTCCATCGGGGCACCCCGACTTCGGCGGGGCCAGCCCGACGCCAACCCCCAGCCCGACGGTAGGAGGTTTTGGGTGAGCATCTTCGGCAAGAAGCCTCAGCAGCCAACCGACCAGCCTCTGCTTCCGGGAACCGCCGCGCCCGATCAGGCGGGCGGGAGCACCAAGTTCCCGGGCATCCGCCTGAAGGAATCATCGTTGTCCAGGCGCACATTCCTCATGAGGAGTCTGGCGCTTGTGACTGGAGCCATCGCCGCCTCGCTCGCGGCGCTGGGGCTCGGGGCGATCACCGCGCCCGCGCTCCGCAAGGACGCGAGCCAATGGAGTCCGATCGGCAGGCCGGGCGAGCCCGGCCCGGGCGAGCCGGACCTGGCGACGCTCAACACGCCTTTGCTCACCAGCTTCACGAAGCTGTCACACGACGCCTACATGGCAGCCAGACCCGAGCAGATCCCTGTGTTCGTCATCAACGAGGGCGACAGCAAGTTCACCGTGTTCGATGTCAGATGCACGCACCTCGGATGCCCGATCAGCTGGGATGGCGACGGAGAGAAGTTCAATTGCCCGTGCCACGGTGCCGTCTTCGCGCCCGACGGCAAGGTGCTGGCCGGACCACCACCCAAGCCCCTGAACCGCTACGAAACCAAACTTGAGGACGGCGTGCTCTACGCCGGCCAGTTGCAGGTCTAGGGCCAGTTGCAGGTCTAGGAGGACAGGGATGTTCGCAGGAAGCCTCGAATGGGTCGAGGAGAGACTGGGGCTCCGCCCCGTCGCCTCACGGGTGCTCGATCATGACGTCCCCCAGCACATCACCTGGTGGCACTGCTTCGGGGGGCTCACGTTCTTCACGTTCATCATCATGGTCGCCACGGGCATCATCATGGCGTTCTTCTACGTGCCCAGCCCCGACCACGCTCACGACAGCGTTGCCTACCTCCAGAACGAAGTGCCGTTCGGGGCCATCGTCCGCAACCTCCACCGATGGGGCGCCTACACGATGGTCGTGCTCGTGGTGATGCACATGATGCGAGTGTTCGTCCAGGGCGCGTACCGCAAGCCGCGGGAGATGAACTGGATCGTCGGCGTCGTGGCGCTGCTCATGGTGTTCGGGTTCGGCTTCACCGGCTACCTGTTGCCTTGGGACCAGAAGGCATACTGGGCAACCAATGTAGGCATCAACATCGCGGGAAGCGTGCCCTTCGTCGGCTCGTTCATCTCGGCCTTCCTGCGGGGCGGTCCTCAGTTGGGCGCGTTGACGCTTTCGCGTTTCTTCGCCTTGCACGTGTTCATCCTCCCTCTGCTACTCATCGTGCTTCTGTCGATGCACTTCGGCATGGTGAGGAAGCAGGGGATCGCGGAACCACTGTGAGGTGATGGGGATGGCCAAGGACAACACACCCAAGGAACAGGTGAAGCTCGGTCCCGCGCGTCCTCGCAAGGGCGAGTCCGGCATGGTCTTCTTCCCCGACTTCGCACTGAGAGAAGCCATCGCTGCGGTCATCTTCTTCGCAGTACTCCTGCTAGTCGCGATCCTGACGAGAGCGCCGCTCGAGGAGATCGCGAACCCGCAGGCCTCCGGATATGTCCCCAAGCCCGAGTGGTACTTCCTGTGGCTGTTCCAGACCTTGAAGTACTTCAAGGGCAACCTTGAGCCCATCGGCACGGTCCTGGTCCCGGCGATCGGGGTCGGGGTCTTGCTGGCCCTCCCGTTCCTCGACAAGCGGGGCAACCCCAAGACGAAGATCCTAGTGCCCGGAGCCCGCCCGGTGCGGGTATGGCCGCGGGTCGTAGGCGCCTGCACCATGGGCGTCATCCTCGGCATCACAGGACTCGCGATCTCCTCTTCGCATCCGATGACCCCGGCGGGCTCGAAGCTAACGGTGGCTCAGGCCTCGGGGCAAGCAACGTTCGAGCAGATGGGCTGCCTGACCTGCCACAAGATCGGCGACAGCGGCGGCGTCCGACCGGGCGCCCCGGACCTCACCCACTTCGCCTCGCAACCGGATGCCGAGCAGAAGGTGCTCCTTCACTTCTCCGGCATCTCCCAGGAGGCCGGCAGCGGGATGCCCGTCTACCAGTTAACCGCCTTGCAGGTCGAGAACCTGACCGCCTACCTGATGAGCAGGAAGTAGGGGAGACAGATGGCTACCGAACCACCCGTGGAGCCGGTGGGGCCGGCAGAGCCCACCGCGTCTGTGGAGCCCGCCCGCACCCAGCCGGGGCCGCCCGAGCGCCGCGTCCCACCCTGGCTCGGCTGGGCACTCACGCTCTTCGTCGTCGTCTTCGTTGCCCTCTTCATCTCCCTAGCCTTCAAGTCCAGTAAGAGCCCTGCAACCGCCGAAGGCGCAGACCAGGTGTCGGCCTCGACCGATGCGACCGGCCAAACGAATTCAGCCACCGATTTCCTGGCGTGTACAGACTGCCACCAGAACCTCGACAACGTGCTCACCGACGGTAGCCCGACCGACCAGCTGCTCAATTTCACGCATGACATGCACTTCGCCAAGGGAGTATCAGACTGCGCCAACTGCCACCCCCTGCCGGCGCACGAACCCGACAAGATCAATAGGCCCACCATGGGTCGGTGCTTCGTTTGTCACGGCGCGGGCGAGAACGCTATCGCCCCCGGGAACTGTCAGACCTGCCATCCGCCGGGCTCCCCCACCGTTCCGAGCACCCACACCACGGGCAACTGGCTGAAGGATCACCCCGAGTCCGCGCTGGCCGACCCCTTCGAGTGCGCGACCTGCCACGACCAGAGCTTCTGTCAGAACTGCCACGGCCTGCCGGTCATGCCGCACCCCGAGGGCTGGAAGGGAACGCCACACGTCGAGACGTTCTTCAGAACCGGGTTCCAGGTCTGCCAGAACTGCCACAACGTGGGCGCCTCGCCCGAGCAGGATCTCGCCCAGAAGGGCCCGGACTTCTGCGACCAGTGCCATCACCAGTGGGGCCCGAAGAACGTCTCGTGGATCAAGTACCACCCGACGGTCGTGAAGAACGGGGACGCGCAGACCTGCTTCGGTTGCCACAACCCGGCGACGTGTGCCACCTGCCACGTTCAAGGGGTAGAAGATTTGTCTGCGGACGAGGTCAGCTACTCGGCGTCTCAGGCCGCGGTCCCCTCACCGACCGCCTCCACAAGTAGCCCATCGCCGTCGACCTCACCAGCAGGCTGAAGGGAGAACACACCATGACCGATTCGAAAGATACCGAAGCCCCGTCGTTCGCGATGGCGAAGATAGAGGTTTGGCTGGCAGGGGTCCTCATGATCCTGGCCTTCGCCGTCGGGTTCCTCCTGCACGGAGTGACCAGCGAGCCTGCCGCCCCTGCGGTCCAGCAGCCCATATCGGGCCTTCCGCCGGCAGGGATAGTTCCGGCCGCGCCGCTGACCGAAAGCCAGCTCCAGGGGGGCATGCCCGCTAACCATCCCGCGGTCGCACCTGGGCAAACGGTTCCGGGCGCGCCTGTTGCCTCCCCCACCAAGGACAAGAACGGCAACGGCAACGGCAACAACAACCCCTAGGCCTGTGATCTATGTCAGACGAGGAGATCGAGGGCACGGAGTCGCCTCAAGGTGAGGCACCCGACGGGCCCGAAAGCGGTCTGTTCGCCGACGAGCCTGCGGTAGAACCAGAAACCGCGCCTACGGCAGAACTCGCGGCAACGCCCTCGCCCGCGGAAACCTCCCCGCCCGCGGCAGCAGCGTCGAGAGGCCGACTACCGCCGGGACGGAATCCGTGGGGATGGATCCTCCTGGGGACGATCGGAGCATTCCTCCTGTTGGCTGGATGGACGAAGACCGTGCAGTCGGACTCGTTCTGCACCACGTGTCACACCACGAGAGCTGCCGCCGCCAGCGCCTCACATTCCGGTCACGCGGATGTCGCCTGCATCACCTGCCACCGCGGCTACGGGGTGAAGGGCGCGATCCTGTACGTGCCGACGTTCATCCGAGAGGTGGTGGATCAGCTCACCCCCATCCCCATCGCGAACGGAACCATGGACGCCGCGGACTGCAGCGAGTGCCATCCCACCGTGTATTCATCCGCGACGTTGAAGGAGACTCATCCCTCCACGGGTTGCGACGCATGCCACGGGGATCCGAGCCACCCCGCGCCACCTTCGGAGCAGACCGCCGCCCTGACCGCCGGGACCTCGCCGTTTACCCCCCACCCTTCGACGTGGGTCCAAACACACGGCGAGGTGGCGTCGAAGAGCGCCGAGACGTGCGCCACGTGCCACGTCGAAGACTTCTGCATGTCAACCTGCCACTTCCAGTTCAAGTCCCAGTACCCGCACCAGTCGGACTGGCTGCTGGTCCACGGCCTGGCGCAAGTGGAACAAGGCCCGGACGCCTGCACCCTCTGCCACCCATCCACGTTCTGCGCGAGCTGCCACGGTACTGAGATACCGCATACCGACGACTGGCTCGAGCGGCATCCCATAGAGCTCCAGAACGGCCAGCCGACGGCACCCTGCCTCCTCTGCCACGTGGAGGCCGACTGCAACGGCTGCCACGCGCGACACGGGGTCCACAACCAGCAGGGCATCTTCGACACATCGGGAGGCGGCAGTGCCTAGACCCCCGACGAAGAAGAAGGGCACCAGGAACCTCGCCATCCTCATCTCGGTCATCGTCCTCCTGGTCCTGGCGGAGGTAGGGATCCTCATCCTCACGTCTATATCGCCCACCGCAACCAAGACGCTCTCGATCAAGGCGCAGCGCGTCAGGGAGAGCGTGGTCGGGACCGAGACCAAGCCGGGCATCGTCGAGCGGACCGACACGGCTCTCGCCAACTTCTGGCACGAAGACATCGTGCCGCTGTGGACGGAGCCGCCCGCGCCCGAGCCCGGGACGAACATCTCTTTCGACGACTGCATCAAGTGCCATCCCGACTACCGCAAGACGATCCGCTTCACGCACGTCTACATCGACCACAACAGCCATACGAACATCGCCTGCTCCAGATGCCACGTCGTGAACCAGCACCCCAGTCCCGCGAGACCAGCCGAGGAGGTCTGCGCGGGATGCCACGATCAGGTGAACGAGGCGGGCAAGTGCGACTACTGCCATCCGGCGGGGTCCCTCCCGCACTTCTACCTACTGGGAGCGCCGCGCGACGCACCCATCGATTGCGCCGTGTGCCATCCAAGCAACACGATCGACAACCTCGGCAGCCGGCAGGTGCACGTCGGCGACTTCTCAGGCGACCCGAGCGCGCCCTGCCTCGAGTGCCATGCGGATGATGGGCAGGCGGTGATGGGGCAACCGCCCGGGTGCAAGTACTGCCACGGGAGCCCGGGGCACCCGGTAGACTGGACAGATACTCACATTAGCGCGGCGCTCAGTGTTGCGGTTCGGTGCTCCCAGTGCCACACCGACGTCTGGTGCGCCATGAGGTGTCACGCTCGATTTGGGCTAACTCAGCCAGGGTTGCTGCCGCTTCCGAAACCGACGGAGGTCGTTTCGCCATGAAGAACAAGCTCGTCGCAGTCACGGCCGCCGTTGCCGTCGCGCTGGCCCTCTGGCTCGAACCGTTCGCCACGCCGAAGACCCCTTACGTAGCGCCCCTCTACTCGGGGCAAGTCGTGGCCAAGGTGGGCGACACGCCCATCTACCTTTCGCAGGTGAAGGCTCGCTTCGACAGCCTCAGGTCGATGCACGGTACCGACCCGGCGACCAGAAAACAGTTCGGGGAGGAGTTGCTGAACTCCTTCGTCGGTGACGTGATAGTCAAGGAGGGATCGAAGGATCTCGGTGTGAGCATCACCCCTCCGGAGTTGGCTCTCTACCTGGCGGGATTGGTGGGGAACTTCCAGAACGACGGGGCGCTCGATCAGTTCCTCGCCCAGAACGGCGCGACCCTGCCCCAGATGACGTATCGCGTGTACAACAACTTCCTCGGCGCCCGTCTCTACGAGAAGGTCGCTTCCAAGGAAACGCTCAGCGAAGACGAGATCCGCGCCTACTTCCAGCAGAACAAATCAAGCTTCGACGTAGAGGGTATGGACCCCGTCGCTGCCTACAACGCCGCGAAGCCCTCGATCATCGACACACTCGTCGAACAGAAGAAGGATCAAGCCTGGGCCATCTGGCTCAGCCAACAGCAGAGTAAGTACGAGATCGACATCGTCATGGAGGATTGGTGGAACCAGATCAAGAAGGCGCCGACGTCCGGACAGCAGGCCCAGGACGAGGCGCCCATCGCAAGTCCAAGCCCAAGCGCAACCTGAGCAAGCTCCCGACCCAGAAGCTCATGGTGATGGTCGTCGCACTTTCGGTGGTCGTTCTGCTGCTGGGGGGCGTCCTGATCGCCCTTAGGCTTCGGCCGGTCGAGGCCTCCTCTTCGAGAAGCGTCACCAAGCTCGACATCTGGAAGAAGGCCGTCCACGAGAACGGCGATGATCCCTGGAACTGGCTCGGCCTCGGGCTGGCACTCCAGGACAACGGCGACGCGGATGGCGCGAGCGACTCGTTCAACAAGGCGTTGGAGCTGGACCCGAACAACTGGCTGGCCAACCTGCAGGTGGCCCTGCTGATCAAGGACCAGGACCCCGACAGGGCCATCAAGATGCTCAACCTGTCCGGCGAACGTGCGCCCGTGACATCCAAACCCAGTCCGTACACGGCCCTCGGGGACATCCTGTACGCGCAAGGGAACTACAAAGGGGCCCGCGTGGCGTACGCGAAGGGCCAGGCGGGGATGCGCGACGTCTTCCAGCTCCGGATGGGGTTGGGCAGGAGCCTGCAGGCGCTGGGGGACCACAAGGGGGCTCTTCAAGAGTATAGGGCGGCTCTCCAGTTGAACCCCGGCAGCCAGGAAGCGCAGGACGCGATAGACAACGTGAAGGAAGACGTGGCCCCGTCCCCCCCGGCTCTTCCGAGCCCCTAGGACGGAACCCGGCAAACCCAAGGAGACCGACATGCCAGAAGACGAAGTGACGCCCGCGAGCGAGACCGCCCCGCCGGCTGCGCCCCCCGTTGGGTCGCCGGGGTCGGGAGAAGAGAAGACGACTAGGCGGCTCATGTACTTCCTCCTGGGGCTGCTCGGCATAGCGGCGATCGCTCTGCTGGTGCTCCTCTTCTCGCTTCTCAGGCCCAAGTCCGCTCCCCCCACCAACGCGGCTGAGGGCTATCCGATAATCCCCGTCAGGTCTCTCCTGGCGAACGGCGGAAACCTCAGCGACCTCATCTCGAAGCCCCTCGGCGTCGCATTCGACCCTCAGGGCGACGTGTGGGTGGCCGACACGGGCAAGGGGCGCGTCATCCAATTCGGTGAGGATGGCTCCACCAAGCAGGTCATCGGTACCACGGATCCCGGCAGGCTCGTCTCGCCCTACGGCATCGCCTTCGACCCATCACTCGAGCGGGTCTACGTGGCGGACTTCGCCGCTGGCAAGATCCAGGTCTTCAAGACCGACGGGAGCTACGTCACCACCTTCCCCAATGCCAAGCAGGACATGAAGGTCTTCGGCAAGCAGGGCTTCTTCCCGTACGACATCAAGGTGATCAACAACAGGATCGTGGCCTCAAACAGCAACGGGCTGTTCATCTTCGACACCGAGGGCAACGTGCTCGGACAGTGGGGAACCGAGGGCACGGGAACCGGCTATTCCCAGTTCAACTTCCCGGACGCCTTCGCCGTGGACCCGTCGCTGGACCGCATCTACATCGCCGACTCCCTCAACAGGCGCGTCGTCGCGGTCAACTCCGACGCGATGGTGCAGTGGACCAGCGGGAGCCCCGACCAAAGCGGCAAGTCGACCGGGTTCTGGCAGCTCCCCAGGGGCATCACCGTGGGTCCCGACCACAACGTCTACGTGGTGGACACCTTCCGCACGACCGAGACCGGCATGGGGGATGGGTACATCATCGAACTGAGCTCCGACGGCAAGCTACTGAGCGCCTTCGGGAGATACGGCGAAGAGGACGACTCCTTCTCGTTCCCCGAACACATCGACTACAACGGAGACGGCCTATGGGCGATCGCGGACCGCGAGCACAACCGCGTCCTCCTGTACACGCTGGCTCCGCTGCCCGAGCCCGATCTGAACAACATCCAGAAGCACCCGCTGTCCTTCTTCAATGGCCCGTTCCCCAGGCCGATAGGCATGGACCTGGGGCCGATGGCCGAGCCTCCGGCACCCGAGTCCAAGGGCCTCAGCGCTCTCCCGCTCCTGCTCTTGATCCTGTTGCTCCTGGCCTTGGCCTACATGTGGTGGCGCCGTCGCCGCAAGCTCAACGCGCCCCCCGAGGGCGAAGGTGGGCCCGAGACACCCAAGGGCGTGAAGGCACCCGAGGGGGCTAGGGACCTCAGCGCCGGGTTCGATCCGGAACCCGAGGGCGCGACGGGCGGCGCTGCGCCTGCGGCTGAGGAGCCGGAAACAGGCCCCTGACCTGCGGTTCATCAGGACCCTAGGGTCAGGGGCCTAGTGACCCTAGGGTCCTGACCCCCCCGTCAGTAGGGTCATGACTGATGAGAACTAGGGTTGCGGAACCTAGGCAAGAGGCGCGGAACCGATGTGAGGCAATGGTTTCCGGTCCTAATGTGTGCTCAGGAACAAGGGAACCCACCAGGAGGGGTCACCATGGAGCACACGATGAAGGACACCACAGTAGGAGCCCAAACCGGGACAGCCGTCCCGATGTGGGTGCTCGCCTTCGGAACCGTCGTCTTCGGAGCCGGAGCCCTTTACATCCTCGTCCAGAACCCCGCAGCTCTACCGATAGCCGCAGTTGCAGCGGTTTTCGCGGTCGCGGCAAGGGTCGGATACGGCAAGGTTCGGACGATGTCTCGGGAACGTGCCGAGGCAAGCGGGGCAGTCGCGAACGTCGGCCTCGTGATCGCCGGAGTGGCGATCGCGCCGCTGATCCTCTTCGCACTGCTCTGGACCTCGCTGCTGCTGATCATCGGAGCGGCTTGGGTGCTGCACATCTTCGGGCTCGCCTAATAGGCTCCTGGCGGAAGGTCCGGCGGGGTAAGGTCGCGTGACCCCCCACCGGACTTTTCCGTATGCGGGGGCGGCATTGCTTCTGCTGATATCCGCGATCGGCCTCTTCCTGGAATCGGCCCAGGCCAGCGGTCAGACCGCGTCACCGTCCACAGGCTTCGTGCCCGATGCCGTTCCCCCCAGCCCATCGGCCAACGACTCCCTCGTGGACACGGCCTGCGCCGAATGCCACGGCGACTCCGCCATCCAGGAGAAGGGCGAGGGTTTCTACGTGCCCGCATCCGAGCTCGCCGCCTCGATGCACAAGGATCTCGCGTGCATCGACTGCCACCTCGAGACCGCGGGCGTTCTCCACAAGAACCCCACCGCTGAGAGGGCGACCGCCGACGCCTCGTGCGGCGGGTGTCATACGGACCAGCAGGCGGCCTGGGCCGCCAGCTCGCACGCCAAGGCTCCCGCGGGCAAGGGGCCGACCTGCGTCACCTGCCACGGCAACCACGCCGTGCAGGCAGCCGATAACAGAACGTTCATCTCGGACAGCGCTGCCATGTGCTCGTCCTGCCACACGGAACGCGGCAGCAACTTCTCCGACCACAACTACCACGGCAAGGAGACGAGCCTCGGGCGCACCGACGTCGCGGTCTGCGCCGACTGCCACGGCCCCCACCAAGTGCTTCCTGCGTCCGATCCCGCTTCAACCATCAGCGAGAGGAATGTCGTCTCTACCTGCGCCAAGTGTCACCCGGGCGCCAACGACAACTTCGGCGACATCCAGATCCACGTGGACGCGAACCCCATCCCGTCGGATCCCAAACTGGCCCTGGCCACCGTCTACTTCATCGTCGTCCTGACGGCCACGTTCGGCCTGTTCGGGTGGCACATGATCCTGGGTTTGAAACATGAATGGCGGACGCGCAAGACCGCCGTAGGGAGCGACGGATGAGCATGGAAGCGCCCGAGATCGACCCAGTCGAACCGGCAGAAGCCGCGCCCCCAACACTGGTCAAGCGATTCACCCGGTGGCAGCGGGCCAGCCACGGATTCCTCGCCGTCGGTGTGTTCGGACTCGTACTCACCGGCATGCCGCTCAAGTACTCGGCCTCGTTCTGGGCCGGACCGCTCATGAAGCTATTCGGCGGGCCCGAGAACGCCGGCGACATCCACAGGTTCTGCGCCATCCTGTTCTTCATCTCCGGGCTCATGCATGTGGCAGGGTTGATCGGAGGAGCGATCAAGCGGGACATCACCCCGCCCTTCTCGCCCGACAGCATCCTTCCCGGGCTGGTCGACATCAGGCAGGCCATCGCGAACATCCGCTACCTCCGAGGCAACGGAGAGCGCCCGAAGTTCGCCAAGTTCTCCTACTTCGAGAAGTTCGACTACCTGGCCGAGGTTTGGGGCCTTTTCGTGATCGGCCTATCGGGCCTCATCATGTGGTTCCCCGTTATCGCGTCCAAGTGGCTCCCGGGCTGGGCCGTCAACGCGGCCCTCATCTTCCACTCCTACGAGGCTCTGCTTGCGATGGGGTTCCTCTTCACGATCCACTTCATCAACACACATCTGCGCCCCGACGTGTTTCCCGTTGACCGGGTCATCTTCTCCGGGTCGATGCCACTTCACGAGGTGAAGGAAAGGTACGGAGGCTGGTACGAGCGGGTCGTCGCCGATCCGGGACGCTACATGGTCGCCGGGAAGGAGAACGACGCGCGAGCGCTCAACTTCGTGGGCGGGACGTTCCTCATCGTGGGCTTCACCATCTTCGGTCTGGCGATGATCTCCGCCCTGACCGAGGTCATCGGCTACATCCTGAATGTGTTCAAGTAGTTCGGGCGGCAAGAGCGCTCCTACCCTTCGTCCAGACCCACTATCCCCTTGCGGATGGCGTACTTCACCAATTCCGTGCGGTCGTGCATCCCGAGCTTGCGCATCAGGTTCGCGCGGTGCGCCTGGACCGTCTTCACGGCGAGGAACAACATCTGGGCTATCTCCTTGTTCGTGCGCCCTTCAGCGATCAGCTTCAGGATCTCCCGCTCGCGGTCCGACAGGGTGTCGTACGAACCCTCCTCGCCCTTCTCCACACGCGTCAGGTAGTCGGTGATCAGCATCTTGGCCACGCTGGGGTGAAGGATGGCCTCGCCCCTGTGCGCAGCTTTCACCGCCTGGATAACATCCGCCGAGGACGCGCGCTTCAAGACGTAGCCCGTGGCGCCCGCCTGCAGCATCTGGAACACGTAGGCCTCGGAGTCGTGCACTGTGAGCGCCAGCACCTTCACATCGGGGTTCTGCTCGCGTATCAATCGGGTGGCCTCGAAGCCGGAGAGCCCCGGCATCGCGATGTCCATGACGACCACTTGAGGCTTGAGTTCCTTCACGCGGTCCACCGCCTCTTCGCCGGATGACGCCTCCCCCACAACCTTGAGTTCCGGGTCGGTGGTAAGCACCATCTTGATGCCTTCGCGCACCACTACATGATCGTCCACAACCAGAACGTTGATCCTGTCACTCATGACCGCTCCCAACCGCATCGCTTGCCCTTATAGGTATCTCCGCCAGCACGGTAGTCCCGCTCCCCCTGACCGAGGAAACAACCAGGCGGCCGCCCAACAGCTCCGCCCTCTCTCTCATGCCCAACAGCCCGGCCGCCTGGCCGGTTCTGGCTCGAACCGCGGCCTCGGCGCCATCGAATCCGATACCGTCGTCCTTGACCTCGACACACAGCGTATCTTCACTCACCCTAAGTTCCACAGTAGTAAGTTGCGCCTGCGAGTGCTTCACGCAATTGCTGACCGCTTCCTGCACTATCCGAAAGGCGACCATCTCCACCACCTCGGACATCCTGCCTATCTCCGAAGGTCGGAACTCGATGTCCACGCCGAAAGCCTCGCGCGTCTGGGCAAGTAGCCACCGCAGAGCCGCGACCAGTCCCAACTCGTCCAGCAACGCCGGGCGCAGATCGAACATCACCTTGTCGAGGTTCTTCCCCGCTTGCTCGGTCAGCGCCTTCACGGCCTCGAGGCGCGAAACCAGATCCTCGTTCCCGGATGCGACCGCTTGTGTCTCGAGGAACTCGATGTTCATCATCACTCCGTGCAGCACTTGGCTCGTTTCGTCGTGCAATTCGCGGGCAACCCGACGGCGTTCCTCTTCCTGGGAATGGAGGGTCTTGCGGATCAACCCTTCGAGACTCTCCTCCTGGCCCTTCAACCGGTCGAGCAAGAGCGTGTTCTCGACAGCTACAGCGACGAGGCTGGCGAGAGAGGCCAGAAGCTCGCGTTCTCCGCGCAGCAGCGAGCGAGGGGGGCTCCAGGCCACCCCGACCACCGCCAACGTCCGATCGTCCCGGACCGCGGGCACGGCCACCCACGAGAGTTCCACCTCTTCCCCGAGCTCCAAGAGGGGGCCGGCTGAGCTCACCATCGCGCCGCCTTCGGCAAGATCCATCTCCCCTACAGGTGGAACGCCGAGACCCCATTCCGCGTCGTAGCCCGGCTCGCCGACGCGCCAGACGCTGACCCCCGACGCAGCCATCGTGGCCCCCAGGTGTTCCGCGGTGCCGTGGAGAACTTCGCGAAGACTCGCGCCCGACGCGATGAGCGCTTGGAGTTCCTCCAGCCCTTCCAGATCGAAACGTAGCTGCTCCACCGTTCGGGAGAGGTTCTTCGCCCGTCGCTCCAGCTTCGCCGCCATCTCGTTCATCGCGGTACCTACCGAGTCGAACTCCCATCCGGACAGTGTGGGGACGCGGGTCGAGAGGTCACCCGCCGCGAGCTTCTCGGCCGCATTGCCCATGATGGAAAGTGGGCGAAGGACGAATCGCCTCACGGCCCACAGTGCCGCGAGCAATCCGAGCAGAAGCGGAGCGAGCGAGAACAGGAACGAGTATCTGGTGCCTTGGGAGAGCTCGTGACGAAGGGGCGCCTCGTCAACCGTTACCCCAACAGCGCCGAGGACATCCCCGTCACTGGCGTGACACCGGCCGCACGCAGACTTGTTAGCGACTGGGATGAAGATCGAGAGCGTGTCTCCGACGTTGGAGATCCCAGTGGTCCCGCTGGAAAGGGTTTCGTCGAGAGCCTTCTGTTCCTCCTCGCTGGGCGTATACCCGACGTCCGCCGATACCCAGGCCGTGCCGTCGCCGCGGTAAACGGCGACCTGGTCGATGAGGGGGCTCGTCTGGACGTTCGATACGACGCTCTGGATGTCCTCGGGGGAATTGTTGAGCATCCCCACCTCGAGGCTGGCCTCGGTGGACTGGGCAAGTAGTTTGGCCGTCTCCTGGGCATCCCGTCCGACGGCCTTGGACTGGAACCACCCGATGCCCAGAAGGGCGACGGCAGCGGCAGCCCCCAGCAGAACTAGGAGCCACAGGGTAACCCTAGCCTCGAGGCGCAACGGTGCCCTCCTTATGCATGCCATCCTGGCGTTTTGGCAGACCGGTGACCGGTGCCGGGGGCCCCGCTTCCTGAGGGCCTCTTGACCCACGCCTCAGTTCCTGGCCAAGGAGGACCCTGTTGCCGGACGGCCGTTTGGGGGATACTGGCCCTGTGACGGACAAGCCGAGAATCCTCATAGCCGACGACGACGACGGGATCCGGGCCGCCCTACGCGACCTGCTCACCGAGGAGGGGATGGATATCGTCGGCGCAATCGAGGACGGCGTCGGCGCAGTCGAGGCGACCGTCGCGCTGGCCCCCGACATAGTCCTGATGGATCTTCGGATGCCGGGCATGGACGGTATCGAAGCCACTCGGAAGATCCATGAGGCCGGCAGCCGGAGCCAGGTGATAATCCTCTCCGCCTACGACGATCCCGCGCTCACCAAGGGAGCCGATGAAGCGGGAGCCTACGCCTATCTCGTGAAGGGTTGCTCGGCCGCCCTGGTTCACGACGTGATCCTGAAAGCGTTCCACCTGAAGCAGGGGCTGGACGCCCGCATGGACGGTCGGCCCTAGCTCAGCAGCGCACCCGCGGGCTCGTAGGCGCACGCGGGGTCCTCGGCGAACGGGTCCCCGTACGAGGCGAAAGCCCTCGCCCGGGAGCCTCCGCACAGATCGCGGAACTCGCAGGCCCCGCATCGCCCCGTGAACTCCGCGTTGCGGATCGCGATCAACGTCGGATCGTCGCGGTAGATGTCCACGATGCTGCGCTCCCTCACGTTGCCGAGCTTCATCGGCATGAACCCTGCGGGGTACACGTCACCGTCGTAGCCCACGAAGATGATGCCCTTGCCGTCGCGCGTTCCAGCGGTCTGCGCGTGCGCCACCGGTCCCGGCTCGCCCAGGCGCTCGCCCAGGCGCTCCACCAGCCGCGTGTAGAGCGGCGAAAGTCCAAAGTGCGTCGCGGGATCGACGTCGGCCGCGATCTCCTTGCGCCAGGCCGCGACCCTGCGGAAGAACGGACCCTCAACGGTGCGCACCAGCAAGTTGTAGCGGGAGGCGTCGAACAGGAACTGCGACACGTCCTCGTTCTCCCAAGGCGTCAACTCATGCACGTCCATGCCGCGCCCCACCTTGATCAGGAAGAAGACCTCCCAGATGGGAACGCCGACCTCCTTCAGAAGCGCGGCGATGTCGGCCAGCTGTTCCACGTTGTCGCGCATCACCGTGGTGTTGACCTGAACGGTGAAGCCCTCGCGCACCATCATGTCGAGGACTTCCATGGTCTTGGCGAAGTGGCCGTCCACTCCCCTGATGCCCTCGTGGGTCGCCGCGTCTGCACCGTCGAGCGATATGGACACGCTCTTCACGCTGAGTTCGCGCATCTTCTGCAGGGCCTCCTGGGTGACGAGCGGAGTGACGCTTGGCGAGAGCCCCACGGGAACGCTCTGCGAGCGCGCGTACTTCACGAGGTCGAAGATGTCCTTGCGCATCAGCACGTCGCCACCCGTGAGGATCAACACCGGGGGGCGCGCCCCAAACCCCGTGAGCGAGTCTATGAACGCGATGCCCTCGTCGGGTGTCAGCTCGCCGGGCAGAGGCTTGTCTATCGCCTCGGCACGGCAATGTTGGCAGGCCAGCAGGCAAGCGCGCGTCGTCTCCCAGAACACGAGGATGGGGCGCTGGTTGAAGTCCACGGCTAAATCCTATCGAAGCACTCCGGAATCAACGTCGCCGATGGTCCCGGGGCCGGGGGGACCGAACGGGTGGCGCAAGAGGAAAGAGGGGGAGGTTTCCCTCCCCCTCTTTCGAAGGTTGGTACCTACTTCCTAGCTCCTACGTTACGGCAGACCGCCCGTGTGGCAGGAGATGCACAATCCGTCCGGCAACTGCTTGAGGAACTTGGAGTTGGTGGACGTGTGCGGGAAGTCGTTGCTCTTGCCCTGCGGCAGGCTCGGGTTCCCGTGGCAGTACGCGCAGGGTGTCGGGTGACTGTGCATGACGCCAGCCCCGGGTAGGCCTCTGGTCCAGAGCTCCGGCATCGAGGCGTCGACCTTCGAGGGGTGGCACTTCGCGCAGTACGACGGCTGGTCGTCGAGCCGGAAGTCGGCGCCCCACGAGGTCGGGTTCACCCACGTGTGGTTCGGGTAGGCACTGAGCAACTTGTACCCGTAGGCGGAGACGATCCCTCCGTCCGGGCGTCCGAAGCCGCCGTCCTGGGACTCGATCCTCCAGGGCACGCACTTCGTCATGGCTGCGTTCTGGGTCACGTAGTTGGGACTCCAGCTCGCGATGTCGACGCAGGCCTCCCAGTACTGGTACGGGTTCGTTCCCGGCACTGGATTGGTGACTGCCGCGGCCTTCTGAAGCACCGCCATGCCCGTGGAACCCTTCTTGATGCAGTAGCCGCCGGCGCCGTCTCCAAGCGTAATCCCGACTCCGCCGGAGCTCGTACCGGTGCAGGTGCCCCCGACTGCGAGGTCGGCTGCGGTCGTGTTGACCGCGTAGACGACCGTCCCCAGCTTCACCTGCTGGGCCACATACTCCGCGTTGGTGGCTGGCGTTTCCCTGTTGAGCAGATCGGCAGCCGGCAGTCCAACGAGCGGGTCCTGGCCGGCCCCGCTCCCCCAGAAGGTGAAGAACGCGCCGCTGGTGGGCCAAACGCCGAAGGCACCGGCGTCAGGGCTGAGGCGGGGGTCGTGAACCCACACGTAGTCCTTGTTGATCAGCTGGCCGTACTCACCGTGGGGAGTGTGGCAAGAGGTGCACATCAGTCCGCCAGAGGTGGACGTACCGGTGGCCGGATCCGTTGCGTTGCTATGGCCGCTGGTCGTGTTCAGGTAGTCGAAGCTCCCTGACTTCACGCCACCCATGCTGTTACCTGCATCCCAGGTCCAGGTGGTTGTCTTGCCTGGAACCGTCGGGTTACTGGTGGTAGAGGAGGGCTTGCTCCTCCAGCCATAGGTCCACTCTGGGTCGGTGAAGGTGATCGCCGGGTCTCCCGGGACCGAGTTGTCACCGATCGTGTGCTTCGACAGCGCACTCGCGACAGGAACGGTGTAGGCCGAACGGACGGACGCGGTTCCGGGGGCAGGGTCAGCGTCAGTGCCTGGGCTGCCCGGGTACGCCCTGGTGTTGGACAGGGCGGCCCTCGCCCCTGTCAGCTGTGCGGTCGCCGAGGCGAAGTTCAGGGTGCCGGGGTCATTCGTGACCTTGAGCGTGAAGGACGTGTCCGAGGCGGCGGTGTTGACGCGGTAGGTCCCATTGAGGTCCTTGCCGCTGTCCGTGCTCCCACCTGCGGGGGTGTTCTTCATACCCCAGATCCAGACCTGATCGTTCGCAGCTATCCCTACGAGCCCTGGAGCAGTGAGGGTGTAGGTGATGACCCCTGCGGCCCACGAAGCGCCGCTTACGGTCGCCCTCACCGGCTCCGCAACCGGACCAGCAAGCGGCGTGGTGCCGGTTCCACCCGTCTGTGGGTCAAAGCGCGTACCCCTGGTGGCTGGATCGGCACCGCCGCCCAGGGCGCCCACCGCGTGGCAGGTCGAACACACCGCAGAAACGGTGGACGCGTTCAACCACGCGTAGTTCAGGGTCGCACCCTGGTGAACATCGTGACACTGGAGACAGTAGTCCGTAGTTGCCGAGTAGCCGTTGTGCGGAGTGACATCCGTGCCAACGGGGTCGGAAACGTACGGGTAGTCCGGACCGTCGATGACCGCGTCACCGGTGGCGCCGGCTGCGAGGGCCGTCCCCGTCAGTCCCACGATAAAGAAAGCAGCCACGAGCATCACGAGCCCGAGGCTGATACCAACCTTCTTACCCATTAGCTACCCCCTAGGGTTGCCGTCCGGACCTTAGGTCAGTCCGGAAACTCTTACTTATGGCCGGAAGTTTACAGCGCTACCGATAGCCAGGGAAGCAGGAAAGCCGGGCAAAGGTCCCTATGCGGACGGGACTTTGAGGGCGCCTGAAACCCCCGAATCGTGTCTGGAATCGACACCCTAGGGCTTGTGAATGAGTTCACAAATGCCTCTCGGGCAAGGGTTGAGATTGATAGAACTTCTGCAATCTGAGACTCACCTCAGCTCGATGTCCAGGCACGACACGCATCCTAGAACTGGTCACTGCCGTGATAGTGGCATTCTCGGCAGTAGGTTCCTTCTGCCAGCATGTCGTCCACATGGCTCTGAGCGGTGTCCGCGTGACAGGCCAGGCAGAAGGCCGCGTACTTCTGTCTGTCCTCCGGCTGGTTCATCCCTCCGAAGCCGGACACGGACGTCGTCTGTGACCCAACGACCGAGAGGATCTTGTTCCTGAGGTCGTACGCGTTCGTCGACCCGTGAACGTCGTGGCAGGCGGTGCAGGTCATGCTCCCGTGCAGCGAGTCCGGATACTGGTTGGCCGTGAAGAGGTCGTGCGGCTGGCCGCCTGGATCCAGGGCCGTGTCGTTGACCAGCCGGATCCCGTACGGAACCGTTTCGCTCTCCCTTATGGGGTTCGTTTCGTCTGGGGCGATGTGGCACTTCGTGCAGAACGAGTTCACCGTATCCATGGACCCGTCGAACGACGAGGCGGAGCCCGAAACACCGGTGCCCGCGTAGCTCTCGTAGTTGGACTCGACCGCGTCCAAGACGCTCGTCAGATAGCTGCCGGAGATACCGCATGCGCACCACGCCGACGATGCGATCGCCGCGACCGTGGATCTAGCGGGAGCGCAGTTCTTGAGTCGCGCGACGATCGGACCGTATCTGTACATCACCGAACTGCCCGTCAGCGTCAACCGGGTGGCCTCCAACCCCTCGGCCATGGACGCATAGTTCTTCACGCCGGAGGTGTTGATGCTAGAGGCCCCCGGCATCGAGTAGGTCGTGGCCAGGGGGTTCCATCTCGCCGCAGTCCCCTCCTGCGCCTGCCACGCGACCACCGTCACCAGGTTGTCCTGGCAGCTCGGCGCTCCGAGCTGCGACAGCAGAGCGCCGGCCCACACCTCAAACGTGACTGGGCCGGAGTCGTCCGTGACCGCTTGCGGAGCGACCGTCTGCGCCGTGGTGCGTTCGTCACCGACAGTGACACTCGGGTATCCGCGGATGGTCGCGGACGGCGGCCAGGCCGCGGACGTCCGTCTGGGGTTCGCGATCTTCGCGCTGTTCCCCGTGTTGGAGGTCGCATCCAGGTGCGGGTTGTGACACGAGACGCACTCGACACTTCGAGCGCCGTCCTGTTGCTCGTTCGCCGCTATCGGGTGATGGAAGATGCGCACCGCGCCGTCGGCTGGACCCTTGCCGTCGTCGCCATAGGAGTTGTCAGCCGCATTGAACGCCCTATACGGAGATGTGCCATCGGCGGTGCTCGGATCGACCCGCGCGTGGCACACGTAGCAGAGCAACTCCTGGTCGGCGGTCGTGATGCCGTCGTAGTCCGACTCATGGGGAGCGTGACAGTAGAGACACATGATCTTGCCCGTCGGCTGCGAGTCCTGCGCCTTGTCCTCTTCGGTTCCCTCCGCGGGCGCGTCGCCGGAGTCTTCGGCCAACTGTTGCGCGTCGGACTCCGCGGCCTCTGACATCGGGCCTGCCATGTTGTGAGCGCTCAGTTCGAAACCGGTGAAATCACCGAACGGCGCTTGAAGAGGGTCGTTGGCCCTGAACTCCAACGGGCCTCGCACACGCGGACTCGGTGACGGCCCTGGCGATGCTTCCGGCGGCACCCCGGGCGATGGACTGGATGCGGGGTTCGGCTCGACGAAGGATGCTCCGTGACACGCGTAGCAGAAGCCGTTGCCCACCGGATCCTCAGCGGTGTTGTAGAGATACACCTTGTGCCCCGTGTCGACGTTGATCACACGAACGCGCAACAGGCCCGGGTTCTCCGTCGGATCCTGATGCGACGTGTGGCAGTCGTCGCACTGAAGCGGGGACTCGGAGTTGGGCAACACCCGATGACCCGTCCCGCCGCGTGAGAGCCCACCCTCCGAGATCATGTACTGGCTGAGCACGTCTGTCGCTCCCGGTTGACCCGAGTGACATTGAAAGCAAACGGCCTTCCGCGTCCGAGCGGAAGCCAGCGAATCGTCGGGGGCGGCGTGCGAGCCATGGCACGAGGTGCAGCCGTCCGTCCCAAGCGAGAAGTCGCCGTGAGGGTCGTGGACCGGCGCCGTGCCAGCGTCGCCCGGGGCGTCCTGAGCCACGGCCCGAAGACCGGCGAACAGCGACAGGACCAAAGTAAGACACCCGGCGACTGTGGCCCATCTGCGCAACATATGTGCCATCAAAGCTAGCGCTAGTCTCGAGGCAGTTCCAGCAGGTCGGGCGACCATCTTGACCTCGAGGTTCTCCCCTCTATCCAAGGTTACGCTCAGACCCACGCCAGGGGGTCACTCTTCGACCCCGCCCCGGAGAGTCATTCGCCCCTATGCCGGTAGGGAGGAGTCTCGATGGGGTGTCGTTCCTACATATGGGGACCGCCACGGGGGGTTCCGCCTGAACCCTTCCTAGACGAACACCGTCATGGACTCCGTGCACTCGCAGCCCGCGTTGCGCAGTGGCGGAAGGTCCCAGACCGACTCGATGGTTCCGAGGATCGAGTAGAGGTCGTTCGGCACGCTGCCACCGACGGGCGCCGACACTGCCGGGCCCGCCACGATGGTCGCGATGTGCCCGCCCTTCGCGACGGTGCAGCAGCCCGCCGAAGTGGAGCCCTCGTCGAGCGTCACGAACAGCACACCATAGGTTCCCAACGCCGAGAGGATCCACGGGGTGAGGTGCGACAGATAATAGAGGTCGCCGCTGGCGACGGAGCAGTCGTGCATGTCGGCGCATTGGTCGGGAGAGACGAATGCGAATCGCGGAAGGCTACCGGGGCGACCCGAACTGGCTGCCGGGAGACACCGAGATCGATCACGCATACGTAGTCGGAGAGCAGATCTACGACGGAAGCAGGCACGCTTCCTTGCCAGGAGGGCGACGCCTGCTCCGCGAAGCGCCAGGAGGAGGAGATGGCCCAGGGCCGGGAGCCTCGGGTGATGAACCCAGCCTAGGTCATAGGTCTCATCCTGGTCTCGTGCGGGCGGGGAAGGTCCCGCACAACGGGGGACCAGGTTCCTTGGTCCGGCTGGCCCCACTGTGCGAGGCTGTCATCTGGAGGGGACCGTCTGGACGTTCCCCAGGGAGTCGGTCGATGAGTCGCACGGGCAAGCTGAGCCTCGCGCTAGCCGTCCTGCTCACGATGACCATGAGCATGGGGCTTGCGACATCGGCCGAAGCTGGCAAGCGCGCCAGGCGCAAACCGTTGACGCTGACGGTCCTTTCCCGCGATGTGATCGCCTCATCGCTCCAGTGGCTCCGGGTCAGTGCCACGGTCATCACGGCGGCTGATGTCACGTTCGAGATCGTGCCGGCATCCGGCGACCCGACCCCTGTCTTCTCGATCGTCGAGCCCGTCGCTACCTCCTATACGTTCGAGTGGAGGGGCCGGACCGCAGACGGCACTAGAGTTCCGAACGGCGACTACGTCCTCACCGCAACGCGGGCGGGGTACTCCGCTCCCGACGCGACGGTGCATTTCACCGTCGACAACACCCCGCCTCCCGACGACTTCGACCCTCCTGCGATACCTGACGGCCTTGCCGTACTGCCGGGGCTCAACAACCTGCTCACGTGGGAGCCGGCCTCCGCCATGGATCTGGCCTATTACAGGGTATACAGCTCCACGGACAAAGAGACCTGGAAGCACGAAGGCCGTACCGTGTTCGGTCGCTTCACCGATGCTTCCGTGCGCGAGGGGATCATCTGGTATCGCGTTTCCGCGGTGGATGTCGCCGAGAACGAGAGCGCCATGTCGCGTCCGGTCTCCAACGGGTGGGAACCGCCACCCCCACCGCCCCCCCCACCCATCGACTCGGAGGCCACCATCGGGCCCGAAGGTGGCTCGATCGTGGCCGGCACCGTCAGTCTCGCCGTTCCTCCTGGTGCGCTCGCGGAACCAACCGCGATCCGCGTCCGTCAGTGGGACACCCCTCCGGTCGCTCCCGGCGAAGCCCTTGCCTTCATGGGACCGGGCTTCGAGATCACGCCAACGGGCCTACAGTTCGCTGTGCCGGCCCAGCTAACCATCCAGATGAGGGCGCGCGAGGACATCCCGATGGCCTCCGGATTCCCCGTGGAGGAGTCGTTCATGGGGGTCTTCGACCCATCCACCCAAACCTACGTCAAGGTTGCGGGCTATTCCGTGGACGAGACGACTCGTACCGTTACCGCGCCGCTGGCGCACCTCTCCGACTACGTGCCCGTCGGAATAACGGATGCTCACGGTGTCTACACCGAAACCACGAATCTCTGCGGCATCTGTCACACCTCGCATGCTGCGCCCGGGCCGAACCTGAGTCCGAAGCCCACCCAGTTGGAGACATGTGTGCAGTGCCACGGTGGAACCCCGACCGACGGACGTCCGGCGAGCGAAGGTGTCGGCGCCTTCAACAACGTCCAGAACGATTTCGGATTGACGAAGGTCTCCGACTTCAGCTGGACGTCTACGAAGACCTCGTACCACCCGCTGGCGTACACACCGGCAGCAGCCGGTTCTCCACTGGCCATGGTCTGCGGAGACTGCCACACGGCCCACAAGAAGCGTGCCGACTACACGGAGCTGCTTCGCGTGTGGGCCTACGGCTCGACAACGTCGACGAAGATCTACGCCTACTCGCTGACTGCCGGTCCGGCCATCGGGAATGCCATGTGCTACAACTGCCACGGCACCACCAATCCTCGGCTTGCGACCGGCAATCCCGCACAGGGGCCACTGCCCGCTCCCTACGGCAACCACACGATGACCGGCAAGGCCCATGACGCCATTGTTCCCGGCGGCGTCACCGAGGTACAGTCCATCACCCTGTCGCTCAGTGCGGGAACCCCGGCGGTGGACGAGGTGCAATCGGTCAACATCAGCACCTTGACGGCAGGAACGGCGGGAGTGGACGAGGTCCAGCGCTACAGCGTCGGGCGGGTCCAGGGGGGAAACGGGGGCGACACCTACACGCTGACCTACTCGGGGTGTACGACCGGCGTGATCCGGCGCGACGCGACCGCGGCGCAGATCCAGGCCGCGCTCGACGGGTGCGCCGCGCTCAACGGGAACGTGTCGGTCTCGACCGCGGGGACCAACCCCATCGTCGTCACAATCACGTTCATCAACGGGCTCGCCGCGACCAACGTGGCGCAGATCACGCACACCAACGTGTCGGGTGCGCCGGTGACCGTTGCGCCTTCCACCGTCACGCAGGGTGCGCCTGCCGTTCCGGGAGAAGGCTTCACCCTCACCTTCAATGGGCAGACGACCGCAACGATGTACAAGACCGCGGTCACCGCTGCAGAGATGCAGACGAAGCTCGAGGCCCTCAACAACATCGGGGCCGGCGATGTGTCGGTCAGTGGCACAACCGGGACCGGGCCCTTCACGGTGACTTTCCAGGGCGCCCTTGGCGGAACGAACGTGTCTCAGATGACCGGGACCGGGCTCGGTGGCCACAACCCGGTCATCACCACTACCACGCAGGGTGTGCCCGGCGTGCCGGCGGAGACGTTCACGCTGACGTTCAACGGGCAGACGACGTCGTCGCTGGCGAGGCTCGCGACCGCGGCCCAGGTCGATGCCGCGCTTGAGGCGCTGTCAACGATCGGGGCGGGCAACGTGGTGGTGACGGGCGCGGACGGCGGACCCTACACCGTGACGTTCGCGGGCTCTCTTGCCAACAATTCTCTTCCCCAGATCACCGGCACTCCAGTGGCTCCCAAGGTGGTCACCTCAACGATCACCGACGGAGTCACCGCCACAGCGCCCACCGGGTACGTCTACTGCGACAACTGCCACAAGCCGCACGCCTCGAACAACGTCCATCTCACGACGGCCAGCCAGGAGACCCTCTGCTTCAACTGTCACACAGCAGCCACTCCCAATGCCTCGGGTGGCACGAACCCGCCGTGGACGATGGGACCGGTCCCCGCGAGCAACCCGTACAACGAGTTCAACGCCAAGGCGAACGACTACTCTGCGACGGACGGCGACCCGATCCAGATCTATCACCACCCGATCGCGACCGGTGAGCAGGCGGGTGGCACGCGCCAGGTCGAATGCGCGTCGTGCCACAACGTCCACATCGCGGACAAGGTGGACAGCGCCGGCGGGGCCAGTCGAGCCGCGGACCCGGCCAACATCGCAGCGGCGAACTCAGCCTGGAACTTCGGATGGGACTTCGCGTCCGGGTACATGAGTCGTGGTACCAACGTGCAGCAGTTCTGCTACAAGTGCCACGGGGCAACCCCGGCGGTCACGGCTCCGCTCAATGCGGGCGGCAACGTCCCCTACAACGTTCGTCTCGTGGATGACTCGGCTGCAGTCAACACCGGGGGGGACCTCAACAACCACGACATGTTTACCCAGGCCGACTGGACCGCAAATTCCCGTCACCAGGACACCGTGTCTACGACCTACAAGGCGGGGACGCCCGCGGGTTCGGTGTGCCAGACCTCGACCGGAACCACGTCTGACAAGTGCAAGGTGACCTGCACCAATTGCCACGACGTTCACGGCTCGACCAACGCATGGATGCTGCGCGAGGACGTTGTGAGCCCGGACAGATACCAGAACTACACCATAACGGGTGCAACGTGGGTGTCAGGGACGATCACCCTCACGACGAGCGTGGCGCCGAGCCTACAGACTTCGTATCAGGTCGTGGTCTCTGGTGTGGCTTCTGGAGGCCCTGGCGACTACAACGGCATCTTCGACGTCAACTCGGTCTCTGGAACCACGGTGACCCTCCAGTGCGCGGGCCTCAACCCCGCACCGCCCTTGTCGTTCTGCGACCTCACGACCAATCCCGGAACCTACACCCCGGGACAGACGGGCGGTCGCTTGGTGGTGGGCCGCCTGACCCTTACGGATATGAACGGGACGACCACCGGCAACGATCCGTATGAGTTGCAGTCGTTCTGCAGGACGTGCCATGTGGAGCGGGGAACCCACAACGGGCCAAACCCCGACCGGATGTGTACCGACTGCCACTACCACACCGCCGGCACCAAGTCCTTCTAGTCCCGGCGGGTCTCTCGACGCCACGAACGGCCCCTGGGCAGACCAGCCCCCTGGCTCGGACATCCTCGATGGATTTCATGTCGTCCTGGTCGACCTAGGGAAGGGCTACACCGCCGGGTTGGCGGCGCACGGCAATCAACGGGAGAACATGGGAGCGCTTCATCGTGGCGATTGCCAGGCTATCACTGCATCGCGAGAGGGGGTATTATAGTAAGCCCATGCGTGGCCGAACAACATCGCGCAGCGTGAGCGTCGGTGCGGCTGTCTTCCTCATATCGTCGTCAGCGTTGGCTCTGACGACCCCCGCGAGAGGGCAGAACCCATCCGTCGTCGCGACTGTGAACCGAGAACGCGCCGTTTCCAGCGCCCGCACCGCGATCTCTCCGGGCGTCAAGTACGAAACCTTGCGGGTCTCGGGTCCGAACCGCGTCTTCATGCTCACCATCAACCCCGCGTCCGCGGCGACGATGGATGTCACTACTGCCGGGTGGAGGCTACCCAAGTTCGCCCAAGTCAGCACCATGGCCTCTCGAACGACCGCCGTCGCGGCCGTGAACGGAGACTTCGGTCTGCCCCCCGGCCGACCCGGACACGCGTACGCTGAGGACGGGGTCTTCAAGCAGACGTCGCCACTTGGGGTGAGCGGCAAGAACTTCTCGACTCGCCTGGACGAGTCCACCAGCTACATCGGGAGACCGCAGGCATCCGTGGACGTCACGCCCGAAGGAACTGCGCCCTTCACGGTGGATCTCTGGAACCAGGGCGCTCCGGAGGGGGAGGAGATCGCCGGGTTCACGGCGTTCGGTGGAACCCTCGAGACGCCGCCGAAGAACGCCTGCTACGTTCGGCTCGTCGCGAGCGGCGACCCGAATTGGCTGCCGGGAGACGCGGGGATCGACCATGCCTACGTCGTCGGAGAGCAGATCTGCGACGGACCTCCGATGGTCGTCGGACAGGACACCGTCCTCGTCGCCAACATCGGAACTCTGAGCGCGACCACCCTCGCCGGCCTGACCGTTGGTCAAACGGTCAGGTTGTCCTGGTCCCTGGGTTGGCCTGGCGTAACCGACACGATCGGCGGCAGCCCGATACTGGTAGACAACGGGGCCCTGGCAGTGACTTCGAGCTGCAACACCTCCTTCTGCGGCCGCAACCCCAGAACGGCGATCGGGATCAAGTCGTCGGGTCAGATCATGCTCGTGGTGATCGACGGAAGGAAGCCCCGCTATTCAGTGGGCATGACCACGTTCCAAGAAGCGGTGTTCATGAAGAACCACGGGGCCGTATGGGCGCTGAATCTCGATGGCGGAGGCTCATCGACCATGTGGATAAAGGGGCAAGGTGTGGTGAACCGACCTTCGGACGGCAACGAGCGGGCCGTATCATCCGCCGTGCTGGTGCTCCCCGGCGCCGACCCCGGTGAGCCACTACTCGGAGCCGCTCCCACGGTTCCCCCGGCGGTACCCCGCGCACCCTCAGCCGCCGACTCGTTGAGCGGACCTCGAACCCGAGCGGACGCAGAGGCGGCGCTCCTGGATCCCGCCTCCACGGGCGGGTTGCTCGCTTCGCTCAAGAGGTCGGGCCAGCATCTATCTTCGCGCCAACAGGCATGGAGCCGCCAGTTCCTCGCGGCTCAGGCAGGATGCCCCCGCGATCGGTGCTAGGGACCCGGACTTCCCCCACCCATCGGGGTGTCGGCCCTTGCCAGCGTGAGGCTTATCGTGGATCCCGGTTCCACTGTCCTCCCCGGCTTCGGGTGTTGCGCGATGACGGTGCCCGGCGTCTGGGTCGACAGCCTCCATCGAACCACCCGTATCGTGTACCCCGCAGCGGCAGCAATCGGAACGGACGCCGCATCCGTCATCCCGACGAGTGAGGGGACAACCGGGACCTCGGGAGGCGGGGTCGGCTGAACCGACGGCGACTTCCCGGACGGGGTCGCGATGGTAGCCGGATCCGATGCCTCAGGACCCTCGGAGGACTGAGCGTACGGATATCCTGTGGGAAGGGTCGAGAGGGGGCCGGCGAAGGGTGGCGGGGAGGGGGCCAGAGGCTCACTTCCCCGAGTGCCACTCATGGCTCCCGCGCTCCCGGCAACAACCAACACGATCATCGCGGTCCGGACTTTATGAGCGATGATCCAGTTGATCAGCCGATCCATACGGCCCTTCCACGGCTCTCAAGCCCAGTGCCTATGTGGGGAAGTCCGACGCTCCCGTGTCTGGGCATTTCTGATGGTTTCCTCCGCCTGAGGCCCAACGCTGCTCAAGGTTGAGCACGAATCCGCCGCTATCCTATATAGGAGCCAGAGAGGACACCCCAAGAGGACACCATGGAGATCCGCGCGACGACACAAGCCATCCGTACCGTCGTCGCATCCACGACCCTGGCTCTGATCGGTCTGGGGCTGGTCCCGGTGCTGGCCGCCCCCGCACAGGCGAGTGGTGCGTCCAGCGCCGCGGCGTCGGCAGCACTCTGGAACACCCAGGCGCGTGTCCCCGCAGCTCCTTCGGGGACCTACCGCCGACCCGATGTCAGCCCCGACCGCTTCGTCCCCCTCACCTTGAACAAAACGGGGATGGCATCCACCCTGTCGGCGGCCCCGCTCGAGTTCACCTCAGCTGCAAGCAGAGCGCCGCTGGTGCTTTCGCTCCCCACGCCGAGCGGCGACTTCGCCCGCTTCGCCGTGCAGGAATCACCTGTCGTTGCTCCTGCCCTCGCCGCCCGATACCCCGAGATCACGACGTATGACGGACAGGGGATCGACGACCCGAGAGCGACGATAAGACTCGACCTCGGGCTGACGGGTTTCCACGCCCAGGTGCTCTCACCTCACGGCGCCTGGTACATCGACCCCTACTATCACCTCAACGACAGCGTCTACGCGAGCTACTACGCGCGCGACCTGCAGGCTCCTCGAGACCCGTTCTTCGAGCCCGCCATCGACGGCCTCAAAGCCCAGCTCGCCGCCCCGCTCGCCCCCGCCGCCCCGCTCGCCCCCGCCCTATCCCGGAGCACCGGCACCCAGCTCCGCACCTACCGGCTGGCCCTCGCCGCCGACGGGGAGTACTCCGCCTTCTTTGGCGGGACGGTTCCACTCGCACACAACGCCCTCGTCACTGCGGTGAACCGCATCAACGGGATCTACCAGACCGAGCTCTCGATCAGACTCCAACTTGTCGCCAACAACGACAACCTGATCTATCTCAACGCCTCCACCGACCCGTACAGCAACACCAACCCGGATGCTCTCCTCACCCAGAACCAGGCGAACGTCGACGCAGTCATCGGATCCGCGAACTACGACATCGGTCACGTCTTCACGACAGGTGGGGGCGGATACGCTGGTCTCGCCGTGGTCGGACAGGACGGCTGGAAGGCCCAGGGGGAGACCGGCAGCTCGAGTCCGACCGGCGACGCCTACTGGGTGGACTACGTCGCACACGAGATGGGCCATCAGTTCGGCGCCAACCACACCTTCAACGGCGTCGACCTTAACTGCGCCGGCCTCAACGCGAACCCGCCCACCGCGATGGAGCCCGGCAGCGGTTCGAGCATCATGGGGTACGCTGGCATCTGTGGCCTCGACGATCTGCAGCCGCACAGCGACCCGTTCTTCCACGCGCTGAGTTTCGACGAGATAGTTGCCTACACGACGACCGCTGGGTCGCCGGGTAACTTCGGAGCCGCCGCAACGACGAATAGTGCGCCGACCGTCGCCGTGACCGGCGGCCCCTACACCATCCCGATGCGCACACCTTTCGCACTCAGTGCGACCGGCAACGACACCAACGGAGATCCGCTCACCTACCAGTGGGAGCAGTACGACGGCGGCGTGGTCAGGTCTCTGACGAGCTCATCCAAACCGACAGGCGCGCTCTTCCGATCGTTAGTCCCAACGACGAGTCCAACCCGAACCTTCCCGAAGCTGTCGAGCATCCTGAGCAACAACACCGACGCCAATTCGGGCACCTGCTCCGCGCTGCCCGACGGACTGGACTGTTGGGCGGAATTCCTTCCCAACGCCGGGCGTTCCATGACGTTCCGCGTAACGGCTCGCGACAACCGGGTCGACGGGGGTGGCGTCAACAGCGCCAACACAACGGTGACCGTGGCCGCCACGGGTCCATTCCTGGTGACCTCTCCGAACACGGCTGTGACCCTGCCGGGGGGATCCTCGCAAACTGTGACCTGGAACGTCGCGGGAACGGATGCGGCTCCGATCAACACTGCGAACGTGAACATCCTGCTGTCGACAGACGGCGGCAACACCTTCCCCGCCGTTCTCGCGTCGAACACCCCTAACGACGGAACGCAGTCGGTGACCCTGCCGGGCGCGGGGTCGACGCAGGCGCGAGTGAAGATCGAGGCGGTCGGCAACGTCTACTTCGACATCTCGGACGCCAACTTCGCCATCACTTCCGGTGACAGCACTCCCCCGGAGACCACCATCGACTCCGGCCCCTCTGGCACGGTCAATTCCGCCTCGGCGAACTTCTCCTTCCACTCATCCGAAGCCCTCTCGACCTTCGGATGCAAGCTGGATACCGGGTCGTGGTCCGCCTGCAACAGCCCCAAGTCCTATTCGGGCCTCGCAGACGGTTCCCACACCTTCTATGTACGGGCCACAGATACCGCTCTGAACACCGATCTCTCGCCGGCCAGTAGCACCTGGACCGTCGAGGCGGCTGCCCCCGATACCTTCATCGATTCGGGTCCTGCAGCCGCCACGTCCTCAACATCGGCGAACTTCGTGTTCCACGCTAGCGAGCCATCGACGTTCGAGTGCCAACTCGACTCCGGCGGCTTCTCGGCGTGCACTTCTCCGGCCCTGTTGACAGGCCTAGGTGTTGGCTCCCACACCTTCTACGTCCGGGCCACGGATACGGCCCTGAACACCGACCTCTCGCCGGCTTCGAGCACCTGGGTGATCGACACAGCTCCACCCGAGACGACGATCGACTCCGGTCCCGTCGGGACCGTTGCGGTAGCCACGGCCAGCTTCACCTTCAGCGGAACGGACGCTGGCTCCGGGGTCGCTTCTTTCCAGTGTGCCCTTGATGCTGGGGCCTTCACCGCCTGTGCCTCGCCGAAGTCCTACATAGGCCTTACCAACGCCTCCCACACCTTCTACGTGAGGGCTATCGACGTCGCCGGCAACGTGGACGCATCTGCGGCTAGTCGCACCTGGACGGTCGCAGCAGGGCCACTGCCCCGTCCAGACGCGATGATCCATTCCCCGGCTACCTCGCTGTTCACCGGCGACAACGTCTACAACACCACCGCCGTCGGACAGACCGTCAACATGAACTCCGCCCGTGGCACACATCGGATCTTCACGGTCAAGGTCCAAAACGACGGGCTCG
>Ga0315281_10000386_pt1 | contig 60739 bp, 61 predicted proteins | sample YL17G07_0_MG_FD_204540 | JGI IMG/M metagenome (GOLD analysis project Ga0315281, IMG submission 204540) | Sediment microbial communities from Yellowstone Lake, YNP, Wyoming, USA - YL17G07_0 | ecosystem: Environmental > Aquatic > Freshwater > Lake > Sediment | place: USA: Wyoming | collected...
CGGTGGCCTCGTGACCTAGAGCTGCGGTCTGTTCTTCGACCTCGATGTAGGGATATGTGTCCGAGCGGGAATAGTCGTCGAGTATCAGGGCGTCGCAACGGACCGTGGACCTGGCGTGATGGGCGTCAGGCTCGACCCTGACCAGTCCGCGGTAGCCCGTTCGACCTCCGCCCTTCGACACCGACTTCGACGTGATAACCGACGTCGTATATGGGGCGACGTGGACGGCCTTCCCGCCGGCATCGGTGTGCTGACCCTGGCCAGCGAATGCGACGGAAAGGACCTCTCCCCTCGCGCCCTTGCCCAGAAGGTAGATCGCCGGGTACTTCATAGTGATCTTCGATCCGATGTTGCCGTCCACCCATTCCATAACTGCGTCCTCGTATGCCGCAGCACGCTTCGTCACCAGGTTGTAGACATTGTTGGACCAGTTCTGGATCGTTGTGTAGCGGACACGAGCGCCCTTCTTCACGACGATCTCCACCACGGCCGAGTGGAGCGAGTCGCTCGTGTAGATAGGGGCTGAGCACCCCTCCACGTAGTGGATGTAGGAGCCCTCGTCGGCGATGATCAAGGTGCGCTCGAACTGTCCCATGTTCTCAGCGTTGATGCGGAAGTATGCCTGCAGGGGGATGTCTACCTCCACCCCTGGTGGCACGTATATGAAGGATCCGCCGGACCACACTGCAGAGTTGAGCGATGCGAACTTGTTGTCGTTCGGCGAGATGATCGTCCCGAAGTACTCCCTCACGATGTCGGGGTGCTCCCGCAGCGCCGTGTCCATGTCCGTGAAGAGCACACCGATATCGTCCAGTTCCTTCTTGATTTTGTGATAGACGACCTCGGATTCATATTGCGCGCTCACTCCACCGAGGTACTTCTTCTCGGCCTCGGGGATACCGAGTTTGTCCCAGGTGTCCCTGATGTCGCTCGGCAGGTCTTCCCATTCCTTCGCCTGCTTCTCGGTCGAACGTATGAAGTAGAAGATGTCGTCGAAGTCGATCTCGGAAAGGTCGGCGCCCCACCAGGGCATCGGACGCGCCGTGAAGTGCTTCAAGGCCTTCAACCGGAACTTCCGCATCCATTCGGGTTCGGACTTCAGGTAGGAGATCTCCTCAACCACTTCTTCGGAAAGTCCTCGCCTAGGCTCGAACACGTAGTTGGACGGGTCGTGCCACCCGAAGCGATAGCCCTTCGAGAGCTCTTTGAGATGATCCTCCTGCGACACCGACACGTGGACTCCCTCGTCACACTGGAGCATACTTGTGCTGAGAGCTAAAGTCTATCTCGTAGGTAGGAATTGAACGGCGACCCGGGCGGCGCATACGGAAAAGGCCGTAGGACCATAGTCTCATCCGCATCTCAAGGTATGGATGGCAGATGACGATGCATACTCCGATACAACTCGGCTATCGGCGACGGGGCAGGGAGGGCCGTGAGCACCGCTGACAAGCACATGAGCCTGCGCCGCAAGATCGGCAGGAAGCTCTCGGTCGCCCTGAAGATCGGCCTCCCCCTAGCGATCATCACTGTCCTGGCGACCGTCCTCCTGGGACTCGCCGCCATCAGCGAAACCAAGGCACGCCTGAACGAGACCTACGCCCTAGACACCCAGGGCCTCGTCCCCGTGGTTATCGACGAGTACAACTCCAACCCCGCCAATCAAAGCGGCATGGCGACCTTCATCCAGGAGCTGAAACTTACTCGCCCCGATATCAACCGAGTGAGGCTCTACCAGCAGGGCTTCGGTCAGCCGCCGTCTATCTGGGCAGCGTCGAATCCCGCCGACCTTAGCTTGAAACCGACCCCTGGGCAGCTGGCGCCGGGCGGCACCAATGTCCGAAGAGAGATCGCGCTGGACAACGCTCCGCTCCTTGAGACCATCGTTCCGCTCGATCTGCCCAATGGCGTCGTTTCGATGGGCGTCTACTACAACCTGGACGCACGCAACGCCGCGGTGGCGTCGGTCACGAGACGAACAGCCCTGTCCGGGACTCTGGCCATCGGCCTCGAGCTGCTCATCCTCCTGCCGACCCTGTACCTGCTGGTGCTGCGTCGGATCAAGCGACTCGGTCACGCAGCTTCCGCAGTGGCCGAAGGCGATCTCACCGTGCGGCTTCCGGAGGGCCTGGAATCACCCAGCCGGGACGAATTGTTCAATGTGGCCCGCCAGTTCGACCACATGATCTCAACGGTCGCCGCGAGGACACGCCAGCAGGCAGCGGTCGCCGACCTGGGTCAGAAGGCCCTTGCCGGCACCGACCCGGACCAACTCCTTCAAGAAGCAACCGAACTCGCTTCCAAGCACCTCGAAGCTCCCCTCTCCGCTGTCATGGAGCTCACGGACAGCGACACGATGATCATGCGCGCAGGAACCGGATGGGAAGACGGAACGGTTGGCTTCGCCTCCGTTGACATCGGACAGGGATCCCAAGCCGGCTACACGCTGGCGGTGGACGAGCCTGTTGTGATGAGTAACGTCGAGACAGAGTCTCGCTTCTCGCCGTCGCAGCTCCAGATCGCCCACGGGATCCAGAACGGCCTCACCGTCATCATCCCCGGTCAGGAGCGCCCCTTCGGAGTCCTGGGCGTCCACACTACGACCAGCGGTCGCGAGTTCACCAAGGACGACATCAACTTCATGCAGGCGGTAGCCAACGTTCTCGCTACAGGGATAGAGAGGAAGCGCAGCGAGGGCCAGGTAGCGTTCATGGCTCATCACGACGCTCTTACGAGCCTCCCGAACCGCGCGATGTTCGAGGAGCTCCTTGAGCTTGCTCTTGCTCGTGCCCGTCGGCAGGATCTCGCCTGCGCCGTTCTCTTCCTCGACCTAGACAACTTCAAGTTGGTGAACGACTCTCTCGGACACGCCGCGGGCGACGAGTTGCTCGTCCAGTTGGCCGAGCGTCTTCGGGAGGCCACCCGCGACACCGACCTCGTTGCTCGCCAGGGTGGAGACGAGTTCCTGGTTCTGCTCGCGGACATCGAGAAGGAAAGCGAAACCCCGCTTCCAGAAGGAACCGATGCGGTGTCGCTGGTCGCGGAATCCGTTGCCGTTCGGATCGTCCAGTCCTTGGAGGCCCCATTCACCCTCGGCGGTGAGGAGTTCTACACCTCGTCGTCTATCGGCATCAGCATGTTCCCCAAGGACGCTCAGGACTCGCGCTCGATCCTTAAGAATGCCGACGCGGCGATGTATCGCAGCAAGAAGGCCGCTCCGGCCGGGTACGTCGTCTACTCGAGCGAAGCCAGCGATCCACTCGGGAAGCTCTCGATGACGACCCGGCTGCGCAAAGCGGTGGAAAGCCAGCACTGGGTGCTCCACTACCAGCCCATAGTCGACCTGGATACGGCAGAGATGTCCGGCGTCGAGGCGTTGATCCGTTGGCAGGACCCCAACGGAGGGATCATACCGCCGGGCGATTTCATCCCCCTTGCCGAAGAGATGGGACTCATAGTCGCCATCGGCGATTGGGTGATGGGGGAGATCTGCCGCCAGTCGAAGGCCTGGCGAGAAGAGGGACTGGACACCAAGATCTCGTTCAACCTCTCCCCCCGTCAGCTGTGGCAACCCGAGATGGTGGAGAAGGTATTGAGTCACCTGGCCTCCGCCGACGTGGACCCCGGACAGGTGGTCGTGGAGATAACGGAGTCTAGTGCCATGACCGACCCTGAACGGACGCAGAGGATCCTGTGGGATCTTCATGCCCGGGGAGTCCGTTTGGCGATCGACGATTTCGGGACCGGCTACTCCTCTCTCTCGCGTCTGAAGCACATGCCGGTTCACACCCTCAAGATCGACAGGTCTTTCGTGATGGACCTTCCTGAGGACCAGGACGCAGGTAACATGGTCGCTGCCATCATCCAGCTCGCCCATTCCCTGGGGATGTCTCCGCTCGCCGAGGGCATAGAAACGCAGAAGCAATGGGATTTCTTGGTGGCCAAGGGCTGTCAGCTAGGTCAGGGCTTCTACTTCAGCAGACCGATCCCCGCAAGTGAGATCCTCGAACGATTCAAGACGATCGGCCTGAACTTCACGCCGCTCAAAGCCTGAGACACGCCATCTGCATCCTAGAAGTAGCCGAGCGCCGCTTTGGCCTCGTCGGACATCATCTCTTGCCGTCCGCCTGTCCCTCGCTGGCATCTCGTGACCTCCGGTGTCCCTGACCTGCGGTGATGTCGAGACCCTCTGTCCGCCTCTGTCCCTCTCTGGCCTTGCGTAGCGCCGTTCGCGTTTGTACGAGTGTTTGCACGGCCCGGACCCCGGACAAGCGAAAGGCCGGGTAGTCGCTCACCCGGCCCTCGCGAAGCGTGGAGCTACTTCCGCAAGCGCTGTCCCTCGGTGTCGTCCTCGGTGCCCTCGGTGGAGAGGCGCCTGTGCTGACCTTGGGTGTCGTCCTCGGTGCCCTCGGTGTCGAGATGGAACCGGGTCCGCTGGCCCTCGGTGTCGTCTTCGACCTTGGTCTCTTCTTCGGTCTTCTTCTCGTCCTCGGCCATCGGATGGCCCCCTTCCGCTCGGACCCCCTGGGGGGTGGCTGCTCGTTCTACACCTGCATCATCGGCCTTCGCAAGGCCCATGACTGTCAGCTAGCCGACACCCAGGGTGTCAGATATGCGACAGGCGCGTGTCTCGTGCTCAGCGATCCCACCTACGAAGGGAATCGGAGTAGGGTGTCCCATGGCCGAGAAGGAAACGCCCGAGCAAGCCGAGGCCAGACCGCCCTCGCCCGATCTGTTCGTCTCCTACGCACGGGAAGACCGCAGGTTCGTCGAGCGACTGACCCAGGCCCTGACCGAGCGCGGCAAGAAAGCCTGGGTGGACCTGGAGAACATCCCTGCATCGGCCGAATGGATGGCCGAGATCTCACAGGCGATCGAATCCTCCGGTGCCGTGGTCGCGGTGTTATCCCCCGACTTCTGCGCGTCTCGCGTCTGCACAGAGGAGACCACCAGGGCCGCGGTAGACGGAAAGCGCATCATCCCCGTCCTGCACCGCGAGGTCGAGCCCGACACGGTGCCCGAGGAGCTTGCCAAGCGCAACTGGATCATGCTGCGCGACACCGACGACTTCGAAACGGGCATCTCAACGCTGGTCGATGCCTTGGACACCGACCTGGATCACGTGAAGACGCACACCGCTCTTCTGACAAAGGCCGCTGAGTGGCAGACGCGAGGAGAACACCGCAACCAGCTACTTCGAGGCGGCGACCTTGCGGAAGCCGAGGCATGGCTCGCGACCTCACAAGAGAAGGACCCCAGACCGACATCCCTGCAGGCCCGATACCTCGCGGCATCTAGGAAGGCTTCCTCCACCCGGCAGCGTCGCGTGGTGGTCGGTGTCACTCTGGCACTCGTGCTGGCACTGCTCCTATCGGCGGTTGCGGTGGTGCAGCGGGGTGAGGCCGTGCACCAGCGCGCAGAGGCGCGCAGGCAAGCGAACGCCGCCCTATCTCGCGGACTCGGCGCGCAAGGACTGCTGTCTCTGGAAGCCGAGCCGGATCTCGGGACCCTGCTCGCCGTTCAGTCCTACCGGACCGATCCCACCACGCAATCGCTGAGCGCCATGCTCAGCGTGCTCGGAACCGGCGGCTCGCCCACCCGCACGATCCAAACCAGCTCCACGTCCCTGGCGGCGCTTTCTGCGACCGGCGACGTCATCGCGACCGGCGACGATGCGGGCGACGTTCGCACCCTCGACATCTCGACCGGAGCCAGCACCGGTCCGGTGATCCACACGGGGCAGGGACCTGTGTCGGGCATCGCATGCGACTCCGAGGGCGATCTGATCGCCAGTGGGGATGACGGCACCGTCCGGGCATGGAACCCGCAGACCGGGCAAGCCGTGGCGGCGGGATTCCCCAAGCCGGCCGGGATGGCCAAGGATGCGGCTGTCTCCCTCGTTCCCGTCCCGGATGGCAAGTCGGTCGCCGTCTTGTGGCACGACGGGAGCGTCAGATTCCTGCGCACGCCCGATCTCACCCAGGTCGGCCGCGTCATCCGCGTCGCCCCGGCGGCGGCCACCGCGCAGATAAGACTCAGCCCCGACGGCGGAACGCTTGCGGTTGGCGACAACGCGAACCTCGAGCTCTGGGACGTAGCGCACCGGCAGTTGCTGGTCGAACTGCCCGGCAAGCTCCAAGAAGTCATGAGCGTTGTCTTCAGCCCCGATGGCTCGGAGGTCTTCGCCGGTGGTGGAAACGGGACCGTGTTGGCCTGGGACACGGAGACCGGCAAGCCGCAGCCGGCTCCGCGTCCGAAGGCCGGAGAGGTGCATGGCCTGGCCCTCAGTCCAGATGGGAAGACCCTGGCGACCGGAACCACCGATGGTGTCATCCGGCTGTGGGATGCAGCCACCGGCAAGCCCGCGGGTTTGCCGTTGAGGGGGCACTCCGGCAGCGTGACCGACCTGACGTTCATCGGCGACGGGAGTTACCTCCTGTCGTCGGGCCACGACGGTACCGTCAGGTATTGGACGACGAGCGATGCCGGCTCCCTGTCGACCACCATCAGGGACAAGGGGTGGTGGATAGCACCGGGTGCCGCGTTCCTTTCGCCCACCGAGGTGATCTCGATGAACTGGCAGGGATTGGTGCTGATCCAGGATCCGGTGACCGGGAAGATCGAGAAGCAGTTCCAGGCCGGAGAAGGCGTGTGGTCCTCCGGGGTCTACGACAACACTCTCGCGTTCAATGCGGGTCGTTCGGGGGAAGACGCGATCAGGTTGTGGAACCTCGGCTCACCGAAGGCGACTCCGGAGGTTCTCTGGAGCACGAAGGATGGCACCTGGTCGCTGGCGGTCAGCCCGACGGGCAACTTCCTGGCGGCTTCGGAGAACCGCGACGGACCGATCAGACTCTGGGACCTCAGGACGGGAGAACCGGCGGGTAGCTTGATGGGCCACAGCGGCCCATCGTTGTCGCTGGCCTTCACACCCGACGGCAAGCTTCTTGCTTCGGCCAGCAAGGACGGCACAGCGCGAATCTGGGATGTCTCCAGCGGTGCGGAGGCGGGAGACCCCTTGAAGCTCGGCGGGGACACTTCTGTCCCTCTCGCCGTGGCCTTCAGCCCGGATGGGCGGACCCTTGCGGTCGGCTGGTCGGTAGGAACGACGCAGATCGTGGATGTCGCGACCGGCAGGGCCATTGGAGCACCACTTCACGGATCCGAATCGGGCGTCCTCGCCCTCGCTTTCAACCCGGACGGGCGAACTCTGGCCGCGGGCATGAACAATGGCACGACCACCCTCTGGGACGTCGCTTCCCGCAAGCAACTCGGCGCGCCTATCGGCTCAGGGTCCTTCGTCCTGTCGGTCGCCTTCAGTCCCGACGGCAAGATGCTCGCCGTCGGTGCGCAGGGGGGTGTGCTCAAGATCTGGAACTCCATCCTGTGGAGCCGGGAGACAGCACCGCTGATGTCGAACCTCTGCGCGAAGGTCGGCAGGAACCTCACGACGGACGAGTGGCGCACCTACCTGCCCGACCAGCCCTACGAGAAGACCTGCCCGCAGTTCCCAGCGGGATAGGCTCCTAGCCGGTTCGGCAAGAGCGAATCCATCGGACCAGCTACCCTGCTCGCCGTGCAACCGGAAGAAGTCCGGCTGCGTGAAGTCCCCAGCCTCTTCTCCCGCGAGGAGCGTCGCGCCCTGCTGAACGTGCTGACCGCAGACGACGAGACCCGTGGGGAACGGACCTACGCGGGGACGAGTACCGCCTTCCACCCAGGCTTGCCGATCCACCAGTTGGTCAGCAGCAGGTTCTTGCCCTGTTGCTCGATCCGCCACCGCACCAGGTCCGCCCCCATACAGGGTCCGCTGACCACGCTGGGGATGTTCCGCTGGAACACCCACTGGCCGTCCTTCATCCTCAAGTACGTAAGGGGGCCAGCGCAGGTGCCGTTCCGACTCACGACAACGTGCCTCGAACAAGCCGGGGACTTGATGCAATCGGCGAAGATGGTGACCTTGACGCCGAGCGGAAGATCCTTGCCGTGCATGTCCCCCTTCCAGGTCCCCTGGGGTGGAGCGGGCTTCGGGGACGCCTGAGCCTCCACCGTCATCGGGCTTTGGGGTGAAACACCTGGCTGGACCGCCTTGTCGGTCGAGGTTCCACTGCATGCGCTCAGGGCGAGCACGACGACACACAGACACAACCCGATCCCTCGCATCCGGAACCCCCTCTCGCTCCGATCCGCTGAGCCGACACACCGAGCGGATGATGCTGCAACTCCACCAATAGCACCGGGGGGAACTCCACACCGGTTCATCGACAAGCTTCACGCGGCAGACGACGGGTCGATGGCCGAGTTGCTGATGGACCTGGAGGAAGACCCGGTGGTGCGGCGGGCGGCGATCGGGATTCTCAGGGCGATTGGGTAGGAGTCGGCCACACCTCGCGGCGCTATTGAATTCAGGGAACCGCAAGAGCTCTTTGATGCCAGAAGATCGGCTCAGATTGCCATAGCCAAGAAGATCCAGGGACTCGCAGAAGGTACCTATTCGACGGCTGCACAAGAGGCTAAGGCTTGGGGAGAGGCTTTCGACCACCTCGGAAACAGAAGCTGAGACACGCCGTGTTTGTACTTCCGTTTGCACATCGGGCGATTTCGGCGGTTTCGGACCCCTCGAGGAACGAGCGCACAAGCCGTCTACCAGCGGAAACGCGGCTAGAAGTAGCCGAGCGCCGCTTTGGCCTCGTCGGACATCATCTCCGGCGTCCACGGCGGACGGAACACCATCTCGGCCTCGGCATCCTTGAAACCGGGCAGTCCGGATAGGACCGCCTTCATCTGAGCCTCGATCAGCGGGCCGATCGGGCAGCCCATAGTGGTTAGCGAATAGGTGACGTCGACATGGCCGCGGTCAACTTCGACCTCGTAGACGAGCCCGAGATCGACGATATTGATGCCGAGCTCAGGGTCGACTACCGCCTTCAAGGCCTCGAGCACCGCGTCGCTCGTTAGCTCTTCGGCGATCTCCCCAGAGCCGACGTCGAGCGCCTCGGTGGGCGTCCCTGCAACGTCGCCTTCCATCTCCTGCCTTTCCTGTCTTGCGGCTATTCTAGTGGGGTCTGCCGCTAGCCCCGACATAGAGGGGGAAGCATGAGGATCCTCATAGTCGACGATCATCCAGTCACCCGGGATGGTTTGAGAGCCGCGCTGGCCACCGCTGAGGACATCGAGGTCGTTGGCGAGGCCTCAACCGGCGAGGAAGCTCTGGAACTCCTATCCGAGGCCCGCCCAGACGTGATCTTCATGGATGTCCGGATGCCGGGAATGGGCGGCATCGAGGCGACGCGGGCGATCCGGGCTGCGATCCCGGAAACGAAGGTCGTGCTCTTCACTATCGACGAGTCGCGTGTGTCGATCTCGGACGCCATCCAGGCAGGAGTCTCAGGCTATCTGCTCAAAGACTCGTCCGCCGACGAACTGGTCAACGCCGCCCGGATGGCGATGGAGGGCAAAGCGGTTCTTCATCCCAAGCTCACCAAGGCATTCATCGAAGAGGCCCAGTTGGTCGACAAGGACTCTTCGCAAGTCCCTCTATCCAAGCGCGAGACCGAGATCCTGCAGAAGGTTGCCTACGGCGCCACCACGAAATCGGTTGCCGAGGAATTGGGGATCTCGCCCCACACCGTGAAGACCCATCTCGAGCGGATCTTCGAGAAACTCGGAGCCAACGACCGCGCTCAGGCCGTGGCGATCGCCATCCGGAAAGGCGTAGTCGACTAGCCGCACAGCTGTCGTCCGGCTTCCCCGCCCCTACTATCGGTGGCATGGCATACGACGTCGTGGTCCTCGGAGGAGGAACCGGGGGATACTCCACAGCCCTGCGGGCCGCTCAGCTCGGCAAGCAGGTCGCCCTCGTGGAACGGGACGACCGATTGGGCGGGACCTGCCTCCTACGCGGCTGCATACCGACCAAGGCTCTCCTGCGCTCGGCGGAAGTTCTCGACACCGTTGAGCGCTCGGCCGAGTGGGGAGTCCGTGCCTCCGGCGCGCCCGATCGGGAGGGGATGCTTTCATTCAAGGAGGCCATCGTCGAACGACTCGTCACGGGTCTGACCCACCTGATCAAGTCCCGCAAGATCGACGTGTTCCATTCTTCCGGACGGCTCGTTCCCGGACCGGCGATCGATCTGGGCGGCACGATCCTGGAAGCAGCAGACGTGGTGCTCGCTTCCGGATCCAGACCCAAGGTGCTGCCCGGCTTCGAGACTTCAGAGCGCATCTTCACCAGCGACCAGGCATTGGCGCTTCCATCACTGCCCTCCGCCGTCGTTGTCATAGGTGCCGGAGCGATAGGTCTTGAGTTCGCATCGTTCTACCGGTCCATGGGGGCTGAGGTCACTGTCATAGAGGCTCTGCAGCGCATCGCACCGCTCGAAGACGAGGAGATATCGAAGACATTGGCGCGCTCCCTCAAGAAGAGGGGCATAGCGACCCACGCGGGCGCGTCGGTGGTGTCTGCGGTTGAGACAGAGAACCATGTGGAGGTCGCGTTCGAGACCTCCGCAGGGCAGCAGTCCGCTGTCGCCGAGGTCTGCCTCGTCGCGGTGGGGCGGGGGCCGGTTTCCGAGGGGATGGGCTACGAGGAGTCCGGCGTTGAGATGGATCGCGGCTTCGTGAAGGTAGCCGGGTCGCTGCGGTCCAGCGTGGAGAACGTTTGGGCCGTCGGCGACGTGGCTTCTACTCCCCTCCAATTCGCGCACGTGGCATTCGCCGAGGGGATGGCGGTGGCAGAGCGGATCGCGGGGATGGAAGTCCCTGAGATCGACTACACAGGCGTCGCCAAGGTGACGTTCTGTTCTCCGGAGGTGGCATCGGTCGGGCTCACGGAACAACAGGCGCGTGACGAGAGCTTCAACGTAGAGGTGGCCAAGTACCAGTTCCAGGGGCTGGGCAAGGCCCAGATCATCGGTGAGGGCGGGCTGGCCAAGTTCGTCGCGGACAGCGCCACCGGCCGGATACTGGGTGTCCACCTGGTCGGTCCTCACGCAACCGATCTGATATCCGAGGCGATGCTGATGACGAACTGGGAGGCGGTCGCCGGTGATGTCGCTCGATACATCCACCCTCATCCGACCCTGTCGGAAGCGCTGGGCGAAGCGGCGCTGGCGCTCGCTGGAAGACCGCTCCACGGATGAGCGCCTGGCTGGTCCGGATCGCGGAACCCGTCCCCTATCTGATCTCCACGGTCGCCATGCACAGGATCGCCGAACTCCGTGCTGCGGATGAGATACCTGACACGCTGGTGTTGCTCGAGCACCTGCCCGTGTACACGGCAGGGCGTCGCTCTGATCCCTCCCACATCCTCTGGGCAGAAGAGAAGATGCGGGATGCGGGAGCCGAACTTCACCATGTCGACCGAGGCGGCAGCGTCACCTTCCATGGGCCGGGTCAGTTGGTCGGCTACCCGATACTCGATCTCGGACGCCGCCCCGATCTCTCGGGCCACTTGAACCGGATCGAGGAAGTGGTGATCCGCTCGGGAGGAACGGTGGGCGTTACGCTTGAGCGCGACGCGGCTCAGGCCGGCGTCTGGTCAACCGGAGCGAAGGTGTGCGCCATCGGAGTGAAGCTCGCGAGATGGCGCGTGACCCTTCACGGATTCGGTCTCAACTGCAACACGGACATGTCCTGGTTCGACGCCATCGTCCCGTGCGGTCTTGCAGACAGAGCGGTGACTTCCTTGTCGGCCCTAGCGGGACGGGAAGTAACCATCGATGAACTTGCCACGCCCGTTGCCGAACATTTCCAGGAGGTGTTCGGATGCCGCCTCTTTGAGGCTCCACAGGAGGTGGCCGAGATGTTCACGGCAGTCGCGGTCCCCGGATGAGCGACGGGTTCACCTGCTCTCGGTGCGGTGAGACACACCCGGGGCCGCCGCTAGCCTACTCCTCGGTAGCCCCGGGGCCCTGGTACCAACTGATGGACGAGCAACGCGAGAGCAGCAGTCTTGACGGCGAATTGTGCTTCATCGAAAGCAAGCGATTCTTCGTTCGAGCCAATGTTGAGATACCAGTGAACGACGCGCCCACCGAACTCGTCTACGCGGCCTGGGTCGAACTGGGCGCTGAAGATATGATCCGACTGGTCGAGCGCTGGGACGCACCGGATAGCGCGGCTGATCCTGGATACGAAGGAATGCTGGCCAACGACCTTGCCGGCTACCCGGAAACCATCGGCCTGGCGACAGAGGTTCAGACCAGACAGCGAGGAACCCGGGCGAGGGCCGTCATCTCTCCGGGCCCGCATCCGCTGAGCGTTGACCTTTGGGAAGGGATCACCATGTCCCGGGTCCAAGCGGTCGCCGAGATCCTGGCCCACCCGCAGAACAGGTGAAGGAAGCTGCATAACCGCTCGCGAGGATAGGCTTCCGCTGATGACCGTTCGAGACCACAACCCACACTCACGGCGCCTTCACCTTCCGCTGGTCGCAGGGCCCGCGGCGGATATCGGCCGCGAGCGCAAGCCCAGCTGGTTGCGCGTGGAGGTCCGGACCGGACCCAACTTCGAAGACATCAAGAGGACCATTCGGAACGGGAGGCTGCACACCGTCTGCGAAGAAGCCTCCTGCCCCAACATTTGGGAGTGCTGGGAGGACCGAGAAGCAACCTTCCTGATACTCGGCGACCGCTGCACGCGGCGCTGCGGCTTCTGTGACGTTATGACCGCCAGACCGCGCGCCGTAGATGACGGCGAACCCGCGCGGGTCGCCGCGTCGGCAGCCGCGATGGATCTGAACTTCGTCGTGATCACCGGCGTTGCCCGTGACGACCTGCCACTGGGAGGAGCCGCGAGTTGGGCGGTTTGCGTGCGTGCCCTCCGGAGAGCGGTACCCAACTGCGGTGTCGAGCTACTCCCCCCCGACTTCTCGGGTGAGGGGGCGGCACTCGAGGTGATCATGGAGGCGGCCCCCGACGTGTTCGCGCATAACCTCGAGACCGTGCGCCGTCTGCATGGTCGCATGCGCCCGGCGTTCGACTACGATCGATCTCTCGCGGTTCTGTGCATGGCGAAGTGTCTGAGGCCGGGGCAGATCACGAAGTCCAATCTGATACTCGGCATGGGTGAGACGCGCGAGGAGGTACGCGAGAGCCTGCGTGACCTGCTGGAAGCGGGCTGCGAGATCGTCACGCTGGGCCAGTACCTTCAACCGACGCGGCACCACGCGCCGGTAGATCGCTGGGTCACGCCGGAGGAGTTCGCGGAACACAAAGCGGCCGGTGAAGCCATCGGCTTGGCGCACGTAGAGGCGGGACCGCTGGTGCGTTCCTCCTACCACGCCGGCCGACAATTCTCGGCCGCTCGCGCGGCGATGGTTGGAGGAGCCGGCCTGTAAGCCGGATCCTGTGCGACCGCCTTTCGGCGGCCCGGCGGCCATCTATCTGAGTCCGTCTCTCGACGAACACCGGGACCCGAAGGTCCTCGTGCGGCCTACCCGGGAGCATCGGACGGGCCGTCCGCTCCCTGCTCGGCCTTGCTCCGGGCGGGGCTTGCAAAGCCGGCGCGGTCGCCCGCGCCGCTGGTGAGCTCTTACCTCACCGTTTCACCCTTACCGCTCGAAAGCGGCGGTCTGCTCTCTGTTGCGCTATCCGCGAGGTCGCCCCCGCCTGGGTGTTACCCAGCGCCCTGCCCTATGGAGTCCGGACTTTCCTCGAACGATGCGAACACCGCCCGCGGCCGCCCGGCCGGCTCCTCCACCAGCGAGTATAGGTTCAGTCGAACAGGACCGGGTTCGGTCCTTCGGGCGTGTGCCCGCGACCCTCACCTGCAAGCCACTCGTCGACACCGACGTTGGCGAGCCTGTCGGCGTCCTTGTTGTACTCACGGCGAACGTGTTCGTAGGAGATGACCTCGAAGCTCTTCGCCAGATCTCGGGCCTGTTTGTGCAGCTTCTGGAGAGTCGCATTCTTCACCCGGTATTGACCTTTCATCTGCTTGATCAGAAGATCGCTGTCCGACCGCACGAGGAGTTCCTTCACACCGTTCTGGGAGCACCACTCCAAACCCGCAACCAGAGCCGAGTACTCCGCCACGTTGTTGGTAGCGATCCCTATGCCGCGACCGATCTCATGAACGGTGCGGCCGCGTTCGTCCGCGATGTGCACGCCCAGGCCCGCGGGGCCCGGATTACCGCGCGCGGCGCCGTCGCAGTTGATTATCAAACGACGATCAGGATGCGCCGGCAGTAGTCACACCTCTTCAGGCCCGCGGTCTTCTTCAGCTTGTCGAGCTCCATCGCGGATAGCTTCTCGTGGCAGCCTTGGCAGATCCCGTCCGAAAGGGCGGCCGCGCCCACGCCCTTCTTCTGTGCCCGGAGGTCCTCGTAGAGCTCAAGCGTCTCTTCATCGATGTTGGCGGCAAGTGCCTCGCGTTCGGCCGCGTTTCTCGCGAGGGTCGCAGCTATGCCAGCCAACTCGGTCTCGGAGTCCAACCCCTGCTGCTCCAACCTCTTTCGAGACTCGGACACCGTGGCTTCGGATGCCGCGATCTGGACTTCCAGATCCTCCCGCAACTGCAATCGCTCCAGAAGATCGTCCTCGAGGCGGCGGCGGCGGGCCTTGAGATTGGAGATCTCATGTTGGATCGACTCGAGTTCCTTGCTGTTAACTACGCTGCCGTCGTAGAGGCGCTTCTCTTCGGCCGTCGTCTTCTGCGAGAAGGCGTCGATGTCGTACTCCAAACGCTTCTGCTCGATCGCCAACGTATCAAGGGAGAGCCGGGCTTCTCCGAGCTTGCTTTCCTCTCGCTCGAATGTCGTGCGGGCGACCCCCGTCTCATCTCCGGACTCAAGCACTTGCTGGCGTGCCCGCAGTCGCACTATGGCCGAATCAAGCTCCTGCAGGTCCAGCAACGGCTCCGCCACTAGCCCTCCTCGAACGGATCGGTTCGCGCTTCCGACACCAGTATGTCGGCGGATGGCTCTAGTTGCCTCAGGCGATCTGCCAGGCTGCGGACGAACGGTCGTTCGGTCGCGTGGTGTCCAGCGTCTATCACGTGCAGTCCCGACGCTCTCGCATCAAGTGCCTGATGGTGTTTCACGTCCCCGGTGATGAAGATATCCGCGCCGGCCCGGGCCGCGTCCGGGATCAAAGAGGCTCCGGATCCCCCGCACACTGCGACGCGCTTCACGTTGTGGTGGCGCTCCCCTATCAGTCTCGGGTTGGCACCCAGGCGATCACGACATGACTCCAGCATGTCTGCGACCTGCGTCGAGGTGGCGAGCGTTCCCATCCGTCCCAACCCCAGCTCACGGGATGCGCCGAAGGGAACGATCGGGCCTTCCACGTTGATCCCCAGCACTTCCGCCAGCGCATCCGACACTCCCGGCGAAGCGATGTCCGCGTTCGTGTGACAGGCGATCACGGCAATTCCGAGGCAAAGGGCCTGGGCGACTGCGCGGTCGACAGATCTGGAAACATCGACCGCAGATAGAGGTTCGAAGATCAAAGGGTGATGCGTGATCAGAAGTCGCGCACCCGCCCCGGCCGCCTCGTCGATGACCGCAGAAGTCGGATCAAGGGCAACCATGAGCCTCGAGACTTCCGCCGACCGGTCACCTACCTGCAAGCCGGTGTTGTCCCATTCCTCCGCCCAGGAAGGCGGGAACAACTCATCTAGCTTGGCGAGCCACGTCTCGACTGTACCCATCGGCGCAAGCCTCCCATATACGCCGCCGAACTGGCATCTCAGACTACAGGCGGTAGGGTGTTGGGTATGCCCTCGTCGAGAACTGCTATCACCGCTGCCTCCACACTACTCATCGCCGTTGGTTCTCCGCTGGTTACCGGTCCACTGCACGCCGCAACACGTGTCGACACGAGGCCGCCAACCCTCAAGTGCACTATCACAGGAACCTCCGGCGACGACGATCTCAAGGGCACCGAAAGGTCGGATGTCATCTGCGGTCTCGGCGGTGACGACACCATCGACGGCGGCCGGGGTAGCGACACCATCGACGGCGGCGGCGGTGACGACACCATCGACGGCGGTCGGGGTGACGACACCATCATCGGAGGACTCGGAGGCGACACCTGCTATCAGAGCGGCGGCGAGGGCAGCATGAGCGATTGCGAGTGGCCGAACCCGCTGCTGATATGTCCGGTGGCCCATGGAACCGTCTATGACGATTTCGGCGATCCGCGCGGAGGGCACACGCATGAGGCCGACGACATCACGGCGAAGAAGGGGGAACCGGTCCTTGCCACCTTCCCGGGACGTACGACGAACTCGCGAGCTTCGGGTGCGGGCTTGTACGTGACGCTCACCCGAGCCGACGGTTCCTTCGTATACGGTATGCACCTCTCCAAGTTCGCCGACGAAGGACGCTACGGGACCGGCGACGTGATCGGGTACGTAGGAAGCACCGGGAACGCCGGTAGCACCAACCACCTGCACTTCGAATGGCATCCGGGCGGAGGAGTCGCCGTCGATCCGTTCCCGTACCTGAGCGCCGTCTGTCCCGACACTTCTGGCTAGGACGGCCGCTTGTAGACCCGGCCACCCTTCATGACGAAGGCCGGTTCAGCGAGGCCCTCCAGATCCGACTCCAAGGGGTTTCCCGCGACGGCCACGATGTCGGCGAACTTCCCCGCGCTGATCGAGCCAACCCTGCCTTCCCATCCCATCAACTCGGCCGCAACGATCGTCGCGGCCCGGAGTCCCTCCATCGGCGTCATCCCGTAGCGCACCATGTAGGGAAGCTGCCTGGCGACGAAAGCGTGCGGGTAGACGCCACTGTCGGTGCCGTAGGCGATCTTGACTCCCGCAGCCACGGCCTTTCGGAACCCATCCCTCTGAGCCTCGGTCGTCTCTTCGTTCTTCCTGAGGACGCTAGGCGACCACCCTTCGCGCCGACCCTGCTCTTCGATCCAGTCTCCGCAGTAGATATCGGCGACAAGGTAAGTCCCGTGTTCGACCATCATCTCGATCGATTCATCGTCCATGAGAGACCCGTGTTCGATAGACCTGACTCCGGCGCGGATCGCCCGCTTGATCCCCTCCGCCCCGTGCGCGTGCGCCGCAACGAAGGCATCGTAGAGTGCCGCCTCGTCTACCGCCGCTCTTATCTCCTCTTCACTGAACTCAGGCGCCCCGGGTGACGTACCCTCGGTCAGAACCGCACCGGTCGCTATGACCTTGATCATCTCGGCTCCGCCGTGGAGTATCCGCCGAACCGCGTCCCTGACCTCGTCCACGCTCCGCGAGACGCCGAAACGCAGTTCGTATGGAAGAACGGCGTCCACAGCGGGCGCAAGACCCGTAACGTCACCCCCTCCGCTCGGGATCGTCACGTAGGCGCCGGAGCAGAGCATCCGAGGACCCGCGACCCAGCCGGCGTCGACGGCATCGCGCAGGGCGCAGTCTGTGAAGGCATGGAACGTCCCGACGTCCCTAACGGTCGTGAACCCTGCCAGCAGAGTTTCGCGAGCGTTTCGAACACCGGTCATCGCTTCGCGAGCCGCCGTCGTTGTGACCAGTCCCGCGTATCCCTGACCCGTGTCCAGATCCCCGATCATGTGGGCGTGGCAATCGATCATCCCCGGCACGAGGGTGTGGTTTTCGAGATCCACGACCGAGGCCTCGCCCGGGATGCCGTCAGCGAAAGGCCGCTCCTCCAGTATGCGTTCTCCCTGTACGAGCACGACCCGGTCGCGCCTAGCCTCCGCCGCCTCGACGTCAAGCAGGGTTCCCGCCACCAGGGCGATCAGTTCTTCATCAGCCATCTGCAACTCCTCGGGTCGGTCTGATGGTATCCGAAGTGGCACAACCCGAGGTCACTTCCAAAGACCCGGCCGGCGAGCATACACTCTTGCTCTGCCAAGGGAGGCCATACTGAGCGGCACCGGTCGACGGATTCCTCTTGCGCTGAAGGTCGCGGGGTTCGTGTCTCTGATCTCGATCGTTGGCGCCGTCGTTCTTGGCGTGGTGGGCGTCGCCACAACCCGAGACCGGGTCGACGACCAATACGCGAAGGAGGCCTCGGGGCTCTCCCGCATCATCACAGAGCAGGTGATGAGGGATCCCGAGGACTATGAGAAGACCAACGACCTGCTGAGCAGTCTGGTGGCGACCCACCCCACCTTGCTGCGGATACGTCTTCTCCGAGGACCCCCGTTCGGCCCGCCACTGCTCTGGGCGAGTTCATATCACACAGACTTCGCCGTCGACGCGGGGCCGGGTGTGTTCGCCACTTCGGGCGAGCGGACCCAGAAGCCAACCACGCTCGACGGACAGGGCGCGTTCCTCGACGTGGAACCGGTCGACTACCCGAACGGCGTTGATTCCATCGCCTTCTACTTCGAGGACGCTCCCCGTCGCCAGGCCATCTCCGAAACAGCGCGGCGCGTTGTCACCGACTCGATCTATGTCCTTGCCGTTCAGTTGTTGGCCTTGATCGCTGCCATGTATCTGCTCGTGCTCAAACGGGTCAACCGCCTTGGACGCGCCGCGGCGGCCGTCGGCCGAGGCGACCTCTCGGTGAGGTTGCCCGAAACCCGGGTCGTTGTCGGAGGCGACGAGCTGACCACGACTGCCCGCGAATTCGACCATATGGTCGGAGCTGTGGCGTCGCGAGCCCGCCAGCAGGAAGCAGTTGCCGAGCTCGGTAGGCTCGCACTTGCAGGAGAGTCGCAGTCGCAGCTCCTTGATCTGGCAGCGGTTCTGGTTTCCGATGCGATGCTCGTCGATCGCGTCGAGATACACGAGGTGACGGATCCCAACATCCTCACCCTTGCCGCCGCAACCGGCTTGGCGGAGAAGACCCTCGGCACAACCATCGCCGGCGGGACGGCATCGCAGCCGGGATTCGCCCTCCTCTCAGATGCTCCTGTCCTCGTCGCCGATGCGTCCACCGAAACACGTTTCGAACAGCCTCCTCTCTTGGAGAACGAGCAGGTGACCTCGGGCATATCGGTGATCATCTCTTCGGCAACCGGCGCCTTCGGCGTCCTATCCGCGTATTCGCTGGACCGCCGCAAGTTCACCAAGGACGACGTCAGCTTCACCCAATCGATCGCCAATGTCCTGGCCGAGGCGATAAGGCGTGAAGCCGCGCTGGCTGCCGAGAGGGCGACCGAGACTCGCTACCGGTTGGTCGTCGAGCACGCGACCGAGCTCATCGCCCTCATCAGGCCTGCCGAGCGGGATCTCACGTACGCCTCTCCTTCCTTCCTGAGTGTCATGGGGTACGAGCCCTCGTCTCTCGTAGGAACCGACCTCGAGAACCTCTTCGATGCTGACTTCAGGCCGGTCATCGAGGAGGCAAGCAGAGCCAGCCTGGAGGGTCGCAGCACCACTCTTTCGGCCGTCAGGGCCAGGAGGGCGAACGGAACGATCGCCTTCCTGGACGGGACCGTTGCACCGATCTTGGACGAAGCCGGAAGCATCACCCTTGCCCTGCTCATATTCCACGACGTGACCGACACTCGAAATGCCCAGGAGGAGCGCCGTCGTCTGCTCGCTCTGTTGCTGGCGGCCCAGGAAGAGGAGCGCCTCAAGATCGCAGCCGACATCCATGACGACCCAATCCAGACGATGACGGCCGTGGCCCTTCGGCTCGAGGCCGTTCGCAAGATGAGCGAGAACTCCAGACAGCGCGAGATGCTCGACAAGCTCGAGGACACCGTATCCGAAGCGATCAACCGGCTTAGGAAGCTGATGTTCGACCTGCGCCCCCCCGCTCTCGATCGCGAGGGGTTAGCAGCCGCGCTGCGCGACTACCTGGCTGGCGCTTCGCGCGAGTTCGGATTCTCGTTCGACCTTCAATCTTCGCTCAGGGAAGAACCGGATCTCGCGTCGAGAGCTATCTCGTTTCGGATAGCCAAGGAAGCCCTCGTCAACGCTGCCAAACACGCCCATGCAGAGCACATCGACGTTTCCCTTGTCCCCGCCGACCGCGGCGTGCGGATCCGAGTGAGCGACGCCGGGGTCGGCTTCGACATCGGGGAGGCCGAGAGGCTCCGCGATCACATCGGACTGACCTCGATGCGCGAGCGCGCGCGCCTAGCCGGAGGCTGGTGTCACATCACATCGTCACCGGAAGGGGGAACCTCCGTCGAGTTCTTCATACCGGATCAGGGCGAACCACTGTCTCTCGGGGAGTCTCCCCAAGATTAGGGTCTTGATGGGCCTGAATCTAGGGTCGAGGACCGATGTCTCGCCATCCCATCGGCAGATAGCCTGACGGCATGGACCGCATCGAGGAAGGGCGGTGGATCCCCATCGAGGACTGGCTCTCGAGACGCCAGGCCCCGCAGTGCCCGCGCGTGCCTCTCGGCTTCGATACCCCTGCCGCGAGGGACGAGATACTGGCCCTCAGGCGCAAGAAGTCAGGACCCGGGGTGAGCCACCACTCGAGCGCTATGCCGCGTCACCAGCGCACGGCATAGAGACAGAAGCCGCAGTCGCGCCTGGCGCGGAATAGACGCGCGTCGGGCAAGGTTCTTGCCTTCGTCGAGAGGAGGGCCTACCCCGATGCCTGCGGTTACCCCAGAGAATCCAACCACCTTGAGACGGATCGCCGCTCCTGAGGGAGCCTCGCGCCCCGTTCAGAACATCACCACTGCGCCCACCTTCCTTGAAGGGGACGGCTTCCAGGTGCGCCGGCCGACCGCGGGGATAGACCTGGCACTGGCCGACCCGTTCCTGTTGCTGGACCAGATGGGAGCCGTGGAGTACGCGCCGGGCGAGGCTAAGGGTGCGTCCGATCATCCTCATCGTGGCTTCGAAACCGTCACTTACATGATGGACGGCAAGATCAAGCACCGCGATTCCAACGGAGGAGGCGGCGTGATCTCCGATGGGGCCACTCAGTGGATGACCGCCGGTGCGGGCATCGTGCATTCGGAGCTTCCTACCGAGGATCTCATCATGGCCGGGGGTCTGTTCCACGGCATACAGCTGTGGGTGAACCTGCCCGCCGCCAACAAGTGGAACAAGCCCACGTATCAAGACATCGAGGCCCAGAACGTGCTGCTCCTGGCATCTGAGGACGCCGGCGCGGTCGTTCGTGTCATCGCCGGAGACATCGGCGAATTCCAGGGACCGGGTTCGACCTTCACTCCCATCACCTACGCGCACGCCACGCTAGCTCCCGGCGCTCAGCTACGTGTTCCCTGGAGGACCGATTTCAACGCGCTCGTCTACGTCCTGAACGGACGGGGCACGGCTGGACCCGCAGAGAACCCCATCCAAGAGGGGCAGCTAGCGGTGTTCTCCGCTGGCGACTATCTGGAGGTATCCGCGGCCCGAGGACAAGACACGCGCTCACCGAACATGGACGTGCTGCTGCTGGGAGGCCTTCCCATCGAGGAGCAGATCGCCTGGTACGGACCCTTCGTGATGAACACCAAGGCTGAGATCCATCAAGCCATCGAGGACTACCAGGCGGGACGGATGGGGGCGATCCCCGCCGAGCGAATCGCGGACTAGTCGCCCTTGTAGATGACCCAGAACTTGCGGACCGGCGACAGGCTCTTCCAGATCGCCGAGCTTCCCTGTGGAGTGATCAAGGTGTCACCCGGTCTCACATCGTGGACCGTTCCGTTCGGAACGATAACCTGAACTTCGCCTTCGAGGACGTGGGCGATCTCGTGGTATGGCGGCCGCATGTCGCCCTCTTCGGGTCCGCGGCGCCAGAAGCCGCATACGACCTTGCCATCGTCGGAGCGCCAGATGACGGCCTCCTCACCCGGGGGGGACATGTCGCCTTCAGGACGAGGCACCTCTTCCCAGTCAAGTTCTGAGTCTCCCCGGACGACCCGCGTGCCGGGCACTTCCTCGTCGGACTCGCATATCGCCCAGAACTTCTTGAGGTCGGTCACGCAACGCCATGTGCCAGAGCTGCCACGAGGTGTGACGAGGACGTCTCCGGGGCCTGCACGGTGGACCGTCCCGTCGGGATCCACGACTTCGGCGACACCATCGATGATGATGGAAACCTCATGGTATGGCCGGGTCATCGCCCCCTCACGGACGGGCCGCCGCCACAGACCCGCCGTGAACTTCCCGTCCCCGGACTCGAAGAACTGGACATCCTCACCCGGGGGGGTCTCGTCACCCTCGGGTCGCGGCACTTCGTTCCATGTCAGCTCGGCATCGGCCTTCACTACCCTTATGGATGGATCGAGCGTCATGGAACAACCCCTTCCAAGTCCTCGGCGCTGGCTGCGCGGCCGCGGCGCATGTCGAGAACGATACTGCGGTCCTCGACATGCGCCCAGTCGCCTACGACGGGGGTTGTTCCTCTTCGCTGCGGATGCGTGGCTTCGGCACGAACACGGTGTACGGCCTGGACCGGGTCACCGCCCGCGCGCTGGCCGGCGTCTCCGACTCACCCTCGGGGATGATCGGGAAGTTGTCGGTCACGAATGCGTAGGCCAACACTCCCGCCGCCACCAGTCCGACGGTAACTCCGACTTCGATCATCGACGGGAAGTACGTCGCACCGTGCGCCTGCTCCATCATTCCCGCGAACACCACATTCCCGCGGTTCAGCGCCAAACCGACGACGGCCATCGTGGAGGCAGTAACCAACCACCGCGGTTTACTCCGAGCACGGGGGTTCAGGAAGATGAACGACGGTATCAAGATGCCGACGAGCAGTTCCGTGATGAACAGCGCACTCTGGGTGGATCCGTCGAGCAGGTTGACGAGCACTCCCCTTGCGGCCAGGTCCCAGATCTTCAGACAGAAGTAGACGAGCATCATCACTCCCGATATCCGGACCAACTGCCCCAGTACCTTCACGGGCGGCTTGTGACCACGGAACTTCGAGGACAGAAACGCCTCGGCCGTCACCATCGCCGGACCGATGAAGAACGACGACATCAGGAAGAAGATCGGGAGCATCATCGTCCACCAAAGCGGATCCAGGCGGCCCTCAGCGATCAGATACAACGATCCCAGCGCCGACTGGTGCAGGAAGGGCAGGATCACGCCGATCGTCAGAACCGGTGCGTAGATCTTGTGCAGCACATGCTCCAGACGCGGCACCTTCACCCGCTCCACATAGATGTGCCCGAACTCGACTATCTGGACGAATGTGTACCCCGACACGCACCAGACCAGTTCGAACATCACCGAGTGTGGATTGCCCTTCCAGAAGAAGGGAACGCGCCATACGTTCATCCACCGGCCGAGGTCGAAGAACAAGCCTCCGACCACAAGGAGGTACCCGATGAGTGACGTAAGGAACGCAGCGCGCTCCAACGGCTTGTACTTCTCGCGTCCTAAGAAGTTCACCAGGAGTGCCATCGAGTAGCCGCCCCCCGCAAGGGCGACCCCTACCATGACGTCCCACCAGACCCATATGCCCCACGGCCACCGATCGGAAAGATTGGTCGCGGCGCCGAGTCCGAAGAGGAGCCGGTAGGCTGCGGCGAAGGCACCTATGGCGACGAAACTGAGCAGGTAGGCGCGGGGCCAGGTCATCCTGAAGACCCAGGGACGCTTCGCGGGTTCGGCATGAACCCGTGGGGCGACACGGGTATCCACTGCAGATGTCATAGCTCCCCCCCTCCTGCTACGAGGGCCTTGTCCTTCTTCTCATCTTCTCCTTCGAGAACCTTCATCCTCCTTGCGTAGAGAGTTACCAGAGCAGCCCCCAGTCCCATCGCGACGGGGGGTATCCATCTCGTCACGCGCCACGTGTACTCGGGCAGTGGCTCGGTTCCGAGCGATACGAACCCAAGCTTCTCGAATGGCACATCAGAGATGTAGAGAACCGAGGTACCTCCTACCTCGCTCTCACCGTAGACGCGATCCACGTACTTGCCCGGATCCGCAGCCATGCGCGAGTGGGCTTCGCTCAGAAGTCCATCGCGCTGACCGAAGGTCAGGGCACCGCTCGGACAGGCCTCAGCACACGCTGTCGGCATACCCTGCGCGGTTCGATCCGCACACATGTCGCACTTGCTGACCTTCCCGAACGTCGCGTCCCAATCGAACGTGGGAACTCCGAACGGGCAAGCCATCATGCAGAACCTGCAGCCGACGCACTTGTTCGGGTCGTATGCGACAGGACCCGCTTCCGTCTTCACGAGCGCCTTGACGAAACAGACGGACGCGCAGGCCGGCTCCAGACAGTGCATGCATTGACGCTTGACAGGGGTGGCCTCGCCACCCACGGTGTGAGGCTCCACGACGGTCCAGTTGCTGGACGCGAGAACCGCGCCAGGTCCGGTCGCCGGTTGGTCGGCTCGAGTCTCGAGCCCGTTGTCCTTCTTGCAGGCGTCAGCGCATGCGCCACATCCGACACACTTGGTCAGATCGATCAAGAGCGCCGGATCGCTACCGTGTTCTTCTGCAAGCTGCTGGGTCTTCCCACCGACGGCAGTCGCCGATGTCTGGCCGATCGTGGCCACACTAGCCACCGCCACCGGACAGAGTCCCAAGAACTTGCGCCTCGAGATGCCTTGCTGCACAACCGAGTCGAGTTCCGACCCGGCCGCGTCAGAAAGCATTCTGAATGAATCCCCACACGAGCATCGCGAGAAACGCGATGTACCTCAAGAAGAAGAGGAACAAGAAGATCGTCAGCGCGACGATGATTCCAGTGTCCTTGTGAGTCTCCTCCTTAGAGAGCTTCACGCTGGTAGTCATATGGATCCCTCCTCGACCCCAACGCTAGTTGTGCATACTCCACCTGTGTTGCCACGGAGAACCATGTATCGGTCACAGAGCGAGTAATCGCTGCAAGTCGGTTGGCCTAGGCATCCGTAATAGACCGCGATCGTAGATGAGGCGATGGCACACGCCCTAGATGCGGAGGCCTTCGTGCCCTCAGACCCCAGGCCTAGGGTAGATATGCCCTGTGGTCCCCCGGGCGGCTTAGGGTGCGGCGGCGCGGCCTAGGGCGTCGCCAATATCCTGGCCATGATGACCGTGGTTACAGCGACGACCAGGGACCCAACAAGCAGGCCGAAGATGGCGCCCAGCCTCTTCGAAGCGCCCTTCCAGATGATGGCAGCCACTCCCGCTGTGAAGATCAGCGATGAGCCGGCCGCCAAGGCGAGTTGTGTCGCATGTCCGAAGTGGTCCCCGAGGAATGCCAGATATCCAACGGTGATACCCAGCGAGCCCGCGGCCATCACCGTCCTAGGGATGATGGACAGCGACGCATCCTCGACGCGGAGAAGGAGCAGTGTTCCTAGAACCAGCAGTACCACGGCGACCGATAGCCATGGCATCGCGGCTCCACGAGCCGTGAGTGACTCGTCGCACTGGCACGGGACCTTCGCTGCCGAAGCCAGAGCCCAGACGATGAACGCCAGAGCCATGACCACGACCGCCAGGCCTCTCATCAGCCCAAACGTGGCGGGGCGGGGCGAAGGAGCGCCGATCCGCTCGTTCTGCATGCCAGGGACGATACAGGTCCCATCGTTCAGAACCCGGCGTTGCGGCGGAGATACGCCCGCAGACTTGGTGGGCGGCATCCAACGCTAGGCGCGATGGAAGTGAAGTACCTTCAGCCCTGCAGCTCGCTAGGAACGGTGGAACCCCCGCCCGTCGGGTCATCGAAGCACTTGGTCCAGGCTGACGCCGCCTGACTGAGATAGGCCTCGCCCTGCCGAGCCAGCTGTACCGTCTCGGCCTGGGTGTGAGTGCTGTACTGCATCGCATCCATGAAGCGGCGGATGGCCTGCCCGGAACGCTCTCCCACTTCCTTGCACTGAGCAACGCGTCCAGTTCCTGTCCCCGCGTGCGTGTGTGAGTTGGGATCGGCGGGTGGCAACTTCGCCAGGGCCTTCTCGCACGACCCTTTGGCATCGGCAAGGACCTGCTTCTGAGGCTCGAGCTCCGCCAGCGTCGCCCTCGCGTCCGCTACGAGGTATAGGAGGCGGAGGGTGTCCACCGAAGTCACAGCGTAGTCCTGGCATTCCGCCAACCCCGGATAGTCGGGGTGTGGCGCGATGGATGCCGAATAGCTCGGCGAAGCGCTCCCAGGTGAGGCCGTGTCGGTCTGGCCGCAGGCGGAGATAGTCAGAAGGATGGCTGCCAGGCCGACCGACGCTCGACTCGTCATCCTCCAACCCTACTAGTGGGAATCGCTCGCCGCGACGTTCCCCAGATTCCTTCGCGCCATGGGCCGGGAGTAAGCTTGGGCGCATGAAAGAGCAACTTCTGGATCCGAACGCTGCGTGTGCCAACTGCGGACGACTGTTCTTCTGCGGCAAGGACTTGGATGACTGCTGGTGCGACGGCCTAACCCTCAGCGACCAACAACGCGCCGCGCTCACGAGGGCCCGTCTCGAAGGTTGCCTCTGCGTGGACTGCCTAGAGGCCCTCTAGCCGACTTCCCTCGCGGCATAGACCGGGAGTAGGGTTGGTGCGGAAGCGGACACGGGCCAAGCCGGGGGTGCATCAAGACGAAACACAAGACTCGACACAGGACTCGCAAGATGAAGGCTGCGGCGTCCCGCGAGCTCAGCTATGACAAGGGCTTGAGGATCGGGAAGAAGAATGGGTATACGGCCGCGGGGCCCCGTGGCGCCACCGCCACCTACATCCTCAGCGGTGACGAGCGGCGGGGTCGCCCTCCGGCGGGGCCCTTCATAGCGAAGTATCGCGAGCAGGAGGGCGAGTGGGGTGGGCAGGATGGATTCTTCGAGGTGATCCTCGTGACGGCGGCCGGCGAGGAGGGCGCACCTCTCCAAGTCAGTAAGCATTTGTCCGAGGGCGGGAGCGTTGGCGTCCTAGACATCGCCAGCTTCATCGACGGATTGAAGGCCGGGATGGAATCCCGCTACCGCAGGTGGATCAAGGACAAGGAAGATGCCAGTCGTGAGAAGGAGCGACAAGCCAACGTCGAGTGGAAGACGCGCTAGGTCATAAGAAGAAGCCGCCCGAAGGCGGCTTCTTCTTATGACCCTCTGCGACCAACCCCTATGGCCGCAAGCAGAACTCCTACTAGATGCAGACCTCAGACATCGATGCAGGCCGCGAGGCTCTCCAGTTTGCAGCACGAGGTGAGAGGGCCGAAGGCCCCTTCTGCTGCACACAGATTGAAGTGAAAAGGCCTCCCCAGGCTCTTGTGGATACCACAGAACTTCACCCCGTTGGAGCGGACGCAATGGTGCAAGTTCCGCGGCCCCCAGCGGTGGGTCTGCCCATTCACCACAGTTGCCCCATGAGCCGCTGTCGGCAGCGAGAACAGCGCGACCATCATGGCTGCCAGGCACGTACGGATGACTCGGTTCTTCATGGCTCCCTCCCCAGGGTCCGTGAACAGGGCGCGGCGCCGAGCGCAGCGACTCCCGAGAAGTATACCGACACTGTCGGGAATGTCTGCGCGGAGGACCCAAGCAGCGCGTCCCTCCCCATTTCCCTAACACCGGAGGCCTGGAGTGGTGGGGTTGGCCACATTTCAAACAGAGGTATGGCGGCAAACGTCACGGCTTGGGGAGGCTAGCGTTGAAGCCAGCGCGGATCCGGACCATCGAGGCAGCTGTTCTGGCCCTGGTGCTAGGAGTATCGGGCCTCGTATTCACCGGAGCCAGCGCCTACGCGAAGACCGGCGCCAATGGGCATCTTTCCCGCGCGCCAAACGCCCGGGAATCATCTCTGGGTCTCCAGAGGTCAGTCGAACCTAGATAGGAAGAAGCCGCCCGAAGGCGGCTCCTTCACCGTGCAATCTGGAACGGCTAGCCCATCAAACGGCGCCCGCTGTACGTCACAGCTCAGGAAGCACTGGAAGTGTCACAGGAAGTGTGCCGTGCCAGTCGCCTGCCGAACGGTTGACCACCACTCTGGCGGTGACGAAGTCCCGAACTTCCGCTTCGCTGAAGTTCGTCACCGGGTCGGTTACATCGCTCGATCCGATGCCGATCAGGTCTGTCATCCACGACCCAGACCTCACTCCCGGCCTGACATATATGTAGGCCCTGATGAGCGCAGACTCGCCGGAGTTCAGGGTGCCGGTCTGGTACGTCCCGACAACCACGGGAGTCGTGATGTTGGCAACGGGAAGTAGCGTTATGGAATCGATGGAGTAGTAGGTAATCATGTACCTGCTGGAACTCCCCTGGCCCTTCACGGTGAAGATGTCGGGGCAGTCGCTGTCGTTCTCGATCTTGATGTTGAACTGGTCGGCTTTACCGGGTTTCACCTGCCGCTGGTAGGTCTGTGGGACCGGGCTGTAGACGTCGCCTCCAACCCATGGGTTAGGGAACCCATCAGGGAACAAGTCGGCGGGACCCCCTCTGATCTGCGCATCGGGCATGGAGGGCGTACACCCTCCAGGCGCAGCTACCGCAGGCTGGACCCCGCCTACGAGGGCGACGGTCAAGGCGAATGGGACAAGTAGTGCGAAGGTGCGGGTGGTGCGACTCATGTCTACCCCTCTCTTCCCCAGTGGCTCAGAGCGGCAAACGCCGCAAACCTGAGCAGTGTAGGCTTCCTGAAGGAAAGGCGCAAGGGCAGGGCGGAATGGGGACGCGTTCCACCCACCACACCCAACAAGTATCTGACCTGCGGTTCTTCTTGTGGGCGCTACAGGATTTGAACCTGTGACCCCTGCCTTGTAAGGGCAGTGCTCTCCCGCTGAGCTAAGCGCCCGAAACCTGTTCCGTTTGACACTACCGGGTTGAGCGTACCGCGGTGTGCGTCGTGACATCGGGCGGCAGGGCCTGCGGCGACCTCGCGAATACGAACACCTAGGACTCGGCGACCTCGCGGTTCACCATCACGTAGCCGGTCAGATCGCCTCCGGTGTCTGTCAGGGGAAGTCCCTTGGTCTCGATGGATATCTCGTAGCCGTCCCTGTCGCGGTGCACGGTGTTGCCTCTCCAGCCCCGCATCTCCTCGACGAACGGATCCCAGATGGCGCTCAAGGTCGACGGGTCGTAGCGCAGGGCCTCGGGAAGGGGGTTGCCGATCATGTCTTCGGCGCTCCACCCGTAGAGGACCTGCGCCGCACGGTTCCACGAGGTGACGTTCATCTTCTGGTCACATGAGATGACCGCGTCACTGATGGACTCGAGAAGTCTCCCCTGGAAGTCGCGTGCCGCCTCTGCCACCTTCTGGTCCGTGATGTCGTGGATGAGGCCTTGCGTCAGGAACGGCTCTCCGCTCTCGTTACGAAGGATGGAGGCGCGGTCATTGACCCACACGACCCTGCCGTCAGGCCTGACTATCCTGTAGTCGGATGATTCTGGCTGACCCGTTTCGAGGAAGGACCTGTAGTCGGCCTCCAATCGAGCCAGGTCGTCTGGATGCGTGAGCCTCCTCCACATGTCCGGATCGGCCACATAGTCCTCGGGCGTAACTCCAAGGATCTCCTCGATCTTGGGACTCACGAAGGTGCTGGAGGCGTTCTCGTCGGCCGGGCCCACGTAGACCACGGCCGGGATGTTGTCTATCAGCGACCGCAACTGCTCCTGGGTCTCGACCAGGCGGTCCTCGGCCTCCTTGCTCGCCGAGATATCGAGCATCACCCCGTGCCAAAGGTCCGTATCGCCCTCTGAGTCGATGATCCGCGCCATCTCGCGGATCCAGACCCAATGACCGTCGCGGTGCTTGATCCGATACTCGAAGTCGAAGCTCTCTGCGACCGCCTCCGCAGCGATCTCGATCCCCGGCTTGTCGTCCGGGTGGACGCTGTTCCACCACATCGACGGGGTAGCTAGCCACTCTTCGGGGGTCCAGCCCAGCATCACCTCTATCTGCGGGCTGATGAACAGGGGGCGGTCTTGCCCCACGCCCTCGATGTCTTGGTCGATGTACACGGCAACGGGGGCGTTCTCCACGACAGCACGGTAGAGGGCTTCGTTCTCGAGCCGCTGAAGGCTCGCAGTCTCTCCGTCGCCTGGGGTGTCGCTTTCGGGGACCATGGCTGTGGCATCCTACCGCCGCGGCGCTCCCGCTTGTCGGGCCCCAGGCCAGCCTTCCGCTGCGGATCGATCCTGGCCCGGGGCCGGGTGGTGGGGCGAGTAGGACTCGAACCTACGACCGACGGATTATGAGTCCGCTGCTCTAACCAACTGAGCTATCGCCCCGTGAGAAGACTTGGCTAGTCTAGCCACAACTCCCGGTGCCTCCCCCCCAGCACTAGCCTAGGACTCATCACCACCGGAGGAGGGCCTCATGGAAGCGCAACAGGGTGACAAGCTCGTCGTCAAGGGCCGGCGAGTGGGTCAACCGACCAAGAACGCCGAGATCCTAGAGGTCAGAGGGCGGGCAGGTGGCCCCCCGTACTACGTTCGCTGGGCGGACGATGGTCGCGAAGCCCTGGTCTTTCCCGGCCCGGACGCAACCGTGCACCACCTTGGTGCGAAGAACGCTCGGCCCGGGGGATCCTGAAGCTCCGGGCCAGGCACCGAGCAGCGCGGCCATATAATCGACTTGCCGCGAGAAGTCGAGAGGCCGCATGCCTTCCCACAGAGACGAAGTCAACTTCGGCGAGTTGCCACAGTATGGCCACCAACGGCCGCCGCGCCGTCAGTTCGGCGCTGCCGTCTTGGCGCTCTTGACCTTCGTCTCGCTCTTGATCGTGTGGCGGGCTACCGCCGGGGACGGCAACGTCACGGCCCGATCAACCGTATCGCCCCCGACACCGGGTGCGACCACGCAGCCACCGGCGGCCGAAGGCACCTCGCAGGGACCGACCCTCGCGCCGCAGCTGCAGACGATCCTCGACTCCGGCCATCCCGTCTACTGTGGCGGAGGCGCGCTCCCCATGGTGGCGCTCACGTTCGACGACGGTCCGGGCCCCTACACGCTGGCCACCGTTGACACGCTGAAAGCCGCTGGAGCGAAGGCCAGTTTCTTCCTCGTGGGCAGCCTGCTGGACACACTCACGAACCAGCAGACATCGAAGGCCGAGGCGAAGTTCGGAGATGTGGGCGATCATTCCTGGAGCCACTTCGGTTTGGCCGGCGAATCACGACGGACGCTCCTGTCGGAGGTCGTGCGACCGCGGAACGCCATCCGCAGGTACACCAGAGAGCAGGTTCTATTCTTCCGCCCCCCGTGGGGATCGCGAGACAGGGCGCTCGATGCGTTCGTGAAATCGCAGGGCATGATCGAGATGATGTGGACGATCGATACCCATGACTCCGAAGGTGCCAAAGCCGACGAGATCGTCAACGCGATCTTCAACCAGGTTCAACCCGGCTCGATCATCCTGATGCATGAGAATCGAGCCACAACTCGCGACGCGCTCCCAGCGATCCTTCAGGTCCTCGCGGACAAGGGCCTGCAGCCCGTGTCGCTAACGACGCTGCTAACGAAAGATCCGCCTACGACGAGCCAGCTGAATCACGGACTGCCCGCTTGCCTGGGCAGCTAGGTTGCCGATCTTCCTTGACAGCGACCTCTGTGCTCCGGGTGTCACCCAACGTACTCCGGGGCTGGGACTCGAACCCAGAACCTACGGATCAACGGTCCGATCGGATTCCTCCACAGCCGTCCTCATCGGTCCACTGCGTACCTGCTGCGACGCATCGACTTGCTCCCTGCGCCAGTCGCTCAAGAATCCTCTCCTCAGAATGGAACTCTAGGAAGTACTCCACGGCGCGAGGAGGGTAGACACCCTGATAGGAGGCGTGGATGGTTTCGTGGATCAACTGCCGGATGCTGGGGGCGTCGGACGTGCCGGCCTCTCGGATCCGCGAACCGTGATCTTCACCCATTGACGCAGTCTCCGACGAGGGCGGGGCGACCGCAAGTTGCACAACGCTCCGATGACATTCCCGCGCAGTGGCCTGGCCGAGCATGGCCTACTCCATCACGCTGAGCGACTCGATCACCGTCACCAGCGCCGCCGGATCCTTCTCCAGGTCTATCAGCGACTCAGCGACCGGGCCGCCGCCAGCCCGCCGCACCAGCAGGCTCGCATGCCGCAAAGCTGTTCTCAGATCACCGACATCTCACCCATGAGCAAGACGTCGCTTGCGTCGCCTGGGATGACGAACCAGAAGGTGCGGGATACACAAGTAGACGTCGCTAACCAGATCGGCACCCGCTCAGATGTTTGCCGACCATAGGCTGGAAGGGTCACCTCTCAGGTAGATTCCCCTCACGGAGCTGGGAGAACCACGTGCGGACACTGACTTGGCGAGAAGTGGAAGACATCCTCGCTGGAGCGACGATTCTTGGCTGCGGCGGTGGTGGCGGCTTCTCTGAGGGCAGGGATTCCCTGAGGGGCCTCTACGACCAAGGTCTCACTGTGACCCTCGCAGCACCCGACGAGATCTCCGATGACGCCCTCGTTGGCTGCCCCTATGCGGTGGGCGCGATGACGAGCGGAGACGAGAACACTTACGGCGAACACCCTTTCACAGAGGAATTCCCCGGAGTTCTGGCGTTACACGCACTGGCTTCGCACCTCGGTCGTGAGTTCGAGGCCCTCATCTGTGGGGAACTGGGGGGAACAAGCATCGCCGACGCGTTCTTCCCTGCGGCGACCCTCGGAATCCCGGTGATCGATGCTGATCCGTGTGGTCGCGCGGTACCCGAGATCGAGCACTCCATGTTCGCCCTGCACGGGTTGCCGACCGCACCCATGGCCGTGGTGAACGAGATCGGCGAGACGGTTCTGATGACGACCGTCGCCGACGACAGGCGCGCCGAGTCACTCGTGAGAGCTATTTCGGCCGCGAGCCGAGACGCAGTTTGGGTTGCCGACCACGCGCTCGAGTGGGGACAGCTTCGTAGCGCCGCGGTACCCGGCACGATCGGTCTCGCTGAGCGTGTTGGCCGTGCGAGCCGCGAGGCCACCTCGGTCGGCGGTGTCCCCGCGGCGGCCGCTGCGGCAGGGGAAGGCTTCATCGTCTTCGAGGGCACCGTCGCCTCCTACGAATGGAGCAACAACGAAGCGTTCACGACCGGCGAGACAGTCTTGGCCGGGACGGGCGAGTTCGCGACCTCGACCTACCGGGTCTGGTTCAAGAACGAGAACCTCCTTGCTTGGCGCGATGATGTTCCCGATGTCTCGTGTCCCGATCTCATCTGCCTGATGGACGCATCGGACGGCACCCCTATCACCAACCCCCGCGTCGCGGTCGGTTCGCAGGTCACGGTCATCGCCTTCCCCAGCCCACCCCAGTGGCGGACCGACAAGGGCATCGCTTCGCTCGGACCGGGACATTTCGGCTTCGATATCAGCTTCGTACCGGTAGAAGCTCGCCACGAAGCGTCACGGTAGGCCCGGCCGACCGCCCTGATGACATCGAGAAACGTTGGCTTGTGCGAGCGATTCCAGCCGTTCCTGGCATCGGGCTCAATCGCTGGCGTCCGAGACTGGAACTTATGCGTAGTCGAGCTGCGAGAGGAATGACAGCAAGCTCCGCTGCCAAGTAGGGTTCTCCGGCTACATCCTGCAACCGTGGGGTGGATGAGGGTGACCTCAGCAGTCTCGCGCGAATCCAGTCGTGCCGCAGGTTCCGCAAGCTGGTTCGTATGGACCCACCGCTCAGAAACCAGGACTCAGACGCGCTCGAACGTTGCGAAGATGAACGACTGCGTGGTGCCGAACGGCGTGAGGTGCTCCGCCTCGAACGCGTAGTCCAGGCTGAAGGAAGACCCCAGCACTTGCGAAAGGCCGTCCTCATCGTAGCGTTGCACCGGCAGCCCACTGCATTGCTCCGGTCCACTGAGACCGAATGCCGCGATGATCGCATGACCTCCCAGCGGAACCGTGCGTCCTGCGAGATCCGAGTACTTGGCCCTATCCGCCTGGTCGATCAGGAAGTGCAGGACCGCACGATCGTGCCACACGTCGAACTGGGGCAATGAGTCCACCTCGGTGATGTCTGACGCGATCCACTCCACCCGGCTCGCATCGGAGCCGAGCCTTTCACTCGCCCTGGCCAGCGCGCTCGCGGAGATGTCCAGCACCGCCAGACATTCGAGGCCTAGATCCAGCAGTAGGTGATCGACCAGGCGGGAGGTTCCGCCACCGACATCGATCACGCATGCCGCCTCGTTCCCTTCGAGAGCCTCTTCGACGAGGCGGAGCGATGTGGCGGGGTCAGGTTCGAACCAACTGGTCTCTTCATCCGCCTTGGTCTCGTAGATGCGCTCCCAATGCTCGACGCCCATGGCCAGCACAGGATAGGGCGACCGGCAGCCAGCGGCACGGCGGCAGCGAACACGAGAGCGTTCGACAGACCCGGTGTGAAGGCGCTCCTCGGCGTACAGCCAAGCGCCCTAGTTTCAGACTGCGGAGGGTGAAATCGGGCCCGAAGTGTCGGGTTCGGCGCGAGCCCCCGAGGAACAGGGCGGTAGCGAATAGGGGCGACCACCTGCGGAAACACTTGCTCCGGGGCTGGGACTCGAACCCAGAACCTACGGATTAACAGTCCGCCGCTCTACCGATTGAGCTACCCCGGAAGGTGCTGGTCAGGGACTTGCGACCCTTCCCGATCTCCTCCTTCGGTGGCCATCTTGCTACCTGGTGCTACCTGGAGCATGACCAACCACCGGGAGGAACGATATCAGCCCCTCGCGGCGGCCCCTTTGCCCATCGCCCGTGCTACCTGTGCTACCGCGTCGTGGGCCTTCTGCTCGAGGGCTTCGGTGTACTGAGCGCGAGAGCCCCTGTCGCATATCTGACACCCTAGGTGTCGGCTAGCTGACAGCAACGGGCCTTGCCAAGGCCGATGATGCAGGTGTAGAACGAGCAGCCACCCCCCAGGGGTCCGAGCGGAAGGAGGCCATCAGATGGCCGAGGACGAGAAGAAGACCGAAGAAGAGACCAAGGTCGACGACGACACCGAGGGGCAGGGCCACGATCGGTGGAAGAAGCGCCTCGACACCGAGGACGACACCGAGGGTATGTCCAAGGTTGGCCACGGTCGTAAGTTGGACACCGAGGGCACCGAGGACGACACCGAGGGGCAGGGCCACGATCGGTGGAAGAAGTAGCTCCACGCTTCGCGAGGGCCGGGTGGGAGACTACCCGGCCTTTCGCTTGTCCGGGGTCGGGGGTAGGGCTTCTATCCGCGTGCTACCCGCGTGATACCCGGCGACAGATGTTTGCTGCGACGGCTGCGACTACTGAGAGCAAACGCGCAGTACCGGGCGCAGTACAACGGTATCGCCGTGATTTGTCGCATGATGAGGCAGGCCGGGCTCTCGGCATCCCGCGCCGCACACGCCGCAGCTAGACTCAACGACGGTCGAAAGCCGGTGAAAGGGAGTCGATGGACTTCGATGAAGCGCTGAAGGCGCACGTGGCGTGGAAGATGAGTCTCTCTGCATACGTCCGCGATCCGGACGGCTCTCTCAGACTCACCACTGTCACCGACGAGACGGCGTGCGACCTTGGCAAGTGGATACTCGGAGAGGCGGCGACTCTCTACGGGCAGGATGGTGCCTACGCCGAACTGAAAGCCTCCCACACGGCGTTCCACAGGGCAGCAGCGCAGCTGGTTCGAAAAGCGCACGCTGGCGAGGACGTCTTCCAAGAAACCTTGCTCGGTTCGGGCAGCGACTACGCTCTCTCCTCCTCCGAAGTGGTTCGCCATCTGATCGGGATGAAGATGAACCACCTTCAGGAGCACCCATCCTAGAGCCGACGCGACGCCGATGAAACGTGCCCGCCGAAGTGGGGCCAGACACTGCCGGCTACGGGGTCGCTCCCACTCCGTTGGTCAGTCCTGCGGCAACAGCTGACTGGAGGCCCGCCCAGTCGGCCTCTCCCGTCGTCGTGAAGTTGTATACGCTGTAGCCGATAGCCTTTCCCTTGTCCACGGCTTTCAGGAATCCCTCGAGCTCCGGGCCGGTGATGTCTGCAGCCAGACCGCCGATCACATGGATCGGAACCCCGGGCGTCACCGCGCCCGCGCGGATCTCGCGGAGGCCTTGGATCGAGTACTTGAATGCTCCGGCCTTGTTCGAGGCTTCGGCTACCGCCCCGAAGTAGTCCATCGGCATGATGACATCGTAGAGGATGCTCAGCTCGGGATAGGGAAAGTCGGGCCAGTAGTTGCGCTCCCCCATCAGCCGCATCGGATTGGGGGTGATCGCTCCCAGCGGGTAGTTCGGACCGACTTCGGCGCGGATCTTGCGCGAGAGTCTCAGCAAGGCGTTGGTGCGCTGGGTCGGGTCGTGGATCAACATGGCCTCTATGTCCATGGCGAATCCATCGAATCCCTCCCCTTCCGCCGTCGTGAAGCCGATGGCCGCCAGCGACTTCTGAAGGTCTTGGTCGATGTTCTCCAGTCCAGGCAGGTACCACGCAACCACGCTGATGCCAGCCGCGTGAGCGGCGTCGATCATCCGTGCCATCTGGTCGGGAAACACGACCCCGGCCTCATGCGAGTAGTTGGACGATTCCACATATACCGTCTTCACGCCGTGCGAAGCCATCTTCGCAACGGCGGCCTCCGGGTTGGCCCATGCCGCCGTCTCGAACAGATCCACCCAAGTTCCAAGACCGGTGTAGGCACCCGGTCCAGGCTCCGGCACGAACGGGGGCAACCTGTCTCCTCCCCCTGTGTTCAGTCGAAACGCGCCGAACCCGAGCAGAGACGCGACCAACACGACTATCGCGACCGCTACGATCGCGGGCTTGTCGGAACCCGAACCGCCTCGCGAAGATCGGTCGGCCCCCTCAACTACGAGTTCATCACTCACTCCAAGTAGTCGCGCAGCTTCTGCGACCGTGAGGGGTGACGCAACTTCGAGAGCGTCTTCGATTCGATCTGCCGGATGCGCTCGCGCGTGACACCGAACTCGCGCCCAACCTCCTCGAGGGTACGCGGGTGACCGTCGAGCAGACCGAAACGCAGCTGTATGACCTTCTTCTCGCGCTCATGCAACGTGTGCAGAACACCTTCGAGCTGTTCCTGCAGAAGGATGAACGACGCGGCATCGACGGGGACCACCGCGTCGGAGTCTTCGATGAAGTCGCCGAGATGCGAATCCTCCTCTTCACCGATCGGGGTTTCCAGCGACACCGGCTCCTGGGAAACCTTCTGTATCTCACGAACCTTCTCGGGAGGGATGCCCATCTGCTTGCCGATCTCGCTGGGCGTCGGCTCGCGACCGAGATCCTGCAGCAGCGCCCTCTGCACCCGCACGAGCTTGTTGATCGTCTCGACCATGTGCACCGGGATGCGGATGGTGCGCGCCTGGTCTGCGATGGCTCGTGTGATCGCCTGGCGGATCCACCAAGTGGCGTACGTTGAGAACTTGTATCCCTTCGAGTAGTCGAACTTCTCGACGGCGCGGATGAGGCCTAGATTGCCCTCTTGGATGAGGTCGAGGAATAGCATGCCGCGCCCCACATACCGCTTGGCGATCGACACGACCAGGCGGAGGTTCGCCTCGATCAGCTTCTTCTTGGCCAGCTGACCGTCACGCTCCACGTTGCGGAGGAATTCTATGAGCGCATCGCGGCTCTTGGCCTTGTAGCTCTTGGTGATCTTCGAGCGGCCGATGCCTTCGATCTTGCCGAACTTCTCGATCTGGTGCTCGCGGATAGCGATGACGTGCTCGACGATCTTCTTGAGAACCTTGTTGTCTACCTTGTCCTCGGCGTCTATCTCCCGGATGAGGCCGGTGGTCAGCTCGCCGACCTCGATGCGCCGCGCCAGGTCCACTTCCTGAGGCGCGGTGAGGAGGGCTACCTTGCCGATCTCCTTCAGATACATCCGCACGGGGTCGTTCGTGGGAGCCTTCAGGACGTCGTCCTCACGCACGCTCGCCGGAGCGCCCGAGACGATCAGCTCGTCTCCCGGGACCTCGATGACCTCGATGCCTTCTGAGCGGAGATGCTCCTCCACCTGGGTGAGGAAGTCCTCAACCTGCTCGGGGGTCAGATCCTCGACCGGGATGCCCTCGAGGACATCTTCGGACGTCACGAACCCTCGCTCACGCCCGCGTGCGGTGATCGCCTCCTTGGCTTCGTCCAAGCCCAGATCCGGCGCCGCTTCGCTCAAAGGGTCTCCTCGCTCAGGGGTGGTGGTGGGCAAAGTGTACGGAAAAGCAGGGACAGCGACTCCTGCATGTGGCCTACTCCGGACGCGTGGCCGTCGGCCGCAACCGCCGCAGCTCGCCGTCCAGGGAGATGAGCTCTTGGAACAGTGCGTCATACCGGTTGTCGGTTGTGGGGTTGAGTTTCTGGAGTTCGCGTCGCATCTCCGCGCTCTTGCGTTGGAGAGCGAACTCCTGCAGTCTCACCCAGACTCCGTGTGCATACTCCTTCGACGCATCGCCGTCGAGTTGCTCCACCGCAAGATGCGACAGCTGGGCCACAAGCTTCTCATCTACACAGGCCGCGACCAGACCCTGAACATCGCCATCGGCATCCCTGAGAACCTGCAGCAGGCCGCGATTGGATGCGGACTGGAAGTGCTCGTCTGTAAGCTTGTCGGCGAAGTGACGGTAGGTCTCGACGTCACGCACCAGGAGCTTCATCATCTCGCGCTCAACCTGGTCCTGCGGGGTGAGCCGCTTTCCGGAGGTTGGCGTCGCTGAGGCGCTCTTCCTGGGGGCCTTCCCAGATCTGCGCTGCAGTTTCAGCATAACTGAGGCATCCGACACGCCGACCAGCTCAGCCAGCAGATGAGCGTACTCCTGTCTTCGCACGGGGTCGGCCAAACCCTCGATGATGGGGAAGGCGGCATCGACCGCGCGCGTCTTTCCCTCTATGTTCGAGACGTCGATGCGCTCGACGGTGCGGCGGAGCATGTATTCCACCAGTGGACGAGCCGCAGCGGCAAGTGCCGTGAACGCTTCTCCCCCGTTCGTTCGCGCGAAGTCGGCCGGATCCTGACCCTCCGGAAGTATCAGCACTACCGGTTGGATCGGAACCGATTCGTGGAACGCGAACGCGCGCTCGGCAGCGCGGGCGCCGGCTTCGTCGGCATCGAACGTCAGTACCGCTCGTTGAGCGAAACGCGAGAGGGTCCGAAGATGAAGCTCGGACAGCGCCGTTCCGCAGGTGGCCACGGAGTTCTCCACGCCGGCGACCGAAAGCGCTATCACGTCGGTGTACCCCTCTACGACGTAGACCTCTCCCGAGCGTGTCACGGAGCCTTTGGACACGTCGAGGTTGTAGAGGAGCTCACCCTTGCGGTAGACGGGTGTTTCGGCGGTGTTGATGTACTTCGCCTGCTTCGCGTCTGCCGACGGAAGGACGCGGGCCCCGAAGCCCACGGCGCGCCCCGACAGATCATGGATGGGGAACGTGATGCGGCCACGGAACCTGTCGCGCAGGCCTCCCTCCCCCTGCGACGCCAGTCCGGCCTCCACGAGGAGTTCTGACGAGAAGCTCTTCGCCATGCCGCGCAACAGGAAATCCGCCTGGCGGGGCGCGAAGCCGACCTGGAACCGCTGGGCGGTCCCCTCGTCGATGCCGCGCTCCTCCAGATAGGCACGCGCCTCTTCCGCCTCCCTGGAGGTCATGAGCGACTCGTGATAGAGCGCGGCGGCCTGTTCGTTGGCTTTGTGCAGAGCTTGCCGCCTGCCGGCCGCTCGACGGTCGGCCGGACTCTCGCCCTCGTAGCGGAGCGTCACGCCCGCGTCCTTCGCGAGCCGCTCGACCGCCTCGACGAAGGTCAGGTTCTCGATCTGTTGGAGGAACTTCACCGCATCGCCGCCGGCTCCGCAGCCGAAGCAGTAGTAGACCTGCTTGGACGGCGATATCGAGAACGACGGCGTCTTCTCGGAGTGGAAGGGACACAGCCCCGACAGGGAGTCGTGTCCCGTCTTCTTCAGGGTGAGGTAGCCACCCACCACTTTGGCGAGGTCGGTGCGCTGGCGCACCGCCTCGATGTCGTCGTCCCTTATCCGTCCTGCCAAGTGCCCCGCCGGCCTCCTACAAGAGCCAGCTCTGGGGAAGGAAGAGCTGTTCGTACACCCGCAGCGCGTACCTGTCGGTCATGCCGGCTATGTAGTCGGCGATGCGTGTCGGCAGGTCCCCTGGCGCCCTGTGGTGCTCCTCCGGAACCTCTTCCGGATGGTCCAGATAGTAGGCGAACAGCGCTCGGATGAGCTCCACAGCCTTCTCCTGCTCAGACGCGTGGTCGCGGCGCAGGTAGACGTTCTCGAACATGAAGTCTCTCAGCGTGTCGAGGGCCTCGAATACCCGAGGTGACATCCGTATCTCGGCCGCGCGGGCGCTCGTGTCCACGAGGTCGGACACCAGCGTGTTGATGCGTCTGCCGTAGGTATCGCCGAGCAAGCTCGTGACGTCGCTGGGAAGGTCGCCGGCCGAGAGAACCCCCGCTCTCATCGCGTCATCTATGTCGTGATTGACGTAGGCGATGCGGTCGGCGAAACGCGCGACCTGAGCCTCGGCAGTTGAGGGTGAAGGCATCGTCCAGGTGTGATTCAGGATACCGTCTCGTACCTCCTCCGTAAGGTTCAGGCCTCGGCCGTCGTTCTCGAGGTGATCGACGATGCGGAGGCTCTGTTCGTTGTGACGGAACGGGCGTTTGAGGAAAGGCGTCAGAGCCTCTTCGCCGAGATGGCCGAACGGCGTATGACCGAGGTCGTGCCCCAGTCCGATGGCCTCGGCGAGATCCTCATTCAGACGCAAGGCCCGGGCCGCCGTTCTGGCGATCTGAGTCACCTCGAGCGTGTGCGTCAGGCGGACGCGGTAGTGGTCGCCCTCGGGCGCGAGGAACACCTGAGTCTTGTGTTTGAGTCGGCGAAATGCCTTCGAGTGAACGATACGATCTCTATCGCGCTGGAATGCGGTGCGAAGGTAGTCGGGCTCTTCTTCGCGTTGGCGGCCCTTCGTTCGCGACACCAGGGTCGCTGAGTCGGAGAGCGTTTCTTCTTCTATCTTCTCCGTCGTTTCGCGCGGGGTGGTCACTTTCGGCCACCCTAGCACGGGGCTCCGACAACCTCAGCGGCGCCGACACCTAGCGACCGGTTAGCCTGTAGTAGAGGTAGGCGAACACCTCCCGGATGTAGCCGGAGAGCCTGGTGCTCTGGGAAACGGCGGCCGAATGCCACGTCGCCGAAGCGTAGGGAACGATGCCCAGGTCCGACGCCATCCTCTTGATGCGCAAGTTGTGCCACGGGTCCGATACGAGGAAGGCCGAGTGCATGCCATGGCCGTCCATGTAGCTAGCGGCGGCTCGTAGGCTCTCCAACGAGTCGCTTCCTACGGGTATGGCGGTTACGGATGACTCGGGTACCCCGCGGTCGATCAGGTAGTGACGGCCTGATGCCGCTTCGGTGAACCCTTCGCCCGGCTGACCGCCACCGACGATGAGAACGGCCGGGGCGCGCTGTTGTTCGAACAGGATCTTCGCCCCGTCGAGGCGACCGGCGAATACAGGGGAGGGAGCCCCTTCGTACTGTGCCGCCCCCAGCACGATGATCGCGTCGGCCGATTGCACCCTGGACGCGTCGTCGGTGTGGGCGGCGTTCCAGACGGCGACCCCTGTCACGAGCACCACGGAAAGTGCGACCGCGAGTACCAGGATGATCGCGACCAGAACGCCGCGCCGCTTCGGGATTGCCACGCGCCCAATCTAGCAGTGAGCCTTCAGTCTCCGGGCAGCATCACGCCAGCGCGCGTCATCGCCACAACGAAGCCATACTTGGAGATGTCGTTGCCTATCGCCACGTGGGGTCCGCAGGGACCTCCACTGTCCCAAGTCAGGACCCACACGGAGCCGGCGCCGTACAGCCATCCTTCGAGTCCGCCCACGACGGAAACCTGCCCCAAGGGAGTTGCCCCCTCCGCGAAGTCACCGGGCAAACCCGCCTTCAGGAGAACCTTGCGACCAGCCGCGTCGGTCATCTTCACGGTGAGGCCGACCCGGTCAGGCATAGGAACCCGGCTTTGGTCGACCACATCGAACCCCGGCACACGGATACCGATGTGACACTCCACGGGTTGCACGGTGAGGAGCGATGGTGAGACCTGCTCGATCGCGTTCGGATCGCGCGTGCCCGAACACCCGGCTAGGAGAAGGGTCGCCGCCGCTAACGCGGCGGCGACCCAGCGACTACTCCCCTTCAAGGTTGGATCGGCCTCGAGGCGGGGATGGATGTGGTGAGCGGTCCGCTTCCGTCAGGGGCAGCCTCCTGACCGAGTCCCACGTAGGTCCCGCCCAGGCTCACGAGGCGCGGCGTCACGATCGGGTTTTCAACCCCCGCCTGACTCGCCAACTGTGCGAACTGGTCCGCCCCCTCCCTGGTGCGGAAAGCCGACGCCAGAACCCAGGCCCCTCTGGAGGCCAGCGACGACGAGAGCCCGCCGAAGTTGCCGATCTGATCCACGTAGAAGCCTTGCATCTCTCCGAAATGAAGCTGCGCGTTCGCTTCTTCGGCCTCGGCCTGCGTCGGGTAGACGCCTCCGACGACGAGGATCAAGCGCTCCCCCAACCCAAGGTCGGGCCGCAGCGATGGTACCGACGGATCGTGGGCCGCCTGAGGCTCCAGTTGCGGAGCCGGAGCGGTTGCCGCCACGATCGACTGGATACCCACCAGCGCGCCAGCCCCCAAGGCGACCGAAACCACAGCGATAGCTACCTTCTTCATGCTGCTCCCCCCTTAGTAGTTGATGGCGTATTGGAAGTGCATCGAGTCGCAGAACGTTCTGCCCCAATGCCAGTTGTGGTTCTTCCAGACGTCCGCCATCATGTAGTTGACGTTGCTGCCGCAGTTCCCCGAGGGCTCGTACGCCGATGACACATCCACCGCTATCCCCCACGCGTGCGTGCTCCACGAGGTGGATCCGCTTATGACCCGACAGTTGTAGCCGTAGATGCCGCTCTTCAGATACTGACTCAAGCGATTCACCACGATCTGCCCGTAGACATCGTTGTCCAGATTCGTGGAACGCCCTCCCTGGTCGCTGAGCATGTTCGTGCCCATGCCGCCCAGCTTGCGGTGAAAGTACAGGTCGTACATCACCCCGTTGTCGGCTGCGGGCCATCTCCTGTGCACGTAGCTGGCCGCCCCGCTGCACGGCTGACCGAATGTCGCCACGATCTCCGAGTACCCCGAAGGTCGTGGCGGGTAGTTGGTACGAAGGTCCCGCCAACCCGAACTCACTGCGTGCGAGGAAAGGATCAAGGGCAGGGCCACTCCCATGGCTCCGACGACGCGCGGGATCCGCCATCGCCTCTTGGAAAGGAACAACACAGTCCACCTCCTGTGGAACTCGCGGGGGAGGCGGGGGACGAGTGCAGGCTATCCCATAGTCGTACGGCTGATAATCACCTAGACGGGGGAAACACCGGTCGCGCCGGGTGATTCGGCTAGGCTGACGGCCGTGCCGAACGTCGCTCGCTTCTCGATAACCCCGGTCAAGGGGACCGCGCTGCAGCACCCCGACGAGGTTCACCTGGACTCCTACGGTGTGGCTGAGAACCGCCGCTTCTTCCTGATCGACTCCGACGGAAGACTCTTCACCGGTGCCAAGGCTCCCGAGCTGATGCAGATACACGCCGACTACCGGCCCGAGCGCGAGCACCTGTCCTTGTCCTTCCCCGACGGAAACGTCGCTGAGGGGAGCACAGCTGCGCTGAGCGATCCGGTTGAAGTCAACTTCTGGGGCCGACCGACCTTCGGGCACATCCTCGAAGGCACATGGGCACTCGCGCTGTCGGGTTTCGTCGGACGTTCGGTGCGACTTGTCCGCGCCGAGCACTTCGGCGGTGGCACCGATGTTCGCCCACTCACGTTGATGTCGACAGCCTCCGTTGAGGAGCTGTCCCGACAGGCGGGTCTTGCGGACGCCGATGGCCGCAGGTTCCGCATGCTCATCGAACTCGGGGGCTGCGAGCCGCACGAGGAGGACTCGTGGGAGGGGAAGCTCCTGCGCCTGGGCGAGTCGACGGTCCGGGTTGGGACGCCCGTGCCCCGCTGCCTCGTCGTGAACAAGGACCCGGACACCGGGGACCGCACACTCAACGCGCTCAGGGTCATCGCGCAGTACCGCGAGCGAAGCGACGATGGTCAACTCGTCTTCGGCGTCTACGGCGACGTCGAGGAACCTGGCCTCGTTCGAGTGGGGGACACGGCCGAGTTGGTCTGACCCCGGCTTCAGCGAGCGAGAGCGGCCGCGAATCCCGCGACGGCGGCGGCGAGATCGAGCGCCACGTGAAGCCGGCCCGGTGGATGGTCCGACCCTCCGATACACCCGCACGACGCCCCCGCACGCATCGCCAAGCACAGGAACACAGTGAACGAAAGGTAGAGGATGCCCAGCGCACCGGTGGTTACCGGCGAAGGATGAACGAGAAACCCCACCCCGACCACCACTTCCACCGCCGCGAGACCCCACACCCACGGCCTGCGGGAAGGGAACTTGACCAGGTTCAACGCCAACGCGGTCGGAACGGGGTCGCGGAACTTCGCGAGACCGGTTACCACGAGCGCGATCGCAGCCACGTAGACGGGGACCAGCACGAGCGGTGAGTCGCCCACCTAGGCGAGCGACCCCACGAAGGTCCTCAGGTCTTCAAGGTGCGCGGATGTGTGATCGAAGGGACCCGATGGTCCCCCGAGTATGCTTCCCAGCTCATCGCCCCACATCTCGTCGGCGATAGAGCGACCCCACTCCTCGGCCGAGATCCCTTGGAGCGCGGATATGAGCTCGGCGTGAACCGAAGCGGCCAGCGTCTTCATGTCGGACGCGGACATCGAGGCCTTCGCCTCGTGGTCGGTCGCGTTGAGGCCGTCCACTCCGTCCACTCCGTAGTCTTCGGCGTAGGCCTCGTGAAGGGTGTAGGTCTCCCCCGCCCTCCACTCCTCAAGAGAGCGCAGGGCGTTCTCCTTCCAGAAGGTGAGATGCCCGAGGAGGTCTTTGGCCGACCAGTCTCCCCCGCCGATCGTCGCCGGCCGAACGAACTCGTCGTCCGAAAGGTGCTCGATGAGCGACAGAACAGCTTCGCGACCCTCCTCGAGGATCCGGATCGCTTCGTCACGAGTGGTCGTGTCGTGTGTCATCTGCTTGCCACCTCCGCTCCACCGACCGCGGCCTGGCCGGCGGCAAGCCGCGCGGTCTCGACCCTGAAGGGCGAGCAGCTGACGTGGTCCAATCCGAGCTGGTGGCAGAACACCACCGAGGCAGGATCGCCGCCGTGCTCGCCGCAGATACCGAGGTGCAACGACGGGTTGGCCGCCTTGCCGTCTTCCACCGCGATCTGCATCAACCGGCCCGTGCCCGGGATGTCGATCGTGACGAACGGATTCGCCGGAACCAGCTTGCGCTCCTCGTACATCCCCACGAACTTGCCGATGTCGTCGCGCGAGAACCCGAACGCGGTCTGCGTGAGGTCGTTGGTTCCGAACGAGAAGAACTCGGCAACCTCGGCTATCTCACCCGCGGTGACGGCAGCGCGCGGCAGCTCGATCATCGTTCCCCACTCGAAGTGCTCGAGCGTGACCCCGCGCCTGGCGAGGACTTCCTGGGCCACCGGCTCAAGCTCGGCGCGCATCTGCTCCAGTTCCGGCTTGGTGGCGACCAGCGGAATCATGATCTCGACCTTGGGGTCGTCGCCCTGCTCCTTCACGTCGCAGGCCGCTTCGACGATCGCGCGGACCTGCATCGCGTACAGACCGGGCTTGACGATTCCCAGACGGACGCCGCGCAGACCGAGCATGGGGTTCATCTCGTGCAACTCGTTCACCTTGCGCAGGACGCGCTCCTTGTCGGTAACGTCCTCGCCGCGTTCTTTGGCGACCGCGACCTCGACGGCGAGCTCCACCTGATCGGGCAGGAACTCGTGCAGCGGCGGATCGAGGAGACGCACAGTCACCGGTAGCCCGCTCATCGCGGTGAGGATGCCGACGAAGTCGCCACGCTGAAGCGGCGTCAGGACGTCGTAGGCCTTCTGTTCCTCTTCCGGCGTCTCGGCGAAGATCATCTGCTGAACTGCTTCCACGCGCTCCTGTCCCAGGAACATGTGCTCCGTCCTGCACAGGCCGATCCCCTCGGCGCCACGATCGCGGGCGTTGGTGGACTGGTCGGGCGTGTCGGCGTTGGCGCGAACCTTCAGGCGGCGGACCAGGTCGGTGTGCTCCATCAGCCGCGCGTACGCCTTCCATATCTTGGCTTCGCGGGCTTCCGCGTCTCCGCCGCGAGCCTTCTCGAGGACGGACTCCTGCAGCGGAAGTTCACCGACATAGACCGTGCCGTCGAAACCGTCGATCGTGATTACATCGCCCTCCGTCACCCTCGTCCCGTTGGCGAGAAAGGTCTTGGCCACGAAGTCGAGCTTGATTGCGTCAGCGCCGCAGACCGCAGGGATGCCTTCCCCGCGCGCAACCACGGCCGCGTGCGAGTTGGTTCCGCCGGCGCTGGTCAGGATACCCTGAGACGCGATCATGCCGTGGTAATCGTCTGGCGTGGTTTCGCGGCGAACGAGGATCACTCGTTCGCCGCGTGACGCCCACTCCTGCGCCTCGTCGGCGCTGAAGACGACCTTTCCGCTCGCGGCGCCGGGAGACGCATTGAGTCCCTTGGCGATCGGCTTCTCGCTTTCCTTCGCTTCATCCGCGATCACGCGCTTGAACAGCTCCTCGAGCCGGTTCGCATCCACGCGCAGCAAGGCATCATCGGCGGAGATCAGCCCTTCTTCGAACATGTCGTAGGCCATGACCCATTCGCCGAAGGCCGTGCGCTTGCCGACGCGCGTCTGCAGGATCCAGAGCTTGCCCTTCTCTATCGTGAACTCGATGTCGCACATGTCTCGATAGTGGCCCTCGAGGATGTTCATGACGTCGCGCAAACCCTCGTACGACGTGGGGTCGAGCTTCTCGAGATCGGCCAGCGGCAGCGTGAGCCGGATACCGGCAACGACGTCCTCGCCCTGCGCGTTCTGCAGGTAGTCGCCGTAGGGCATCTTCTCGCCCGTCGCAGGGTCGCGCGTGAACGCCACGCCGGTCCCGCAGTCGTCGCCGCGGTTGCCGAACACCATGGCCACGATGTTCACCGCCGTGCCGAGTGAGTCGGAGATCTTGTTCTTCCTGCGGTAGTCCACGGCGCGCTTGCCGTTCCAGGAAGAGAACACCGCCTCGACCGAGAGTCGCATCTGCTCGCGCGGGTCGGCGGGGAAGTCGGTGCCGGTCTGTTCCTTGTAGATGTCGAGATAGGTCGCGTGCAGCGCCTTGAGATCGTCGGCGGTGAGGTCGGTGTCCTGTGCGTTCTCGCCCTTGGCTTCCTTGGCCGCGTCCAAAACGTCCTCGAAGAGGTTCGAGGGGATGTCCATGACGATCTTGCCGAACATCTGCACGAAGCGCCGGTATGCGTCCCATGCGAACCGCTCGTCTCCGCCGGTCTGCTTGGCGAGACCCTTGACCGACTCGTCGTTCAGCCCGAGGTTCAGGACCGTGTCCATCATCCCCGGCATCGAGAACTTCGCGCCGCTGCGCACACTCACCAGCAGTGGATCCTCGGCGTCGCCGAGTCTCTTGCCCATGTCCGCCTCGAGTTTCGTCAGGTGCTCCTCCACCTCTTCCGCGAGCCCCGCGGGGTAGCCGCCCGATGCCAGATAGGACAGGCAGGCCTCGGTCGTGATGGTGAACCCTGGCGGAACCGGCAGGCCCATGTTGGTCATCTCGGCCAGGTTGGCGCCCTTGCCACCCAGCAGGTCCTTCATGTCGCGGCTGCCTTCGGAGAAGTCGTAGACGTGCTTGGTCATCCAGTCCTCTTTCAGATGTGGCGTCGGCAATAGGTGTCAAGTCTAGTCAAAGGGGTGGAAGCCCATCTTTCGGGTCCGGAGAGGGCCCTGAAGTCGACTACGCCGTGCGTGCATCAGGTAGGTCGCGCCGCCAGCAGTTGCTCAAGCGTCTGGACGTCCGACCCGAACACCACCTGGACCTGGTCGCCGATGTGGATCATCTCGGCGTGCTCGGAGCCCTTCCCCAGCCAGTGCTTCATCGCCTCGCCGAACTGCTCCGAGTCGTTCTGGGTATCCCAAGCCGTATCCAGGAGCGCGGCGGAATGGGTCCCGTCGGTCCACGCGCGGAACAGGCCGCCGTCCCATCCGTCGGCCGCGACCTGCGCCTCGGCCGCGTCCAGCCTGAGGCCGAGGTACGTCGAAAGCCATTCCTCCCCCACCTGGCCCACCGCGAGATCTTTCCACCCCGGACCAAGAGCCGGGCCGAGGTCGGGGGTGTCTATCGGTTGCGGCAGATCCGATGGGTACTTGGCCGGGTGGATGATCTGCTCCGTGGTTACCGGCGGGTCCTTCAGTGCCGCGTTGACCGCCTTGTCTCCCCCCTGGCTCTGCTCGTACTGGACGAACTTCATCCCCGCCAGATAGGGCCATTCCTCCATCCGAACGACGAAAGGCGGAACGGAAGCCGGGATGTCGGCGCTGGCCGCTACCGACAACCCCTGTTTCACGAGAGCGGCCTGGTCCAACGCCGTGAAGGAGTCCATCACGGTCTTGAGCGAGTACACGGTGGCGCTGCCTTCCACCACAGCGCGGGCAGCGGCCTCGGCCTCGTCCTGGCACCTCCGATCCAGCGCAACGAAACGCGACAGGTTGAACGCTTGGTCGTCCAGCGCATGGGTCAACTCGTGCGCCAGAACGAACTTGTCGAGAGGCGTGAGCTTCTTCGTTCCGAGGAAGACCAGCCGCTTGGCTTCGGGGTCGTAGTAGCCGACCACTTGGGCCGAGGCGAAATCCTGGATGGCCTTGCCGAGATCGGCGTCTGCGGGGATCGCGCCCATGAGCGCCAGCGCCTGGCCCTGAGCAGTCAGGTATTTCATCTCGGAAGGATCACCCAACTGCGCGAGCAGTTTGTTCTTCATCTGCTGGGCAGTCACTACGTGAGTCACCACAGGCTTGGCGAACTCGAGCCCGCGGGCCTGCTCGACCTGGGCTTCGACGGTCTGGATCTCCTTCGGCGTGGGCTCGGGCTTTCCGGTCGGAGGCTGCTGCGCCTTGGTGTTGGGACACAGCGCCGCAAGGGCCTCCATGGCGGAGTTCGGGCCGGGGCTCGGCGGGGCGACCACCGAAGGCGAGGTAGCGCGCGGCGCTTCCGAAAGAGGTGGAGAGACCTTCGTAGGCGCCTTGGTGCAGGCGGCAACCGCCAGGACGCAGATCAGCAGCCGGATGCCTAGCTGCCGTCTCAACGCCTTATCACCAGCACGCCCAACACCACGGCGACGATGGAGAAGATGATGGACGCCAGCGAGAAGTTCGCACTCAACGACCTGGTGAGCCCGCTCGCGAGCAGCATCCCCGCGGCCAGGAGCGCGAACACGAAAGCCACGGCGTACGTTCGGAGGCTCCGCTTGGAGACGCTTTCGCTCACAGTCTCTCCTGTAGGTAGGCCACGAGGTTCTCAATCGGTATGCGCTCCTGCTGCATCGTGTCGCGATCTCGAACGGTGACAGCGCGGTCCTCAAGGGTGTCGAAGTCGACCGTCACGCAGTGCGGAGTGCCGACCTCGTCCTGGCGGCGGTACCTGCGACCGATGGCTCCTGCGTCGTCGTAGTCGCACATCCAGTGCGGCTTGACGACGTCCAGCACCTCACGAGCGGTCGGCACCAGCGCCTCGTTCCGGGAGAGCGGGAGCACCGCGACCTTGCGGGGTGCGAGGTCCTTGTGTAGGGCGAGGACGGTTCTCTTCTCGATACCCCCCTTGGCGGTCGGCGCGTCCTCTTCGCGATATGCATCGACCAGGAAGGCCAACAGGGCCCGGTCGACGCCCGCAGCGGGCTCGACGACGAAGGGCTTGTACCTCCGGTCCTTCTCCTGATCGAAGTAGCTGAGATCCTCGCCGCTCGCTTCCTGGTGGGCGCTGAGGTCGAAATCGCCGCGGTTCGCGATGCCCTCCAGCTCCGACCACCCGAGCGATCCGGGGAAGTCGTACTCGATGTCGGTGGCCCCCTTTGCGTAGTGCGCCAACTCGTCTGGTTCGTGCGGCCGCAGGCGTAGGTTGTCAGGGTTGACACCGAGGTCGAGGTACCACCTGTGGCGCTCGTTGACCCAGTACTCGAACCAGGTCTCGTCGGTCCCCGGCTCGACGAAGAACTCCATCTCCATCTGCTCGAACTCACGCGTGCGGAAGATGAAGTTGCCGGGTGTGATCTCGTTGCGGAACGACTTGCCGATCTGCGCGACGCCGAACGGCACCTTCTTGCGCGAGGTCGATTGCACCAAGGGGAAGTCCACGAACATGCCCTGCGCGGTCTCGGGGCGAAGGTACGCGATGGCGTCCTCGTCCTCTACCGGTCCCATGAACGTCTTGAACATCAGGTTGAACTGCTTCGGTTCGGTGAACTCCTTCAGACCGCAATTAGGGCAGGCGCCGGAAGCGGGCAAGGCGTCTGCGCGATGGCGCTGGTGACACCCGAGACATTCGATCAGCGGGTCGGAGAAACCCTCGATGTGGCCGCTGGCCTGCCAGACATTCGGAGACATGATGATGGCGGCCTCGAGGCCGACGATGTCGTCGCGGAGCTGGACCATCGAGCGCCACCAGGCGTTGCGGACGTTGCGGCGGAGCTCGACACCGAGCGGGCCGTAGTCCCAGGACGAGCGCAGCCCGCCGTAGATCTCGGACGATTGGAAGGCGATGCCTCGCCGCTTGGCGAGCGATGTGATGGCCTCCATGAGGTCGGCCATAGGGTCTCCTTTCTCCCGGCCGCTGGCAACGGCCGCTGGCGTGGAAGCCATCTTATCCACGCTCTTACCTCTGGGGCCGAAAAGACCGATGATGTCGCCATGGAGACATGCTCTAGTTGCGGAGCCACGCTGGCGCCGGACGCCCAGTGGTGTGGACAGTGCCTGACGCCCATCAAGCAGAACCAGGAGCAGGAGATGAGCGTCTTCCGGAGAAGCCGCATGAACGTGGAGGCGCCGTCCCTCGAAGGGATGGAGTACTCGCGGTGGAAGGGCGGACCCACGAGCTTCGGGCCGGTGGGCCGGAGTCTGCTCACGGTTGGGCTGTGCATAGGGGTCTTCGTCGGCTACTTCATCGCACAGGGCGGGATGGTCGTCACGGTCGGGGTAGAGATCCCCGCGCCCCTCTCCTACGTGATGTACGCGGTTATCGCGATACCGCTCGCGGTCTGGGGACTCAAGACGATCTGGAAACGGGCGCGGATCAAGTGAGCACCGCCGGACCATCGACATACGTCTGCGGAAACTGCGGGCAGGCCCTCCCCGTCGGAGCCAGATGGTGTCCCGGCTGCCACTCCACCGAGGCGGTCTTCGTCGGGCGGGATCCCGGCGCCTCCCCGGTGATCCAGGTGACGCCTCCGACCATCACCAAGGACGAGGCCATCTGGAAGACATCAGGGGCTGCACCCGACGGTCGCTCGCTGTTCCAGCGGGTCAACAATCCGCGGATGAAGGAGCCTATCTACGGAAGGCCCACCTCCCGGTGGCAGGGAGGCGCAACCACGTTCGGGCCAACAGGCCGCATCCTCACGACGGTCGCGGTGATCTGCGCGCTCATCTTGGCCTTCTCGGTGAACTCTCTGTTCTTCTTCGTCTTCTCTCCCATAGTGGCGCTAGTCGTGTGGCTAGTCATGCGGGACGTCTGGCGCAAGGGCCAGGTTGATGCACCAGCCGATGCACCGGTAGCGTCCGTCATGGATGGCGTCCGCGAGCTGCGCGAGTCGAAGAACGTTCCCGCAACCGCCGTCCCGACGGAGAGCGAAGCGCGGACCGACGCAACCGCAGCGGCGTTGGCGGCAATTGCGTCGGCGGCGTCCGCCAACCCGTACCGCAGGTTCGGGACCGGCTCGAAGATCGCATGGACCGCCCTCATCCTGCTATTCGGTGCGGTTGTGTTGGTGTTCTCCGTCGGATCGCCGGACTTCTCCGGTAAAGAAGCCGCCTGGGGCCCGCCCTTCTACGTGGTCGCTGCGACCATCGCGCTGTGGGCCATCTGGCGCAAGTGACCGGTCAGTCGTCGAGGACGCCGAAGCGGCGGGAGCGCTTCTGGTAGTCGCAGATCGCTTCGAAGAGGTATTCGCGGCCGAAATCGGGCCACGGAACCGGAGTGAACCAGAACTCGGAGTAGGCCGCCTCCCAGAGGAGGAAGTTGGAGATGCGCTGCTCGCCGCTGGTGCGTATGACCAGATCCGGGTCGGGCATGTCGGGGTACTGCAGACGCGACGAGATGGACTCAGGCGAGATGCGATCGCCCTTGAGTTTGCCGGCGTCGTGATCGGCGATGAGCCTCTTCACCGCGTCCACTATCTCGGCGCGGCCGCCGTAGTTCAGGGCGACGGTTAGCGTCAGGCGTCTGTTGTGTTTCGTCTGTTGCTCGGCTGTCTCGATGTCGTGCAACACCGAGCGCGGTAGGCGCCAATCGCGTCTTCCCATGAAACGCATGCGCACCCCCCGTTCGTCAAGTTCATCACGACGGCGATGGAGGATGTCACGGTTGAAGTTCATCAGGAACCGGACCTCGGGCTTGGGACGGTTCCAGTTCTCGGTGGAGAACGCGTAGATGGTCATCCACTTGAGTCCGATGTCCAGTCCGCCCTCGATGGTGTCGAAGAGGGTCTGCTCGCCGGCGGTGTGACCTGCCGTTCGCGGAAGTCCCCGCTGTTTCGCCCATCGTCCGTTGCCGTCCATCACCAACGCTATGTGCTGCGGCAACCGCGTGAGGTCCACTTCTCCGCGCAGGCTCATAGAGCAAGGCTCCTCGCCAGAGACAAGCTCTTCATGCGGCGCTCGATGTGATATTCAGCGAACGCGTATAGCAGGTTGCGCGCTTCCCTGTGAGGGCGTTCATCGAATCCCAGCTCGCCGGCGTGATCCAGATCGGTGCTCGCCAGCGCAACCAGGCCGGCCAACGCCGCGCCGCTGACGGGTTCGGCGCCGGGGTCCGCGCACCTCGAGCAGACCGCGCCGCCCTGCGGGGTCGAGAAGAAAGAGGGGTCCTTGCCTCCGCAGACTGCGCACGCGGTGAGATTCGGATGGAAACCGGAGACCGACAGGAGCTTCATGAGGAACGCCTCCCCGACGGCCTCGCCGCCCGCGGGTTTGGCATCGAGCGCCCGTAGGCCTTGAAGCAGCAGCAGGAACAGTTTCACGTTGCGCTCGTGTTCTTCGGCGACCTTGTCCACGGCCTCGAGCATCGTCTCGCCCGCGGCGAAGTAGGTCAGATCGTCACAGATGGCGCGATGCTGAGCGATGATCTCGGCCTGTGTGATGGTGTCGAGCGCTCCGGTTCCGCGATAGACCAGCAGCGACACGTGGGTGAAGGGTTCCAGGCGAGCGCCGAACCGGCTCTTGGTCCTGCGGATGCCCTTGGCCACGGCGCGGACCTTGCCCGAGCCCTGGGTCATGATGGTGATGATCTTGTCCGCCTCGCCGAGCTTGTGCGAGCGCAGGACCACACCCTGTTCCTTATAGAGAGGCATCGTTCGCATCGTAGCGCCGCCCGGGCTCACGGGTGGCCGCAGGGGTGTTGCTTTTCGGTGGAACTATCCGAGTTCCCGAAGGATGTTCTCGAATAGGGACGAGGACCCCAGCCTGAACGTGTGAGGCGACAGGAACGCGAACCCGAGGATGCCGATGACCATGGACATGAAGTCCATCGCCTCCACCCCATCGGTGATCCCTCCCGAGAACTTCACGCCAACCATCTTGCCGGTCTTGGCGTGATGTTCTGCCACCGCTTCCAACATCGGTCGAGCGGTCTCCTCGGTGGCTCCAGGTTTCACGGCGCCGGTCGAGGTCTTCACGAAGTCGGCACCTGCGACGATGGCGAGGTTAGTAGCCTCTTTGATCTTCTCGGGCGTTCCGAGAGCGCCGGTCTCGAGGATCACCTTCAGCTTCTTGTCGCGCATCCACTTGGCGGTCGCGGCTATCTCCTCCCAGGCCTGGGCCTCGGCGCCCGAAAGGAAGGCACGCCAGTTGAATACCGTGTCGATCTCATCGGCGCCCAGTCTTATGGCCCTCTTCACCTCAGGCTGCCGTCTGGTGATACTGAGGGTCCCATCCGGGAATCCGCCTGCGGCGACCACGGTGCGAACCGGGCTGTCCTTCAGCGCCTCAGCGGCTATCTCGACCATGGTCGGCAATACCGCGACGCCCGCGGCCGGGCGCAACCCTTCCCCGGGGTTCCTGGCGCGCTCGCACTTCTCGCGAACCTCTTCCTCGGTGATGTCCTCGGAAAGCATCGCGATGTCGAGACAGTTGATAGCGACTACCAGGAAGTCGCGAGTAACGTCTTCGCCTTCCATGAACATGCCCACGTTCGCTCTACTCCTGCTCGTCGTCTTCTTCCGGAGGCGCAGGGATGCGAGTGATGAGTATCTTGCCGATCCGCCGGCCCTGGACCTTCTCGACCCTGAAGTTCAGGCCCTGGAAGTCGACCTCCTGACCCTGCGTCGGGATGTCTCCGATCAGACCCATCATCAGACCTCCGACCGTGTCCCATTCCTCGTGTGGCAGCTCGACGTCGAGTAGCTCTTCGAGTTCGTCTATCGCGAGGCGTCCGTTGACGCGGTAGCGGTTCTCTCCCACCGGCTCGATGTTCGGTTCCTCGACGTCGTACTCGTCGGTGATCTCGCCGACGAGTTCCTCGAGGATGTCTTCGAGGGTGACCAGGCCCGAGACCGAGCCGTACTCGTCGGTAACCATCGCGATGTGGAACTTGTTCTTCTGCATCTGCTTGAGAAGCTCCGCCACCTTCTTCGACTCCGGAACGAAGTTCGCCTTGCGCACAACCTCGTTCAACCAGATGTCGGCCTTGCCCTGGTGCAGCGCCTTGAGCACGTCCTTGGCGTAGGCGAAACCGATGACCTCGTCGAGGTCCTCCTTGTAGACGGGCAGACGCGAGTAGCCGTGTTGCAGGACCAACTCCTGAACATCGCGCAGCGCCTTGTCGTCTTCGATGGCGACGATGTCGGGGCGCGGCACCATGACCTCGCGAACGATGGTGTCGCCGAACTCGAAGATGGAGTGGATCAGCTCCTTCTCCTCTTCCTCTATCTCCTTCTCGTCGGAAGCCATCTCCGCAAGCGCCTTGATCTCGTGCTCGGTGATGAACGGACCCTGCGGGAGGCCCTTGCCCGGCATGATGATGTTGGCGAGCTTCAGTAGTAGCTCCGCGAACGGGCCGAGGAAGCGACCCAACCAATAGAGGAGCGGCGCTATGCGCAACGCGACGCGGTCGGTGTTCTGCACCGCATACGTCTTCGGTGTGACCTCGGCGAAGATGAACAGGACCAGCGTCATGAAGATCGTCGCTATCCACTCACCCGTGTTCTCGAACCTCCGCACCGCCAGCACCGAAGCCATGGTCGTTCCGCCGATGGTTCCGATCAGGGTCAGCAGCAGGACGACGTTCAGGTAGGGCGAGGGGTTCTCCACTATCTTCACGAGCGCTTTCGCGCCGCGCTTCTTCTCGTCGGCGAGCTTGTAGGCGCGAACGCGGTTCATCCGCGTCAGCGCCGTCTCTGACGCGGCCATGAGCCCGACCAGGCAGATCGCCGCTACGACGCCCAGGAGCTCGGCCCAGTCGAGAGCCTTCACGACTGTACCGTCTTCACGTAGAGCGCCTGCCGCTGCCACATACGCGCCTTCTGCTCCTCTTCCTGGTGATCGTGGCCGAGCAGATGCAGGATGCCGTGCACCAGCAACAGCCTAAGCTCGGCTTCGATGTCGGGATTGTTCTCGGCCGCCACCTCTGGAGCGATGATGACATCGCCCAGGAGGCGTTTCCCGTCTTCGCCTTCCTCTTCGTCCATCGCGAAGGAAAGGACGTCCGTGGGCCCGGGCTCGCCCATGTACCTCTCGTGCAGCTCGGCCATCTCGTCCGACCTCACGAATGAGACCGAAAGCTCCGCAGCGGGCCCGACACCTTCACCGAGCAAGCACCAGGCCGCGAGCTGCGACAGGCCCTCTTCATCGACCGCGGCTTCCTGGCGATTCAATATGAGGATGATCGGGCTGTCGCCGGGGACGTCGCTCACGCCGACGGCTCCGGAGGTGACTTGCTGTCCGTGTAGTGGCGATAGGCCTCGACGATGGCTTGAACTATGCGGTGGCGAACGACGTCTCGCGCAGTGAGGTTCACGAAGGCGATTCCGTCGATGGTCGACAGTATCTCGGCGACCTCCGTCAGACCCGAGCGTTGGCCCGGCTGCAGATCGTTCTGCGTGACGTCCCCATTGATGACAGCCTTCGAGCCGAACCCGAGACGCGTAAGGAACATCTTCATCTGCTCGGGCGACGTGTTCTGCGCCTCGTCGAGGATGATGAACGAATCGTTTAGCGTTCTGCCCCGCATGTAGGCCAGCGGGGCAACCTCGACGGTGCCGCGTTCCATCAACCGCGGCAGAGCTTCGGCGTCTGTCATCTCATAGAGCGCGTCGTACAGCGGGCGCATGTACGGATCGATCTTCTCGTAGAGCGTTCCCGGCAGATAGCCGAGTTTCTCTCCCGCCTCGACGGCAGGTCGGGTGAGGATGATGCGCGAGACCTCCTTGTCCTGCAGCGCTTTGATGGCCGAAGCTACTGCCAGATAGCTCTTGCCGGTTCCGGCAGGACCGATGGCGAACGTCACCGTGGAGCGGCGGATCGCATCCACGTACTCCTTCTGACCTTCCGTCCGCGGCGCTATCGCCTTGCCACGGCGGGTGAGGATCACATCGCCTAGGACCGCCGAGGGCTTGAGGCGCTCGCCCCTGATGAGCTCGATGGTTTGACCGACCGAAGCGCGGGTAAGAGTCTGCCCCTGAGCGAGCAGTGTCATCTCTTCCTCGAAGAGCTGAGCGACCTTCTCGGCTTCGCGCGGCTTTCCCGAGATAGTTATCTCGTTCCCGCGAACCAAGATCTCGCACGCGAAAGAGGACTCGACGAGCTTGAGCAGCTCGTCGCGCTCACCGAGCAACGCCACCATGGGCTGCGTGCCCGGCACCTCTATCTTCACCTGCGCTACGGCTGCAGACAATTCCTGGGGCCTAGCCCCGCCCCCTTCCGTTGCAGAAGGGGTCGCACCCGCGACCCCGCCTGACGATTATATGCGGGGAGCGTTCGAGGATGTGCCCATCCGGCCCTAGCCGGGCGGCCACGCCATCGGCCTTCCGCCCAGCAGATGGAAGTGGAGGTGGTGCACGGTCTGACCCGCGTCCGCACCGACGTTTCCGACCAACCTCCAGCCCGAGCGGTCCACGTTCTCGGCTTTCGCCAAGTGGGCGGCAGTCTCGAACAACTCGGCAAGCATGTGGCCGTTCTTGTCCTTGAGTTCTCCCATGGACTCGATGTGTTCCTTGGGGATCAGAAGGATGTGAACAGGCGCTTGCGGGTTGATGTCGCGGAAAGCGACGACGTTGTCGGATACGTGGATAACGTCGGCCTCGATCTCACGGACGGCGATCTGGCAGAACAGACATTCCCCCATCAGTCACTCCCTCCAGGCTTGCGCAGCGTCGCCGGAACGTGTTTGGCCTTGTCGGGTCTCTCGCCGCGAAGCTCGGCGAGACGTTCCAGCAGCTTCTTCTCTTCCTTGCTCTGCGGACTCGGTGTGACGACCTGAAGCGTCACGAACAGATCGCCGCGACCCCGGCGTCCGAGGTTCGGCACCCCGGCGTTCTTAACCCGCAGCACTTCGCCGGATCCGACCCCCGCGTCCAGCCTTATGCGCTCCTTGGCGTCGATGGTCTCGATCTCGACGTCGCCCCCAAGAGCGGCCTGCGTCATCGGGACCTCGAGGACGGTGAACAGATCCTGACCTCGGCGCTCGAAGACCGGATGCGACTCGACGCTGAGCGACACGTACAGATCTCCGGGATTCCCTCCGAGGCGACCCGCGTTCCCGGCGCCCGTGATGCGCAGCTCCAAGCCGTCGGAGACGCCTGCCGGAACATCCACCTCAACAGCTTTCAAGCGGGCGACGCGTCCCTGACTGCGGCAGTCTGAGCATCTGCTGACGATCTGCTCACCCGTTCCTTCGCAGACTCCGCACGCGTGCGCAGTCATTACGGCTCCGAAGATGCTCCTGGCCATCTCCTGGACCTGGCCGGACCCACTGCAGGTTCCGCACCTCGAAGGAGCGGTACCCGGCTCGCAACCACTGCCGTCGCAGCGCGTGCACCGTTCGAGCGTTTCGACGTGAACGGTCTTCGATCCACCGAAGACCGCTTCCTCGAAGGTGAGCTCCAGGACGGTGCCGATGGATTCCCCGTGGCGGCTGCGAGTCGCCCGCTGGCCCGACCTTCGGCCGGTGGCCTGACCGAAGAACATCTCGAAGATGTCGCCGATATCGGCGAACCCACCGGATCCTCGCTGCCCACCGGATCCGAAGGCATCGTAACGCTGCCGCTTCGCGGGGTCGGAGAGTATCTCGTACGCGCCTTGGACCTGCTTGAAACGCTCTTCGGCCGAGGCATCGGCGTTGACGTCGGGATGGAACTGGCGCGCCAACGATCGATAGGCGGTCTTGATGTCATCCTGCGACGCGTTGCGAGGAACCCCAAGGACCTCGTAGAGGTCGCGCGGCTGGGATGACATCTACTCGCCTAGCTCCGTCGCAAGCTCCGAGAGCCGAAGCGCAACGGCACGGACGGCCGAGATGGTCGTCTGATAGTCCATGCGCGTCGGCCCGACCACGCCGATGGTCCCCAACATGGTCTCGCCCGCTCGGTAGGGTGCGGCGACCACACTCGCCTCCCACTGCTCGGTCGAAGGATGCTCCCGGCCGATCATCACCGACAACTCGGCGGCGCCACTCGCCTCCTTCAAGAGAACGAGCATCTCGGTCTCACGCTCCAACGCCTCGAACAGCCGCAGGACCGTTTCACGGTGCCAGCGCGCCGCCTCTCCGGCGAGATTGGCGACGCCGCCGGCGATGACATGGTCCGACTGCAACCCCTCCTTCATGTCACCGAACGCATCTGCGAGAGCGCGAAGCAGTGCCTTGATGGGATCGCCGGAGTCATCGGCCATGCGCAGCGCCCGCACCTCGGCTTCGGCGACCGTGAGACCGCGGAAAGCATCTCCGAGCACCTTGCTCAGGTCTGAAAGGTTCTCGTCATCCATGCCATCGGGCTTGTCCATGGCTCGCTTGTCAACGCGACCGTGCTGGCCCACGACCAATGCAAGCAATGCGGAACCGATGGACACGAGTTCGATGTGGACCACCCGCTCGCCCGACAGCGAAGGCGGCGTGGCCAAGCCGGCATAGGTCGTGAGATGTGAGAGGAGGCGGGTCGCACCCTTCAGCGTCTCCTCCAGGTCCATAACCGCTTGAGAGAAGAAGTCGCTCACGGCGCGGCTCTGCTGGTCACGCAGCTTCCCCGGTGGAAGAGAGTTCACGAACTGGCGATATCCGAGGTCGGTCGGGATGCGGCCCGCCGAAGTGTGCGGGTGCCCGAGGTAGCCCATCTCTTCGAGCGCCGAGAGCTCGTTGCGGATCGTGGCCGGCGAGACCCCCAGGTCGGAGTGGTCGGCGACCGTCTCGCTGCCCACCGGTTCGCCCGTGCGCACGTACTCCTCGACCACGACGCGAAGCACCGCAGCCTTGCGCTCACCCAGCTTGTGTTCTTCCGCGCTCTCGGCCATGCGTCCATTATTAGCACTCCCCGGCCAGAGTGCTTGAAGACGAACCCGGGCTCCAGGTCTATCCCGTCAAGGCGAGAACGACTTCGTTGGCGAGGAACATGCCCCGCTCTGTGAGGACGTAGCCTCCGTGGCGCCGGGCCAGCAGCCCTTCCGTCAGATAGAGGTCGGCCCGCGCCGGGTCAACAGAGTCGGCGGAGATCCCTTCGCTGGTCCGAAGCTGAAGGAAGAACTCCTCTGTACGGGTCTCCTCGGGAGTCAGGACCTCCGCGCCACCGGTCGGCGCGATGCCGGACTCGATCTGCTGCAGATAGGCCTCCGGTGGACGCGTGTTCCACCAACGGCGTCCCTCCCGATATGAGTGCGCACCGGCGCCGAGGCCGAGATAGGGCTGCCGGCGCCAGTAGCCGAGGTTGTGCCTACACTCGAACCCGGGTTTGGCCCAGTTCGAAACCTCGTAGTGCACGTAGCCGGCATCGCGCAACGCATCGCATGTCAACGCGAACATGTCCGCCTGTAGGTCCGGGTCCGGATCGGGCCTTTCGCCTTCCGCGATCTGCCGACCGAGCGGAGTGTTGGATTCGACGGTCAGCGCGTACGCGGAGATGTGCTCGGGCGCGAGAGCGATCGTCTCCTCGAGGGTCGCGCGCCAGGAGTCGAGCGACTCCCCCACTGCGCCGTAGATCAGGTCTAGATTGACGTTCGAATAGCCGGCCTGGCGCGCGGCCCCGTACGCAGCGCGCGCGGAGTCGGGCGAATGCACACGCTCCAGCGAAGCCAACACGGAATGATCGAAGGACTGAGCCCCTATCGACAGCCGCGAGTACCCCCGATCCAGCAAGGCCGACAGCGTCGCCCGATCGACGGTGTCGGGGTTGGCTTCGATCGTGACCTCCGCGTCATCGATGATCTCGAATCGCGAGCCAAGGTGAGCGAGCAGAGCGGCAAGGTCGAGCGTGTCCACCGTCGTGGGCGTTCCCCCACCGAGGAACACGGTGTCGACAGCTGCGTCGCTCCACGACGGAGAGGCAAGGTCCGCCTCGGCACACAACGCCGCTACGTAGCGCGACCGCAGATGCCCCAGATCCGCATAGGCGTTGAAATCGCAGTAGCCGCATCTAGTGAGACAGAACGGGATGTGAACGTAGATACCGGCGCGTCTGTCGCTCACTTCCCGCCCCCCGCTTCGTCCACGCGCAGAGCGGCGATAAAGGCCTCCTGCGGAACATCGACCCGCCCGACTCGTCGCATGCGCGCCTTGCCCCTCTTCTGCTGCTCCAACAACTTCCGCTTCCGCGAGATATCCCCGCCGTAGCACTTGGCGAGCACGTCCTTGC
>Ga0315281_10000387_pt1 | contig 60683 bp, 54 predicted proteins | sample YL17G07_0_MG_FD_204540 | JGI IMG/M metagenome (GOLD analysis project Ga0315281, IMG submission 204540) | Sediment microbial communities from Yellowstone Lake, YNP, Wyoming, USA - YL17G07_0 | ecosystem: Environmental > Aquatic > Freshwater > Lake > Sediment | place: USA: Wyoming | collected...
TGAAAAACGTGTTGAGGGAGCCTGGCGGCATCACGCTGCTCGGTACGCCAATCGACCTTTCAAAGGTGAAGGTCCCTGCCTATTTCCTGTCGACCATCGAGGACCATATCGCGCCATGGAAGGCGACGTTCAAGGGTTCCCGGCTTTTTTCAGGCCCGGTGCATTTCGTGCTCGGCGGCTCGGGCCACATTGCCGGCGTGATCAATCCGCCGGCCGACATGAAGTACGGCTACTTCACCGGCAAAAAAAAGGCGGTCGAAGCGGAGGCCTGGCTCGAAGGCGCGACCAGGCACGAAGGATCGTGGTGGAACGACTGGAAACCATGGGTCGAGAAACTGAACGGCGCCGATCGCGTGCGCGCGAGGAAGCCAGGCGACCGGAAACTCAAGGTCATCGAGGACGCGCCCGGCTCGTACGCGAGTTTCCGGCTCGACCTCGCGAAAGCGCCGAAATCGTCCTGATCAGTGATCGAGCCGCCGGCGCAGGCCGGCAAGGTAGCGAAGGCCCGCAATCGCGCGCGGGCCATACCAGGAAATCATTTCACCATCGACCAGCGCGATCGTCTTTCCGGCAAGTGCGGGCATCACCCGCAGCATGGCAACGTCCTTTTCCCGAAATCGATACGGCTCCGATGAAAGCAGCACCGAGTCCGCATCGCGCGCCGCGTCTTCCAGGCTGATTTCCGGGTAGCGAACCGCGGATTCCGCCGGCACGGTGTCGAGGCCGGTGAGCGCAAGCGTGCGCGAAATGTAGGTGTCGCGCGAGACCGTCATCCACGGTTTCTTCCAGATAAGATAGAGGGCGCGGCGGCGTGGCACGGCCGCATGAGCCGTGGCAAGCGCATCGTAGCAGGCGAGAAACTCGCCGCTCAGGCGCTCGGCTTCCTGTTCGCGGCCGAAAATTCCCCCGATCAGGCGGTAAAGCGCCGTATTGTCGAGCGGCGCCATCGGGTGCGTAACCACCAGGTTCGGCACGAATGCCGCAATCGCCGCGGCAGTTTCCCGCAGATTCTCGTCGACGTTGACGATGACGTGGGTCGGCGCGAGATCGCGCAACTTCGCGAGGTCGACAGCCTTGGTGCCGCCGAGTTTCGGGATTCGGCGGACCTTTTCGCGCGGATGCACGCAGAACCCGGTTCGACCGACCAGGTTTTCTGCAAGCCCGAGTTCGCAGACAAGTTCGGTAATGCTCGGCACCAGCGAAACGATGCGCGGCGCCCCCGTCACCGGCCGGTGCACAGTTCCGGCGGCGTCCGCAAGATGGTTCAAGTGCCGGTGCGCCGCGGTTTGCGTGGCGCGCGTGCGAAAAACCGGTCGTAGGCGAAGTTTGGCAGCCAACGCATCAGGTTGCCGACCATCGCCATCTGCCAGGGAACGATGGCAAAACTTTTCTTCGCTTCAATTGCGCGTGCAATCCTGCGTGCCGCATCGTCAGCGGCAAGCAGGAACGGCATCCGGTACGGGTTGCTCCCGGTCATCGGGGTGTCGACAAATCCCGGCGCGATGGTGACGACGTCGATCCCGCAGCCGCGCAACTCGACGCGCAGACTTTCCAGGTATGAAATTGCCGCGGCCTTGGACGCACAGTAGGCCGCCGCCCCGGGCAGCCCGCGGATTCCGGAAACGCTCGCGATGCCGGCCAGCGTGCCTTGCCGCTTCTCGCGCATCCTGGAAACGAACGGCTGAAATGTTGCGACCATGCCGATTACATTGGTCTCGATCACCTCGCGGAACACCGCGAAGTCGGCAGCGTTTTCGGTCAGCGTTCCGGTGCTGATGCCGGCATTGGCGATGACCACATCCGGAATTCCGAAACGCGCGATGAAATCCTCGGCCGCACCCTGCATCGCCGCCAGGTCGGCAACGTTGGCGACGTAGGCCGCTGACGGACCCGGCAGGCAGGCTGCAACGTTCCCGAGCCTGGCTTCACTGCGTCCGACCAGACCGACAATCGCACCCTGTTGGGAATAATGGGACGCAAGGGCCGCGCCGATTCCGCTCGACCCGCCGCTGATGAAGACTGTCCGCGGCATGGGATCAACCGGGCGGCGGACGCCGCGGGGGAATTGGCGTTACCGCCTGGTGATGCGGCATGCGGGCTCGACTCGCCCGGCGCCCCGTCACTTCGGTTGCTGCGGTTTTTTCTGTTTGCTCTTTTCGTCGGCCGGTTTCGAGGACTGTTGCGGTTTGCCCGCGCCGTCCGCCGCCTTCGGCAGTTTCTTCTGTTTTCGCGCCTCGACGATCAGATAGTCGACGACCGGCAAAACCGCGCCGTGGCTGCCGCCCACCATGGTATTGGAGGTCACATATCGGCCATCGACGGCCATCGACGGCACGCCGTCGATCTTGTACGCGGCCTGCAACTTCAGGCTGCGCTGGATTTTGCTTTGCACGGTAAAGGAGTTGAATGCGTCAGTGAATTTCTTGCGCGGAATTCCGTGCTTCTCGAGGAACTCGGCAATCGAGGCCTCGGTGGCAAGCTGTTGCTTGTCCTGGTGGATCGCGTCGAAGACGGTCTTGTGCAGGCGATCGGTTTCACCGAGTGCTTCGAGAGCGTAATAGAGTTTCGCGTGCGGCGTCCAGGATTCATGGAATACGGCGGGAACGCGATGGAACGTCACGTCACCCCTGAGAGTCTTGATCCAGGGGGTGATCGCGGGTTCGAACGCATAGCAGTGCGGGCAGCCGTACCAGAAAAATTCGATCACCTCGACGCTGGTATTGCTCTCCGGCGGCAGCGACGGCGAGATCAAGTTGTAGTCGATGCCCTGCTCCGGCTTTTTCTGTGCCAGCACGGGCGCGGCCAGCAGCATGGAGGCGAGGGCTGCGAGAAGCAGGCGGCGATACGGTTTCATCAGTTGGCTCCGGTGTCGGTTGCGAGTTGATTGGAAAAAGGCGGCAGTCGTTTGGTTCGACATGCAGATTCTATTTTTTTGCTGCCCGTTCAGCCCTGGCGCGGGCGATGAGCTGGTCGATGGCGAGGAGCATGGGGTTCAAGCCGCCCGCCATGCCGGGGGTGGTAACGTACTTGCCGTCGATCGCGATCGCCGGGATCCGGGAAATGTTGTATTTGTCCGAAAGATCCAGCGCTTTGGCGACTTTTGCCGCGGTCGCGGCGCTGTTGTAGACATCGATGAACTTCTGCCGGTCGACGTAGTTGCGCTGCGCCCAATCGAACATTGCGCTCTCGTCCGAGAGTGCGAGCCCGTCGATATGGATGCTGTCAAAGACGTGCCGGTGCAAGCCGTCGAGGCGGCCCAGCGACTCCAGGGTGTAGTAGGTCCGCGCAAGCGGCCCCCAGCTGTCGGGCCGCACCACCGGGACGCGGAGGTATTGGACGTCTGCGGGCAACGACGGCAGCCATTTGACGATGAGCGGGAGCGCCTCGTTGCAATAGGGGCAGCCGTAATAGAAGAACTCGATCACCTCAATCCTGTCCCCAGAGGCGACCGGCTGCGGAAAATCCAGCACCTGATATTCCTTCCCCGCAGTGAGCTGCCCCGAAGCAGGGGCCGCAACGATGCAGGCAAGCAACGCGGCGCACGCCACCAAAGCCCTGCAACCGCGATTCCATGTTTCGATCATGCCATGCCGCCTTCCTTGAGCCGGGTGCCGCGCGGTCATCGCGCCGGATTGTCTTTCACTTTGATCACGGTCGCCTCAATGCCATTTTGGACAAGCATCTGGCGAACCTTCGAGGTGTCCTCGATTTTCGCGTAGGGGCCGATTCGCACCCGGTGCCAGATCCCTTTTTCGCCGACATCTGCCGACTGCACCGACGCTTCGACACCGATTAGCGCAAGGCGCGCCTTGAGATTCTCCGCGTCCGCGTCATTCTGGAACGAGCCCGCCTGCAGGAAGAAGGTGACCTTGCCGGTTTCGACCGTTGCCGGCGCTTTTTCCGCCTGCCTGATTTGCTGCTCGGAAACAGGCTCCTCGGTGCCGGGAAGTATCTTGTAGAAATCAAAGCGCGGCTTGTCCGGTGCCTGCCCGGCAGGCGGCGGCAGCGCGGCACCAGGCACGCCGGTGGCGCCGGTGCCGGGCTCGGGTAAAGCCGGCGTCACCGACTTTTCCGGAGGCTTCACTTTGTTGAGGAACGGAATCGGCGCGCGGTTCATGTACCAGGCGACGCCGACCGCGATCCCCAGTCCGAGCAGAAGCCCGATAAAAATGCCGATCAGCAAACCGCCGCCGCGGCGGGGCCTGGCGGCGGGGGGGGTCTTGGTTTTGTAATCGCGGCTCATCGGTTAGCTGGTTTGATCAATGTTCTACATGCTGTCGGGTGCCGAAACACCAAGGAGCCCGAGGCCGTTTCTGAGAACCTGGCGCACCGAGGCGATCAGCGCGAGCCGTGCGAGTTTCAGCGCCTCTTCCGGAACCAGCACGCGCTCCGCATTATAGTAACTGTGGAACGCGCCTGCCACCTCCCTAAGATGGAAGGCGATCTGGTGCGGTGCGAATTCGCGCGCGGCGTTTTCCATGGATTCGGGAAAATCCCCGAGCAGCTTCATCAAGGCAAGCTCGCGTGCGCCTGCAAGCGGAGAGGGATCCACGCGCGCCAGCAGGCTTTCATCGCCGCCCCATTGCCGCAATACGCTGCAAATCCTGGCGTGCGCGTACTGCACGTAGTACACCGGGTTTTCCTCGGACTGCGACTTTGCGAGATCCACGTCGAACGCAAATTCTGCATCGGCCTTGCGCGACACCAGGAAAAAGCGCGTCGCGTCCCGGCCGACTTCGTCGATCAGTTCGCGCAGGGTGACATAGCTGCCGGCACGCTTGGAAATCTTCATCTCCTCGCCGCCTTTCATCACCGTCACCATCTTGTGCAGCACGTAATCCGGGTACCCCTGCGGAATGGCCCGGCCAAGCGCCTGCAGGCCCGCGCGCACGCGGGTTACCGTGCTGTGATGGTCCGAGCCCTGCACATTGACCACCCGTTGAAAACCCCGTTCCCATTTCGACACGTGGTAGGCGACGTCCGGCACGAAATAGGTATATGAGCCGTCGGACTTGCGCATGACGCGATCCTTGTCATCGCCGTATTCGGTGGTGCGCAGCCAAAGCGCGCCGTCCAGTTCGAAGGTTTGTCCCCGGGCAACGAGGTCGGCCACGATGCGCTCGACACGGCCGTCGGTATACAGGGAAGATTCAAGAAAGTAGTTGTCGAATTTCACGCCAAACGCGGCGAGGTCGAGATCCTGTTCCCGGCGCAACTCCTTGACTGCAAAGCGTGTAATCGCCTCGACATCGTGCGCGTCCTTGGCCCCTGCCGCCAGCCAGAGCTTGGCGACGTCGCGGATGTATTCGCCGTGGTAGCCGGACTCCGGGAATTCGACAAGCTCGCCGAGAACTTCACGCGCCCGCGCCTGAACCGAAAGGCCGAGATTCTGGATCTGCGCGCCCGCGTCGTTGTAATAGAACTCGCGCGTCACTTCCCAGCCCTGCGATGCCAGCAGCGACGCGATCGCATCACCCAGCGCCGCCTGACGGCCGTGCCCGACATGAAGCGGCCCGGTCGGATTCGCCGAGACGAACTCGACCATGATTTTTTGCCCGCGCATGCGCGTGCTGCGGCCGTAATTCTCCGCCTGGCCAAATATGCTGCCGATGACCTGCTGCTTCGCCACAGACCGCATGCGGAAATTCATGAACCCTGGCCCGGCGATCTCGATCTTCTCGATCCACTCGGATGCGGGCAGCGCCGCGATCAATTCCGCCGCTAATTCGCGCGGATTGCGCTTCACCAGGCGGGAAAGCTGCATCGCCAGGTTGCACGCGTAGTCGCCATGGGCTTCCTGCTTCGGGCGCTCGAGCAAGATCAGCGACGCCGGCTGCTGCGGAGCGACCCTGGCCAGCGCGCCTCTGAGCAATTGGGACAGATGGGCTTTGATTTCGGCGGACATGCGACTCGTGGGTGTGCTTGAAAAAGCGTCGAATTATACCGTGAAGCGCCACCCTTCCCCGGTTCCGCCAAGATTCAGCGTGCAAGCGCAATGTCCCGCGCAAGCAGCCCGGACTGCGTGCGCAAAGCCATGGCTTCCTTGATTGCCGGTCGATGGAAGCGGAAAATCCTGCATCCTTCCCTCAACCAGCAAGGCTGAATCATGTCCTCGCCATTCGCCAAAACCCCGGAGCCGCCTTACTACGCGGTCATTTTTGCGTCGAAACGCACGCCCGCCGACAAGGGCTACGGCGAGATGGCGGCGCGCATGGACGAACTCGCGCCGCAACAACCCGGCTTTCTCGGCATTGAAAGCGCGCGGGACGGCACCGGCTTTGGAATCACCGTCTCCTATTGGTCCGGCGAAGCGGCGATCGCCGCATGGAAAAAACAGGCCGAGCACCGTGTGGCACAGGAAGGCGGAAAGGCGGCCTGGTACGCACATTACGAACTGCGCGTGGCCAAAGTCGAGCGGGCATACGGGAAGCGAGAATGACCGCTGGATCGGTCCGGCCTCACGTCCGTGAAGCCGCGAATTTGTCAGGAACGAAATCGTGCACCCAGGCGCCATGATCGAGTTGTTCGCCTCCGGTTTTGCGCTGTCGCTCTCGCTGTGCCTTGACCTCGGCATCGTCAATGTCGCCGCATTTTCAACCGCGGCGACGCGCGGCGCGAGAGCCGCGTTCATTCTGGGCCTGGGTTCCTGTTTCGGCGACCTTTTCTATGCGCTCATCGCAATGGGCGGGGTGACCGCGCTGCTTCAAATAGAAGGGGTGCGCTGGATGCTTTGGCTCGGCGGGAGCGTAGCGCTCGGCTATCTCGCGGTGAAGATGCTCGGGCAAAGCCTGTCCGCGCGCGCACTGACATTGGCTTCAGAGCCGTATTCCGCAAACGGCCGCGGTCCATGGGCAGACATGGTGCGCGGTTTCGGCATGGCAATCGCATCGCCATCTGCCATTCTCTGGTTTGCCTCCGTCGGCGGCGCAATAATCGCGACGACTACCCGGGACGCCGCAACCGGGGTTTGGCCGTTTTTTCTGGGGTTCTTTGTTGCCGGACTGGCATGGTCCGCCTTCGTCGCGCTGGGCGCCAGCCGGGCGCGGGCCGGCGGAGCGGGTTTTGTTCGCGGGTTGGCGGCAGTTTCTGCGGTGCTGTTTGCCGCTCTCGCGGCAAAGGTCATGGTGGATGGTTACCGCAGCCTGTTCTGACTCCGGCGGAATACGGTCACAAACCGCGCCACAAAGGCGTTACAATCCGCGGCGAATTCAGATTTCATATTCCAGGAAGGGACATAACGATCATGGGTAGAGGCGACAAGCGCACCACCAAGGGCAAAACCTTCAAGGGTAGCTATGGCATAACACGGCCGCGCAGCAAAAAGCCTGCGGTGAAGCCGAAGAAATCACCTGCGAAGAAGTAAGTCTCCCGAATGAACGGGCGCGAGTATTTGAAAATACTCGAATACCTCGCGCAAACCCCCCGGAAAATCGCCACCCTGGTCGATCCGCTTTCGGCTGCGGCATTGCTGCGCAGGCCCGCACCGGACGCCTTCTGCGCGCTGGAACAGGTCTGCCACCTGCGCGACATCGAGCGGGAAGGCTACGAAGTCCGCGTCCGGCGCATTCTCCAGGAAGACCGCCCCGCCCTGCAGAATATCGATGGCGCGCGACTGGCCATCGAACGCGATTATCGTTCGCAGGACCTCGCCGCGGCGCTGGCGGATTTCACTGCGGCGCGGGGAAAATCAGTGCGCCTGCTGCGGGAAACGACTCCCGCGCAACGTATGCGCACCGGCAACCTCGACGGTTCTGGTGCCTGCTCGCTTTACGCCCTGGCCGAGATGATGCGCCTGCACGACCGCGAGCACATCGCTGAACTCGAGGCGATTCGCGGCAGCCTTTAGGCGGTGACTGCGCCGCGGAACTAGAATTCTATCGGGTCGACGTCGACGCTCCAGCGCACCTTTCGCCCCGGAACGGCATACAGCAGCCCGACCCATTCGGCGAGAAAGGCCTGCAGCGCCGATCGGGAGCGCGACTCGACCAGCAATTGCGCGCGCTCGCGGGACGCAAGGCGGGCGAGCGACATGGGCACCGGATCGTAGATCCTTACCCTGCGCAAAGCCGCCCGCGCGCACGGCGGCAGCCCGCGCGCCGCATTCAGAAAATCGACGGCCTCGTCGAGACGCGTGGCCTCGGCCCGCAGCATCGCCTGATACATATATGGCGGAAATCCCGCGACCTCGCGCTCGGCGAGTTGCGCTTGGGCGAATTCGGTGAAATCGTGGTGCGCCAGCGCGCGATACAGCGGATGCTCCGGATGCTCGGTCTGGATCAGCACTTCGCCCGGAAGATCGGCGCGCCCCGCCCGGCCGGCAACCTGCAGCAGCGTGGCAAAAAGGCGTTCCGGCGCGCGATAATCCGCGGCGAACAGCGCGCTGTCGGAATTCAGGATGCCGACCAGCGTCAACTTCGGAAAATCATGCCCCTTGGCGAGCATTTGCGTGCCGACCAGAATGTCGGCCTGTCCGCCATGAATCCTTTTCAGCAGCGTTTCCCAGGCGCGCTTGGTGCGGGTGCTGTCGCGATCTACACGCACCACGCGCGCCTGCGGAAAGATCTGCTGAAGCGACTCCTCGATGCGCTGCGTTCCGCGCCCGAACGGATGAATGTCCTGGTTGCCGCAAGTCGGACAGAGGCGGGGAATGCCGCCTTGAAAACCGCAATGGTGGCAGCGCAGCAACCGGTCGGCGAGGTGCAGGACAAGATTGCTCGAGCAACGCGAGCACCCGCACACCCAGCCGCATTCCGGGCAGCACAGCACCGGCGCGTAGCCGCGACGGTTGATAAAGATCAGGCATTGTTCGCCGCGTTCCAGGCGCAATCGAAGCGCATCAACGAGCGTTCCACTGAGGCCCTGCTGCAGCTTCCTGGCGCGGGTGTCGACGGTGCGAACCGGCGGCAGCACCGCGAATTCGACGGCGCGTTCCGCGAGCCGGATCAGATGATACCGCCCGGAGATGGCGCGCGCGTAGGTTTCCAGCGACGGTGTCGCCGAGCCGAGAACGATCGGCACACCGCGCTTCTTGGCGCGGTAGATCGCGACATCCCGGGCCGAGTAGCGCATGCCGTCCTGCTGCTTGAACGACGTATCGTGTTCCTCGTCGACAATGACCAAGCCAAGCTGCGGCATCGGCGTCAGTGCCGCAAGCCTGGTGCCGAGCACGATCTGCGCTTCACCGGATTGTGCCGCAAGCCAGTGCATTGTCCGCTCGGTGTCGGAGAGAGCGCTGTGCAGACTGACGATCACCGCGTCCGGAAATCGGGCACGGAACGATTGCTCGAGTTGCGGCGTGAGACTGATTTCCGGAACCAGGATCAGACACTGCCGGCTTTCCCGTAGATGTTCGGCAATGAGCCGCATATAGACTTCGGTCTTGCCGCTGCCTGTGATGCCGTGCAGGACGAATACGCCGAATTTTCTGCCGTGGGCACGCACTTCGTTGACCGCCCGCGCCTGGTCAGGGTTTGGAAGGTTGAGCTCGACGAAGGCATGTCCCGCAACCGGTTGAAAATCGTCGGCACGCAACACACCCGCATCAAGCAGCGCCTTCGCAGTCAATGCGAGGCCGGATGAGATCGACACAAGTTCGCTGTGGGCAATCCTCGTTCGTTGCCGCAGCAGCTCGACGAGTTTTCGTTGATTTTTGCCGCCCCTCGGGAGCGTTGACAAATCGCCCGCTCCTGCCGCAAGCGAGTAGGCGATCCGCCGGGGCAGGCGGAATGGTTTTGCGGCGCGAAGAGGAACCGGAAGTGTACTGAACAGCACTTCGCCGTACGGATGTTGATAGTAACCGCTGAGGAATGCGGCGAGTTCAAGGAGTTCATTCGGGAGCAACGGAAAATCCGCAAGCACGGCAGAAATTTTTCTGATCCGCCACGCATCCAGCGCGCTCTCATCAGCATGCTCAACGACGATGCCGAGCATTTCCTTGGGCCCGAACGGAACGCAGACGCGCGCACCGGGTTCAGGTATGCCGTCGTCAGCACACGAATAATCGAATAGCGTCGGCACTGGAACATTGAGCGCGACGCGAAGAATTTTCATCGATGAATTTCTGTTGCGAGTCGCAGAGTGGCGCGGAGACTAAGCCTGCGTCGGATTCAATCGCGCAGTAGTGTGCGGTTACAAAACTGTGCTGGTGATCATTCGAGGATTTGAGTCTAAGCCTCTATTGCATAACCTGATTTGGAGTCATGCACAATTTATGTGGATAACTTTGTGGGCAACTGAGATACCGATCCTGGCTACGCCTCTGCAGGCAATGTGTATAAGCGGGCTGCCAAAAAAAGCATCATAATATTATTTATATAATTCATTAACTTATAAGACATCATGCAAATGGAATACATAAAATCCTTGTCCGGTAAGGGAATTCAGGCCTTTGTGCATAAGTCAAGAAGCACGGGTCCGGCGAAAGCCTCATTGTTACAACACATTACGCATTCGGCGGCTGTATTGATGCACTTCGTCGACCAGCATGGCAACATTTTCCGGTGGCGTGAACTGCGAAATTCCGTGGCCTAGATTGAAGACGTGGCCGTTCCCCGCGCCGAATTGCGAAAGGATTTTTCTTGCCTGTCCGCGAATGGCGCTCTCCTCTGCGAACAACGCCATCGGATCGAGATTCCCCTGCAACGCAACGCGATCGCCGATGCTCTCTCGTGCGCGACCGATATCGACGCTCCAGTCAAGTCCCATCGCATCGCAGCCAATGTTGCTGATTTCATCCAGCCAGTTGCCGCAACCCTTGGTGAAGACGATACTCGGAACGCGCATCCCATCGCGCTCCCGGATCAGCCCCGAAACGATGCGTTGCATATAGGCAAGCGAGAACTCGAGATACTCGGCATGCGCGAGCGTGCCGCCCCAGGTGTCGAATATCATCACAGCCTGTGCGCCGGCTTCGATCTGGGCGTTGAGGTAATCCGTCGCTGCCTTGGCGTTGACCTCGAGGATATGATGCAGCAGATCGGGCCGCGTGTAGAGCATGGTCTTGATGGCGCGGAAGTCCTCCGACGCGCCGCCCTCGACCATGTAGCATGCAAGCGTATAGGGGCTGCCCGCGAACCCGATCAACGGCACCGAGTTGTCGAGGGCGCGGCGAATCTCGGCGACCGCATCGATCACATAGCGCAATTCATTGCTGGGATCCGGCGCGGTGAGGTCACGGATTTCCCATTCCTCGCGCAGCGGGCGCTCGAATTTCGGCCCTTCGCCGTCCGCGAAATACAGTCCGAGTCCCATTGCGTCGGGAATGGTGAGAATGTCGGAGAACAGGATTGCCGCGTCCAGGTCGAAACGCGCAAGCGGCTGCAATGTTACCTCGGTGGCGAGGCTCGGGGTCTTGCAAAGGTTCAGGAAATTGCCCGCCCGACCACGCGTCACATTGTATTCAGGAAGGTAGCGGCCGGCTTGGCGCATCAGCCAGACCGGCGTGTACTCGGTCGGTTGGCGAAGTAATGCGCGCAGAAATGTATCGTTTCTTGGTTTGTTCATTTGCCTGATTGCCCGTTGGTTCCTGCGGCGTGGCCGTCAAAGCCTTCGCCACCCATGCGACCGATGCCGATCGTCGTGAATCCAGTTATCGCCCACCCTTCCAGTCGGTCGATGCAGGTTCGATCGCCACCATGGCCTCATTGTCCCGGTGCGCAATGGATTGGGCAAGCGCAGGCCGAATTCCGAAATCGAGGGACATGTTCAACCGGTCGATTCTGTTTTCATATCTCCCCGGCCCCGAGGAGAAAGTGTGCTGCCTCAGCAAACCCCGCGCCGCAACGCGACCGAGTGATGTAATGCGGCGGCGCAGCGAGCCTGGACAAAAAATGCTGCACGTTGGCAACGCCGATCGAATAGGGAAAATACCGGAACATCGGCGCATCGTTCGGCGAATCGCCGATGAACACGAAGGACCCCCGGTCCGCGTCGAGGTCGACGCCAAATCGTTCGCGCATCAGAATGCGGGTCATTCCAAGCTTGTCGTAATCGCCAAACCAGCCGTTCACATGGATCGAGCTCAGTTTGGATCGCATGCCGGCCTCCTTCATGATCGCGACAATCCGATCAATATCGGCGTCCGCAAGCCTGGGCACATCCTCGCAATAATCGATCGCGAGATCTGCTTCCCGGTAGCTTTGGTCAGATGCAACCGCGGCTCCAGGAACTTCGCGAAGTATGCGCTCGCATATGGCGGACAGCTTGTCTCGATTGGCCCGGCGCTCCGATTCTGACGCAACAAAGCGTTTTACCAGCCGATGCCCCTGGGTGTCGTGTACAAAATAGAACGCGCCGTTTTCGCCAACCACGGCATCGACAGGCCACATCCTTGCGATGTGATCGCACCAACCCGCGGGTCGCCCGGTAATCGGCACCACCCATTTCCCCGCACGCTGAAGTTCTTCCATCGCCGCATAGGCTTGCGCAGTAAGTTTGCCATCGGTTGTGAGCGTGTCATCGATGTCGAACAACACGCCTTTGATTCCAGGGCCTATATCCAGCGGCAGATCGGTCAACGGACGCATCAGTGCGCGTTTTCCGAAAACCAGGCAACGACGCGGGCGCGTTCGGATCCGGTCATGTGCAATCCGCACTTGGTGCGCCGCCACAGCACGTCGTCGGCTTCACGTGCCCATTCCTTTGCGACAGCGTAGCGAACTTCGCACTCGTACAATCCGCCACCGAATTTCTCGCCCAACCCCGCTTCGTCCGTCGCGTTTCCTATCACGTCGCTGGCCAGGGTTCCATGGCGGCGCAACAGGCGCTTCAACCAACCCCCGGGCAGCCCGGAAAATTCCCTTTCGTAGGCGACCAGCATTTTGGTGAAATCCCGCCCCCCGAAATCGCCTCCGGGAAGCGCTTCGTTGGCGGTCCACGTTGGACGCTCGCCCGTCCACGGCCGAAGCTTTTCCAGCGCGTGCTCGGCAAGCATCCGGTAAGTCGTGATCTTGCCCCCGAAAATCGACAGCAGCGGCGGATCCTTCATCCCCTTGCCGGCGTCGATCAAAAGCTGGTAATCGCGGGTAATTGCGGAAGGGTCTTCGGTCCCGTCGTCGTATAACGGGCGCACGCCGCTATAGCTCCAGACGACGTCCGCCGGCACCACAGGCTTCGCGGTATATCTGCTGGCGGAGGCGCACAGATAGGCGATCTCCTCTGCGGTTATCACCGGCCGGATTTCATCTTCGCCGACCTGGACATCGGTGGTGCCGATGATGGTGAATTCGCGTTCGTAGGGGATCAGAAAGATCACACGGCGATCAGGGTTTTGCAGGATAAAGGCGTGCCGGCGTGCATGTATCCGCGGCACCACCACATGGCTGCCTTTTACCAGCCGTACCTTTCCCGGCGATTCGATCGCGAGTTCGTGATCGAGCAGGCTCTGCACCCATGGACCGGCTGCGTTGACCAGAATGCGGGCCGACACCTCCGACTCGACCCCGGTCAGTTGATCGGTCAATTTTGCACGCCAGACACCGCCGTCCCGCGCCGCGGATACCAGGCGGGTTCGTGTGAGAACCGTGGCGCCATGCGCGACGGCAGACCGAGCGTTGAGAACGACCAGACGGGCATCGTCCACCCAACCATCGGAGTAGGCAAAGCCATGGGTGAATTCGGGTTTTAGGCCAGCGCCGTAGCCGTTCGGCAATAATTTCACACTACGGGATTTTGGCAGCGAGGTGCGGCCTCCGATGTGATCGTAGAGAAACAGGCCGGCGCGTATCATCCAGGCGGGGCGCAGGTGTTTCTCGTGGGGCAGCACGAATTCGAGCGGCCAGATGATATGGGGCGCGATCTTCAGCAGAACCTCGCGCTCGGCAAGCGCTTCGGCGACCAGCCTGAATTCGTAATACTCGAGATAGCGCAAGCCGCCATGAATCAGCTTGGACGAAGCAGACGACGTCGCGCCCGCAAGATCGCCCTGCTCGACGAGAAGGGTCGACAGGCCGCGGCCGGCCGCATCGCGCGCAATCCCGGTACCATTGATGCCGCCGCCCACCACAAGTAGATCGAAAGGTTCTTGGTTCGCCATGGGTTTCTCAGGAAGTCAGCGCTTGCTCCACCCGTTCGATCAGGCGTTGCGGAAAGCCTGTGTCGTGGTACACGCCAAAGCCGAATCGTATTCTGAGCTTCGCCGAGCCTTGCCGGTACCGAAGATGTGCCGCACGCGCCAGGTCCGGCCATGGATGGTGACTGTGCGCCGCAACGTGAAGTTCCTCGCCGCCATGGCGGAAATACTCGGTGCGGTGCGCGCTCAGCATGGGCGATTATAGGGCGCGCGACGTTCAACGGCCCGCCCAAACAAAAAAGGCAGCCTAGGCCGCCCGTTCTGGATCATCACAGGTCGCGTCATTTGCGCTGACGCAGCTTGCGGATCGCTGCAAGTTGCGCCATGGCCTCTGCGAGTTCCGCCTGCGCCTTCGCGTAATTGACCGATGCGGCCCTGTCCTTCAACGCCTCCTCGGCCCGCTGCTTCGCCTCGCTCGCCTTCACCTCGTCGAGGTCATGGCCGCGAATTGCGGTATCGGCGAGCACCGTGACGACGTCGGGCTGAACTTCGAGCATGCCGCCGGCGACGAAAATCAGCACCTCTTCGGCGACATCAGGGATCTTGATCCTGACCGCGCCCGGCTTGATTCGGGTGAGCAGGGGGGCATGACGCGGATAAATGCCGAGTTCGCCCACTTCACCGGGAAGCACGACGAATTCCGCCAACCCGGAAAAAATCGATTCCTCCGCGCTGACAACGTCTACATGAATGGTCATTGCCATGATCGTTTGCGCCGCAGTTACTGCAGGGTCTTCGCCTTTTCGACGGCTTCCTCAATGGTCCCAACCATGTAGAAGGCCTGCTCCGGCAGGTGATCGTAATCGCCGTTGACGATGCCCTTGAAGCCCTTGATGGTGTCCTTGAGCGTGACGTACTTGCCTTCCTGCCCGGTAAAGTTCTTGGCCACGTCGAACGGCTGCGACAGGAAGCGCTGAATTTTCCGCGCCCGCGAAACCGCCTGCTTGTCCTCCGGCGAAAGCTCGTCCATGCCGAGAATTGCGATGATGTCGCGCAACTCCTTGTAACGCTGCAGCGTGGATTGCACGCCGCGCGCGGTGTTGTAATGCTCTTCGCCCACCACCAGCGGATCGAGCTGCCGCGACGTCGAGTCGAGCGGATCGACCGCCGGGTAAATGCCCAGCGAGGCGATGTCGCGCGACAGCACCACCGTGGAGTCGAGGTGGCCGAAGGTGGTCGCGGGCGACGGATCGGTCAAGTCATCCGCCGGAACGTATACGGCCTGGATCGACGTGATGGAACCGGTCTTGGTCGAGGTGATGCGCTCCTGCAGGCGGCCCATCTCCTCGGCAAGGGTCGGCTGGTAGCCCACCGCCGACGGCATGCGCCCCAGCAGGGCGGACACTTCGGTGCCAGCCAGCGTGAACCGGTAGATGTTGTCGATGAACAGCAGCACGTCGCGGCCCTCGTCCCGGAAGAATTCCGCCATCGTAAGCCCGGTAAGCGCGACGCGCAGGCGGTTGCCCGGCGGCTCGTTCATCTGGCCGTATACCAGCGCCACCTTGTCGAGAACGCCTCCGTCCTTCATCTCGTGGTAAAAGTCGTTGCCCTCGCGCGTGCGCTCGCCGACGCCGGCGAACACCGACAGGCCGCTGTGCTGCTTGGCGATGTTATTGATGAGTTCCATCATGTTGACGGTCTTGCCCACGCCGGCGCCGCCGAACAGGCCGACCTTGCCGCCCTTCGCGAACGGGCATACCAGGTCGATCACCTTGATGCCGGTTTCCAGAAGTTCCTGCGACGGCGACAGGTCCTCATAAGCGGGGGCCTTGCGGTGGATCGACATCGATTTCTCGGCACCGACCGGTCCCTGCTCGTCGATCGGGCGCCCGAGCACGTCCATGATGCGGCCAAGTGTCTTTGGCCCCACCGGCACCAGGATTGGATTGCCCGTATTCACCACCTGCATGCCGCGGCGCAGGCCGTCCGACGATCCGAGCGCAATGGTGCGCACGATGCCGTCGCCGAGCTGCTGCTGCACTTCCAGCGTCAGTCCGATCTCATCCATCTTGAGCGCGTCATAGATTTTCGGCATCTGGTCGCGCGGGAACTCGACGTCGATCACCGCGCCGATGCACTGTACGATTGTTCCTTGGCTCATCGTCATTTCCTAATCGTTAAACTTGCAATCTGCAATCCGCCAGCAGCGTCGGGGACCAACATTAGGAACTGCACGCCCCCTGCCCAGGCAGTTCATTCCGGTCGTCAAACCGCCGCCGCTCCGGCGACAATTTCCGACAATTCCTTGGTGATCGCGGCCTGGCGCGACTTGTTATAGATAAGCTGCAGTTCGTCGATGACGCTTCCCGCGTTGTCCGAAGCTGCCTTCATCGCCACCATGCGCGCCGACTGTTCGGACGCCATGTTCTCCGTCAGCGCCTGGTAGATCAAGGCTTCGACATAACGCACCAGCAAATCGTCGATCACTGCCTTCGCTTCCGGCTCGTAGAGGTAATCCCAGGCCCCGCTTTCCGCCTTGCCCTCGCCTTTCAGTTTTTCGTCGGTCAGCGGCAGCAGCTGCTCAAGTGCGGGTTCCTGCTTCATGGTATTGACGAAGCGGGTGTACGCAAGATAGACCGCGTCCACCTTGCCCTCGGAATAGGCGTCCAGCATCACTTTCAGCGGGCCGATCAAGCGGTCCATGTGCGGCGTATCGCCGAGGGCGGTGACGTGGGAAACCACGTTGCTTCCCATGCGCTGCAGGAAACCAAAGCCCTTGGTGCCGACCGCTGTGGTGCTGATGGCAATCCCGGCTGCATCCCATTGTTTCATGCGCCCGAGCACCATTCGCAGCACGTTGGTGTTAAGCCCGCCGCACAATCCCTTGTCAGAGGTCACCACGACCACGCCGACGCCCCTGGGCGTCTCGCGCTTCACCAGGAACGGATGCCGGTACTCCGGGTGCGCGTGGCTCATGTGTGCCGCCACATTGCGGATCTTTTCGCCATAGGGGCGCGCCGCTTTCATGCGGTTCTGCGCCTTGCGCATTTTTGACGCCGCAACCATCTCCATGGCCTTGGTGATCTTGCGCGTGTTCTGGACGCTCTTGATCTTGGTCCGTATTTCCTTACTGCCGGGCATGGTTGCTCCGCAAATTCTTCAGAAACAGGTTCCGGAGGTACGGCGCAATCAGTACGCGCCGTTCTTCTTGAAGTCCTCGATGGCGGCCACCAGTGCTTTCTCGCCTTCGGCGTCGAGGTCCTTGGTGGTTTCGATCCTGGTCATCTGCGCTGCGTATTTCTCCTTCATGAACGCGCGCAGGGCGGACTCGAATGCGAGCGCTTTTTTCACTTCGACGTCGTCGAGGTAGCCGCGGGTCACGGCAAACAGCGTGAGCGCCATCTCGGATATGGACAATGTCGCGTATTGGGCCTGTTTCATCAGTTCCGTGACCATGCGGCCGCGCTCGAGCTGTTTGCGGGTCGCGTCGTCGAGGTCGGACGCGAACTGCGCAAACGCAGCGAGCTCGCGGTACTGGGCAAGCGCCAGCCGTACCCCACCGCCGAGCTTCTTGATGATCTTGGTCTGCGCGGCACCGCCCACCCGCGACACGGAAATGCCGGCATTGATCGCGGGCCGGATGCCTGCATTGAACAGGTCGGTTTCGAGGAAAATCTGGCCGTCGGTGATCGAGATCACGTTGGTCGGCACGAAAGCGGTCACATCGCCGGCCTGGGTTTCGATCACCGGCAATGCGGTGAGGGAGCCGGTCTTGCCCTTGACTGCGCCCTTGGTCTCGCGCTCGACATATTCGGGGTTGACCCGCGCGGCACGCTCCAGCAGGCGCGAGTGGAGATAGAACACGTCGCCGGGATAGGCTTCGCGGCCAGGCGGACGGCGCAACAACAACGAGATCTGGCGATATGCCCACGCCTGTTTGGTCAAATCGTCATAAATGATCAGGGCGTCCATTCCCTTGTCGCGGAAATATTCGCCCATGGTGCAACCTGAATAGGGCGCGATATACTGCATCGCCGCCGATTCGGACGCGGTCGCCGCAACCACGATGGTGTAGGCCATGGCGCCGTGCTCTTCCAGTTTGCGCACCACGTTGACAACCGAAGCGGCCTTCTGCCCGATCGCGACGTAGATGCACATCATGTCCTGGCCCCTCTGATTGATGATGGTGTCAACCGCGACGGCCGTCTTGCCGGTCTGGCGGTCGCCGATGATCAGCTCGCGCTGGCCGCGGCCGATCGGCACCATGGAATCGATCGACTTGAGCCCGGTCTGCACCGGCTGCGCGACCGATTGGCGCCAGATCACGCCGGGCGCGATTTTCTCGATCGGCTGGCTGCCTTGCGCGGTGATGGGACCCTTGCCGTCGATCGGCTCGCCGAGCGCATTGACCACGCGGCCAATCAGGCCTTCGCCTACCGGCACTTCGAGAATGCGGCCCGTACATTTGACGGTGTCGCCTTCGGAGATGTGCTCGTAGGACCCGAGCACCACCGCACCGACCGAGTCGCGCTCCAGATTCAGCGCAAGACCAAAGGTGTTCTTCGGAAATTCGAGCATTTCCCCCTGCATCGCGTCGGCGAGTCCATGCACGCGGCATATTCCGTCGGTCACCGAGACCACGGTTCCCTGCGTGCGCACTTCGGCGCCTATACCCAGGTTCTGGATCCTGCTTTTCAGGAGTTCGCTGATTTCGGACGGGTTCAGTTGCATGTTTCAATTCTCCTTGCGGGCGCCCGACGGGCTCCCATTGATTCGCCGGCACCCGCTGGGGGCCTCGATACGGATTGCAGGCGCTAGCGCTTGAGCGCGACCGCCATGTTCGCAAGCTTGGCCTGTACCGACGCGTCGATCACTTCATCTCCAACCACGATACGCACGCCGCCGATGAGAGCGCGGTCGATGCTGACCGCGGCCTGCACTTTTCGACTGAACTTGCGCTCCAGATCTGCCACCAGCGAGGCCCTTTGCACGTCGTCCAGAGGAAACGCCGAAACGATCTCCGCTTCCACCACACCCTCGTGCTGGTCCTTCAAGGTCTCGTACTGGTCCCGGATATGAGGCAACAGGCCCAGGCGGCTGTTCTCCACCAGAAGCGCGACGAAGTTGCGCGCCGGCTCGCCGGTGACTTCCTTGCACAATGACAGGAACAAATCAGCAAGCTGTTTCGCGGTGATTCCCGGGTTCTTGATGATCAGCTGGACATCCGCGTTGGCGGCAACCCGCGCCATTTCGCCGAGCGTCGCGGACCATGCGGACAACGCGTTGCCTTGGTCGGCCAGCCGAAACAGGGCTTCCGCGTAAGGCCGGGCGATGGTGGTGACTTCGGCCATGGCGGCTACAGTTCCTGTTTCAGCTGCGTCAACAGATCGGCATGCACCTGCGCATTCACTTCGCGGCCCAGAATCTTCGCCGCGCCCGACACCGCGAGATCGGCAACCTGCTGGCGCAGCGATTCTTTCGCGCGAAAGACCTCCTGCCCGATCTCGGCCTTCGCACCGGCGACTAGCCGGTCTCCCTCGGCTTTTGCAGCGGCTTTCGCTTCGTCCACGATCTGCGCACCGCGTTTATCGGCCTGCGCGATGATTTCCATGGCGCGGTCGCGTGCCTTGTGCAATTCCTCGGCAGCGCGTTTTCCGGCGAGCTCGAGTTCCTGCCTGCCGCGCTCTCCCGCGGCGAGTCCGTCGGCAACCAGCTTCTGGCGTTCTTCGATCTTGGTCATCAACCATGACCATACGTATCGTTTCGATACCCAGATGAACGCGATGAAGACGAGCGCTTGGGCGAATAGAGTGAGATTGATGTTCATAATCTTCTCGTGCGAAACACCCAGGTGTTATTTTATGACCGAGAGCAACGGGTTGGCGAAGGCGAAGAACAGCGCAATACCCAGGCCAATAATGAACGAAGCGTCGATCAGGCCGAGCAACAGGAATACCTTGGCCTGCAATTGCGGGATCAGCTCCGGCTGGCGCGCTGCGCCTTCGAGAAAGCGGCTGCACATGATACCCACGCCGACGCAGGCGCCCAGCGCGCCAAGTCCGACCATCAGGCCGATACCGATCCCGGTGTATGCCTGGATCATCGCCATCAATTGCATCTTGTCCATTTTGCTTCCCTTTCTTGAACGGTTTGTTAAGGTCGAATCAGTGACTCTCATGCGCCATCGAAATATAGACGATGGTCAGCATCATGAAAATATAAGCCTGCAACAACACGATGAGGATATGAAACAGCGCCCACGCAAGACCGAGCCAGAACGCGAAAAACGAGCCGATCACGCCGGTTGCCGCCATCATCCACAACAGCAGGAAAATGATTTCACCCGCATACATGTTTCCAAACAGGCGCAGTGAGTGCGATAGCGGCTTCGACAAGTATTCGACGAGATTGAACAGCAGGTTGAACAGCATGAGCAAGGGCGAGAGCCAGAGCGGCTTGATACCAAAGGGCGCGCAAAACAATTCGTGGATCCAGCCGCCCAATCCCTTGATCTTGATGCTGTAAAAAATCATCAGCACCCATACCGTCAGCGCAAGCGCAAAGGTCGTGTTGACATCCGCCGTTGGAACCGGGCGAAATCCATGCTCGGAAATGTGCTCTGTCCCCAGACCGACCAAGTCGGCCGGCAGAAAGTCCATGGAATTCATCAGCACGACCAATACGCCTACGGTAAGTGCCAGAGGCCCCACAAAGTTGTGGCTCTGGCCGTGGAATACGCCCTTCACCTGGCCATCAACGAATTCCAATGCGAGTTCGACAAAGGCCTGGCGCTTATTTGGCACGCCAGACGTTGCGCCACGCACAACCCACCAGAGAAATCCGATACCGATGATGCCCAGGACGATCGACACTGAAATGGTATCGACGTTGAGGCTCATGAAACCGCTGTCGCCAACCGGATGCACCATATTGCTTAAATGGTGACCGATATATTCGCTTGGGGTTTTTGCTGCTTCGCTGGACATCGCCCACGCCTTTTCAGACTTCTTGTTCGGGAACCGCAATCGCCATTGCAAAAATCAAGACGGACACGATGAAAGAACCGATAAATTCGACTGCGACGACGTCTTCGTAGGTCGCCAGCACGAGGTAGATCAGCAGAACGATGAGCCCGATCTTGACGGCTTCGGCTCTTAACGCTGCGTGCAGCGCCCCCCAAGCGGTCCCCTTCTTGCTGAACGAAATCATTGCAGCGAAGACCAGCCCGGCAGCGATACTGATCAGTCCGCCCAGCGTCGCAGATATCGCTCCATGAATTCCCGTCAACAGACCTGCAATCAGCGCGAACACTATGGTTGCGAAGAACTGCCACCGGAGAACCGTGCGGATCGGTTTGCTGGCGTTGCGAAATATCAATTTTCGTTCACGACCAAGCAAACCGGGAAATTGTAATTTGCGACCGTCATCTCGTCAATAAGAATTTCTGCGGCGCAGCAATCACAATCGCCTCCTAAATGCGCTTCAGGCGCCGGAGCATTTCGTCCAGGTGATCGAGGCCTGAATAATTGATTACCAGCTTGCCCGCGCCCTTTTTTCCGGGCTTGATTTCGACCTTGGTGCCGATTTGCTCGGACACTTCTTCCTGCAGCCGCAGGACGTCGCGATTCGTTCGGCGTTTCTTGCTCGCGGGCGGATTGAGCAGTGTCGCAACCAGGCGTTCGGTCTCGCGCACCGACAGACCATGCTTGGCGACCCGCAGCGCCGCGTCAAGCTGCTGCGTTCCGGAAAGCGCAAGCATGGCCCGCGCGTGACCCATTTCCAGCCGTCCATCGTGGACCAGATCCTGCACCGCCTTCGGCAGGTTGAGCAACCGTAACAGGTTGGACAGGGCACTTCGCGAACGGCCGACGGCTTCTGCCGCAGTCTGGTGGGTCATGTTGAAATCCTTGAGGAGCCTCGAGATGCCTGCGGCTTCTTCCAGGGGATTCAAATCCTCGCGTTGAATATTCTCGATCAACGCCATCGCCAGTGCGACCTCATCTGCGACTTCCCGCACCAGAACGGGGACCTGGCCGAGCCCGGCCATTTTCGCCGCACGCCAGCGCCGCTCCCCGGCGATGATTTCGTATTTTGCGCCCGCAACCGGTCGTACCAGGATCGGCTGAAGAATGCCTTGTGCCTTAATCGATTGCGCAAGATCCGCCAGCGATTCCTGATCCATGTGGGTGCGCGGCTGGTATTTTCCCGGTATCAGCCGATCCAGAGAAAGTGTGCGCGCGCTATCACCCGCGCCATCATCTGCATTACCCGATAGGAGTGCATCCAGTCCGCGTCCAAGTCCTTTTGGTTTCATTTTTCCTTCCGTCTTTCTACTGCACCATGGCCGCAGAGTCGGCGCGGGCGAGAATTTCCCTTGCGAGCGCCAGGTAGGCCTGGGCACCCTTGGAGGTCCTGTCGTATTGAATCACCGGCTTCCCGTAACTCGGTGCCTCGGCAAGGCGGATGTTGCGCGGAATGACGGTCTCGTACACCTTGCTGCCGAAATGTTTTTCCAACTGCGCGGACACCTGCTGCGCGAGCGTATTTCGGGGATCAAACATGGTGCGCAACAAACCCTCGATTTCAAGGCCGGGATTGAGGTGCGTATGGACCTTGCGGATCGTGTTCACCAAATCGGACAGCCCCTCGAGCGCATAGTATTCGCACTGCATCGGAATCATCACCGCATGCGCCGCGACCAGCGCATTGACCGTTAGCAGGTTGAGGGCCGGCGGACAATCGATCAGGATGAAATCGTATTCCCCTTCGACCCCGACCAGTGAGGATTTCAGCCGGTTCTCGCGATCGTCGATCTCGACCAGCTCGACCTCCGCGCCCGCAAGCTCTCGATTGGAAGGCACGAGGTCGCAGCCGCAGGACTTAGCCGAGATTCGCACCTCGGCGAGTTGGGACATTCCGAGCAACACGTGGTATACGGTCCGGGCAAGTTTCCCTTTATCGACGCCGCAGCCCATGGTCGCATTGCCCTGGGGATCGAGATCGACAAGCAAAACGCGTCGACCGAGCTCGGCAAGGCTTGCCGCGAGATTCACCGAGGTGGTCGTCTTGCCGACCCCCCCTTTCTGGTTGGTAATCGCGATGATGCGGGCCATTGCGGCTTCCAATGCACCAGCGCTACTCATGAGAGTGTGTGCTCACAATTACCAAATGGCGCTTAGCGTCGAGCCACGGCACAGTCAATGGGACCACCCGGTCGACTTTGAAGCCGGCAGGCAGGTGGCCAATTTCCTCGTTCGGATAAACGCCCTTCATGGCCACGAATAACCCATCGGGTAGAACCAAATGGCGCGCCGCCGAGACAAACTCACCCAGATCCGCAAATGCGCGCGAAATGATGAGGTCATAGCCCTTCGTACCCTGAAATTTCTCGACGCGCTCGCCGGTGACCTCGACGTTGTCGAGTTCGAGTTCGATTGCGGCCTGTTTGAGAAACGCTGCCTTCTTCTGATTGCTGTCGAGCAAGGTGACCTGCATCTCGGGTCGCGCAATCGAAAGCGGGATTCCCGGCAGGCCGCCGCCGCTGCCGACATCAAGCATTCGCATTGCCCCGATGTGCGGCAGCACGGCAAGGCTGTCGAGCAGATGGTGGCTCACCATTCTCGACTCATCGCGCACCGCGGTAAGGTTGTAGACCTTGTTCCATTTTGCGAGGAGCGCGAGATAGCCAAGCAACTTTTCGACCCGGGAGGGCGCAAGCGTGAGGTCCAGGACCTCAAGGCCCCGCACAAGCTGCTGGTCGGGGCTCATGCGCTCTTCTTGAAGTCTTTGGCAAGACCTCGCTTGAGATGTACCAGCAGCAGGGAAATCGCAGCGGGGGTGACGCCGGAAATTCGAGACGCCTGCCCGATTGTCTCTGGTCTGAATCTTCCGAGGTTCTGCTGCACCTCGATCGACAGCCCGCGCACCAACCCATAGTTGAGTTCCGCGGGTATGCACAAGGATTCGCTGTGTTCATGGCGGGCAACTTCCTCGCGCTGGCGATCGATGTATCCCTGGTACTTCGCCTGAATCTCGACTTGTTCCGCGGCTTGCAGATCGGCGAGTGGCGGTCCGGCTGCGGGAAGCGTCATCAGGTTCGCGTAAGTCACCGCGGGGCGTCTCAGCAAATCCATCAGCGAGTACTCCCGTTCGAGCGGGTGCCCGATGACGCGGGTGGCACCTTCCTCGGGCAGATCGCCTGGCTGAATCCATACCGACCGCAGGCGTTGCTGCTCCTTTTCGACTGCCTCGCGTTTCCGTTCAAAACGCGCCCACCGCAGGTTGTCGACCAACCCGAGTTTCCGTCCAACAGGGGTAAGGCGGAGATCGGCATTGTCTTCGCGCAGCGACAGCCGGTATTCGGCGCGGCTGGTAAACATCCGGTATGGCTCGGAAACACCGCGCGTTATGAGATCGTCGACCAACACGCCGAGGTAAGCCTCGTCGCGGCGCGGGCACCATCCGTCGCGGCCCTGCGCCAGGAGAGCGGCATTGAGGCCAGCCAGCAATCCCTGTGCGGCGGCTTCTTCATAGCCTGTGGTTCCATTGATCTGGCCGGCAAAAAACAGGCCGGCAATCGCCTTGGTCTCGAGCGTCGACTTCAGTGCTCGCGGATCAAAGTAATCGTATTCGATGGCGTAGCCCGGACGCAGTATGTGGGCGTTCTCCAGCCCGCGAATCGAGCGGACCAACTCGAGCTGAACATCGAACGGCAGGCTGGTCGATATTCCATTTGGATAAATTTCGGTGGTTTCCAGCCCCTCTGGCTCGAGAAAAATCTGGTGGCTGCGCTTGCCGGCGAAGCGCGAGATCTTGTCTTCGATCGACGGGCAATATCGGGGGCCTACCCCCTCGATAATGCCGGTGTACATCGGCGAACGGTCTAGCCCGGCCCGAATGATGTCGTGGGTGCGCTCGTTGGTATGGGTGATCCAGCAAGGAAGCTGGCGCGGATGCTGGGAGGCATCACCCAGAAACGAGAACACGGGGATCGGATCGTCGCCAGACTGTACTTCCATCACCGAGAAATCGATGCTGCGTGCATCGAGTCTGGGCGGCGTTCCCGTTTTCAGCCGACCGGCTGGCAACTGCAGTTCGCGCAACCGCGCCGCGAGCGAAAGCGACGCCGGATCGCCGGCACGGCCCGCCTGGTAGCTCGACAGGCCGACATGGATCAGCCCCGACAGAAAGGTCCCGGCCGTCAACACCACGGCACGCGCACCAAAGCGGATGCCGAGTTGCGTGACCACGCCGGTTACGCAATCGCCCACCAGAGTGAGGTCATCGACTGCCTGCTGAAACAAGGTGAGATTTGGCTGGCTTTCAAGCCGGCGGCGTATCGCCCGGCGGTAAAGCACGCGATCCGCCTGCGCGCGGGTCGCCCGAACTGCAGGTCCCTTGCTCGAATTGAGAATTCGAAATTGGATGCCCGCCTCATCGGTGGCTTGCGCCATTGCGCCGCCAAGCGCATCGACTTCGCGCACCAGATGCCCCTTGCCGATGCCGCCGATCGAAGGGTTGCACGACATCTGTCCAAGCGTGTCGAGGTTATGCGTAAGCAGCAGCGTGCGCTGGCCGCGGCGCGCCGAGGCCAGCGCAGCCTCGGTTCCGGCGTGGCCACCGCCGACAACGATGACGTCAAATTCGGATGGATGAAGCATTTGGAGTGCGACAGCGCGGGTTGGCGATCCTGGCGAAAGGACGCGATTTTACGCTGAATCCCCTGTGACGACATACTCCCGGCGGTCGCGGGATGCGAACGTTTCACGTGGAACCAGCGCCTGAGTTGGTTCCACGTGAAACAGGCCCGCCGGGCCGGCATTACGCAATCGTTGCCGCGGAACCCGACAGTCCCAGATAGCTTTCGATCACACGCGGATTGTGCAACAGGTCCTTTGCGGGGCCTTCGAGCGCGATTTCGCCGGTCTCGAGCACGTAACCATAATCGGCGATCTGCAGCGCGGCCCGTGCGTTCTGCTCGACCAACAGGATTGCGACACCAGTTTTCCTGAGATCGGCGATGATATGAAAGATCTCGCGCACGATCAGCGGGGCAAGCCCTAGACTGGGCTCATCGAGCATCAGCAGTTTAGGCTTTCCCATCAGTGCCCGACCAAGCGCAAGCATCTGGCGCTCGCCCCCGGACAGGGTTCCCGCTTCCTGTCCCCGGCGCTCGCGCAGCCGCGGGAACATCGAATACACGCGTTCGAGGACCTCGTCGAAATCCGTGTCCCCGGCGCGCAACCGGCAAAATGCACCAAGCAGGAGGTTATCCTCGACGCTCATCGCGCCGAACAGCTCCCGGCGCTCCGGCACCAGGATCATTCCCCTGGCAACCCGCCTCTCCACGGGGCTGCCATCGTCCGGTTCGCCTAGAAAGACCGCCGCCCCGCGCGCCGGCAACAGACCGATGATTGCGGAAAGAAGCGTCGTCTTGCCGGCACCGTTCGGACCGATCACGGTGACGATGCTGCCCGGCGCGACCTGAAGGTCTATATGGTGCAGCGCCTCGACCTTGCCGTAGGACACCGACAGATCGCTGACCAGCAGTATGGGCGCCGTCATTCGATGCCCCCAAGGTAGGCTTCAAGCACCGCTGGATCGGCCTGGATTTCGCGAGGCAGTCCCTCGGCGAGTTTCTCGCCGAAATCCATCACCACTAGGCGATCGGCGAGCCCCATCACGAAGTCCATGTCGTGTTCAACGAGGAGCACACTGATACCCTCGGACCGCAGTTTCCGCAGAAAGTCGGCGAGTGCCTGCTTCTCCAGGTATCGAAGGCCCGCCGCCGGCTCGTCAAGCAGCAACAGCGTGGGGTCGGAGGCGAGAGCGCGCGCGATCTCGAGCAGGCGCTGTCTGCCGAGCGGCAGGCTTGCCGCGAGCACGCCAAGATCATCGCCGAGACCCACGCGCTGAAGCTGTCGCGCCGCCTCGGCCATCAGCATTTCCTCTTCAGCGCGGTCCGCCTTCACGGCAGCACGCAGAATTCCCGAGTGTCCGCGCAGATGCGCGCCGATTGTCGCATTCTCGAGCACCGTCATTGCCGGCATCAGCTTCACCTGCTGGAACGTCCGCCCGATACCGAGTTCAGCGATCTTGCGCGGCGGCAGGCTGTCGATGCGCACGCCGCAAAACGAGATCTCCCCGGACGTCAGGGGCAATACGCCGGTGATGAGATTGAACATCGTGCTCTTGCCGGCGCCGTTCGGTCCGATTAGGCCGAGAATTTCACCGCTCGACACGGCAAAGGAAAGCCGGTTGACCGCAGTCAGCCCGCCGAAACACTTGGTCGCCGCGCGAGCCTCCAGCAGCACCCGGCCCGCCGCCGGTCTCGCACGCCGGGCCAGATTGTCCGCCGCCGCGGTGAAGGACGACCGAACCGAACTCGGCATCGCACGCGCGAATAGCGGCCACAGGCCTTCCCGGGCCCGCTGCAGCACTAACACCATCAGGATCCCGAATACGATTATTTCAAAGTTGCCGCTTTGACCAAAAATACGCGGCAAAATATCCTGCAACCACTGTTTCAGAATCGTGATCAGTCCTGCACCGACGACGGCTCCCCAAACGTATCCCGCGCCACCCACCACCGCCATGAACAGGTACTCGATGCCTGCGTTGAGCGAGAACGGGGTGGGATTGACGAATCGCTGCAGATGCGCGTACAGCCAGCCCGAAACGCTGGCAAGCAGTGCCGCGTAGACGAACACGATCAACTTGTACCTGGCGGTGTCGACACCGCAACTCTCCGCCATGATGCCGCCGCCTTTCAGCGCGCGGATCGCGCGGCCTGCCCGTGAATCGAGAAGGTTCTCCGTGGCGATGAGAGCCGCCAGCGCAACCACCCATATCAGGTAATAGAAAGCGCGTCCGCTGCGAATTTCAACGCCAAAGAGGTCCAGCGCCGGAATACCGGTGATACCGGTATGACCGCCGAGAAAATCGACGTTGCCGAACAGAAAATAAATGCTGATACCCCAGGCGATCGTTCCCAGAGGAAGGTAATGGCCGGAAAGCCTGAGCGTCAGCAGGCCAAGCAGCAAGGCCACGATGCCGGTGACTCCGAGGCCCGCAAGCAGACCCAGCCATGGCGACACCGCGTGCACTGTCGTGACATAGGCAGTCGCGTATGCGCCAAGGCCTACAAACGCGCCTTGCCCGAATGATGTGAGACCGGCGATCCCGGTAAGCAACACCAGGCCGACCGCAACAATGCTGTAGAGCCCGATGTAATTCAGCAAGGTGACATAGAACTCGGGGAGAAAAGCCGGCCCGGTTCCGAGCAGCAACAGAAAACCTGCGAGTGCGGCGCGGCGCGGGTTCACTCCTCGTCCTCCTCCACATGCCGTGTCTTCAATGAACGCCATACGAGAACCGGAATGATGAGGGTAAATACGATTACTTCCTTGAACGCGCTTGCCCAGAACGACGAATAGGCTTCGAGCAGGCCTACCAGGATCGCGCCGGCAGCGGCGACCGGGTAACTTGCGAGTCCGCCGATGATCGCGCCAACGAAACCCTTGAGTCCGATCAGGAAACCCGAGTCGTAATAGATAGTCGTGATCGGCGCGATCAGCACGCCGGAAAATGCGCCGATGAGCGCGGCGAGCGAGAACGATAACTTCCCGGCGAGCGTTGTGCTGATGCCGACGAGCCGCGCCCCAACCCTATTGATCGCGGTCGCCCGCAGCGCCTTGCCATACAAAGTGCGCCCGAAAAACATCGCAAGACCGAAAATGAGGAGAAAGCTCGCGCTGATGACCCAAAGATTCTGCCCCGATAGATTAACAATGCCGAGATCCATCGATTGGTCCGAAAACGCAGGCGTCCGCGAACCCTCGGCGCCGAAGAACAGGAGCCCGAGCCCGGCAAGCGCAAAATGCACCGCAACCGCGACAATCAGCAATACCAGCACCGAAGCTTCGGCGAGCGGCTGGAAGGCGAGCCGGTAGAGCAGCGGCCCAAGAGGCACCACCAGAGCAAGTGTCAACAGAATCTGAATCAGTAGCGGCGCTTTCAACGGCGCCAACCACCAGGTGATTAACCCAAGAATCGCAGGCGCGACGACATAGACTCCCAACAGCCTCGGTATGCGCCGCGACCGTCCGGTACGCACTGCCACCGATATTTCCACCAAGGCGACCAGCGCCGACGCGCCGAGCAGGAGCCAGAGGGTGCCTGGGCGATTGCCCAACTGGAGGCTGGCCAGTGTCAGCGCGCCGTAGGCGACAAACTCGCCCTGCGGGATGAAAATCACCCGGGTCACTGCAAACACCAACACCAGCGCGAGCGCGAGTAATGCGTAGATCGAGCCGTTGGTGAGCCCGTCCTGGCCAAGCAGCAGGGCGATCTGGAGATTCATCGCGACGAAAGCCAGCGCAGGTCGAGACCGGGCACCTGCAAAAAGGGGCGCTCATCGCGCCCCTTTTTTTGCATCAGCCCGAGGTGCCGATTATTGCAGATTCCACTTGCCGCCCTCGATCTTCACCATCACGCGTGCGCGCTGGTCGAAGCCGAGATGATCTTGTGGCGACATGTTGAATACACCGTGGACTCCCACGAGATTCTTGGTGTTTTCCAGTGCGTCCCGCAGCGCCTTGCGAAATTCCTTGGTGCCGGGCTTGGCTTTTTTCAGCGCCTCCGGAATGGCGCGCTCGAGCAGCAGCCCGGAGTCCCAGGCGTGTCCGCCAAAAGTCGAGCGGCTGCCGGCGCCATACACGGCTTCGTATTTCCGGATGTATTCGAGTGCGACCTTCTTGATCGGATTGGTATCCGGAAGCTGCTCCGCAACCAGCATCGGTCCCGCCGGCAGTGTCGTGCCTTCGACATTCTTGCCGCCGACCCGCAGGAAATCATTGTTGGCGACGCCGTGTGTCTGGTAGACCTTTCCTTTGTAGCCGCGCTCGGCAAGCGTCACCTGTGGCAGCGCTGCAGGCGTTCCCGAGGCGCCGATGAGGACCGCGTCCGGATTTGCCGCGAGAATTTTGAGAATCTGACCGGTTACGCTGGTGTCGCTGCGGCTGTATCGTTCGTTGCCGACCACCTTCATTTTCCTTAGTTCGGCGATCTTCGAAAATTCGTTCCACCAACCCTCGCCGTATGCGTCCGAGAAGCCGATATAGGCGACGCTCTTTACGCCGTGATCGGTCATGTGTTGAGTGATCGCCGTCGCCATTTGCGCGTCGTTTTGCGGCGTCTTGAATACCCAGTAGCGCTTGGGATCCATCGGCTCGACGATGCGCGCCGACGCCGCCATCGCGATCATTGGCGTCTCGCCTTCCGCGGCAATGTCGATCATCGCGAGCGAGTTTGGCGTGATGGTCGACCCGACCACGACGTCGACCCTGTCCTCGCTGATGAGCTTCCTTGCATTCTTGACCGCCGTGGTGGTGTCCGAAGCGTCATCAAGCACGATGTATTCGATCTTTTGTCCGGCGATGGTGGTCGGCATCAGGGCAAACGTGTTTTTCTCCGGAATTCCAAGCGATGCCGCAGGGCCGGTCGCGGACAGCGTGACCCCCACCCTGATCTGCGCCAGTGCGGAAAATGCCGCGGTGAGCCCGAGCAGCAATACTGCTGCCTTCAGTTTCGACTTCATGTTTTGTCTCCTCTATGCAAATGTCATAACGTGGAAGCGGTGCCTTGCCGCCTCTCGGTGCGATCAATCATACATGGATTCACGCTCCCGGTGACCGCGCTGGGCCTCCGTTGGCGCATCTTTCCCCCTCGTTCGCGCCATCAATATACGGGCGGCAACCTGCGCGGCGTTTGATGCAAATCATGTTCCCGGCATCGGAAGCATTCAGCGTTGCCCGGATTCCTGGCTTGAGTACAGCGCAGCCAGAGGGGGGCAATCCATTCCTGGTCCGGTGGAGGCGCGCGTTTCGAGACCAGGGTTTTAGGTTGCGGTCATATTGCTGCGGGGGTACTACGAGGAACTTCGCTGCATACCAGTCGCGGAATACGTCCGTCCTGAACAATTGGAATGCGGCAAACCGCAGCAAAGTCTCGCACCACCTGTCGAAAACGATGAAATAACCAGGGATCGCCGCGGTAAACGCAAAACAGAATGCAAACTTGGCGCTCGCCAGGATCGAGCGCGGTGTTTACTTCGACGCAGCGAAGAATCAGCGGAACAGGGATAACTGGAACAACTCCCTCTTCAGCATGAGTTCGCGCGGCAGCCGTTGCGCGAGCTTGTCGAAGAGTTCGCCGTGCGACTCGAGTTCCTGCTTCCACATCCCGGGATCGACCCTCATCAACGCTTCGAACTGCTCGCGAGTCATGCCGTCCAGTCCGGCCCAATCGACATCCTCGAAACGCGGCATCCAGCCAAGCGCGGTCTCGACGGCGCCAACACGGGCGCGGCAGCGCTCGACGATCCATTTCAGCACCCGCATATTCTCTCCGAAACCAGGCCACATGAAGCGGCCCTTGTCGTCGAGGCGAAACCAGTTGACGCAGAAGATGTGAGGCGGGTTCGAGATGGTGTGGCCGATTTGCAGCCAGTGGTTGAAATAGTCTCCCATGTGGTAACCGCAGAACGGAAGCATCGCCATCGGGTCACGCCGCACTTCGCCGACTTTCCCCGCCGCAGCCGCCGTGGTCTCCGAGCCCATGGTCGCCGCCATGTAGACGCCGAAGTTCCAGTTGAAGGCTTCATAGGCCAGCGGTACGGTGGTGCTGCGCCGGCCGCCGAAGACAAACGCCGCAATCGGCACGCCATCCGGATTTTCCCATTCGGGATCGAGCGACGGACACTGTTGTGCGGAAACGGTGAACCGCGAGTTCGGATGTGCAGCCTTGCGTCCGGTTTCCTTCGCTATCTCCGGAGTCCAGCGGTTGCCCTGCCAGTCGACGAGTTCCGGTGGCGCCTCCTTGGTCATGCCCTCCCACCACACGTCGCCCTCGGGTGTCAGCGCAACGTTGGTAAAGATCGTGTTCTTCCTCAGGGTCTCGATGGCGTTCGGATTGGTCTGCACCGACGTTCCCGGCGCAACCCCGAAGTATCCTGCCTCCGGATTGATCGCATGGAACCGCCCGTCCTTGCCTGGCTTGATCCACGCAATGTCTTCGCCCACCGTGGTCACTTTCCAGCCGTCAAACGACTTCGGTGGAATCAGCATCGCAAAGTTGGTCTTGCCGCAGGCGCTGGGAAACGCCGCGCTCACATAACTCTTTTCGCCGGCGGGCGTCTCGACACCGAGGATCAGCATGTGTTCGGCAAGCCAGCCTTCGTCGCGCCCCATGGTCGACGCGATGCGCAACGCGAAACATTTTTTGCCAAGCAGGGCATTGCCGCCGTAGCCGGACCCGTAAGACCAGATTTCGCGCGACTCGGGGAAGTGCACGATGTACTTGTGCTCGCGGTTGCACGGCCACGCCGAGTCCTTCTGACCCGCAGACAGCGGCATACCCACCGAGTGCATGCAGGGCACGAACCTGCCGTTCTCCCCCAGTACGTCGTATACCGGCCTGCCCATTCGCGTCATCATCCGCATGTTCACCACCACATACCGGGCATCGCTGATCTCGACGCCGATGTGCGCAATATGCGAACCCAGGGGACCCATTGAAAACGGCACGACATACAGGGTGCGGCCGCGCATGCAGCCCTTGAACAGCCCGTGCAGGGTCGCGCGCATTTCCTTCGGCGCAACCCAGTTGTTATTGGGACCTGCATCGTCCTTCTTTTCGCAGCACACAAACGTGCGGTCTTCGACCCGCGCAACGTCGGACGGATCCGACCGTGCAAGAAAACTCCCGGCGCGGAGCGCGGGATTCAGACGAATGAAGGTGCCGGCGGCGACCATTTCGTCGCAAAGCCGATCGTATTCCTCCTGCGAACCGTCGCACCACTCGATACGTTCCGGCTCGCACAACGCCGTCATCTCCGCGACCCACGCAACAACCCCTGAATTCTTGACGAAAGAGGGAACCGCGACTGATAAGTTCGGGGTAGCGGCGGGTGAATTCATGTGCATGGTCCCGATAGCATTTGCAGAATTCTGCGCTGCCTCAAACCGCAACATCGGTTCGGGCGACAGGTCGTTTCCATACGGAACGCGGGACTTGAGCTTGCTCCCGCAATCTATTTGATTTTACTACGAAGCCTCAGCTACGACGTGTCTTGAATGGCCGTCGTTTCACGTCATCGTTTCCCGGCGCTTCATCGTCTCGCAATTAGAAACAGGCGCCGAAACGGAAACAGCGTCCTGCCGTCGTTCCGTTTTGGGTATGCCTGCAGAACGAGGGTTCGATATTCGGCCTCGAATGCCGCGCGTTCATTGGCATCGAGCGCGCCGAGAAACGGCAGTAAAAATGTCCCTCTGGTCCAGTCGGCAATCGGATTCGCTCCATCCATGATTTGCAGATATTCGGTCTCCCAGATATCGATTGCGGAAGCATGCGGCATCAGCCAGTCATAATACTGCTGCGGCTCTGCAACCGGCGACTCTCGCATCTTTCCCGCAAGCCGGTCTTTCCAGCGCAGGGATTTTGCAAGCTCGAACGCGGCCTGGTGTGAGGGTGCGGCGTTCTGGTAGGGCATCTGCACCGCAAGCACGCCGCCTTCGGCGACGCAACCGGCGAGCCGCGGGAACAGTTCCACATGCCTGTCCGCCCAGTGCAGTGCGGCGTTCGAGTAGATCAGCGCCACCGGCTGCGCCGGCTGCCAACTGGAAAGTTCGCCGGATTCCCACCTGATGTCCTCGTCGACCATGCGCGCGGTCTCCAGCATTTCCGGTGAGTTGTCGACCCCGGCGACGACCGCACCGGGCCAGCGTTGCTTGAGATGTGCGGTAACGTTGCCCGCGCCGCAGCCCAGATCGACGACGGTCTCGGGATTGGCAAGATCGATGCGCGCAAGTAGATCGAGCGCCGGGCGCAGGCGCTGGTCTGCATACTGCAGATATCGGCGAGGATTCCAAGTCAAGACTTGCCCCCCTTCGGCGTTCGCCGGGCCAAACGCAATGCGAGCCGGTAGGCCGGCGCAGTCAGCGTCACCAGAACCACCATGCGCGTCACGTGGAAAGCGGTGACGATCGGCACGCCGAGGCGCAGCACCTTTGCGGTAATCGCCATTTCGGCAATTCCGCCGGGCGCCGTCGCCAACACCATCGTCGGCCACGCAGTGCCCATCGCCCACGCCAGCGTCAACCCCAACGCAACCGAGATCAGCATGGCCGCAACGATACTCGTGAACAGTGCCGCAAGAAAGCGCGGTGCCCGATGCAAAAAATCACGCTCGAAACGCGAACCCAGCGCGCACCCGATCAGGAGCTGCCCGACATTCGACAGCGTGGACGGCATCGACGACCAGCTTGCCCCCGCCACCGTGAATCCTACAGACACGGACAACGCCCCGATGGTAAAGCCATTGGGCACTCGCAGGTACCGCAACAGCAGTCCGCCTGCGGCGCCGGCCGCAAGCATCGCGGTAATCCCCATTGGATCGAAAAGTTTTTGCGCCTGCTCGTAAGGGTCGGCACCGGTCAGTCCCGCATACTGGAAAATCCACGGGAACACGATCACCACCACGGCAAGGCGCAGTGACTGGCCAACCGCCACTTCGTCGAGCCGCGCCCCGTACCGCTCGGCGAGGACCGACATTTCGGCCGCGCCGCCTGGAACCGATGCAAAGAAAGCGGTGCGGCGGTCAATTCCCGCGCCGCGCGCAAGCACCAGGCTCGACAAAAAGCCGACGCCCATTGCAAAAATTCCGGCGCCAAGCATCACCGGCGCGTAGGCGAGAACCTGCCGCGAAACCGTTGGCGTGAAATAAAGGCCGAGTGCGGTGCCGATGATCACCTGGCCGACGGAGCGTGCGAATGCGGGTGCGTCGGCACGAATTCCGCTGAAGCGGCAGCACGCCATCGCCAGCAAGGGGCCAATCATCCATGGCAGCGGTAATTGCAGCGCGTCGGCCAGCGCACCTCCCGCGATACAGACCGCAAGACCGAGCAGTGCAGGACTCAAGCCGTCACTGCGCGCCAGATGCGGATCCAGGTTCGCCACCGCGTCACTTGCCGATACAGAAACGCGAAAAGATCTCGCCGAGAAGATCGTCACTGGAGAATTCGCCCGTGATCTCGCTCAACGCGCCCTGCGCGAGCCGCAATTCCTCGGCGAACAACTCCAGAGCCCCCAGGCTCGCTTTGGCGCGATCGAGCGCGCCGCCGGCTCTTTCCAGAGCGGCCAGGTGACGCTCGCGCGCCATGAACACATCTTCAGCCACCTGTTCCCAGCCTGCAACGCGCCGGAGTTCGGCGCGAAGCAACCCGACGCCGTCGCCGCTCTTCGCCGACAAAAATATCGCCGCACCCGGCGGCTCCCCCGTGGCTTCCTCACGCCGCGGCGTCGCACCGCTAAGGTCGATCTTGTTGTGGACAAAAATCCTGCGCAGACCCGGCGGCAACTTCGCCAGAATTTCGCGCTCCGCGTCGCCGAGTCCGTCGCGCGCATCGAGCATGAGAACGACGGCATCGGCCCTGGCGATTTCGCTCCAGGTGCGTGCCATGCCGAGCCGCTCCACTTCATCCTGGGTGTCCCGAAGGCCCGCTGTATCGATGATGTCGATGGGAATGCCGTCGAGATCGAGGGTCTGGCGCACGGCATCGCGCGTGGTTCCGGGGATTGCGGTGACGATCGCGACCTCATCGCCTGCAAGCCGATTGAGCAGGCTGGACTTGCCCACATTGGGTTTCCCCGCCAGCACCACATGCAGGCCGCGGCGCAGGATCGAACCCTGTTTTGCCCGTTTTCGTATCCCTTCGAGCGCAGCCCGCAGTTCAACAACGCGCACTTGGGCGTCCGCCAACTGGAGAAAATCGCCGTCCTCGTCCGGAAAATCGAGGCTCGACTCGGCGAGCATGCGCAGCTCAATCAGGCCTTCGACCAGCGCGCGGATTTCTTTCGAGAACTCGCCGGAGAGTGAACGGACCGCCGAACGCGCCGCGCCCGCTGTCGTCGCTTCGATGAGGTCGGCGACCGCCTCGGCCTGCGCGAGGTCGAGCTTGTCGTTAAGGAACGCACGCAGCGTGAATTCGCCGGCTTCCGCCGGGCGCGCGCCCAAATCGAAGCAGCGCTTGAGCAGGAGTTGCAGCACCACCGGCCCGCCATGCGCCTGCAGCTCGAGAACGTCTTCGCCGGTATAGGAAGCGGGCGCCACAAACAGCAACGCGATGCCGTTGTCGATTGTGCTGCCATCGGCAGCGAGAAAGCGTGTGAAATGCGCTCGCCGCGGGACCAGTATCCTGCCAGTCAGGCTCTGCGCGAACGATCCCAGGGAGGACCGTCCCGACACCCGCACCACGCCGACGCCCGCGCGTCCCGGCGCGGTCGCAATCGCGGCGATGGTGTCAGAATGGGTCAACGTTTGGCAGTCTCCTTGCCGCCCTCGATCATGCGCGTGATCTGCCATTGCTGCGCGATCGAAAGGACGTTGTTGACGACCCAGTAGAGGACCAGGCCGGCGGGAAACCAGAAAAACATGATGCCGAACGCGAGCGGCATGATCATCATCACCTTTGCCTGCACCGGGTCAGGCGGCGTGGGATTGAGCTTGATCTGGATGTAACTCGTGGCCGTCATGATGATGGGCAAAAGTCCGACGGGCATGTTAAACCACGTGCCAAACAAGGTATCCGGTGCGGACAGATCCGTGATCCAGCCATAGAACGGTGCGTGGCGCATTTCGACGCTCGCCAGCAGCACCCAGTAGAGCGCAATGAACACCGGAATCTGCACCAGGATCGGCAGGCAGCCGCCGAGCGGATTGATTTTTTCGGTCTTGTACAGCTCCATCATCGCCTGATTCATTTTCACGCGATCGTCGCCGAACTGCTCGCGGATCTTGGTAAGCCGTGGGGTGACCAGGCGCATTCTTGCCATCGACTTGTAGCTCGCGGCCGACAGCGGAAAGAACAATGCCTTGATCAGACAGGTGAGTAGGATGATCGCCACACCCCAGTTGTTCACCAGTTTGTGCAGCCATTGCAGGACCCAGAACAGGGGCGCGGCGATGATCGTCAGCCAGCCGTAGTCGACTACCAAGTCGAGTCCGGGCGCAATTTCCGCAAGCTTGTCCTGTTCCTCAGGGCCCGCGTAAAACGCTACCCTGACGGTACCGGTCGCGCCAGGGGCGATCGCGGAAACCGGCACCACCACGCCCGCTGAATACAGGTTGTCCGCAACTTTTTTTGCATAGAACTCGTATTGCGCTTTTGCGTCCTGCGGCTTTTCCGGGAGCCACGCGCTGACGAAGTAATGCTGCAACATGGCGACCCAGCCGTTGTCGGCCTTGCCGGGAACTTTCCCCTTGCCTTTCTCAACGTCGGCGAACTCGATCTTCTGGAATTTTTCCGCGTCCGTGTAGAACGCGGGGCCGGTAAACGTCGAGACAAACTTCTGGTCGCCGTCGGCGGGCTTGCCGTCGCGCGTGATCTGAAAGTACGAAAACGTCTGCAATGGAACCGCGGACCGGTTCAGAATCTCGTAGCGCACACCGATCAGGTAGCTGTCGCGGTGAAACGTGAACACCTTTTCCACCTTGACACCGGCGACCTCGACGGCTTCCAGCCTCACTTCCATGGTCGCTTCGCCTTGCTTGAGTTGGCGCGGACCCGGTTTGAACGCGAACGCGGTCTTGTGGCTGGGCAAGAACTCGCCGATCAAGCCGCTCTGCGCGAGGTAGGTGCGTTCGGGGGATTGCTCCAGCAGAACGAAGGGCCGCGATCGGTCGTTCGTATCACGATGTTTGATGAACTCGACCCGCGTCAGCGTGCCGCCGACACTGTCGATCTCGGCGACCAGAGCGTCCGTAGTGACGGTTACGCGTTCGGTCTTAAGCGCGGATGCGGGTTGGGACGCGGTGGGCGGCACAGGCAAACCTGCCCCTGCAGCCGCGAGGGACCCGACCCCAGGCGCCGCCGCGGCATTCGGCACCGTCCCCGCCGCCGCGGGCTTTTCTGCCACCGCAGGAAGAGGTACCGCCTTCGGTGCGTGTTCCTTTTGCCATGCCTCCCATAACATGAACAGGGAAAACAGGAACACGGCAAACAGAATTGAGCGTTGGGTATCCATCGGAGAAGGGATAAGGCGGCGCGAGACGCGCGTTGTTGGTTTTACGGTTGATCCCGGATGGACTGTGCGAGGATGACGGCTTGTCCCCGGAGCGACCGGGGGGCCCAAATCGCGCAAATCCAGACCATTTTCAAGGCACCGGATCGAATCCACCGCGATGCCATGGGTGGCAGCGCGAGATCCGCCTCAGAGCAAGCCAGCTTCCCCTAACTGCACCGTGCTGCTCGATCGCACTGAGCGCGTATTCCGAACAGCTCGGCGCGAATCGACAATGTGCGCCAAGCAGCGGACTGATGAAAAAGCGGTACCCCCGGATTAACAGCATGAGCACCGGGCGCATTATCGCGTCCTGAAAAGGCCGTCGATCTCGGCGCGTAAAGCGCCCACGTCCAAAACCACAATTGGGCTGCGCGCCCGCAAGATATTGTCCATCGGTAGCAATTGCGCTCTTGTTGTGCGAAAAACCTCCCGCATCAGTCGCTTGATCCGGTTGCGATCGACCGAGCGCGCGACAAATCGTTTGCCAACCACGATTCCGAGGCGGGTACCACGTCCCGATGCGAGGCGAAATATTTGGAAATGCGCGCTGACGGCTGCCGGTTTCGCTCTTAATCCCTGCGCAAACTCAGCCGGCGTGACCAGCTTCTGCGCGTGGCGAAACGTAAGCCGGGGCGGGACCTCCGCTTCAGACACTAAGGGAATGACGCCCTTTTGCACGGCGCGCACGGATAACTGCCCTTCCGCCTCGCGTTTTCATGCGCACCAGAAAGCCATGTGTTCTTTTGCGCCGTACTACCGACGGCTGAAAGGTCCGCTTCATTGCTTGCTCCAAACAAATAAATTATTGGCAGAAAAATAACAACCTAGCTTTATAAACTTTCATCCCCGCGGTGTCAATGCGAAGAAATCGAAATGCTTGTGGATAACTTTTCAAAGATTGGCTAAAATGCGCGCTCTGACTCTGCTCCGACTCGCCAACGAAAAATATAAGCCTCTGAAAATGAATGGTTTTTGGGATTCCTGCCTCACCCACTTTGAAAAACAGCTGTCGGCTCAGCAATTTAACACCTGGATCAAGCCGTTGCGTTTCGAAAACGCTTTTTCCGAGGGTGGCGAATTGCGGCTGGTCGCACCGAATCGCTTCGTCATGCAATGGGTTCGGGAGCGATTTCTAGGCGAAATTGAGGAAATTTCCCGCAGCTTTTTCCCAAGTCCGGTCGGCATCGCGTTGACTTTGCCGGAGGCGCCGCACCCTGAAGTAGTCGCGGCGGGACGGCTAAAATCGGCAACAACGATACCCGCCCGGCAGGCTCCCGCTTTGGTACATACGGAGGGCCGCCCCACAATCGCTCCGGCCTACGAAAAGACGCGCCTAAATCCAGAGTTCACGTTTGACAATCTTGTCACTGGCAAGGCGAATCAACTCGCCCGCGCCGCCGCGGTGCAGATCTCCGACAATCTTGGCGTGTCTTACAACCCCCTGTTCGTCTACGGCGGCGTCGGCCTGGGCAAGACACACCTCATTCATGCTATCGGCAACCACGTATTTGCGCACAACCCTGGACTTGTGATCCGCTACGCGCACGCCGAAGATTATGTTGCCGACGTGGTGCGTGCCTACCAGCAAAAATCATTTGATGCATTCAAGCGTTACTATCGGACACTCGATCTCCTGCTCATCGATGACATCCAGTTCTTCGGTGGCAAGGACCGCACTCAGGAGGAATTCTTCTTCGCTTTCAATTCACTGATCGAAGCGAAGAAACAGATCATTATCACCTGTGACACCTACCCCAAGGAAATCGAAGGGTTGCAGGACCGTTTGGTTTCCCGCTTTGATTGGGGGTTGACGGTTGCAATCGAGCCGCCGGAACTGGAAATGCGGGTGGCGATCCTTAACCAAAAAGCCTTCACCGAACACACTGTGCTTCCGGAAGACGTGTCTTTTTTCATCGGTAAGCATCTGCATTCCAACGTGCGTGAAATCGAGGGGGCGCTAAAAAAAGTAATGGCGTACTGCCGTTTTCACGGCCGTGAAATTACCCTGGAGACGGCAAAGGACGCACTGAAGGATTTGTTGAGTGCGCAGAACCGTCAGATTTCGGTTGAGAACATCCAGCGCACCGTATCCGACTTTTATAAGATCAAACCGTCCGAAATGCATTCGAAGAAACGCAATCGCAACATTGCCAGACCACGGCAGATCGCGATGTATCTGGCTCGTGAACTCACGCAGACGAGCCTGCCGGACATTGGCGCTTCGTTTGGCGGCCGTGACCATACAACGGTGCTGCACGCCTGCCGGAAGATTGCGGAACTCCGCGACAAACATCCGGAAATTAACCGTGAAGTCCTGGTCCTTACTCAGGTGTTGAGGGGATGAAACGATTGAGTGGCGCAGTGGATAACTCCTGGAGCTTCCAGTGCATGAAATGTGTAAAAGTATCTAAAAGTTCGCCCGGCCTAAAACAGTTCATTCCACATAAACAGGTTCGGCGCCCACAGTACGGTCGTTATCCACATGCCAAGCACTTAAAACTATGGTGGTTATTTGAGTTGTCCCCAGAAAACCAAAAGGTAATTATCAATAAGGGTTTACTTTAATGCTATTAATTAAAACTAAGCGCGATACGCTTCTTGCTCCGCTGCAAGCGGTGTCGGGAATTGTAGAACGCCGCCATACGCTGCCGATCCTCTCAAATGTGTTCCTTGAGAAAAAAAACGGACGGCTGAACTTTCTTGCTACTGACATCGAAATCCAGATCAGCACCGCCGCGGATTGCGATGCACCCGGCGAAGAGCACGCGTTGACTGTCGGCGCACGCAAACTGCAGGATATTCTGCGGGCGCTGCCGGAAGATGCCGAAGTCAGTCTCAACGCACAGGATCGAAAGCTTCAGATAAAGTCTGGCAAAAGCCGCTTTAACCTGCAGACGCTGTCAGCCGACGATTTTCCACGCATGACGGAGGCTGGCGATAATGCGATACGCTTTACGCTGCCGCAGCAGGCATTGAAACGCTTGCTAGCGCTGGTCCAGTGCGCGATGGCCCAGCAGGACATCCGTTATTATCTCAACGGCGTACTGCTCATTGTCGAAGGCATGGGCATCAAACTCATCGCCACTGACGGTCACCGGCTGGCATTCGCCAGCGCGCCCTGCGATTTGGAGTTGCCGCGCCAGGAAGTGATCGTCCCGAGAAAAACGGTAGTCGAACTTTCAAAACTTTTGAATGATTCAGAGGATCCTGTTGCCTTGGAAATCGGACCCAAACAGGTGCGTTTTTCGTTCTCGGGCATCGTGCTGATTTCGAAGTTGGTGGACGGAAAGTACCCCGATTACCAGCGCGTGATGCAGGCGAACCAAAACAGGAAAGTCGTCCTCAATCGAATACAACTCCTGCATACGCTGCAGCGTGCGGCGATCCTCACTAACGAAAAGTTTCGTGGAGCACGTTGTGTGTTGTCCGAGGGCAGCCTGAAGATCATCTGTACCAACGCCGAACAGGAAGAGGCACAGGAAGAACTCGAAGTCGCATATAGCGGAGAGGGCCTGGATATCGGTTTCAACGTAGGCTATCTGCTCGATTGCCTCAACACCATGGATGCGACCGACGTCGAGTGGAGTTTTGGCGACGCCAATACCAGTGCCCTGCTGACGATGCCCGGTAACGAGTCGTACAAGTACGTGGTGATGCCAATGCGAATCTGAGGAGGGCAAGCAGGCGCAGTGCGCAACGACCCGATCAAAAAATGGACGAAGTGATGACCCAAAACGGCAAGGCGGAAGATTACGATTCAACCAGCATCAAGGTTTTGAAGGGCCTGGAGGCAGTGCGAAAGCGCCCGGGAATGTACATCGGGGATACGTCCGACGGCACTGGCTTGCACCACATGGTATTCGAAGTTGTCGACAACGCAATCGACGAGGCACTCGCGGGGTACTGTGACGAAATAACCGTCACTATCCACCCGGACAACTCGATCTCCGTGATCGACAATGGCCGCGGGATCCCGACCGGCATCAAGGACGACGACGACGAGAAGCGTTCGGCCGCCCAGATCGTGATGACGGAACTTCACGCCGGCGGAAAGTTCGACAGCAATTCCTACAAGGTTTCCGGCGGCCTTCACGGCGTCGGCGTCTCGGTGGTTAATGCGCTGTCCGAATGGCTGCGCCTGACGATCAAGCGCGACGGCAAGGTGTATTCGATGGAATTTCGCGACGGCGCGGCAGTCGCACCGCTCAAAATCATCGGTGCCTCGGAACGACGTGGTACCGAAGTGCATTTCATGGCGAGCCGCGAAACCTTTGGCAGCGTTGAATTCCACTACGACATACTGGCAAAACGCCTGCGTGAGCTTTCGTTTCTCAACAATGGCGTCAAGGTTCTGCTGGTCGACCAGCGCACCGGGAAAGAGGAGCGGTTTGCGTATGCGGGTGGGGTAAAAGGCTTTGTCGAATTCATCAACCGCAGCAAGGCGGTGCTGCATAACATCATCTTTCACGCGATTGGCGAGCGGGACGGGATTGTCGTGGAAGTGGCTATGCAGTGGAACGATTCCTACCAGGAAACGGTTCTCTGTTTCACCAACAATATTCCGCAGAAAGACGGAGGCTCCCACCTCACCGGACTTCGCGCGGCGATGACGCGCACGCTCAACAACTACATCGAGGCCAATGAGGTTGCAAAGAAAGCCAAGGTTGAGACTACCGGAGATGACATGCGCGAAGGGCTCTCCTGCGTGCTCTCGGTAAAGGTGCCGGAACCGAAATTTTCTTCGCAGACCAAGGAGAAACTGGTGTCCTCAGAGGTGCGGCCGGTGGTCGAGGAAATCGTTGCCGCCAAGCTCGCTGATTTTCTGCTGGAGACGCCGAACGACGCCAAGATCATCACCGGCAAAATCGTCGACGCAGCGCGGGCCAGGGAGGCCGCGCGAAAAGCCCGCGAGCTCACACGGCGCAAGGGTGTGCTGGATTCTTTCGGGTTGTCGGCAAAGCTTGCGGATTGCCAGGAGAAAGACCCGGCCAAATGCGAACTCTACCTGGTCGAAGGCGATTCAGCGGGAGGCTCGGCCAAGCAGGGGCGCGACAGGAAGTTCCAGGCAATCCTGCCGTTGAAGGGCAAAATACTCAACGTTGAGAAGGCACGCTTCGAGAAACTCATATCGTCCGGGGAAATCATCACGCTGATCCAGACCCTTGGGACCGGCATCGGCAAGGACGAGTACAGCGCTGACAAGCTCAGATATCACCGGATCATCATCATGACCGACGCCGACGTCGACGGCTCGCACATTCGCACGCTGCTGCTGACTTTTTTTTACCGGCAAATGCCTGAACTCGTCGAACGTGGTTACATCTACATCGCGCAGCCACCCCTCTACAAGGTCAAGCACAGCAAGGACGAGCGTTACATCAAAGACGATCACGCGCTCAACCAGTACCTGTTGACGCTCGCACTGAACGGAGCCGAACTCTACATCGAGGCGGGTGCCGAGCCCATCGGCGGCGAGGCGCTTGAAGAAATTGCCCGCTCCTATCTCCTCGCGGAGGCAGTCATCCAGCGCCAGTCGCGGCTGATCGATTCCGAGGTCCTGCATACGCTGCTCAACGATGTCGTGATCGATCTCTCTGATGCGGCCGCCGCGCAGAAAAGTGCTGACGACATCAAGGCTGCGCTTGCGGGAAACGGGGTCAGCATCGTCGCCGAACTGGACCAAAAAACGGAGCACCGGCGGCTGCGTATTTCACGGATGCACCACGGTAATCTCAAAGTATCGGTGCTGGACGAGGACTTCCTGGTGTCCGGCGACTACCGGCAGATCCGCCAGACCGCGCAACTTCTGCATGGATTGCTCCGCGAAGGGGCCTTCATCAGGCGCGGCGATCGCCAGCAGGCGGTGACCCAGTTCCAGCAGGCGATGGACTGGCTGCTTGCGGAGGTCGCGCGCAACGTCACCAAGCAGCGGTACAAGGGACTTGGCGAAATGAATCCCGCACAGTTGTGGGAGACCACGATGGATCCGAAAACGCGCCGCCTGCTGAAGGTGCAGATCGAAGACGCGGTCACCGCAGGCGAAATCTTTGCGACGCTGATGGGCGACGAAGTTGAGCCACGTCGCGCGTTCATCGAGAGCAACGCGCTGGGAGCGCGCAATATCGACGTCTGAGTTTCCAGCCGGCGAAGGCTCGAATTCAACAGGTGGCGAAACCAGGGACGCGGACCCCTGTTCGCGGCGCCAGCCTACGAAATCCTTTAGGACCCGATGCCATGCGACGCGGGCGTTTGACGAGCCGGAAACTTTGTCCACGCCCGGTCGGCCGCGCTCCAAAAGAAAGCAGGAGCGCCGGAAGATCGGTTAGAATTCGCGCTTTTTCGAGAAGCCTACAGCATGAAAAAGTGGCAATGCATCGTGTGTGGTTACATTTTCGACGAGGCTGCGGGATGGCCCGACGATGGCATTGCGCCGGGTACGCGATGGGAAGACGTTCCCGGGGACTGGGTGTGCCCGGAGTGCGGCGTCGGGAAAACGGACTTCGAAATGGTTGAAGTCACTGTCTAGCCGGGCATCGGTCGGTGCCCCGGGCTGCAGCGATCGCGACTAGGCTGCCTTGAGCGCCTTCTTTGCCGGCTTTTTTTTGGCGACCGGCTTGACAGCGGCTTTCCTGGCGGTTTTCTCGGCAGGCATGGGGGTGATTCGCTTCGCCGGCACCTTCAACGTTGCTTCCGCTTGGTAGGTCTTTTCCGGGCTCTTGATCACCGTCCTGGCGATCCGCGGAGCGAATTCGAAACCAACCTTGCCGTCGGCGCCCCGCACCAGAAAGGCCGAGAAAGGCCTGCCCTTCTTCGAAATGAACTTGTGCAGAAGATCGGTTTTACCCGTCGTCAGCAGCTTTTCCATTTGCGCGCGTTCGATTGGTCGTTGGAGAATGATTTTTCCGGAGCGAAAGTCGCAGGTGCGTGCAGGGCCCACGGCTGCTTCGCAAAGGTAGCTCATCCCGTGTTCAAAAACCCGCTTGCCGCATTTCGGGCAACTGCCGAGCGTTTGCTGACCGGAGAAATCCACGGGCTCGCCTGAGTCACCCGTCCCCGAACCCTGACCGAAATCGAACTCAGGGACGAATTCGTCCGAGAGCTTGATCATCGCGGCAAAGGGTTTGCCCATGCGGCTGCGGAATCCCTGCAGCGGGCCGACCACGCGCCGGGAGATGAGTTGTTCGATCTCGGCGGTTTCGAACTGCCGGCCGGCAACGATTTTCCACAGCGCAAAATCGCACTTTTGGCACTGGAATTTCTTGTAGTTTTCGCGGATCTCGCTCCCGCACTTCGGGCAGGGCACGGCAAGCGTCGCAAAGTCGCCCGGGACCGTGTCGCTCTCGTGGCTCTTGGCACGCTCCACGATGCGACGCGTCATTGCGGCGATTTCCTTCATGAACTCCGCGCGACCAAGCTTGCCGTGCTCCATCTGGTTGAGCTTGTATTCCCAGTCGCCGGTCAGTTCGGGCGACGAGAGTTCGGTCACCTCGAGTCCGCGCAGCAATGTAATCAGCGAAAACGCCTTTGCCGTCGGCACCAGTTCGCGGCCTTCGCGATGCACGTACTTCTCGGCAATCAGGCCTTCGATGACCTGGGCTCGCGTCGCCGGCGTGCCAAGACCCTTTGCGCCCATTGCAGCGCGCAGTTCCTCGTCCTCGACCAGTTTGCCCGCACCTTCCATGGCCGACAGCAGGGTTGCTTCGGAATAGCGCGCCGGTGGGCGGGTCCGCGTTGCCCGCACCTCGACCTCCTGCGCCAGCACCTTCTCCCCAGGATCGACCGCGGCCAGGCTCGGTGTTTCGTCGCTCTGCGCATCCTTGCCATAGATTGAAAGCCATCCCGCTTCGACCATGACCTTGCCTTCGGTCCTGAACGCTTCATTCTCGACGCGGGTAATGCGGGTGGTGACCAGGAATTCCGCTGCCGGGTAAAACACGGCGAGGAATCGCTTCACCACCAGGTCGTAAAGTTTGGCTTCCGTCTCCGAAAGATGTTTTGGGGCGAGCAACGTGGGGATAATCGCGAAGTGGTCGGAAATTTTCGCGTTGTCGAAGACGCGTTTGTTCGGTTTCACCCACTTCTTCGCCAGGATCTCCTTCGCAAATCTCCGGTACCCGGTATCGGCCAGCGCTTCCAGCGCGCCATTTACGGTACCGAGGTAATCCTCCGGCAGTGCCCGCGAGTCGGTGCGCGGATAGGTCAGGGCCTTGTGTTTTTCATACAGGGCCTGCGCGATTCCCAGCGTCATCTTTGCGGAAAAACCGAAGCGCCCGTTGGCCTCTCGCTGCAGGCTGGTGAGGTCGTACAGCAGCGGCGACAATTGGGTGGCCGGTTTCGCCTCTTCGCTGACGGTGCCCGGCCTGCCTTCGCACTTCGCGCGGATCGCTTGCGCTTTCTCCACATCCCACAGGCGCTCAGCCCTGCTTTCGGCGTCTGCCTCGACCTTTGCCTTCCTGAATGTCTCGTCAAACCAGCGGCCCGCATAATCGCCGGATTTAGCGCCAAACGTTGCGTGCACTTCCCAGTAGTCTCGTGCGATGAACTTCTTGATGATTTCCTCGCGCTCGACAAGGATCGCCAGCGTCGGTGTTTGCACGCGGCCGACCGTGGTCAGATGAAAACCGCCGGTCTTGGAATTGAATGCGGTCATCGCACGGGTGCCGTTGATGCCGACCAGCCAGTCCGCCTCCGAACGGCACACCGCCGCGTCGCCGAGCGGTTGCATCTGCCGGTCGCTGCGAAGCTCTTTGAATCCATCGCGGATTGCGGCCGGCGTCATCGACTGCAGCCACAGGCGGGAAACGGGTTTCGCCGACTTCGCGTGCTGCGTGATGTAACGGAAAATCAATTCGCCTTCGCGGCCGGCGTCGCACGCGTTGATCAGGGCCGACACATCCTTGCGCTTGATGAGACGCGTGAGAAGTTTCAGGCGCGCTTCGTTCTTTTCGATCGGCTGCAACGCGAAATGCGGCGGGATGACCGGCAGGTTCGCAAATGACCATTTGCCGCGCTTGACTTCGAATTCCTCGGGAGCATGCAATTCCAGCAGATGCCCGACCGCGGACGACAAGACGTAATCATCGCTTTCGAAATGATCGTCATGCTTTGAAAATCCTCCGAGGGCGCGCGCGATATCGGACGCGACGGAGGGCTTTTCCGCGATAATAAGTTTCTTTGCCATGTGGATCGGTGGAGGCGTCAGCCCTTGACGGGCCCGGCGCAGTAGTCGGCGGCAAGCCGATTGCAGCGCGGATGATAAGAGCAATCCGGCGCGACTGGCAAGCTGAATACGCAATGCAAAGGCGTGCGCGCCGGTTTTTCGCGCGAACCGGCCGCTGTCGGCGCGAGGCCAGGGTTCAGTGGGTGTGCGCCGGTTCGCCGTCCGCCAGAAGCTCTTCGAGGATCAATGTGCTCATGCTCTGGCGCTGGGTCCACAGCACCATCAGCACGATGACCTTGATCTTGTCGAGCGTGACCAGCTTGGCGTCGAGGGCCATGGCGCGTTCGAGAATTATTTCGCGACAAAGCGGATTTAACACGCCGGCGGTCTCCAGAAACTGCACGAAGCCCCGCGAATCGCGATCGAGTTTGCTGATCTCGGCAGCGGCGTAGCAGCGGAAGGACGTGCTGGAGGCAAGCGCGTCGGGAAGGGCAGATTCGGAGGCTTGCTCGAGGCCGTTCAGCCAGTCAAGCGCTTCATTGATGTCGTCATCTTCGAATCCCGCGGCAGCGAGCTTGCACGCCAGGATATCGGGGTCGGGGTACGCTTCGGTGTGAAAATAATTCTCGAACAGGAATACCAGTATATCGATCATCGCTCGCGAGGGCTGGAGGAAAAACCTTCAGGAAACCCGCTGGTAGCGTCCGCCCGCAAGGCTTGTTACGCTGCCCTCGAGTTCCAGTTGCAGCAGCATGGCGCATACCCGATCGATCGTCAAGCCGGAGCGCTCGCAAAGCGAGTCGATATCGCAGGGATCGAAGCCCAGATTCTGCAACAGCATTTCAACTTCGGCGTCTCGCGGCGCCGGGTTCGCGGCGGCGAGGGCGATGGGTCTCGCGGTGAAATTCCCTAGTTCCTCAAGCACGTCCTGCGCCGATTCGACGAGTTTCGCGCCTTGCTTGATGAGGCGGTGACAACCTTTCGAGTGCGGTGAATGAATCGAGCCGGGGATGGCGAAAACTTCGCGGCCCTGTTCGCCGGCAAGCCGCGCCGTGATCAGCGATCCGCTCTGCAACGCGGCTTCGACCACCAGCACACCGCGCGCGAGCCCGCTGATCAGGCGGTTGCGCCGCGGAAAGTTGGTGGCAATCGCGGGAGTGCCGAGCGGATACGCCGAAACAATTGTGCCGCTTTGCACGATCGCCCGTTCGAGATCGCGGTTGCGTGACGGGTACACAATGTCAGCGCCGGTGCCGATCACCGCAATCGTCGAGCCGTTGTGCAGTCCCGCAGCCAGCGCGCCGCGATGTGCGGCCGCGTCGATGCCCAGCGCGAGTCCACTGACAATTGTGAGCCCGGCTTCGGCGAACGATCTTGCGAACTGCTCTGCGTTGGCGATCCCCTGCGGTGTAGCGCTGCGGCTGCCCACAATTGCGAGTGCGGGTGCATTGAGGAGTTCGCCGCGGCCCACGGCATAAACCAGCAACGGCGGATCGCCGGTGCGCAGGAGTGCCTGGGGATAGCCGGGATCTGCCAGCGTAAATATGTGATGCCGGTCCTGCGCAACCCATTCGAGCGCGCGCCGGATTTGCTCTTCCGGGAGTTCCGCGAGCAGGCTGGAGGCGAGTTTTCTTCCGACCGCTGCACTGAGGGCGGTGTGCGACGACGCGAAAATTTGTTGCGGGAGGCCGAAACGCGACAGCAACTCGCGCGCCGTTTCATCGCCGACGCCTGGTACGAGGCTGAGACGCAGCCAGTCCGCGAGATCGGCTTCGACCCGCACGATGCGTTACGCCCTAAGGAGTCTGCACCACGTCGTTGACGTTGACCGGGCGCGAAACATTGAGCACCAGCGCGTAGGAGACCTGCTCGAATACGCGAAACACGAAGATGAGTCCGTAGCGCTCATCCGGGAGCTTGCTCGTAACTTTTCCCCCCCCGGTACTCTCCGGCGCGACGTCGGTGAAATCCTTGCCGAACCGGTGCAGGGCGAGCACATGGCCGATTTCCATGCCATCACGCGAGCCCTTGTTGATCGTGATGATCGAATTGCGCCCGGTCTCGTTGATGCCGCCATAGGAAGAGACCACCCGGCCCTTCACCATCTTGTCGGGCGCGTGCGGAACGTAATTAAGCGGGAGTGCGCGCGCGGCGGGCACCAGGCGGTCGCCGCGGCCGATTTCCTGCTTTGCAGTGATGATCTCGATGGTCGCCGGATTTCCTTCCTTGGCAACGCGCGCGACACCGAGGTAGAACGCTTCGTAGCCGAGCACGCTGCGCGATTCCGGATCGAGGAGCGGCTTGCCGGGGCGGTAGATCTGCCATAGCTTCTGCGATGACTTGTCGATGCCGGTTACGTAAGCGATGTTGCCCGAGCCCACGTAGACCCGCTCTTCCTGTGCCGCCACGATGCGTGGCGCGGCATCCATCCCGTTTTCTTCAATCACCAGCGGCTGTGAGAGAAACGGCTCGATCAGCGCCGACGCGATGCTTGGAATATCGGTGCCGATTTTTTCCGCCCGCACCTGGGGATCGAGTTTCTTTTGAATAACGAGTGTCGCAAGTTTCAACTGTGGTTGTTCTTTCGTGCGGTCGAGCACGATAATGTTGCCGGGGTAGATGCGGTGCGGGCTCTTGATCTCTTCCTGGTTCATCCGCCAAAGATCCGGCCAGCGCCATGGGTCCTTGAGAAACTTGGCTGCGATTCCCCACAAGGTGTCGCCCTGGACGACGATGTGACGGTCAGGCGCGTTGTCCTGCAGCCTGATTTCGTCCTTCTTGGCATCCTTGGCTTCGGGTTTTGCGGTATCGGCGGCACGCGCCGGCAGGGCGCCGAAACCGGCGGCAAAGGTGATCAGCGTCATGGCCAGAGCCAGGACCAGCGCGAGCGATATGTTAGACTTGCGCATAGCAATGCCCCTATTCGGATTGCCGGGTGTCTGCCAGCCGTCATGCGGACCGGTACCATCGGCACTTTGGATGTCTTGCATTAAATTTTGCATGTAATTGCCTAAATTAGCAAGCATTTTGTATGGCCATTCTTCACATTCTCCGCTACCCGGATTCGCGGCTGAAAAAAATCGCCTCGCCAGTGAAGGCAGTCGGCGACCGCACCCGGAAACTTGTTCGCGACCTCGCCGAGACCATGTACGACGCACCGGGTGTCGGGCTTGCCGCAACGCAGGTCGACGTTCACAAGCAGGTCATTGTCATCGACGTCTCCGCAACCAAGGATCAACTGCTGGTTCTCATCAATCCTGAAATTCTCGAACGAGCCGGAATTTCGACCTTCGAGGAGGGTTGCCTGTCGGTGCCGGATGTCTACGAACGGGTCGAGCGTGCGGAACGGGTCAGGGTGCGCGCTCTGGGCGTGGACGGAGAGCCGTTCGAATTCGAGGCGGATGGCTTGTTGGCGGTCTGCATCCAGCACGAGATGGACCATCTTCTGGGCAAGGTATTTGTCGAATATCTGTCGCGGCTCAAGCAGACCCGGATCCGCACCCGGTTCCTGAAACAGGAACGCCAGACTGCCTAGCACCACGGTCGCGGCGCAGTCCCGGACTCAACGGCACCGGTGATTCGTTTCGGCCGCCGCTTACTCGAGCACAAACAATCCAATGCGCCTTGTATTTGCCGGAACCCCGGAATTCGCCGCCACCGTGTTCGACGCGATCGTCGCTGCCGGGCATGAAGTAGTTTGCGTACTGACCCAGCCCGATCGGCCGTCAGGGCGTGGCATGAAGCTGGTGGCCGGCGCCGTCAAGCAACGCGCGCTCAGCCACCAGATTCCCGTGTGGCAGCCGGCCACCTTGAAGGAACCGGCATTGCAAAGCAGGCTCGGTGAACTGTTTGCACCGGGGAAAGCCGGGGTTATGGTGGTGGCCGCCTATGGCCTGATCCTGCCGCAGGCGGTGCTGGATATGCCACGGCTCGGGTGCCTCAATATCCATGCCTCGTTGCTGCCGCGCTGGCGCGGCGCAGCGCCGATCGAGCGCGCACTGATTGCCGGCGACGGCGAAACCGGTGTCTGCGTCATGCAGATGGAGGCAGGTCTCGACACCGGGCCGGTTGTTCTCGCGCGCAGGCTCACGATCGATGCGCGTGATACCGCCGGGAGCTTGCGTGAAAAACTCGGCGCGCTTGGCGCAACTGCCATCGTCGATGCGCTCGCCGCGCTTGCCGCGCGTGGCAGCAACGCCATCCCCGCAACTCCTCAACCGGAAGCCGGTGTGGCCTATGCAGACAAGATCGGAAAGGCCGAGGCCTGGCTGGATTTTCGTATGGGCGCAAGCGGCCTCGACCGCCGTATCCGGGCGTTTGATCCTGCGCCGGGTGCGTTTGGGTTGCTTCGCGGGGAAAAGATCAAGATCTGGCGGGCGCGTCCGGGCGCACGACGGATCGAACCGGCGCTGCCCGGCAGCATCGTCTCGACGGGCCGCGAAGGCATCCAGATTGCTTGCGGCGCGGACGGACGCGACACGCTGGTTGTCGATGAATTGCAAAAATCCGGCGGCAAGCGGCTCGCCGCGCCCCGGTTTCTCGCGGGTTTTCCGCTTGCCGCGGGTGAGTGTCTCGAATCACCTCCGGCGCACTCCTGAATTGAAACCGGCGGCTTCCCCGGGATCCCCACCGCTTTCGACTTCGCTGCGCCTCGCCGGCGACGCGGTTGCGGCGGTGCTCGCCGGTCACAGCCTGACGGATGCGCTGGCGGGCGTGCCCGCGGCTTCGCGCGCCGCGGTGATGGACCTGGGATACGGTACCGTGCGGTTTCTCGCGCGCTATCGATGGCTGCTCGCGCGGCTGTTGTCGCGCGCCGACACCGACCCGCGAATTGTCGGGGTGATGTTGGCAGCCTTGCACGCGCTCGCATCGGGCCGCCGCGAAGAACATACGGTTGTTGACCAGGCGGTCGATGCAGTCGCCGGAATCAGGCGCGGGTCGGCGAAAGGGCTGGTCAACGCGGTGTTGCGCGCTTATCTTCGCGGCCGTGAAGCACTGGACGCAGAAGCTTCCGGGGACGAGGTCTGCCGCTACTGCTATCCCGCATGGTGGATCGCGCGCCTGAAACGGGCGTATCCCGAAGTGTGGCGCGAAGTGCTCGATGCCGGCAATGAACATCCCCCGATGACGCTGCGGGTGAACCGCCGCCACGCGACCGCCGGCGAATACCTGGCGAAACTCGAAGCCGCTGGCCTCCCTGCCCGCGCGATCGGCGGCGCCGCGATAATGCTGGACAAACCGGTTCAGGTTGAACGGTTGCCGGGGTTCTTCGAGGGCCGGGTTTCGGTACAGGATTTGGGGGCGCAATTTGCGTCCCCAATGCTCGACGCACGCGATGGAATGCGCGTGCTCGATGCCTGCGCCGCACCTGGCGGCAAGACCGGGCACCTGCTCGAGCTGGCCGACCTGGATCTAACCGCGGTCGACGCCGACGAGTCGAGACTTACGCGCGTGCGGCAGAATTTGTCGCGTCTCGGCCTAAGCGCAAAACTGATCGGGGGCGATTGCGGCGATCCGCAATTTCTCTCGCGCTGGCAGGACGGTTTCGATCGCATCCTCCTCGACGCGCCCTGCTCGGCCTCGGGCGTAGTGCGGCGCCACCCGGACGCCAAGTGGCTGCGGCGCGAGTCCGACCTCGGTCAATTTGCGGCGGCGCAGACGCGCATTTTGGCCGCGTTGTGGCAGTTGCTGGGCCGAGATGGTAAATTGCTGTACGCCACCTGCTCGGTGTTCCCCGAGGAAAATGCCGAACGCATTACCGCCTTCCTCGACACGCATCGCGACGCCAGGCTCATTCGCCAATCCAACGACGGACAATTGCTGCCCAACCGCGACCATGACGGCTTCTATTACGCGCTGCTCGGCAAGGAGTGCTGAGCGGCATCGGAACCTGCTTCGGCACCGCGTGCTTACCGACCTGCTGGTGGCGTTCGGGGTTGCGCTTTGCGTAATGGCCGGCGCGGCTGGCGGGGTGGCGCATGCCGACACCGTCGAGGTGACCAGCGCAAGCCTGGAGAGCGTCGATGACAACTATGCCCTCAACGCCAATTTCGAGTTTGAATTCAGCGCACGCCTCGACGAAGCCGTGCACAAGGGCCTGCCCCTGTATTTCCTGATCGAGTTTGAACTGACCCACCCGCGCTGGTACTGGTTCGATGAGAAGACTGCGACCCGGACCCAGACCATCCGCATCTCCTATCATGCGTTGACGCGGCAGTACCGGATCTCGACCGGTACCCTGCACCAGAATTTCGCCACTTTCGATGAGGTCGTGCGTATTCTGAAGCGGGTCCGCAGCTGGACAGTCCTGGAAAAGGCGCAGGTGCAGCGCGGGCAGAACTACCATGCTGCAGTTCGCATGCGCCTCGATGTCGCACAGTTGCCCAAGCCGTTCCAGGTGAGCGCGCTGACCAACCGCGAATGGACGCTGGCATCCGACTGGTACCGGTTCAATTTCGCTTTCGCCGAGCCGGAGCGGGAGGCCAAATGATCTACGCTCTGGTCTTCTGCTTCTCGATTGCGGGAATTCTCCTGTTCCTGCTCACCAGCGCAAGCTCGAACACCGCACTGTTCGCGCGGAACTACCCGCTGCTGCTCGGACTGAATGCCGTGATGGCGTTGGCACTGGTCGGGCTGGTCGCTTTCCAGTTGCGCGTGCTGTGGGCAAAGCTCAAGGCACGCGTGTTCGGTTCCAAGCTGACTTTGCGCCTGGTGCTGATGTTCGCAGGCTTTGCCGTGCTGCCCGGCGCGTTGGTGTACACCGTCTCCGTGCAGTTCGTCTCCAAGAGCATCGAAAGCTGGTTCGATGTCCGCGTCGACAAAGCGCTGGAGGGCAGTCTCAATCTCGGCCGCGCAGCGCTCGATTACCTGCTGGAGGATCTCGACCGCCGCGCCCGGATCATGTCCCAGGAAATCGCCGACGCGCCACCCGAGGCGGCGATGCGGGTGCTGTCGCGCCTGCGGGATCAGACCGGGATAACTGAAATGACGTTGCTTGCCGGCAGCGGCAGGGTTATCGCAACGGCATCGGGTGACATCGCTGTGCTGATGCCGAATGTCCCGTCCGGCGCGGTGTTGCGCGAAGCGCGGTCGAAGAACGGCTACGCCGCGATCGAACCGAGCGCCGATAAGGGCGTTTTGCTGCGCGTTATCGTGCCGGTTGCCTCGTTCACGCTTGCCGGCGAACAGCGCTTCCTGCAGCTGTTCACGCCGGCACCGAAGCAACTCGCGGAGAACGCAGATACCGTGCAAAGCGGCTATCGGGACTACCAGGAATTGTCCCTGTCGCGGCAGGGATTGAAGCAGATCTACACGATGACCTTGACGCTGACTTTGTTGCTCGCGCTGTTTTCCGCAATTGCGCTCGCGTTTGTGCTGTCAAACCGGCTGTCGGCGCCGCTGACCATCCTTGCCGAAGGAACCCGGGCGGTCGCGCAGGGCGATTTCTCGCCGCGCCAGGCGATGGAAGGCAAGGACGAACTCGGCGTGCTCACGCAGTCGTTCAACACCATGACGCGCCAGCTGGACGACGCCCGCGCGGTGGTCGAACAAAAGCAGAGCCAACTCGAAGCGGCCAAGGTCTATCTCGAGAGTTTGCTCGCCAACCTGTCGACTGGGGTGCTGGTGTTCGACCGCGAAATGCGCTTATCCACGGCCAACCAGGGCGCAGCGAGGATACTGAAGCAGAATCTCGACGAACATGTCGGCCGCACCCTTGCGGCGATCGCGCCGTTCGCGGCGTTCGCCGGAATCATTGTTGCCGAGTTCGGGCGCGAGGGCGTCTGGCAACGGCAGATCGAACTCGAAAATGAGGACCGGCAGCAGGTGCTGCTGGCGCGCGGATCGCGCCTCCCCGAGGCAAGCGGCAAGGGACTGGTGGTGGTGTTCGACGATATCACCGAGCTGATTCAGGCGCAGCGCGACGCCGCCTGGGGCGAGGTCGCGCGGCGGCTCGCGCACGAGATCAAGAACCCACTCACGCCCATCCAGCTTTCCGCGGAGCGGGTCGAACAAAAACTCGCAGGGCGGCTCGATGCGGCAGACGCGGAATTCCTGAGGCGCGCGACCCAGACCATCGTCAGCCAGGTGACGGCGATGAAACAAATGGTCGACGATTTCCGCGATTATTCGCGCACCCCGGCGACGACACTGGCGCGCATCGATCTCAATGCGCTGATCCGTTCGGTGCTCGAACTCTACGAAAATTCGATTTCGCGAATCGAGACGCGGCTCGCGGCGGGTTTGCCGGCGATCCGCGGCGACGAAAACCAGTTACGCCAGCTGCTTCACAATCTGCTGCAGAATGCGCAGGATGCGCTGGGCGAGGTGGGCGAGCCGTTGGTTGAAATCAGCACCGAACATGCTGGCGGCGAAGTGCGCCTTGCGATCCGCGACAACGGCTGCGGTTTCGCAAAGAAAATCATGACGCGGGTGTTCGAACCCTATGTCACGACCAAGCCGAAGGGCACCGGGCTCGGTCTCGCAATCGTCAAGAAGATCGTCGATGAGCATCAGGGCACCATCAGCATCGAGAACCTGAAGCCGCAGGGGGCCTGCGTCTCTATCGGACTGCCGCTGGCCGAGGCCGCTTAGACGGCAAACGGCGCGCAACGCAAAAAGGAAGCACGGATGGCACAAATACTGGTAGTCGATGACGAGGTCGGCATTCGCGAACTGCTTTCGGAAATCCTTTCCGAGGAAGGTCACGATGTGCGGCTCGCCGAAAACGCGAATGAGGCCCGGATTGCGCGCAGCCATGAGCGGCCGGACCTGGTGTTGCTCGATATCTGGATGCCGGACACTGACGGCATCACGCTGCTCAAGGAATGGGCGGCGAACGGGCAGCTCAACATGCCGGTAGTCATGATGTCCGGGCATGCCACCGTCGATACCGCGGTGGAGGCCACGCGCATCGGCGCCCACGACTTCCTGGAAAAGCCGATTTCGCTGCAAAAATTGCTGGCCACTGTGGCGCGCATGCTGCGGCACCAGGAGGCGCCGGTCGCGCCGTCACTCACGCTGGCCGCTTATGGACGCTCGGCGGTTCTGCGGGACCTGAAAAAACGTCTCGAACAGGTCGCACGCGTCGGCACGCCGCTGTTGCTGCGCGGCGAGACCGGCGCGCTGATTGAGCTCGCCGCGCGCCATACCCACCAGCCCAACACCGCCTGGGTGTCGATGGGAGCGAAGTCCTCGTCGAACCCGCAGGAGCTTCTGGAGCAGGCCGAAGGCGGCACCCTGTTCGTCGAGGAACTGTCGGCTTTCGGCAAGGCGCAACTGAAAAACCTCGCGTTTCTGCTCGACAAGCTCGACAAGCATCATGTCCAGCTGGTCGTCGGCACCACGATGGACCTCGCGCGGCTCGCCGAGACCGGGATCGATTTGCAGCTTCTGAAGCGGCTGTCCGGGCTTTGGCTGAGGGTGCCGGCACTTCGCGAGCACGCAGAGGACGTACCGGAGGTTGCAAACGTCCTGCTCACGCAGATGATAGAAAGGCGGGAATGCGCTGCGCGGCAGTTTTCGACGGCTGCGCTAAACGCCCTGCGAAACTACCACTGGCCAGGCAATCACGAGCAACTGAAGAGTGTGGTGCGCAACCTCGCTCTCACCGCACTGGAGGGCGAAATCGATGCGCGCGAGGTGCAGCGCGTGCTCGGTGCGGATATCACCCAGTCGGCGCCGGCCCCGATCAACTTCGACCTGCCGCTGAGAGAAGCGCGCGAGGCGTTCGAAACTGCCTACTTCGAGCACCACCTTGTGCGCGAAAAGGGCAATATGACCCGGATCGCCGAGCGAACCGGTCTTGAGCGCACCCACCTGTATCGCAAACTGAAACAGCTGGGCGTCGACATTTCAAGGAAAAATCACGCCTAGGGAAACTCTGAACAAGTACGCGTTGCAGGTCGCGTGCGCAGCCGAAGCGACCAGGGAACCATGCCAATTGGCAACTTGGCATATGCCCCAAACACGACCAGATCCATTGGTCTGACTTGATCGGAGCTTCCCTAGCGCCTGACCCGGCATCAGGTTTTCAGCGCAGCGAATGCGAGTTCGGCGGCGGCCAGGGTCTCCTGGATCAGCAGATCCGTGTGCGCGCTCGACACGAACCCGGCCTCAAAGGCCGAGGGAGCAAAATACACGCCCTGGTTGAGGCAGGCGTGAAAGAAGCGGTTGAAAGCCTCGCGGTCGCACTGCATCACTTCCGCATAACTCGTCGGCGGCGCAGCACGGAAATACACGCCGAACATCCCGCCGACAGCCTGCGCCGAAAACCGGATGCCGTGCCGTGCCGCCGCCGCGGTGAGCCCCGCAGTCAGTTGCCCGGTCCGTGCTTCGAGGCTTTCGAAAAACCCGGGCGCCTGCAGCAGTCTCAGGGTCGCGAGCCCGGCGGCGACTGAGATCGGGTTGCCGGACAACGTGCCTGCCTGGTACACGGGCCCGAGCGGCGCCACCTTTCCCATGATGTCACGGCGGCCGCCGAACGCGCCGACCGGCATCCCGCCGCCGATCACCTTGCCGAGTGTGGTGAGGTCCGGGGTGATGCCGTACCGTCCCTGTGCGCCCGCGAGCCCGACGCGGAAGCCGGTCATCACTTCGTCGAAAATCAGCACTGCGCCGTGTCTTGAACAAAGTTCGCGAATGGTGCCGAGGAAATCCGGTCTTGGCGCAACCAGGTTCATATTGCCCGCGACCGGCTCGACGATCACCGCAGCGATTTCATCCCCGTTGCGGGCGAAAGCGCCGGTCAGCTGCGCGGCGTCGTTGTAATCGAGAACCAGCGTGTGCGCCGCAGTGTCGGTCGGCACGCCCGCAGAGCTCGGCGCGCCCATGGTCAGGGCGCCCGATCCCGCTTTTACCAGCAAACTGTCCGCGTGGCCGTGATAGCAGCCCTCGAACTTGACGATGAGGGAACGTCCGGTGAAGCCGCGCGCGAGCCGGATCGCGCTCATCGTCGCCTCGGTTCCCGAACTCACGAGGCGCACCTGCTCCATGCTCGGCAGCATGCGGCACAGCAGGTCGGCCATCTCTGTTTCGGCCTCGGTCGGCGCGCCGAAGGAGAGGCCGCGCCTTGCCGCCAGAATCACGGCTTCGATTACCTCGGGGTGGGCATGCCCCAGCACCAGCGGGCCCCAGGAACCCACATAGTCGATGTAGCGCTTGCCGTCGGCGTCCCACACAGAGGGGCCGTCGCCGCGGGTGAAGAACAGCGGTGTCCCGCCAACCGACTTGAATGCGCGTACCGGCGAATTGACGCCACCCGGGATATGCACTTGCGCCCTGCCAAACAAGGCTTCGTTTCGCGTCGTCATGCCAAAGTTCCCATCAGACAATTTTCGATTGCAGCGGATTCACCGAATTTCCCAGGACCGAGCGTACGCATCAAATGCCGGCGGCTGGTCTCAGCCGCGCCGAATCCACGGCGGCGGCTATCCTGCAGCGGCATACAGTTCGGCAAAACCCCGGGCGTTCATCTGTACTCCGTGCAGGTCCGGCGCGTCGAACAGCGCCGAAACTACGCACAACCAGTCCGCACCCGCAGCGACGAGCGGGGCGGCGTTGCCCGTGTTGATGCCGCCGATCACCGCAACCGGCACCCCGAGGGAGCGCTTCGCGCGTTCGATGAGTTCCAATCCGGCGCACACTGCCGCAGGCTTGGTCGAGGACGCAAAGAAGCTGCCGAAGGCGATGTAGCTTGCGCCGGCGGCAACGGCTTCGGTCGCGAGATCGAAGCGGTTGTAGCAAGATGCGCCGAGCAGGCGGCCGGGGCCGAGCCGGCGCCGCGCCTCCGCGATTCCGCCGTCCGCAGTGCCAAGATGGGCCCCTGCCGCATCGACCGCCAACGCCAGCGCCACGTCGTCGTTGACGATCAGCGGTGCGCCATGAGAGGCGCACAAGGCGGCCAGCGCTGCCGCCTGTACACGCCGCAACGCCGTGTCGGCGGCCTTGTTGCGGTATTGGACAACAGCGGCGCCGCCATTGAGCGCGGCCTCGACCAGTTCGACCAGTTTCGAGGTATCGGGCTCGTCACGCGTGATTGCGTAGAGGCCCCGACGGGTATCGCGCGCCGGATGCATCGCGGTCTCGGCTCAAAGATCCGCGGCATCCGGCCGGGGATCGACGCCGGGGCCGCCACCCGCGTCGGTCCCGCCATCGCGCGCCCAGAACAGCCGGTCAGGAATGAACTGCCCCATCCCGGGACGGAATCCGGCGTTGAGCGTTTGCCAGGTGTAGTCCTGCGCGTCGCGTACCGCATCTTCAAGATCGAGCCCGTTGGCGAGGTTCGCCGCGATCGCGGAGGCGAGCGTGCAACCGGAGCCGTGATAGCTTTCCGCGAGCCGTTGCCAGGAATCGCTGCGCAGGATCCCCGCCTCGCCATACAGCGTGTTGATGACGGTCGGCGTGTTTTCGTGGGTGCCGGTGATCAGGACGAATTCGCAGCCCAGCGCGATAATGCGCCGCGCGCACTCGTCAAGCGTGAGATCCTCAGGTTCGGCAGCCTCGTCGAGCGCGAGCCGGCGCGCTTCGAGGCTGTTGGGCGTGATAATGGTGGTTTGGGGAAGCAGCAGCTCTTTCATCGCCGCCACCATGTCTTCGGTGGCGAGGTCGTCGCCGCGGCCCGACGCAAACACCGGATCGAGAATCAGCGGAACGTCCGGGTAATCGGCGACGACCTCGGCGATGGCGGCGATGTTCTCGATGCTGCCGACCACCCCGATCTTGAACGCGGCCACCGGCATGTCCTCGAGCAGCGCGCGCGCCTGATCGGCGACCCAGTCCGAGTCGATCGCGAGCAAATCTTCGACACCGGCGGTGTCCTGAACCGTAATTGCGGTGACCACCGTAAGCGGATGGCAGCCCATGCTGGCGAACGTCAGCAGGTCCGCCTGCAAGCCTGCGCCGCCGGAAGGATCGCTTGCGGCGAAGGTCATGACGACGGTTGGGGCGCGTCGCGGGGGATCGGAATCCATGAAAAGTCGGGATGGTGTGGCGTCGGAGATGTGCGAGAACCCGCTCGCGGCCCGCGGTGGATGATGGCCGATCCGCGCCGGATCGAGGGCAACGGCGCCGCGCGTGGTATATTTTACTTGATAAGCCGAACCAAGACGCGAAAGAATGGATCAACCGTACCGGAAGTGGATGTGCCTGATTTGCGGTTTCGTCTATGACGAAGCGGCCGGACTAGCCGAGGAGGGCATTGCGCCCGGGACGCGCTGGAACGACATCCCGATCAACTGGACTTGTCCCGAATGCGGTGCCCGCAAAGATGATTTCGAGCTGGTCGGGGAATGACGGGATTCGCCCGAAATCGAGATTTGTCGCGGGTCTTGGCTTTATTAACGGGGGCGGTTTGTATAGAATCGGGACACCGAAGTGGGCGCAAGCCGATGGGCCAAC
>Ga0315281_10000388_pt1 | contig 60526 bp, 54 predicted proteins | sample YL17G07_0_MG_FD_204540 | JGI IMG/M metagenome (GOLD analysis project Ga0315281, IMG submission 204540) | Sediment microbial communities from Yellowstone Lake, YNP, Wyoming, USA - YL17G07_0 | ecosystem: Environmental > Aquatic > Freshwater > Lake > Sediment | place: USA: Wyoming | collected...
GGACTACGTGAACATGATACTTGCTACCGCGTTCTCGGACGGCGGGAAAGTGACCGCCGGCGCCACCCTGGTGGGGAAGAACCAGGAGATGTTCGTGAACGTACTGGATTTCGATATCGAGATAGCCGCCAGCAAGTACATGGCCTTCTTCAGATACGAGGACCGACCCGGGATGATCGGGAAAGTAGGGACGGTGCTGGGCAATAAGGGCATAAACATCGCCAACCTGCAGGTGGGCAGGAGGAAGGTTGGCGGCTGCGCGGCGATGGGCCTTGCGCTGGAGAGCCCGCTTTCTGATGAGATCCTTGCGCAGCTCAAAGGCGAGCCTGGAATCAAGGATGTCATATTCATCGTCCTGTAGGAGGCTGCGTGGCCGACCAAGTCTATATCTTCGACACAACCCTAAGAGATGGAGAGCAGTCACCCGGGATAAGCCTGGGGGTCAGAGAGAAGCTTGAGATCGCCGAGCAGCTCCAGCGCCTCGGTGTCGATATTATTGAGGCTGGTTTCCCAGCGGCGAGCCCCGGCGACTTTGAGGCGGTGCGCCAGATAGCGGGGCGCATCAAAGACTCCGTGGTTTGCGCGCTCGCCCGCACCATGCCGGAAGATATCGACAGGGCATGGGAGGCCGTCAGGGATGCCGCCAGACCGAGGATCCACACTTTCATAAGCACCTCCGACATACACCTCGAGTATCAGCTCAAGAAGTCCCGCGCCGAAGTGCTGGAGATGGCCGGTGAGGCGGTAGCACGCGCTCGCGGATACTGCCCGGACGTTGAGTTCTCCCCGATGGACGCGACACGGAGCGACCCGGAGTACCTGTACAGGGTCCTGGAGGCGGCGGTCAAACGGGGCGCCGCAGTGCTTAACATCCCGGACACTGTCGGTTACGCGATACCGGACGAGTTCGCCGGGCTCATAAAAGGCATATTCGACAACGTCAAAGGGATAGAGGGGGTCATCGTCAGCGTACACTGCCACAACGACCTGGGGCTCGCGGTCGCAAACTCGCTGGCGGCCCTAGCGCGGGGTGCGCGTCAGGTCGAGTGCGCGGTGAACGGTCTCGGCGAGCGGGCCGGGAACGCGAGTCTCGAAGAGATTGCAATGACGATCAAGGTCAGGAAGGACATGTTGGCGCTGGATACCGGCATAAACTCGCGGGAGATAAGCAGGACCAGCCGACTGGTGAGCCTGCTGACAGGCTACCCCGTACAGCCGAACAAAGCGATAGTCGGGCGAAACGCGTTCGCGCACGAGTCGGGCATACACCAGGACGGCGTGCTGAAGGAGCGCACAACCTACGAGATCATGGACGTGGCCGACGTGGGGCTGGTGGAGAGCGACATCGTGCTGGGCAAGCACTCCGGCCGTCACGCTTTTTCGGAGCAGCTCGAGAGGTTGGGGTTCTACCTGGGAGAGGATGAGCTCAACCAGGCGTTCGGGCGTTTCAAGGAGCTGGCTGACAAGAAGGGTTCTCTCTCCGGGGGTGATATCGAGGCTATCGCCCTCGAGTACATAAGGACCGAGGGCCAGGAGTGGAAGCTGGCCGGGTACGAAGTACACAGCGGTGGTAAAGAGGCACCGCCGAGTGCGACTATAAGCCTCGAGAGGGAAGGCGAGCACGTGACGGAGCGGGCGATCGGCGACGGGATGGTGGACGCCGCCTGCAAGGCGATACGGACCGCCCTGGACATAGACGCCAAGCTGATCTCCTTCACGGTGGAGGCCATTACGGGTGGGCTCGACGCCCTCGGCGACGTTACGATACAGCTCGACGTCAAGGGCCGCAGGGTGGTGGGGAGGGGAGTCTCGACCGACATCGTCGAGGCGAGCGCCCGCGCTTACCTCAATGCCATCAACAAGGTTATTCGCTAGTACTGGAAAACCGATGAGCGCGACAAGAAAGATCCTCACCGAACATTCCGGGAAGCAGCGACTGCAACCGGGAGATTTCATAGAGGTCGCCGTAGACCTGGTGCTTTCAAACGACGTGACTGCACCAATTGCCATCAAGGAGTTCGAGAGGCATGGCGGCGAGAAGGTATTTGACGCAGGTAAGGTTGTCATAGTACTTGATCACTTCACGCCTAACCGTGACATCGCCTCCGCTCAACAGTGCGCGATGGTCCGGAGTTTCGCCAGGCGGTACGGGATAAAGCATTTCTACGACTGCGGCGAGGTCGGAATCGAGCACGTCCTGTTGCCGGAGGAGGGCCTCATCGAACCTGCGAGCGTCGTTATAGGCGGAGACAGCCATACCTGTACCTACGGGGCCCTGGGTGCTTTTGCGACCGGTGTGGGCTCGACCGACGTGGCCGCCGCGATGGCGACTGGTAAAGCATGGTTGCGCGTGCCGGAAGCCATCCTTGTGAAAGTAAGCGGTAAGTTCCGCCGCTGGGCATCAGGAAAAGACCTGATAATTTACCTCATCGGGAAGATCGGCGTTGACGGGGCCACTTACCGATCTCTGGAGTTCACGGGTGAAGGACTGAAAGGTCTTTCAGTGGAGGGAAGATTGACCGTTGCTAACATGGTAATCGAGGCGGGGGCAAAGAATGGGCTGTTCCCCGTAGATATCCTGACAGTTCGTTATCTGGCCCTTGTAGGTATCGAAGCCTCCGAATTGTCCATCGAGCCGGATGAGTACGGTTACTCGGACGAGGTGGATATAGATCTCGGGGATGTCGAGCCGCAGGTGGCGTTACCATCTCTGCCGAGCAACGCCGTGGCCGTCGGGGAGGCGCCTGACGTCAGGCTCGACCAGGTGGTCATCGGCTCCTGCACAAACGGGAGGATGGAAGACCTGAGGGTTGCCGCACAGGTTTTAAAGGGAAAGAAGGCGGCGGCCGGCGTGCGCCTCATCATCATCCCCGGAAGTCCTCGTGTTTACCGCGGGGCTATAAAGGAAGGCCTCTTTGACGTATTTCTCGACGCGGGAGCCATAATATCCCCACCGACATGCGGCCCTTGCCTGGGTGGCCACATGGGAGTGCTGGCCGCGGGTGAGAAGGCGATATCGACCACCAACAGGAACTTCGCGGGGCGGATGGGGCACAGGGAGAGCGAGGTCTATCTGTCGAACCCGGCCGTTGCCGCGGCCTCGGCTGTCACCGGCAGGATAACCGACCCGGGGGAGATAGTATGAGCGAATCCGGAGCCTTGATAGAGGGGAATGCCCGCGTACTAGGCGACCACATTGACACAGACGCGATAATACCTGCAACATATCTTGTTTCGCACGATCCGGTCGAGCTGGGGAGTCACCTTCTGGAGGGGCACGACCCTGACTTCCCTTCACGGATAAAAGAGGGAGACATTATCGTCGCGGGTTTGAACTTCGGTTCCGGCTCCTCAAGGGAGCACGCGCCACTCGCAATAAAAGGGGCGGGGGTCGCCTGCGTGATAGCGAGTTCTTTCGCGAGGATATTCTTCCGCAGCGCCATCAACGTCGGACTGCCCATCCTTGAGTCCCCCGAGGTCGTTCGGGCGACTGAGGAGGGCGACAGGCTGCGCGTGGACCTCGCGGCCGGGACCGTAGAGAACCTGAGGACCGGCGTATCGTTCTCAGTGCAGCCTTACCCGGATTTCATGCGTCGTATAATAGACGCCGGCGGGCTGATAGACTACCTGAAAAGCCAGGATTAGGTGTTTGCTGGCTGGAGATGAAATGCACCGTATAGCTGTATTGCCCGGAGATGGGACGGGCCCCGAGGTCGTGGAAGAAGGCTTGAAGGTCCTCGCGGCGGCCGCGGAAGCCGAGGGGTTTGATTACGAAACCGTGTCCTACGACTTCGGCGGGGAACGTTACCTTGCAACGGGGGAGGTCCTTCCCGACGAGGCTATAGATGAGCTGCGCTCCTTCAAGGCGATATTTCTGGGTGCGATCGGCCATCCCGATGTGAAACCCGGCATCCTGGAGCACGGCATCCTTCTCAAGATACGCTTCGCAATGGACCAGTATATAAACCTGAGGCCCGTGAAGCTTTATCCGGGCGTCGATTGCCCGCTAAAAGATAAAGGGCCCGAGGACGTTGACTTCGTGGTGGTAAGGGAGAACACCGAGGGGCTCTATGTCGGTTCCGGCGGCTTCATCAGGAAGGGCACCGCCGAGGAGATCGCGATCCAGGAGTCGGTCAACACCAGGAAGGGAGTGGAGCGCTGCATCCGTTACGCCTTCGATTTCTGCGGGGAACGTGACAAGGACAAAAAGCTCACCCTTTGCGGGAAGACGAACGTGCTGACCTACGCGCACGACCTGTGGGAGAGGGTGTTTGACGAAGTCGCCGGGGTGTACCCCGACATAACGACCGAGTACGCCCATGTTGACGCCATATGCATGTGGTTCGTGAAGAACCCCGAGTGGTTCGACGTGGTGGTCACAGACAACATGTTCGGGGACATCATAACCGACCTCGGGGCGATGATACAGGGCGGAATGGGGATAGCGGCCGGCGGCAACATCAATCCCGACGGCACCTCCATGTTCGAGCCGATAGGCGGCTCGGCGCCGAAGTACACTGGGAAGAACGTGATAAACCCGCTCGCTGCCATAAGCGCCGTGCAGATGATGCTCGATTTCCTCGGGGAGAAAGGTGCCTCCGCACGTGTAGAGAACGCGGTAGTGAAACTGTTGTCGAGCGGGCGGATAAAGAGCCTGTCTGCCGGCAAGATGGGGATGAGCACGTCCGAGGTCGGCGACCTCATAGCGAAGTACGTTCTCGAGGGCTAAGGCGACCGGAAGGAGACGATATGGGGCTTCAGATCTACCTTGACGGGAACTTCGTTCCGGAGGAGGAGGCGAAGATCTCGGTCTTCGACCACGGCCTTCTTTACGGCGACGGCGTTTTCGAGGGCATAAGAGTATATAACCGAAGGGTTTTCATGCTCGACGAGCACCTCGAGCGCCTGTACGGCGGAGCTAAGGTCATAAGGCTGGAGATCCCCCTGTCACCGGAAGAGCTCAAGGAGAAGGTATGCGAGACGGTGCGGGTGAACGGCCTCGACGACGGGTATGTCAGGCTTGTGGTCACGCGCGGCAAGGGCGACCTTGGCCTCAGTCCGACGAAGTGCTCGAATCCCAGCGTTTTCATCATAGCCTCGACGATAAAGATATATCCCGACGAGGTTTACAGGGAGGGGCTGAAAGTCTTCACGGTCTCGACCCGCCGAAACAACCCGGACTCGCTGAGCCCGCAGATAAAGTCGCTCAACTACCTTAACCACGTGCTCGCCCATCTGGAGGTGCTGCACGCCGGAGCGGACGAGGGGTTGATGCTTAACGACCAGGGCTATGTCACGGAATGCGTGGTCGATAACTTCTTCATCGTCCAGGAAGGCGTTGTAAAGACCCCTCCGACTAACGCGGGGGCGCTGGCGGGGATAACCCGGAAGGCCGTCTTCCGGCTCGCTCCGTCCGTGGGCGTAGAGATCAAGGAGGAGAACCTGAGCCTTGTCGAGTGCTATGTATCGGATGAGTGCTTCCTGACGGGCACTGCGGCGGAGATAGCGCCGATCACGCATATCGATGAGAGGGCTATAGGGGACGGCAGGCCCGGACCGATAACGAAGAAGTTGATGGAGGCTTTCCACAAGTTCCGCGAGAGCTACGGCACCCCCATAGATTGATGGAGATTGAGAGCTTTGCCTGAGGTAGTCCTGTACGACACGACATTGAGGGACGGCGCCGCGCGCGAAGGGGTGTCGTTCTCCCTCGAGGACAAGCTGAAGGTGCTTAAGCACCTGGACGGCTTCGGCATGCATTACGTGGAGGGAGGTTATCCCGCCTCCAACCCTAAGGACCAGCAGTTTTTCGACGCAGCGGTTAAGCTCGAGCTCGAGAACGCCAGGCTGGTCGCGTTCGGGTCGACCAGGCGAGCGCTGGTCTCGGCATCCAGGGACAAGGAGATGAGGGCCCTCGTCCGTTCCGGGGCGAAGACGGTCTGTATATTCGGGAAGGCCTGGGATTTCCATGTCGAGACGGCGCTCAAGACGTCCCTCGACGAGAACCTCTACATGATCGAGGAGTCCGTCAAGTACTTGAAGAAGAAAGACCTCGAGGTCGTTTTCGACGCCGAGCACTTCTTCGACGCCTACAAAGAGAACCCCAACTACGCCCTCCAGACCGTAGCGGCCGCCGCGGAGGCGGGGGTAGACTGGGTAGTCCTGTGTGACACCAACGGCGGTGTGCTCCCGCACGAGGTGGCGAACATCGTGAAGGAGGTGCGCGAGAAAGTCCCCGTTCCGTTGGGGATACACGCTCATAACGACTGCGAGTGCGCGGTCGCGAACACCCTTTCGGCAGTCAGGGAGGGCGTCAGGATGGTCCAGGGCAGCATAAACGGCTACGGGGAGCGCTGCGGAAACGCGAACCTCTGCTCGGTCATCCCTGACCTGGTGCTCAAGATGAACATCGACTGCCTGAGCCGTGAGGACCTGGCCGGTCTCACGGAGGTCTCGCACTTCGTGAGCGAGGTCGCGAACCTCATACCGGACGCGCATCAACCATTCGTTGGATACAGCGCCTTCGCGCACAAGGGGGGCATCCATGCGAGCGGGGTGAGGGAGGAAGCCCGAACATACGAACATATCCGACCCGAGATGGTCGGCAATATCCAGCGTGTGGTCGTATCGGAGCTATCAGGCAAGTCAACGATATCGATGAAGGCAAAAGAGATGGACATAGACCTCACGGAAAGCCCGCACACACTAGCGGAGATACTGAGCAAGGTCAAGGACCTGGAGCACGTCGGATACCAGTTCGAGGCCGCGGAGGGCTCGTTCGAGATACTCATCCGCAAAGCAGCCGGCTCTTACCAGCAGTTCTTCAGGCTCGAGTCCTTCCGCGTGATAAGCGAGAAGCGCGAGGACGGCAAGGTGGCGACCGAGGCAACGGTCAAGATACACGTGGGCGGCAACCGGATCATCGCGACAGCCGAGGGTAACGGCCCTGTGAATGCGCTCGACCGGGCGCTGCGGCTGGCCATAGGCAGGATCTTCCCGGCGCTCGACGACATCGAGCTCACGGACTACAAGGTGCGGGTGCTGGACGAAAAGAAGGGAACCGCCGCGGTGACACGGGTACTCATAGAGACGAGCGACGGGGAGAAGTCCTGGGGCACCATCGGCGTAAGCGAGAACATCATCGAGGCCAGCTGGGGAGCCCTGGTGGACAGTATCGAGTTCGGCCTGATGCACAAGAAGCAGGAGCCCCGTGAGTAGGGAATAGGCGTTTGAGGATTGTCAGGTTCGAGGCCCGGGGAACCGAGAGTTACGGAATATACATCGGTGATCTCGTACACCCGATAGCGGGTGACCCTTTCGGTGAGCTCGTCACGACGGGAGAGCCCGTACCCACCGCTGGCATAAGACTTCTAGCCCCTGTCTCCCCCTCGAAGGTGGTGGCGGTGGGGCTCAACTACAGGGACCACGCCGCGGAGTTCGGGATGGACATCCCCGATGAGCCGATCCTCTTCATAAAGGCCTCGAACACTGTTGTAGGGCCGGGTGCCTCCATTGTGTACCCGAGACAGTCCGAAAGGGTTGACTATGAGGGAGAGCTTGCGGTGGTAATGGGAGTGGAGACGCGCTCGGTTCCCGCGGGGAAGGCGCTGTCAAAGGTGCTCGGCTACACGGCATCGCTTGACATCACGGCGAGGGACCTTCAGGTGAAAGACGGACAGTGGACCCGCGCCAAGAACTTCGACACCTTCTGCCCGCTGGGGCCCTGGGTGGCAACTGGACTTTCACCCGACGACCTCGCGATAGAACTGCGCCTGAACGGCGAGCTCCGGCAGTCCTCCCGGACGTCGCAGATGATATTCGACGTACCCCACCTCGTTTCTTTTATCTCCGAGGTGATGACCCTTTATCCCGGGGACGTGATAATGACCGGGACGCCGCCCGGGGTCGGAGAGGTCTCAACCGGTGACAGGATCGAGATGTACATCGAGGAAATAGGAACCCTTTCCTGCGATGTCGTAGGACCTGATTGATATCGCCTCTGCCGTTCAAGCAGATTAAGGAAAAGGCAGAGCCCCCAATGCTCTGCCTTACGTCATTCGTGGTGGCGCATAGGGGAATTGAACGTCGCTTCACCCTGCTTTAGTCCAAGCTTGGCGCCAGTTTGCTGGTCAGGGTTCCGCTCCACCGGGGGGACTGCCGTCCCCCCAAGGTCGCGGGCCCTATTGGTCCCGCTGTTCCCCCCATGATAGATCGCGGGGGGACCTTCCCCCCGCGAAAAAACCGACCCCCCTGTTCAAATCCCCTATGCGCTGGGGTGATCGGTTATTAGCGTGGTGGCGCATAGGGGATTTGAACCCCTGTTACCGCCTTGAGAGGGCGGCGTCCTTAACCAGGCTAGACGAATGCGCCATATTAAATGGCTGGGGGAGAAGGATTCGAACCCTCGTACCTGGAGCCAGAGCCCAGTGTCCTACCGCTAGACGATCCCCCAGCGGTTCAATTGATGATACAGAAATAATCAATCCTGGACAAGCTCGAAACTATAGGTTCTCGCAGAACCATCGACTTACGAGCCCTTCTCTTCCCATGAGGTCAGCGTGCCAGGCCCCTGGGACGGTAAGGACGGTCTTCGGCCCGCTTATAAGTCCTACGAACTCCGATATCTCCTCTTGTGGCACCACCTCCCACTCGCCGAACATCAATAGCTTCGGGAAGCCGGGTAGACGCTCGGCCACATCTATCGGAGATGGTCCGTCACAGGATGTCGGGTCTAGCCGCATACCGAGGATGCGAGCCGCAGAGACCGAGAGGTATCGGTGCCTCGTAAGCAGGGGAATGTCCGGCATACGCGGCGGGCATCCGATGGATACGAGTGCGTCGAAGCAATCATCCCTTGAGGCAAGTAGCATGGCGGCGGCGGCCCCAAGAGAAAAACCGGCGACCCCTATCCGCTTAAAGCCCATGCCGCGCACCCTTTCCACCACTGCCTCGAGGTCCTCGCTCACCTTCGAGAATCCGAGAGGACAGCGGCCGGTACTCCGCCCGTGGCCGCGGAAATCGAAGGTAACGACCGAGAAAAAACCTGAAAGCACCTCAGCAAGAGCGACAACATGCTCGTAATATCCCCCCACGACTGCGGGGTGGGCGACCACTATCGCTTTCTCCGGGTTCCGCCCGAGCAGTGTGCAGAAGAGATCGACACCGTCGGTCGACGCCGTGTTAAAGACGCCGTGCTCGACCCCGGGAGGCCGTCGGCTCGTCTTAAGGTCACGCAGCAACGGAAGTACTGCGGCAAGCGTTTTCATACTGTTAAAGTACTTCATGACCGGCGAGTAGTATAATCCAAAAAAGGGTATTGCGATGCATAAAAGAAGACCAAGAATCAGGGAAGTGTACCGAAGTGTTCGGAAACCGGTTCCACCGCCTACCAGAGTGGAACCCGACAGGCGGGAGAAACTGCGGAAAAACCGGGATAAGAAGGAGATGGAGGATCACCTGAAGCGCGTAAGGCGTGAGAAGAACATGCGAGAGGAGCAGCAGAAATGATACTGGAGAAGTCCTGGGGTCTGATCAAGGAATATACCCTAAACCAGATAAGTACAGTAAAGATGATCGTCGTAGCGGCGGGAGAGTCCACCAGCCTCCATTACCATAATTTGAGGGACGACATGTGGGTGATACTTGACGACGGTCTGGAGGTACAGGTCGGAGAACAGGTTTATCATCCGAGCGCGGGCGATGAGTTCGTGATCCGCGCGGGGACGAAGCACAGCATGGCGGCGGGCCATAAGCCGGGTCGTGTGCTCGAGATCGATTTCGGGTTCACGACCGAGGACGACGTCTTTCGTCCGGAAGAGGAGGAGAGCTCGAATTCCGGCGAAGCGACTTAGTCGATTCCGGTGTATCGGGCTGTTTTCAAGACCCGAGTACCTTAGATTTGTTATGACGCCGTTTTTCTTTCAAGGCCCACGAGGGTAATATAGAATAACCGAGAGATGTCGATTTTCTTAACGGGGAGAGGTGCTTTGGCTGCATTTTCACGCAAAAGAACGGTCTCGGATATGGTGCAGAGCTTCCACAAAGGCATGAGCGAAGAGGACATAGCTGACCTGTGGGACGATGAAACCGAGAACGTGGTCCGCGGGATATACAGGGGGTTGCTCACCTGCGTCGACGACGAGCTTTATCTCCAGGAGTTCCTGCCTTTCGGCAGCATATACATGCTTGCGGGTAAGCACGGCGTCACGAGGAGGACGTCAAACATCCCCATTGAGAACGTCATGCAGGAGCATATATTGTTGCGCGATGTCTTCTGGGAGTTCAAACGCGCTCGGTCGACGAAAGAACACGATTTCGTGGTCGAAAAACGCATCTGTCAGTGCTTCAACAGCCTCATGCAGGGTACGGTGCAGGCATATCAGACCCGGGAACCTACGATGGACGCGCTGCGCCCCTTGCGGGACGAGGTAACGGGCATATTCGGAGATAGCTACTTTCGGACGCGGCTGGAAGAAGAGGTGAAGCGGGCGGAGAGATACCTGCGGGACCTCACTGTTGTCCTGTTCCGCATCAAGTACGATTTTGAGGAGGGTTCCCAGGAAGAGAACGAACTGATGCGGGCCGTTGCGAGGGTACTTCGCAGGAACTACCGGGCCTCGGACATAATCGGGCGGATCAACCAGGTAGAGTTCGCGATAATACTCCCGGAAACCTCGCTCGACGAGGCAAAGAAAGCAGGAGTAAGGCTCAGGAATCTCCTGCTCGAATATCTTGTCGGCATGGGTTCCGACTATGACGGCGTTGGCATCGACCTCGGTTACGCGGCTTGTCCCGAGCACGGGGACGAGGCGGAGGTGTTGATCAGGGAAGCAGCCGCAAGCATAGTGAGGCCGGATGCGGGAGAAGCCTGATTCCCGATAACGATGGTAATTGACTTCAGAAAAATCGCAAGAGCAGAGATCAAGGACATACCTGTCTATAGCCCTGGTCTCGACATAGACGACGTAAAGCGCAATTACGGGGTTGAGCGGGTAATAAAGCTCGCGTCCAATGAGAACCCCTTGGGGCCCTCGCCGCTCGCGGCCGAGGCCGTCGTCAACGCGGTCTCGGACGTGTCCCTTTATCCCGACGGCAACTGCACTGCGCTACGGGAGAAACTGGCGAGAATGCTCGGGGTCGGGCAGGAGAACCTTGTATTCGGTAACGGCACCGACGAGATCATCGATTTCATCTTCTACGCGTTCTTCAACCCAGGCGATCGGGCGGTCATGGGAGACCCGACGTTCTCTTCCTATTTCCTCTCGGGCATGACGATGGGTGCCGAGATGGTCTACGTGAGGCTCCTCGAGCATCAGCACGAAGTCGAACGGATGCTAAAGGCGGTTGACGGGCGCACCAAGGGTTTGTTTGTCGGTACCCCCCACAACCCTACCGGGACGATTTGCTCAAAGGAAGAGCTCGAGATGGCGCTTGAGAATCTGCCGCGGGATGTCCTCCTGGTATGGGACGAGGCATACTGTGAGTATGTCGAGGATCCATCTTACCCCGAGAGCATACCCTACCTCGAACGCTACCCGAACCTCATAATACTGCGGACGTTCTCGAAGATATACGGCCTTGCTGGCCTCAGGGTCGGCTACGGTATAGCAGCCCCCGGTGTGGTCGACCTCCTGGAGCGGGTGAGGCCTGCCTTTAACGTAAACCGCCTCGCCCAGGTGGCGGCGCTTGCGGCCCTCGATGATACACAGCATGTGGAGAACAGCCGCAGGGTGAACGGCGAGGGCAAGCGCTACCTGACCGATGAGCTTCTGCAGCTCGGTCTAAGGCCAGTTTCCACACAGGCTAACTTCATACTGTTTGCTTACGAAGATTTGATTGAAGGACTCCCTACGAAGCTGCTCGAGAAGGGCATAATCGTGCGTGACGGGGCACAGCTGGGTTATCCGGGACATATAAGGCTGACGATAGGAACGCCGGAGCAGAACCGCGAAGTGATGAGAGTCATTCGTGATCTGATTGGCTGACATGCACGGGAGGGAATCGCCTTGCGAGCTACTATCGTGATCCCCAGCTACTGGGGCCGCCCGTCGAATGTGCCGACCAAACCCGAGGATGCTGTCTACGACCATCCAACCCCCCTTGACGAACCCGGGACTCTTGAGCGCGCACTTGAAAGCATCAAAGTGCTTAAGAACCGCGATTTCAACGTCGTTGTCATATCGGCCGCGACGCAATCAGAGCTTTCATCGGAAGCCGAGGAGAAGGTTAGGGGCATTGTGGCTCCTTTTAAAGACCGGTTCCCCGTCGTTTGCGTTTCCCACTCGTTCGAGGCGGAGTTGAGGGAGCGGATCGGAAAAACCGGCTTTTCCGATGTCGAAAACCTCGTGTCGCTCACCGGCTATTCGAACATACGAAATATGTGCCTGATAGTCACTGAACTTGCCCGCTCCGAGGTCGCGGTGCTTTTCGACGATGACGAGGTCTACGAGGACCCGGATTACCTCGACAAGGTGTTCGAGAACATTGGAAAGGAGCACGAAGGGAAGCCGGTCGGGGCGATAGCGGGATACTATTTACGCCCTGACGGGGGATACCTGCTCCCACCACCCGAGGACTGGTGGATGGCCGAGTGGCCGATGGTCGAGGCAATGAACGAGGCGTTCAAGATCATAGACGAGGAGCCGAGGCTGAAGCCGACCCCCTTCGTCTTCGGCGGGAACATGTGCATCCACAGGGACGTCTTTCGCCGCGTGGCATTCGACCCTAACGTACGGCGAGGAGAGGATATAGACTACCTGGTGAACTGCAAGTATTTCGGGATCGATTTCCTGCTGGACAGGGAGCTGTCCATCCGTCACCTGCCCCCGAAGACTCACGTCCCCGCCTGGAAGCACTTCAGGGAGAACATCTACCGTTTCGTATATGGACGACAGAAACTGCGCCAGCAGCGGCCGGTCGACGGACTGAGGCATGTCAGTATAGAGGAGCTGGACCCCTATCCGGGGCGCTGTATGCGAGACGACCTGGAGGACCTCGTATTCCGCTCGTCGGTGCTCATGGGTCTTCACTACATGGATCTGGGGGACGCCGTCGGCTTCGCCGAAAGTATGCGCAACGTTTATCTTGCCCGCTACGACGCGCCACCGGGTATCGATACATTCATGCGGTATCTTGATTATCGGCGGCGCTGGGAGGAGTTAATGAGATTCATCTCGAAGGATGAGGTGTCTTCAAAGCAGTTGCTGGCAGGTATCTGACCTGAGGTTGTGCAGTAGGGGTCTGGACTGACTGAATACCGGAGGTATCAATGGACCTGGCGCCCGCAGTATCACCCGAGATAAAAGAGCAGACCCGCGATATAGGCAGCGCCGAAGTCATGGTGGCGATCCCCGTGTATAACAACGAGAGTACGATATCGCACGTGATGGAGGTAGCCGCAGAAGGACTTTCGACTTTTTTCCCTGACATGAAGTCAGTACTCTTCGTCTGCGAAGGAGGTTCACTGGACGAGACGAAGAACGTGGCGCGGATGACGGATATCGGGTTGAGCATTGACAAGATGGTCGGTACATACAGGGGTGAGCCGGGGAAGGGCAATGCCCTGCGTGCCGTTTTTCAGACTGCCCGGACACTGGGTGTTAAGGGCTGCGCATTGATCGACGGGGATACGAGGAGCGTGACACCCGACTGGGTAAACAACCTGCTGACGCCTATCGTGCGTGAGAACTACGATTTCGTGGCGCCGTATTACAAGCGTTACAAGTTCGACGGGACCATCACCAATATCATAGTCTACCCGATGATGAGCGCACTCTACGGCAAAAGGCTCAGACAGCCGATAGGGGGGGACTACGGGCTGTCAAAGGGCTTCCTCGATCTGCTTTCCAAAGAAGACGTCTGGGACGTCTTCGTGGGCCAGTTCGGGATCGACGCGTGGATGACCATCACCGCCATAACAAAGGGCATAAAGATATGCCAGGCGAACCTTGGCGCCAAGGTCCACGCAGCCAAGGATCCCGCGTTCACGCTCGGGCCGATGTACCTGCACGTCCTCTCGACCATTTTCCGGTCGATGACGAAGTACCAGGACTTCTGGATGAAGATCAGTACCTTCGAGGATGTCCAATTGAAGGGGACGGCTCTTCCCTGGGAACCCGAACCGATGCCGATTAGCATCACAAGGCTGGTGGAGGAGTTCAACATGGGGATGGCGCACTTCTCATCACTATACAGGGAGATATTGAGCAAGGAAAACTACAGCCGCCTTGCCCAGATAGCGAGGTCCGAGGTCTGCACGCCCGAGGGTTACTGTGACTTTTTCATCCCGGCGGACCTCTGGGCCAGGATCGTCTACGACCTCGCGGTAATCTTCAACTGCTGGAAGGGAAACACCCATAAGCTGATAGACCTGTCGTCGCCACTCTATTTCGGGAAGGTAGCCTCTCTCGCAAACCGGACGACCGACCTCAGCTACGATGAGACGGAGAAGGTGTTCAAGGATAACACGCGCTCGTTCGAGAACGAGAAGGTCTACCTTGTCAACCGTTGGGGAGAGATGAAAGCCGGGCAGGTCTGTACGATGTAGCTCAGGGGCTTGCGGTCATGCGCAGGTTCGCCTCGATGTTCATGGGCGGCAGGTCCTCCGGGTCCACGAGCACGTCCACCACTACGGGACCATCCTCCGAGACGGCGGAGTCCAGAACCTCTTCTATCTGAGCGGCTTTATCCAGGCGGTAACCGGCCGCGCCGAAGCACCTCGCGAGTTCAGCGAAGTCGGGATTTCCGTGCTCTGTGCCGTAGATACGGCCCTGGAACTGAAGTCTTTGACGGATGTTGAGAACACGGTATTGACCATCGTTGAAAACGAATACCTTGATGCCGATCCGTTCGCGAACGGCGGTCTCGAGGTCTTGGACCGTCATCATGAAGTCCCCATCGCCGAGGACAGCGATCCCAGTCCGCTGCGGGTAAACCAGCTTCGTGGCCATGCAGGCGGCAAGCCCGAAGCCCATCGAGCCGAAGTTCACTGTTGAAAGGAAAGTGAGCGGATGGTTGCAGGGCATGAAGGTCATGGGGAAGAGGAGGTGGAGCCCGGCGCCCACGCTTACTATAGAGTCTTCCGGGACCTTACGGGACAAAGCAGAGACGACCCTGGCCGCGGAAGGGTGTTCGCCCTCACGGTTCAGACAGGCCTCCTTTATGCCCTCCCAGAGAGTCTTGACTTCGGCCAGCGCGCTATCCCAGGAGTTGCGCTTCTTCGCCGGCCCGCTACCCGTTTCCGCCAGGGCTATATCGAGGAACTCCTTGACATCGCAGAGGACCAGCTTGCATGGAGGTGCCTGGGGAGAGATTGAGCCTGGTGATATGTTGACGACCGTTATTGTGTCGGCACGGACGGGCAGGGTGTATTCGTAGGTCGTCATGTCGCTCAAGCCCGCTCCGAGACACAGCAAAGCAGTTGCCTTCTCAAGCGCCTTGTCCGCCACGGTATTCCCCCCTCCGAAACCGACCCTCCCCAGGGAGAGCGGATGCGTTTCCGGAATAGTCCCTCTGCCGTTTCCCGTCGTAATGACAGGCACGGAGAGCGCTTCCGCGAAACGCAGGAGCGGGTCCGAGCAGCCCGAATAAGCTACACCCCCACCGGAGAGCAGCAGGGGCAGCTTGGCGGACTTCAACATCTCTATAGCCTCTTTCACATCCTCGGTATCTACATGTGGAGGAGGCTCCGTTCCAAGCTCCAAACCTTCGGGTTCGACCTCGGCGGTCTCGAGCCAGACGTCCTCGGGCACTTCGATCAAGGCAGGGCCGCGTGCCCCGCTCATCGCGTCGCTGTAGGCCGAGGAGAATATGCCCGGAATATCGTAGGCCCGTTCCACCCGGTATGTGCCCTTGCACAATGGAGAAAAGATACGCCTGTGGTCCAGCTCGAGCATACCGTCGCTTTTCGCAAGGCGCCTTTTGACGCTCCCGGTGATGATCAACAGGGGTGAACAGTCCTTGTATGCGTTGCCGGCCGATATCATGGCGTTGAGCGCGCCGGGACCGGAGTGTACGAGTACGACTCCCGGTCTCCCCGTAAGCCTACCCTCCGCATCGGCCATACTGGCGGCTACCTGTTCGTGCCTGCACGAGATGTAACGGATCTTGTCCTTGACATCGTAGAGCGCATCGACGAATGCAACGTTAGACGTGCCGATTATCCCGTAGACTCTTGCTGTTCCCGCCTTGACGAGTGCCTGGGCAAGGGCCTGGCCCCCGGTCATCTCTTCAGGCATACTTCTCCTCGCTGGTTATTTCTCAAAGCTGGGCGCTACATCGTTGACGATATTCACTGGTATCTTGCCTCTTAGAACATCCGCCACGTTGTTCAGCGAAAGGTCGATGATACGCAGCCTCGACTCGTTGGCAGCGCCGGCAATGTGCGATGTCAGTACCGCGTTAGGCGCGTCGAGGAGAGGGTTATCGGCCGTGATGGGTTCGTTTGAGAAGACGTCGATCCCCGCGCCACCCAGCTTGCCCTCTTTCAGGGCTGCTGCAAGTGCTGTTTCGTCAACGACTTTACCGCGAGACGTGTTGACCAGTATGGCGCCGGGTTTCATGGAGGCAATGCGCTCTGCACTCATCAAGTTATTCGTTTCCGCGGTCAGGGGAACGTGGAGTGAAACGACGTCGGACTCGGAGACGAGGTCGTCAAGGGGGCGGAAGGTGAGGCCCAGTTCCTCTTCCTCATCGGGCGCAAGCGGAACGATGTCATAATAGGTCATCTGACAGCCGAAAGGTTTCGCCCGCCTGGCGACCTCTCTGCCGATCCGGCCCGCGCCGATGATTCCCAGTGTCTTCTGGTACAGTTCGAAGACTCCGTAGTTGGCCATCTCGTCCTGGACCCAGTGGGCATCCCTGGTCTTTTCGTGGCAGAGAATCAGCTTCTTGAGACAGGCAAGTATTACCATTATTGCGTGCTCGGCGACAGCGATCGAGTTCGCGCCGGCAGCGCTCGCGACGGGTATGCCCTGTCTTGCGGCTTCATCGTCGTCGATATGCTGGTAACCGGTCGAGGGCTGCTGCACGAATATGCAGTTCTTCGAGGCCCGAAAAACATCGGCGTCCATCGCTATGTTGTTCGTGTAGTCGCCGATGACTATATAAGCGTCTGATACGGCTTCGACGAGTTCTTCCTTCGTGCCGCCCTTGTAGGATACGACCTCGAGGTCCTGCATCTCCTCCTCGGTCGCCCTTGTCTTGAAGAGGACTTCGATGAGCTCCTCGGGGAGCGGAGAAAGAACGAGGATCTTCTTCCTGGCCATATCAACCTCCGGGTTGTTTCAGGTGGATCCTTAGCATAATAATTCTATCTGTTATGATCCGGGCGGGCGACCCGACACAGCATTAATAACTCACATGAACAACTTGTCGACCGCAGCGCTAATATACGTATGGGTTTTCGCGCTGTCCTCTTCAGTTCTACTGGGATACTGGGCTGGAAGGGTGGGGGTGCGCAACCGCCGCAGCTTCGGCCTCTGTTACCCTACGGCACGGGGGAATGCCAGTATTGCGGCGCGGCGATTTCTGCAGACGGAACGGAGAACTAGAAAGTCTTAGCATTAACGTGAAAAAAGCCCCTTTCGGGGCTTTTCCCATCAACAGCTCTTGGAGCACTTACAGGTGCTTGCAGCCTTCTTGGCTACCTTCTTGATGCGCATCACCCGTCTCCTTCCTAGATGGACTCCTCTGGCAAATATCTTATTGAATGTCTTTTGAACTTGCAATACGTAACCGAATAGACAGACCTGGAACCTGTGCTTGACTATTGTGATGCATGTGGCGGTAAATGTACGTGGCGGGGTGAAGCAAATGGGTGATTTCCGAGAATTCGAGAAAAGAGTAGAGGCCTTTATTCAAAAGGGCCTTGGCCCTGGAGACAAAGAGGAGTTGAAGAGGCTGCTGTGCGCCGACTGCCAGTTCTTTACGCCGGGCAAGGACGAGGAGTTGGAATGTGGCTGTTACCGAATGATGGACAGGCTCATATGCGGGGGCCACATCACCTTGGAGCAGTTGGCCGATGCCCTCAAATAGATTCCTGAGGCTTGGGAACGGCGTTTTCTTAAAGAGCCTCGAGTTCCCGGCTGTCTACAATACCCTCTCAGACGAGTTGTACGAGGTTGACCCCTTCGGTTTTTCCGAGCTAGAGCGTTGTGATGGAACGCTCGCAGCATCGGACTCGAGATTCCCTTCCGACTTTCTGGATTATTGCAGGGAGGAAGGCATCCTGATCGAGACGGATGGGCAGGATGCGGGTCCCGTCGAAGTGGGGCATAACGAGACCCCTTCACTGAGGTATTTGATGTTGGAGGCAACGGACCGCTGCAACCTGGCCTGCCGCCACTGCTATCTTGGAGAGGGGACCGGCCGGGAGTTGGAGCTTGATACAATCAGAGGTGTTCTTGACGAGCTTGGACGTATGGGGGGGCTACGGCTCATACTCACGGGCGGCGAGCCCCTCCTTCATCCGCGATTCAACGAGATCAATATGATGTTGGACGGTATGCCCTTCAGGTCGGTACTGGCGACAAACGCTACGCTTATCGAGGACGAGACAGCTGAGGCTCTTCGGTTCAATGAGGTACAGGTATCGTTGGACGGGATGGAAAAAGGGCATGACTTCATCCGCGGTACTGGCAGTTTCAAGAAGGCACTTCAGGGGGTAGATTCACTGCGCAGGGCCGGAAATACTTTGTCCGTGGCGACGATGGTGCACCGTGAGAACCTGGATGAGCTTGACTGGCTGCAGTCTTTGGTGAACGAGAGCGGAGCGATTTCATGGACAATTGATGTCCCCTGCGAGGCGGGGAGGATCTCTGAGGGCGGCGGTGACTTGATACCCGCCGTGGAGGATTGCCTGAGAGCGATAGAGAGGTCTTTCGGCTCCGAACTGCACGAGCCGTCGGAGCAGTACGCGTGCGGGGTGCATCTCGCGTGCGTCAAGGCGAGTGGGGTCCTGGCGAAGTGCGGGTTCTACGAGGACTGGAACGGTGGCACAGTCGAATATGGGCTGCGAAATGCCTGGACCTCTCTTCCCAAGTTGAAGCTTACGGACCTCGAATGTGATTGCGTATACTTGCGTGACTGCGGGGGAGGGTGCCGTTTCCGCGCGGAGCGTACTTCGGGAAGGGCAGGACCTGACCCTTTGAAGTGTGTCCAGTTTGGTGTACGGTTGGGTGGTTGAACGCTTCTCAATGTGCATTGATTTTATGAGAGGTGTCCGATGAGTGAGGTCCCCACCAGAGAGGCAATGCCGGCGATCATGATAAAAATGACCGAGCTCGCCGGGGAAGAACTGGATTCAGGTGCGGTCGTAAAGATCGCCGAGGTCATGAACGCGCTCTGTCTAGACCTGACCGACATGGAGTTGCGCTATTACTTACGATTCGGAGCAGACGGGGAAGCGGAGCTCATGACCCAGGACCCGGGACTCGGGCCGACATTGACCATAACGACCACCTCGGAGACTCTGCACAATATGGCAATCGGTGTGACGAATCCCGCAAAGGCATTTGCGATGCGGAAGGTCAAGATCTCAGGTGTGCCGACAATGAAGCTTGGAATAATCGGCGGCGACATCATAGACATGCTCTTCAGGTGCTATCGAGAGGCCCTGGGCGAATAGCAGTCTTCATCTGGGCCTCAACAAAAAACCTTCCTTCGAGTTCCGGATTTTCCACATTTGAAATGGGAAAAGGCTCCACAAGCATATATTGTGTTTAATATCCTTGATATCCACAAAATATTCCACATATAAACAATAGCCTCCCGGTTAGTGCCAGCCTCACTTTCAGAAACAAGCGCGAGAGCCTAAAGTTTTGGGGAATTATGGTCGATAGGTGTTGTCAATTGGAGAGATATGGTGTAAAGTGGATCATTGTGGCGAAAGGATCGTAAATGCTACTGGGGGACCACAAGAGAGCGATTGACGCAAAAGGCCGGATAATACTGCCCCGCGAGATGAGGCAGGAGTTCAGCACAGGGATAATCGTGACCAAGGGTTTGGATAACTGCCTGCTTCTGTATCCCGTCAATGAATGGGAGAAGCTCGTCGAGCGCATTGAGGAAATGCCGGCCGGAAGCGAGGCGACCAGGATGTTCTCGAGGCTTTTCTTCTCGAGCGCGAGTCACCTGATGCCGGACGGCCAGGGCAGGATACTCATTACTCCTGCCTTGAGGGAGATGGCCGGGCTGTCGAATGAAGTGGTCGTTGTGGGAGTCTCGAACAAAGCGGAGGTCTGGAACCCGAAAAGGTGGGATGAGTACAAGAGGGAAAGCTCGGAACAGTACGATCGGAGCGCGTCCGAAATCGGGTTTTAACAGTGGAAATCGAAATAGGCGGTGTTGCACACCGGCCGGTAATGGTTTCGGAGGTCCTTGAGTATCTGAAGCCAGAGAAGGGAAAGGTGATTGTAGATGGCACAGTCGGCACAGGTGGACATGCTGAGAGTATCCTTGGATACATCATGCCGGGAGGACGGCTCATTGCTATTGACCGGGATCCGGCGGCAATCATTAAAGCGCGAGACCGGCTGGGCGAGGTGGCTCCGGCGGTCAGTTACCATTGCGAAAATTACCGAGATATACGATCCGTCCTTGATGTTGAGGGGATAGAGCGGGTGGATGGCATCCTCATGGACCTGGGGATGTCATCGATCCAGCTGGAAGACCCCGATCGAGGATTCAGCTATCGGAGGGATGGACCACTCGATATGAAGATGGGGGCGGATGCGGGGATGAGCGCGGCGGAGATAATCAACAGGGAGTCCGAGGATGAGATCACCCGGATTCTATACAGTTACGGAGAAGAGCGGTGGGCCAGGCGAATTGCTCACTTCATCATAGAGACTCGGAAGCGCCGCCCGATACTGACAACGCATCAACTGGTTGAGGTTGTTTTGAATGCTGTCCCCGCGGGTGCGAGGCGGGGCCGCAAACATCCGGCCCGAAAGACATTCCAGGCGCTCCGGATCGCAGTGAACCATGAACTCGAGGATCTAAGGGAGGGGATAGCGCAAGGAATCGAGTGCCTGGCTCTGGCCGGGCGGATGGTCATCCTTACTTACCAGTCCCTTGAGGACCGGATAGTAAAGAGTACTTTCAGCTCCCTGGCGAAAGGATCGGCTTATCCGCCCGGCGAACCGCTCTTCTCCGAACCGGTGCTTAGAGTCCTCACGCGCAGGCCGGTGAGGCCGCTTGAAGAAGAGATCCTTGAAAACCCACGGAGCCGCAGCGCGAAGTTGAGGGCAGCGGAGCGGATAAGGGATGGCGAAGATGAAACGCGCAGGGGCGAAGAGGTCACGTAAGAAAGATCAGCCCGCGAGGTCGAAACGAAGAAAAGGCCTCGATTTCGGCTTTTTTATTTTTGTCTGTGTGATACTCGCAGTAACAGGTGTCTTCATACTGGTACAGCACCAGCTCGCCGTTACCAGTGAACTCAAGAGACAGAAGTTCGAAGAAATGATCAACGGTGAGAAGGCAAAGCAGGAAGCGCTGAGGATAAAACTTGCAAAGCTGAAATCATCCGCTCGAGTTTCGAGAATCGCACAGGATGAGCTGGGGATGGTAGAACCCGGCGCTGTAATCTACCTTAGATATAAAAGGGACTCGAACGGCAAAATCATTTGTCGGAGCTCTTATGAAAAAAGAAGCCAGGAAGCGCACCAGAACGAGACCGGCGGCGAACCGGGCTCCCCAGGGCAGGAGCAGGACCGGTCGATCACACAGAGGTGAATCTGCGCCGCTCACCTTGAGCAGGGAAAAAGACTGGCGGATGACGGCCGCCGCTTTCGTCCTGATCATAGGTCTGATGGCGGTGGGCGGTAAGCTGGTGGTCCTTCAGAGCCTACAGGCGGGCAAATACCTCAAGCTCGCGAGTGAGCAGAGAGAGCTCTTCATCCACATCACTCCCAGAAGAGGCACGATATTCGACCGCGAAGGAGAGGTCATAGCCGTAAGTGAGGATGTCACAACGGTTTATGCAACGCCTTATCAGGTCAAACGACGCGGCGAGACCGCGAAGAAGATCGCACAGGTGCTTGGCGAAGACGCCGCGGATGTCGAGAAGAAGCTCGCGACGCATTCCGGATTCGTATACGTCGCGCGAAAAATCGATAACAGTATAGCAAAACGCCTGGAGAAGATGGACCTGCCGGGCATAGGCTTCATCGGGGAGAGTAAAAGGTTATACCCGCTCGGCAAGGCGGCGGCCCAGGTCTTGGGAGTCGTAGATATCGAGAACGATGGTCAGGCCGGGATCGAACTCTACTACGAGGAATTTCTCGGCGGCAAACCGGGACAGGTGCTTCTTGAAAGAGATGCTGCTGGGAACCCGATACCCGGTAGCGAGAAAAGGCGTATACCGGCTGTGGAGGGAGTGGATCTTGAACTTGCCCTGGACAAGGATATCCAAATTTGCACGGATAACGCACTTTCTGAAGCCGTTGAACGAACAGGAGCAAAGGCCGGGACCGCGCTTGTGATGGACTGTAATACGGGAGACATCCTGGCGATGGCAAGCGTTCCGGGTTTCGACCCTAACGACAGAGAGGACGTGAAACCCGGATCGATGCGGAGCCGCGCGATAACGGATGTCTATGAGCCGGGGTCTGCACTGAAGATTATCCCGGCGGCAGCCGCGCTCGAGGAGAACGTAGTTAACCCCGATACGAGCATATACGTACCTTCACAGCTACAGGTGGCCGACAAGGTGTTCAAGGACGCGGAGCTGGAACCATCGCGGCAGTTGACCTTCAGCCAGATAATAAGCGAGTCTTCCAATGTGGGCACTATCGAGGTAGCGCTGAAGCTCGGAGCGGAGCGCTTCGATAGGTACCTTGCACGCTTCGGGCTGGGGCACGATACGGGGGTAGATTTCCCCGGAGAGGTGAGCGGCCTGGTGCCCCGCTTTTCTGATTGGACGGGAACGAGCGTTGCCGCTATGAGCATCGGACAGGGTATATCGGTCACACCGCTGCAGCTTGCGTCGGTGGCCGGTACGATCGCTAACGGTGGGCGGAGGGTATACCCGCACTTCCTGAAGGCGAAGGTCACCGGCAAGGGAGTCATCGATATGGGCCTGGGCGGTCTGGGAGAGGAGGTAGTATCCCGTGACGCCTGCAAGAAATTGACGGGGATCTTGGAGCAGGTGGTCGCGTCGGGAGGGACCGCTCCCGCCGCCGCGGTGAAGTACTACCGGATTGCGGGAAAGACGGGGACCGCCTCAAAGCCTATCGTCGGAGGGACGGGATACTCTTCTACCTACATGGCGACGTTCGTCGGCTTCGCGCCGGCTGATAGACCGAGGCTGGTGGCACTGGTGGTGCTCGACGAGCCAACACCGATATGGGGCGGCGTAGTCAGCGCTCCCGTTTTCAGTGAAATAATGGGTTTCAGCCTTCAGCATCTCAAGGTACCACCGAGCTGGGGGAATCCCGGGGAGCCGTGAGCCGAGGATGCATGAGACATCCAGGATATGCTTTGAGCTGATCAGGAGCGGTCTTCACCGCGGGGGGAGGCAGTACTTGACTTTGTTCACATCCAGGACTACAAGAGACCATGGAAATTTCAACCGCGAAGGCAGGATGAGAGTGAGGCATGCTACTAAGCGAACTTCTGGACACGCTTAACGAGAAAAAAGTCACCGGGTTTCGGGACCTTGAACTTCCCGGACTCGCGTATGACAGTCGCCTGGTAGAGCCTCGGGAGGCTTTCTTCTGTATCAAGGGGCTTGTGACGGACGGCCACTTTTACGTGGCGGATGCTATGAGAAACGGTGCTGCGGTACTTTTCATCGAGAAAGAGCTCGAGCAGGAAGTCGGGCCCGAGGTCGTCATAGTGAAGGTACCGGACACCCGACGCGCTATGGCTCACTGCTCCGCGCGCTTCTTTGGCGATCCTTCCGGTGAGCTGAAGCTTGTTGGGGTGACGGGGACGAACGGCAAGACCACAACCACCTACCTGGTGGAAAGTGTCTGTAGAGAGGCCGGCTACAGTACGGGGATCATAGGGACGGTGGAGACCCATATAGGGAGCGATGTAGAGCCCGTCACTAGGACGACCCCTGAGTCCCTCGACCTCCAGCGGCTGCTTCGCAGGATGGTGGATAACAGCGTAGAGGTGGTTGCCATGGAGGTATCCTCTCACGCCCTCGAGCTTACAAGGGTGAACGGCTGCCGGTTTGAAGTCGTTGTGTTCACGAACCTCACACAGGACCATCTGGATTTCCACATCTCCCTGGAGGAATATTTCGGGGCGAAACGGAGGTTGTTCACCGGGGATGAGTTCGGGCCCGGGCGCAGGGCGCTTGTCAATATCGACGACCCCTTCGGCAGGAGACTCTTGGAGGAGACCGAGCTTGCCACTAGGAGCTTCGGGCTTAACCGGAAGGCGGACATCAGGGGTGCCGGTGTCCAGGTCTCCGCGGGGGGCAACCGGTTCAAGTTGGAATACGATCACGATTCAATATCGCTATCAACGGCGCTGCAGGGAAGGTTCAACGTTTACAACTGCCTTGCAGCCGCGGGTGTCGCTGTTGACCTCGGAGTGAGTGCTGATAGCATGACCCGGGGTCTTGAGGGCCTCAAGGGCGTGCCCGGTCGCTTTGAGAACATCGATTGCGGGCAGTATTTCACCGCAATCGTGGACTACGCTCATACGGCCGACGGGATACGCAGCCTGCTCGAAGCCTGTAGGGAGGTCACCTCAGGTCGCGTGATCCTGGTGGTCGGCTGCGGTGGTGATCGCGACCGCTCAAAGCGGCCGCTGATGGGTGCAGTGGGGGTAGAGATGTCCGACTTCTGCGTTATCACTTCAGACAATCCCCGCAGCGAGAAGCCGGAGTCGATAATCGAGATGATACTAGAGGGCGTCAGGGACAGGTTCCCCCCCGAAAGGTACACGGTCGAAGTCGACCGACGAAGCGCGATATACAAGTCGATCGGTGAAGCCAGACCGGGGGACCTTGTGGTCGTTGCGGGAAAGGGGCACGAGAGCGGCCAGATCTTCGCTGACAAGGTCGTCCCCTTCGACGACCGGCAGGTGGTACGCGAAGGTCTAAAGGAGGTAGCCGGTGTGGAGTGTTAGCCTCGGGCAGGTTGCACGGGCGACCGGCGGTGAATTGGTAGGACCCGGTCGGCTTATGGTTTCAAGCGTGGGGACCGATTCGCGCGAAGAACCCGTGAAGGACCTGTTCTTCGCGCTTAGGGGTGAGCGCTACGACGGGCACTCCTTTCTCGGGAAGGCGGTTACGGCGGGCGCGAAGGCGGCCGTAGTCGAGCGCAGAGATCCAAAGCTGGCCGGCTTCAGGCGCAGGTATAACGGTTTTCCTCTTGTGATGGTTGATAACACGCTGGGAGCGCTCGGGGACCTCGCCGGTTGGTTTCGCGATCGACTCGACGTCCTTGCGGTTGCGATAACCGGCAGTACCGGAAAGACATGCACAAAGGACCTCCTGGCTTCGATTCTCGAGGGCGTGTATCCTTTCTGCGTTTCGCCGGGCAACTACAACAACGAGATCGGCACTCCGCTCACGATACTTTCAGCGGAGAAAAAGGACCGCGCGCTGGTGGTGGAGATGGGAGCCCGCCATCCGGGCGATATCAGAAGGTTATCTCAGATTTCCAGGCCACGATTCGGAATCATCACGAACGTTGGAGTGACACATCTTGAGCTCTTCGGGGACACGGAGGGGGTTGCGAAGGCCAAGTCAGAGCTAGCGGAAGACCTTCCGGAAGATGGTGTCCTGTTCTTGAACGCTGAGAACGAATGGTCCGCTTGGATAGCTAGAAGGACCCGTGCCAGGGTCGTAAGGTTCGGCTTTTCCCGCAGGGCTCAATACCGCGCAACAGACGTGAGGATTGGCGTAAAAGGCACGCCGTCTCTTACTCTCTCGGGTCCTGGTTTCAAGTCGGAAGTAACGATGAAGGTCATCGGTAAACACCAGGTGGAGAACGCGCTGGCGGCGGCGGCGTGCGCCCGCGAGATGGGAGTGTCACCAGAGAGGATTATCGGCGGCCTTGCACGTGGGAGTCTGTCGCAATGGCGGATGGAGGTTTCTGAGGCGGACGGCGGCTACCTGGTTATTAATGATGCATACAACGCGAGTCCTCATTCGATGAAAGCGGCGCTTGACACGCTGAAGACGGTTGGCGGGAACCGGAGAACGATAGCAGTGCTCGGGTGCATGGCCGAGCTGGGCCCCGCCAGGAGAGATTATCATCTAGAGATAGGCCAGTTGGTGGCTGCCATCGATATAGACATCCTGGCCTGTGTAGGTAGCGCGGCAAGGGACTATGCGGTTGCGGCCCTGGGAGCCGGATTACCCAAGGGTAGTGTTTTTCGATGTGAGGCGAAAGAGGATGCGGTCGAATTGCTGAGGAATATCGTTGAGCCCGGAGACGTAATACTTGTTAAAGCATCGAGGGTTATGGGCATGGAGTCAGTGGCGCAGGCGCTCGGCTCATCTGGGTTTCTGATGAGGGCGGCGGCCAATGTATAGGGTTCTCCTGGCGGGAATCATATCGGGCTTCATCTGCCTGGTCTTCACTCCGGTCCTTATCAGGTTTCTCAGGAAGAAGAGTTACGGGCAGGTCATCCGGGAAGACGGGCCCCACGCCCATTTCGTCAAGAAGGGGACCCCGACGATGGGCGGCATCCTGATCGTGATCGGGACGGTGATAGGATATCTCCTTCTCTCGCGAAGGACCCCCGAGGGGCTGCTCGTGATCGGGACGATGGTTGTCTGCGGCCTGCTGGGGTTCGTAGACGACTGGATCCAGGTTCGAAGAAAGCGCTCACTGGGGCTCAAGCCATCGGTCAAGTTCCTGATTCAATTTGTAATAGCTGTGGCCTTTACGTTAATCGGCACCCACTACTGCCACTTGTCCACCAGGTTGAGCTTCATCGGGGAGACGAGGATCGACCTCGGGCCGTTTTTGTTCCTACTCGTATTTGTGATGCTGGTCGGGTCGTCGAACGCTGTCAATCTCACCGACGGGCTTGACGGGCTGGCAACCGGTTCTATGATTCTGGTGATGGCGGCCTACCTGCTGATTGCGTTCACCATGTTCCGCCACCCTATTACACTACACCCGAGGTTCTACCAGTTTTCCGGCCAGCCGGCGCTCGATATCACGATAATCTCCGGGGCGGTGCTGGGAGCGTGTGTGGGATTTCTCTGGTGGAACGCCGCTCCCGCGCATATCTTCATGGGCGACACCGGTTCATTGGCTCTCGGGGGAGTCATGGCCGCAACCGCTATCATAACCAGGACCGAGCTCCTCCTCATCATCCTGGGTGGCCTTTTCGTGATAGAGACACTTTCAGTGATAATCCAGGTAGGCGTCTTCAAGATGACCGGCGGTAAAAGGGTTTTCAGGATGGCGCCCATCCATCACCATTTCGAGCTCGGCGGATGGTCGGAGTTCACCGTGATGATAAGGCTCTGGATCATTTGCGGGTTCTGCGTTCTGGTAGGTTTCGCCATTTTCTACGTGGATTTCGTTTCGAGGGTGCCTTCATGAGAGATTGGTCGGACAGGAGAGTACTTGTCGTCGGGCTCGGTGAGAGCGGTTACGCCGCGGCGAAAGCGCTACTGGAGCTTGGGGCAAACGTCTCGGTAGTCGACTGCTCCGGGGAGCCTTCGTGTGCCGGGCGTTTGGATGAACTCGTAAATGGCGGCGCGGATGTCAAGCTAGGTGTTTCACTGCCTGATGATATCGAGACATACGACCTTCTGGTCGCAAGTCCCGGAGTGCCTGATTGTGCCGAGGTACTGGAGGAAGCGCGCCGCGGGGGGGTCAAGGTGATAAGCGAGATCGAGTTAGGATACGGCCTGATTCCGAACACCATGGTCGCGGTGACGGGGACTAACGGGAAGACAACGACCACGAGACTGATATCCAACATCCTGGATAGACCCGAGAGGCGGGCTCTGGAGTGCGGAAACATCGGCAAACCGCTTGTTGGCTTATACGGTAAAGCGGGGCGGGAGGACATACTCGTGGTAGAGGTCTCGAGTTTCCAGCTCCAGAACATAGATCGCTTCCACGCGCACGTCGCGGTTGTGCTGAATATCGCCCCCGACCATTTCGACTGGCACAGGGATTTCGAAGAATACCGGCAGGCCAAGATGCGCCTGGTCGAAAACCAGGGACCGGAGGATTTCTTATTCTTCAACATCGATGATGATTTCTGCAGGGATCTCGCGGGGCGAACTTCAGCAAGGGCAATAGGGTTCGGCACGTTAAAGGAGCCGGCCAGGGGCGTGTGGGTCGAGGACGGATGGATAGTGGCCGGAGGGCCGCTGGGTTCAGCGTGCCGGATTATGCCTCTGGACGAGATCATGCTGAAGGGGATGCACAATGTCTTGAACGTAATGGCCGCGGCGGGCCCGGCACTTGTCATGGGTGAAGGGCCGGAATCGATTCGGAAGGCCGTAGGTGGTTTCGAGGGCCTCGAGCACAGGATGGAATTTGTTCGAAGCTTCATGGAGGTTTCTTTCTATAACGACTCCAAGGCCACAAACCCTCACGCGGCACTGAGCGCTGTCGGGTCTTTCGACGAACCCCTGGTCGTGATAATGGGTGGCAGGAACAAGGGCCTTGTATTTGATGGGCTCGCATCCGAATTGTGCCGGCGGTTTGATACGGGACAGCTCAAGGGTGTTGTGTTGATCGGAGAGTGCGCGCGCGAGATGCAGAAGAACATCTACGATGCGTGTGAACCGGTCGCAAGGGACCACGTTGTGATCGCAGAGGACATGGATGGTTCAGTTCGAAAGGCGTATCAGCTATGCAACGGCCGTGGAGTGGTGCTGTTATCACCTGCCAGTGCATCATTCGACATGTTTGATGACTACGGTCACCGCGGCCGAGTGTTCAAGGACTCTGTTAACAAGCTCGAGGAGAAGTGATACATTGGCGACCGCCCAGGGCGCGTTACGAAGAGAAAGGGCGAGTGTTCCGGTAAGCCGGCCCGGCGCAGGCCGAAGGCATGCGGGCCGAGCACGCAGGCGTGCCGTTAGGGCCAGAAAGGCAGCGCCTGCAAGGGCTCCTGCCAGGAGAACGGCAGCAGGGAGAAAAGCGATTGCAAGGAACGAAGCGGCGTACTTCGTGCTTATACCGACGATCGTGCTCCTCTTGCTCGGCCTCGTCATGGTATTCTCCGCAGGCTCAGTAGTTGGGATGAACCAGAGCGGTAGCGGATACCGTTTCTTTATTCAGCAGGGTGTTTGGGCCTTGCTCGGCCTCGCGTTGATGGTAGTGTTCGCTAAGATCGATTACCACAAGCTGGGCAGGGTCTCGTGGATAGGTGTGTTAATCTCGATAGGCCTTCTCGTCTTTGTATTGTTTACAGGCAGGGCGGCCGGCGGCGCCCGTCGCTGGTTGATGATAGGGCCGTTCAACCTGCAGCCGACGGAGATAGCTAAGTTTACATTGGTGGTCTTTGCCTCGTACGCACTGGCCATGAAAGGCGAGAAGGTGAAACGGTTCATGCACCTTCTTGTTCCCGTCCTGCTGGTCGTCGGTTTGGTGGCGGGGTTGATATTGATGCAGCCCGATATGGGCAGCGCGCTTGTCCTTTGTTTTTCAATCGGGCTCATACTCATGATCTCGAAGGCGAAAGTAAGTCACCTTGCCGCGATAGGCACGGCAGGCGGCGTGGCGGCGCTCTATTTCATGCTATCGGCTCCGTACCGGCGCGCACGGCTCTTCTCGTTCGTCAACCCCTGGAGCAGTCCCAGGGGCTCTGGATATCAGGTGATTCAGTCGTACATCGCTCTGGGGTCAGGGCATATCAAGGGTCTGGGGTTAGGTATGAGCCGGCAGAAGTTCTTATACCTTCCAAACGCACATACTGACTTCATCTTCGCCGTCATCGGGGAGGAGCTCGGGATGGCGGGCACGCTGATGGTCGTGTTTCTGGTGGCGCTTCTGGCAATCGGAGGCCTCAAGATCGCCCGCAGGGCCCCGGACGAGATGGGGAGACTGCTGGCTGCCGGGATCACCGGGCTGATCGTGATCCAGGCTCTCGTTAACATGGGCGGAGTAACCGGGCTGCTGCCCATAACGGGTGTTCCTCTTCCACTGGTGAGCTTCGGCGGTTCGAGTCTGTGCGTATGCATGGGTTGCATAGGCATCCTTTTGAACATAGCAACCCAGGGTCGGCGTTGAAGGAGGCTTCCTGGTTGTGCGCGTTGCAGTTACTGGAGGAGGCACAGGAGGCCACGTATATCCGGCCGTAGCGATAGCCAGGTACCTAGTCACTTCTCAACCGGAAACAGATGTCGTGTTCATAGGCTCTTCGTCCGGTCCTGAGGCGGCGATAGCCCGGGACCGGGGTATAGACTTCGAGGGAATTGACCTTCTAGGCTTCTCAGGGAAACGGCTGACCGAACGTTTCAAGGCATCATGTTTATTCGCCCGAGGCACCATCAGGTGCATGAAGATACTGAAGCGGTATGAGATTTCGTGCGTTGTGGGCACGGGGGGTTACGCGTCGGCGCCCGCTTGCTTCGCGGCGTTACTGCGAAAAGTCCCCGTCATACTCCACGAGATGAACTACGAGCCCGGACTGGTGACGCGCCTGCTGAGCCGCAGGGCCAGAGCGGTTACGCTCGCTTTCGAGGGGACGGCGGGCCTGTTACCCTCTGGGGCGCGTACGGTTCTGACGGGCGTACCGGTGAGGCCGGAGATCGAGGCGCTGCGCGATGACGAGGAAAGGACCCGCGCAAGGAAAGAGGCGTTGAGCGAGTTCGACATCCAGGAAAGGCGGAGGACGTTCGTCGTCTTGGGTGGAAGCCAGGGCTCCGAGGCCATAAACAGGGCGATCTGGGACGTACTGCCAGGTTTTGCTGAGAGGGAGGACCTGCAGGTTATCCATCTGACGGGCAAAGTGGGATTCGAGTGCGCTCAGCGCCTCGAGCTTGAGGAGATACTCGACGGCAGTCCCCTGCTGTATCGCGCTTTTGCCCACACGGACCGGATGGAGCTCGTCTATTCTGTCACTGACCTCGCGCTTGCTCGCGCGGGCGGTAGCACGATAGCCGAGCTTGCAAGTACCGGAGTACCTTCGGTGCTTGTACCCTTTCCCCACGCGACAGGAGCTCACCAGGCGGAGAACGCCGCCAGGTTGGCGGAATACGGTGCTACAAGGGTAATAAAACAGGAAGGAGACTCTGCTAATTCAGCGGTGGTGGAGGCTTTACGGTTGATAGAAGACAACGAGACGCTTCAGTCTATGAGGACGGCTTGCGCCGATTTCTACCGAGGTGACGCGGCTAAAGGGATAGTGGCTCTCATCAGAGAATTGAGGTAAAAGAGCGAGGAAGCCTGTCTACATGACATTTTTGATGGATGGAGAATAACGGTATGTACCCTCAGGGATTCACACTAAATGGGTTTGGCAGGGATAGTCCTATCCACCTGGTAGGTATCGGTGGCGCCGGGATGAGCGCCATCGCCACCGTCCTGCTAGAGATGGGATACCGGGTAGCGGGCTCAGATATAAAGGAATCGGCCAATACGAAACGACTAAGGCGCATGGGCGCCGTTATCGGGTTAGGTCACAGGCCGGAAAATCTTGGTTTCCCGGGTATCGTCGTCAAGTCGTCCGCGATCTCGGAAGAGAACGCTGAGCTTGTCGAGGCGACTCTCAGAGGGATCCCGGTGATCACAAGGGCCGAAATGCTGGCGGCGATCATGTCGATGAGGAAGGGTATTGCCATAGCCGGTACACACGGCAAAACGACGACCTCGTCTATTGTCGCTCAGATGCTGACCGGGTGCGGGACCGACCCCTCTTTCCTCATCGGGGGTGAGCTTAACGAGATAGGTGGCAACGCACACTGGGGGAGCGGCGAATTCCTTGTCGCAGAGGCCGATGAGAGCGACGGTTCACTTCTTCACCTTCGCCCGTGGTCGGTGATCCTCACCAACGTGGACGGCGACCATCTCGACTTTTTCGAAAGCCTGGAACATACCGCCCGGGTGTTCCTGGAGTTCCTGCGTCTTTTACCGGAGGGCGGTTTCACGGTCGTTTGCGGCGACGACAGGCCTGCCAGGGAGGTCGGGCTTTCATACAGGGACGAGGGGGGGCGCGTCCTCTTCTACGGCCGGGGCCCCGATAACGATTACAGGTTCGGAAGCGAGGAACTGGGAACGGACAGTAGCATGTTTGAGGCTTCTTATCTGGGCGAGAACCTGGGTACGGTAAAGACGATGATCCCGGGGCTACATAATGTCTACAACTCGCTTGCGGCGCTTGCTATCGGTCACCAGGCCGGTCTGAGCCTCGAGGAAGTGGTCAAGGGGATAGGAAGGTTTCAAGGAGTACGTCGGAGGTTCGAGACTGTCGGTTCCAGGAAAGGCGTTAAGGTGATAGATGATTACGCCCACCACCCCACGGAGATCAAAGCGGTTCTTGATCTCGCAATCAGCATAGCCAAAGATCGAGTGGTCGTCGTTTTTCAGCCGCACCGTTACTCGCGCACAAGGCTTCTCGCAAAGGAGTTCGGGCGATGCTTCAAAGGGGCGGACGTCGTTATCGTGGCCGACATCTACGGGGCGGGCGAAGACCCTGTTCCAGGCGTAACAGGAAAGTTGATTGTTGACAGTATCATCGGGAGCGACCCGGAGAGGACGGTGACCTACGTACCGAACAGGGCGGAGCTCGCACGCCATGCGGTATCTGTGATTGATGAAGGAGACCTCGTGATTACCATGGGTGCAGGCGACATCACGCAGTGCGGGCGCGAGATACTCGAGCTGCTGGGTGAAGAAGAGAGCTAGCGGGGTGTCCCTTGTCAGATATATTCCAGTCGCTGCTGAATATAAAAGGCCTCGAGGCGCAAAAGGATGTGTCCCTGGGGCGACACACCACTTGGAAGGTGGGAGGCCCGGCGGAATTCCTTGTTCGCGCAAAAAACACTTTGTCTCTCGGGGCACTCCTGAGAAGAGTCACGGCTGAAGGCGTACCACTTTTTGTTCTCGGGAACGGTTCGAATATCCTGGTGTCCGATCGGGGCTTTGAAGGGATAGTAATACGCTTGGAAGGTGAGTTCACATCGATAGACGTCAGCGGCGAGGAGCTCAAAGCGGGTGGCGGGGCGCCATTGAGTTCCTTGGTCGGTAAGGCCAGCAAGGCTTCACTGGAAGGCCTGGAGTTCGCTGCTGGCATACCCGGGACGGTCGGTGGCGCCGTCATGACGAACGCTGGGGCTTTCGCGGGGTCCATAGCAGAGGTGGTCAGAGAGGTCAAAACCCTTACACCGGACGGAGAAGAAATCCGACATACCGACATCGAAGATGTATACAGGTCACCCCTTGTGCCCCCGGAAGAGATCGTTACTCTTGCCAGATTCCGATTGAAGAAAGGCTCGGCTGAACAGATCCGGAAAACGATGGACTCGGTAAAGGCAAGGCGCATGGAAACCCAGCCTTGGGGGATGGCGACCGCGGGATCTGTGTTCAAGAACCCACCCGGTGATTCCGCCGCGAGAATCGTGGAAGAGTGTGGTTTAAAGGGAAAACGCATCGGAGGAGCCAAGGTTTCAGACACGCACGCCAACTTCATAATAAATGACGGCGCCGCCAGAGCCTCGGACATCAAGAAGCTAATCGACCTCATTCTGGGTGAGGTAAAGTCACGCTTCGGCATTGAACTGGACCTTGAGATCCAGCTTGTGGGTTTCGATAAGGAGTGAGACGTATTGTCGATGAAGGTAGCCGTGCTCATGGGGGGCATGAGCGCTGAAAGGGAAGTATCTTTGAACACGGGTACCGCGGTTGCGGAGGCTCTCCGCGAACTCGGTCACAGTGTTGTCGAGGTGGATGTCGGCAGAGACCTGCCCCGGGTGCTCTCGACGGAAGAACCCGACGTCGCCTTTAACGCTCTTCACGGACGCGGGGGCGAGGACGGGAGCGTGCAGGGGCTTCTCGAGATAATGGGGATTCCTTACACGGGGTCGGGCATCCTTGCGAGTGCTGTCACCATGGATAAGGTGATGACCAAGAAGATTCTGCGCTTCCATGGGATTCCCGTGATTGATGATGTCTTAGTTAACAAGTGCGAGTCTTACGAGGATGCCGGTACGGCTGTCTTACGCGAGCTTTCATACCCGGTAATGGTTAAGCCGGCGATGGAAGGCTCGAGCATCGCGGTCTCAGAGTTGAGGCAACCTGAAGGTTTGAAAAAGGCGCTCGATGCCGTATTCAACATCGATAACAGGGCGCTGGTCGAGAAGTTTATCGAAGGCAGGCTTCTTACGGTAGGGATACTTGGCCGAAAGCCAAAAGTGCTGCCGGTGCTGGAGATAAAGACGCGGGATGGCTTCTACGATTACCGTGCGAAGTATCAGCCGGGGTTTACCGAGTACGAGGTGCCGGCCGTTTTGAGTGAGGAGATTACACGCAGCGCGCAGGATATCTCGTTACGGACATTCGAATATCTTGACTGCGAGGGTGTTTCGAGGATCGACCTGATGCTGGAGGATCGGACAGAGGGACTTTTTGTGCTGGAGATAAATACCGTACCCGGCATGACCGCCACAAGCCTTATACCTAAGGCGGCGAACGCTGCCGGAATAACGTTTGAAGAGGTTGTTGCTTCGATACTTGAAGGAGCCAGACTGAAGATCAACCTGGAGGGTGATGGTGGCGCTGAAAAGACTCAAACGCCATCCTGAAATGAGAAGTACGTTCACCAAGGTACTCCTGGTAGTCTTGTTGATATTCCTGGCGGCCGGGACAACCGTTTTCGTGCTCGCTTTCTACACTGATACCTGTAGCGTCAGGAACGTAGTAGTGAAGGGCGATAACAACCTCGATGCTGCCTACATTCGTCGTGAGAGCGGTGTCGATTCTTACAAGAATCTGATAACGTTACCGGTCGGGAGAATCGAGAGTAACTTGAAGCAGGATCCGTGGATCGAGGATGTAAAGATCAGCAGGAGGCTGCTGCATACGGTCAACATCGAGGTCCGGGAAAGACAACCTATTGCGGTAATTGATTTCAACGGCGCCGGGTTCTTGGTGGACGGAAACAGCTACGTGATAAAGAAGGTCAACCTTACCGAGTACAAATCCATTGTGCGAATCTATGGGGGGAATACATCGGTCCCCATGGTGGGGTGCGCGTTGGACCAGAGGAAGATAAAAGAGTGCGTAGCGGTAATGAGTAAGATGCCTGCCGAGTTACGGGGGCCGATTGCGCTTGCAAACCCCTTCGACGGCAGGGGGCAGGTTTTCGTCTGCCGGTCGGGTTTTAAGATCATATATGGAACGATCTCTGATACCGAGAAAAAAAACGAGGTAATGGAAGCGATAATGCTTGACATCAAAAGTAATCATCGCAGGGTCGCGTATCTGGACCTGCGTGTTCTGGACTCCCCTGTCATAGGACCGGATGAAGAATAAGACCTCGACTATTGCACGGCCTAAAACCAAAGATTATACTAAAGCCTTAACTTACGTATAGATATATCTTTAGTTGACATTGATTATCATCTGATATACTTACTTTTGAGTTTGCCACGAAAAAGCGGCAAAGTGAGCCCCCCAGAGATGGGGAATCGTAAGGAGGGCAACGATGCCTGAAGATCTAAAGCAATTCTTCGCAGTAATAAAAGTCGTTGGAGTCGGCGGCGGCGGGAATAACGCGATAAACAGGATGATAAGGGAAGGTATGACCGGTGTAGATTTTATCGGGGTCAACACTGACGCCCAGGATCTTCTAGCCTGCGATGCCGACGTAAAGATAAGCATCGGAGAGGAACTCACCCACTTTTTGGGAACCGGAAATCAGCCGAACATCGGCAGGGATGCTGCCGAAGAGCACAAAGACGAGATCAAGGAAGCTCTTAAAGGCAGTGACATGGTGTTCATCACGGCCGGTGAGGGCGGGGGAACCGGTACCGGAGCAGCACCGGTTGTGGCCGAGATATCCCGGGAGCTGGGTGCGCTGACGATCGGCGTGGTTACGAAGCCGTTTGACTTCGAGGGAAGTCACCGTAGGAAGCAGGCCGAGGAAGGTGTTGAACTCCTTCAGGACAAGGTCGATACACTGATTATCATTCCCAACGATAAGCTTTTCGAGCTGACGGATTCGCGGATCGGCATCGAGGAAGCGTTCCGAAAAGCTGACGAGATACTACGATATGGTGTCCAGGGAATCACTGATCTCATCAATATCCCCGGCCTCATAAACATGGATTTTGCCGACGTCAAGAAGATACTGGCCATTCCCGGGTCGGCGTTGCTCGGGGTTGGCGAGGCCTCCGGAGAGGATCGGGCGGTCAAAGCAGCTGAGAACGCGGCGTCAAGCCCGCTGCTGGAATCCTCGATTGACGGAGCTCAGGGGGTCTTGATAAACGTCACTGGTGGCCCGGACCTGTCGCTTCAGGAATCAAGGGATGCCGTGGAGGTCATTAGGAACGCGTGCGATCCGGATTCCGAGGAGATATTCGGCGTCATCGTGGATCCCGTACTTCACGACAAGGTGAAGGTGACCGTGATTGCCTCCGGGATCGAGCCGGGACGCCTGGGTTTTGCACGTCCCTCGCGGGGGGCACGGCGAAGGGTCGATGAGGAGATGGAAGAGACCGGACGAGAGTTCGCCAGGGAGAGGCCATCGCGTGAGCGGGAGAGGCCGGGCAAGGCGGTCTTCGACGAAGAGGATATAACAATACCGCCGTTCCTGCGGAACAGATAATCGCAGTTTTCAACTTTCTATCTATACTCAAGGTTTAATTCCAAAGAGCAGTTGGCGGTGGGGGTTTCCATTTTCATCGTTATTGATGCTGACCAACCTGTCTGTTACTATGCGAAAACCCGGAAATTGCTTGTTTGAGTCCGGGCGAATACGCGCCGACGGATTATGCTTTAGAAGGAGCAGCGTGCTCGGAGAGGACCCGGTAGAGAGAAGGTCCGACACCGTTATCAAGATTGCAGGCATCGGCGGCGCCGGCAACAATGCGATCAATCGGATGATTGATGCCGGATTGAGTAACGTAGAGTTCATCGGGATAAACACAGACTCTCAGGCCCTACGGGGATGCCTTGCAGAAAAAAAGCTGCCGTTAGGCAGGGGTCTCACAAAAGGGCTTGGCGCCGGGAACGATCCCGAGGTGGGTATGCATGCAGCCGAAGCGAGCAGGGATGAAATCAAGGAAGCGTTGGGCGGGGCCGAACTAGTCTTCGTAACGGCCGGGAAGGGGGGTGGGACCGGTACCGGAGCGGCACCGGTTGTTGCGGGCATCGCGATGGATACTGGCGCGCTGACTGTCGGGGTTGTGACCAGGCCGTTCTCGTTTGAGGGTAATCGAAAGGCACGACAGGCGGAGCAGGGAATTGTTTCACTCCGTGAGAGGGTGGACACGCTCATAATAATCCCGAATGACAGGCTCCTCGACATAGCCGAAAGCATTCCTGTAACGGAGGCTTTCGGCATGGCCGACGACGTGTTGCGACAGAGCGTACAGGCGATTACGGAGCTGATAACCAGGAGGGGACTGATCAACATCGACTTTGCCGATATCAGGGAAGTGCTCCACGGTTCGGGGTCTGCGCTTATCGGGATCGGGCGCGCAACGGGTGAGGATCGCGCCAGAAAGGCGGCCATCAATGCTATAGACAGCCCGCTTTTAGAATCGAGCATAGACGGTGCGACGAGGGTGCTGCTCAACATCTCGGGCGGCGACGAACTGTCGCTCGACGAGGTCAATGAGGCCGCTGAGGTGATAGCCCGGGCGGTTGACCCCGAGGCCAACATGATATTCGGCGCGCTGCTCGACCGGGGCCTTAGAGATTACGTGAAGGTGACCGTTATTGCATCGGGTTTCAGGGAGCACTTGTCGGTCGACAACCGCTGAAACGAAGCATGCTGCAATGTATAATCATTAAAGACGATACGTGAAAAGCCGCGTGGCGTGTAGCATGCCACGCTTAATTAATGGGCAAAGAGGTAATAGATTGTCCGATAAAGTGCCTGGTGATCTCTGGGAAAACATAGAGCCGCTCTTGCTCCGTGTTGAGCGACCGAGCCGTTACATCGGCTGTGAGTGGAACGCGCCGCACATCGCGGGAGAGGGCACCGCGGTCGTGCTTGCGTACCCGGACGTATACGAAGTCGGCATCAGCAATCTCGGCCTTAACATATTGCAGGAGGTCGTCAATGACATAAGAGGCGCGAGCTGCGAACGCGTCTATTCGCCCTGGCTTGACATGGAGCGGGAGATGAGGTCATCCGGGGTACCATTGTTCTCACTGGAGACTCACAGGGCTGTCTCCACCTACGACATCTTCGGGATATCCATCCCGCACGAGTTGACATACACAAACATAGTCAATCTCCTGAACCTGGCAGGAATCCCGATGCGCGCAGAAAGCCGCGAAGATGGCCCGCTGGTTATCGGCGGAGGATGCGGCACTGCGAACCCGGAGCCGCTCGCACCGTTCTTTGACCTCTTTGTACTGGGCGACGGCGAGGAGACCATCGGCTCGCTGGTCAGACTGGCATCAGAAGGAAAATCGCTCGGATGGAAAAGGCCGAAGCTGCTCCGGGAGGCGAGTCGTCTTGCGGGTGTCTATCGGCCTTCCGATTACGAGGTGGATTATCGGGATAACGGCATGATCGAAAGCATACGCCCTGCTGGTGCGGCTCCCCGGCGCGTACGCAAGAGGACCGTTGACATCGACGAATGGCTTTACCCGAGGCTCCCGATCGTTCCTTTCTGCGAGGCGGTCCACGACAGGATAAACGTAGAGATATTCCGCGGGTGCACGAGGGGGTGCCGCTTCTGCCAGGCCGGTATGATATGCAGGCCTGTCCGCGAGAGGTCCGTCGACAGGGTAGTCGGGTTGGTGGATACACTGGAGGACCGTACCGGCCACGAGGAGGCGGCACTTAGCTCGCTCTCGTCCACCGATTACACTATGATCAAGGCCGTCGTGAAAAAGGTATCGGGGATCTGCGAACAGCGACGGATGATACTGTCGCTTCCATCACTGCGCATGGACGGGTTCTCGGCGGAGCTTGCGTCGGGCCTGGAACTGGGGGGCCGCGGCAGTTTCACCTTCGCACCGGAGGCCGGCACAGAACGTCTGCGACGGGTGATCAACAAGCCGATCAGCGAGAACGATATCACCGAGGCGGTTCTGTGTGCCGTTCGCGGGGGTCGCAGGAGGATCAAGCTTTATTTCATGATAGGACTGCCGACTGAGACCGACGAGGACGTGGAAGCGATAGGACATCTCGTATTCCGGCTGCGTGATATCGTTCGCAGAGAGGGAATTGCTCCTCCGATGTTCAACGTGAGCGTCTCGACATTCGTGCCCAAGCCGCATACGCCTTTCCAATGGGTCAAGCAGGAAACCCTCGAGTCCACAGAGCGAAAGCAGGGCATCCTTCGAGAGATTCTCAGGGCGAGGGGCATCAACCTTTCCTGGCACGACAGCAGGATGAGTACCGTCGAGAGCCTCCTGGCAAGGGGCGACCGCCGTCTCGCTGATGTCGTCGAGTCCGCGTGGGAGAGCGGGTGCAGGTTCGATTCCTGGTCGGAGCACTTCGATTATGCCCGCTGGGAAGGAGCATGCGAGGAGCAGGGAGCAGACCCCGCGTTCCACCTGTACCGGGAACGCGAGCCGGACGAGGTCTTCCCCTGGGAGCATCTCGATTTCGGCGTGGACCGGGATTTCTTATATGCGGAATACCAGAGCGCGCTCAAAGGCCATACTTCCCCGGATTGCCGGGGCGGGAAGTGCGTTGAATGCGGAGCGTGTGAGGACCAGGGCGCGGGCCCTGTCCTTGCGGGGAACTGGGGTTCATAAACGTGGAACCTTTGCGTCTGAGGGTACAGTTTGCCAAGCGGGGAAAGACGCGGTACGTGTCGCACTCGGAGTTTTCCCGTACCCTGATGCTGTCCGCGAGGCGCGCGGGCCTGCCCCTGCAGTACTCGGGGAAATACAGGCCGCGTATGAAAGTGTCCCTGTCTCCGCCGCTGCCCATAGGGATGACGAGCGAGTGCGAGCTCGTGGACTTCTTTCTCGAGCAATACGTATCGCCCGCCCAAGCCGAGCAAGCCCTCGAGAGCTCACTTCCCGAGGGGATCCATGTTGTGCGTTGCCGGCTCATGGGAAGCGACGCAAAACCTGTCGGGAAGCTGATTGACACGGCGGCATACCGTGTACAACTCCCGCCGGATGCCGGGAATGAAGGGGACTGGAGAAGGGCGGTGGAAATATTTCTTGGCATGGAAACGGTGAGGTTCGAGAGGGTGCAGCCGCGCCGCACAAGGATCGTTGATCTCCGTCCAGGGGTACACACGCTCGAGGCGAGGGCTGGAGCAAGTGGCTACGGCGTGGAGCTGTTCATGGTGCTTGACGATGGCACGCGCGGCACCGTTAAGCCTTCAGAGGTTTTGAAGGTACTCGCGGATTCTGCAGGGTCGCCAGGGGAATCGTGGCGGGATGCGCTGGTGCACCGCGAGGGCCTCTTTGTGAGGAGGAGCGGCAGACTGGTCTCACCGATGGAACTGGGGAAGCACAGGCCAGCCGTGTAGGTTGAACGGGGGGATGGAGTGGCTATGAAAAAAGCAAGAAAAGAGATGCTCATCTCGAACGATGGTGGACAGAACCGTGTAGCCATTCTCGAGGATGACGTTCTCGTGGAGATCTATATAGATAAGAAAGGTAGGAAGTCGATCGTCGGGAACATTTACAGGGGGCGCATATCTAACGTGCTGCCGGGCATGAGCTCGGCCTTCGTCGACATAAGTGCCGGAAAAAACGCACTGTTGTATTTCCAGGATCTTCTGCTCATGGAGGATGGTTCTCAGATAAAGCCCCGCAAGATAAGCAAGGTGCTTAACAAGAACGACCCCGTAGTGGTGCAGGTTACCAAGGACCCCATCAAAGGAAAGGGGGCCCGCCTGACCATGAACATCAGCATCCCGGGCCGGCTGATGGTGTACATGCCTCAGGGCAGCCGTTCCGGGGTAAGCCGCCGCCTTCCCGAGAGGGAAAGGGAACGCCTACGCAGGATGTCCAAGGAGATCAGGCCCGAGGAAGGGAGCATCATCATCAGGACTGCGGCCCAGAAGGCGCGCAAGCGCGACCTGGTGGAGGACCTTGAATACTGCAGGGAGCAGTGGGTCCAGATACAGAAGAAGCTTGACAAGACGAAGCACCCCGGGGTGGTATATGTGGAGCCCGAGCTCCCTGTTCGGGTCATGAGGGACAACCTTTCAAAGGACTTCAAGAGGATCCAGGTCGATTCTGAACATGAGTACAGCCGCATTTTGAACTATCTTAAGACTGCGGCGCCTGAGTTGAGGGACAAAGTAGAACGCCACAAAGGTAGCAAACCGCTTTTCACTGCATACCGCATTGAGGAAGGTATCGAGGCGGCGCTCAGGCCCAAGGTGTCCCTTCCATCGGGAGGCTCGATCGTTATCGATGAGGCCGAGGCCCTCACCGCCATAGACGTGAACACCGGTTCTTACACCGGCCGTAAGAGCCTTGAGGATACGGTGCTCAAGACGAACATGGAAGCCGTTGTCGAGGTCGTGCGCCAGCTCAGGCTGAGAGATATTGGCGGAATCATCGTCATAGATTTCATTGACATGGAGAACCACGATAACAGGGTCAAAGTCCTTGACGCCCTCGAAAAGGAGCTCGAGAAGGACAGGACAAAGACACAGATAGTGACGCTGTCCCGCCTCGGGCTTGTCGAGATGACCCGCAAGAACGTCACCGAGGGCCTTGCCGATACCCTTGGCAGGAAGTGTCCACGCTGCAAGGGCAGAGGGCTTGTGTTTCACGATTGAGCATTTCCTTTGCTCGATGGTCTGCTTTGCCGAGTGTACGATCGAGGCCTTTGTTGTATGATATACTCACCGGAAATGCAGGAGAGAGAGATGTACGCAGTGATTCGGACGGGTTCAAAGCAGTACCGGGTTTCGCCCGGTGACGTCATAACAGTCGAGAAACTCGATGTGCAAGAGGGCAAGAAGTACAGCTTCGACGATGTTGTAATGTTTCACGATGGGGAAAAAGTCGTTGCTAACCCCAAGGAACTTTCCCGTGTGCGGGTTTCGGGGAAGGTGATCGGCCAGGGCAGGAGTGACAAGGTCATAGTCTTCAAGTACAAACCCAAGAAAGGATATCGGAAGAAGAGGGGCCACAGGCAAGAGCTGACCCGTGTAGAGATTGAGGATATAATAGTCAGGAAGACGGCTCCAAGGCAGAAGGCTTCTACACCCGCGAAAGTGGAGTCCGGGGCCGGTGAGCCCGGGGCCGAGAGATAGTCGGAGGAACAAGATGTCGAGCAAGAAAGGCGTAGGGAGCTCAAAGAACGGCAGGGACAGCGCTGGCAAGCGCCTCGGAGTCAAGAGTTTCGGCGGACAGACCGTTAGAGGGGGCAGCATCCTAGTCCGTCAAAGAGGCTCCAAGATAAAGCCCGGACAGAACGTCGGGGTGGGACGTGACTACACGCTGTTCGCCAAGGCGGACGGTGTTGTGCATTATCAGACCCGGGAAAACCAGTCCGTGGTCAGCGTCTTGCCCGATGCAAAGGCTCGTTGATTCCATTTCGCAAGCAATACATTGTATGATTAACCAGACATTCCGGACGACTGATGCGGGGTCCTGGGGTGAATAAAAGAAAGATACTGGTGGTGGACGATGACACCACCATGGTCAAACTGATCAACGTGAATCTCAAGCTCAATAATTATGCTGTCATTGAAGCTGTCTCCGGAGAGCAGGCGCTGGACATAGTCTCCAAAGAGCCCCTGGACCTCGTAGTACTCGACATTATGATGCCGGGGGTTGACGGTTGGGAGGTATTGAGTCGGATACGGCTCGATCCCGATACCCAAGAGCTTCCGGTGATTCTGGTCACCGCGAAGACGCAGGACAGCGACGTCATCCGCGGCTGGGAGCTCGGGGCGGATGAATACGTCATAAAGCCGTTCAACCCCTTGCTGTTGGTGGAGGTCATCAAGATGGTGCTTGACCGCAGCTATGAGGACAGACTTGAGCGGCGGAAGAAGCAGAAAGAGAAGCTGGAAGTCCTGCGGAGCCTTTCGCGGACACGACCGGAGTCCAACAAATAGGGATTTTACGGGCGGCACCTAGAGCGCGTTCCCACTTCCTGACCCAGACCCAATTGGAGTAATACCATGTTCATAGACGAGGCGGAGATACACGTAGAGGGAGGCCGCGGTGGAGACGGTTGCATCTCTTTTCACCGGGAGAAGTACCGGCCGCACGGAGGCCCGGACGGGGGCGACGGAGCGGCTGGCGGTGATGTGGTGCTGATCGCCTCGCAGGGTCGTTCAACCCTTATCGAGTTGCAGAAGGCCAAGCACTACAGAGCAAAGAGCGGGATGCGTGGCGGTTCAAAGAACAGGACGGGAGCCACCGGTGATGATCTGGAGATACTTATCCCGGTCGGCACCATCGTGAAGGACGAGACCGGCCGACCGCTTGCCGACTTAGCGGTGCCGGGTCAGAGGTTCGTGGCGGCGCATGGTGGTTCGGGAGGCAAGGGGAACGCCTCTCTGGTGGTGGAAGCGGGTGCGCTGCCGCGTTTCGCGGAAAAGGGCGAGCCGGGTCGGGCGAGGACTCTCTACCTCGAGCTCAAACTGATCGCGGACGTAGCCATAGTGGGCTTTCCGAACGCGGGAAAATCGACCCTGATAAGACGGATCTCAGGGGCGCGGCCCAAGGTCGCCGACTACCCGTTTACGACCACCGAGCCCCACCTGGGAGTGGTGGAAGGCGAGGAGGTTGATTATGTCGTGACCGACGTTCCCGGCCTGGTGCCGGGGGCCCACCAGGGCAAGGGGATGGGAACGGGTTTCCTCCGCCACGTGGAAAGGGCGGCTGTAATTCTCTATCTCACGGACATGTCCCCGCACACCGGGCGGGAGCCGGCCTCAGACCTCGTGACACTCGAGGACGAGCTGAGCCTCTTTAACCCGGGGCTCGCGAATCGTACGCGTCTGGTCGCCGCCAACAAGATGGACCTTCGGCCGCCGGCGGACTCTCTGGAATTGCTGCGCGTGGAGTGTGAGAAACGAGGCCTCGAGTTTTTCACGATAAGCGCCGCAACAGGAGAGGGTCTGAGTTCCTTGCTCAGGACGCTGGAGAACGCAGTGAAGAGCGCGCGTGAACAGGGATTCGCGCATGGCGAGACCATCACCTACACCCCGGTCGCGGGCGACGACAGGATGGAGGTCGCCAGGGAGGACGATCGGTTTGTGGTCAGGGGCCAAAGGGTCGAGAAGATGGTCCAGATGACCGACTGGAACAACGAAGAGGCGCTCGCCCACCTTGCTTCGAGGCTTCGCAGTACCGGCGTGGAACGGATGCTCAAGGAGGCTGGCGCGGTGAAGGGGGACGAGGTTGAGATAGCGGGCAGGGTGTTTGAATATGTCCCAGAAATAAGTGAAGGACAGAGAAAGCACAGCGACGGGTAGAAGGCCGGGAGCAGCAATGGTCATGAAGGATATCCGGCGGATGGTCGTCAAGGTAGGAACGGGAATAATCGCGGAGGAATCCGGGCGCATCAGCCGCGAGAGAGTGACGGCGCTGGTCGAGGAGATAGTCTCGGCCCTGAACCGGGGCATCGACGTGGCGCTCGTTTCTTCTGGAGCAATTGCCGCCGGTTTGGAGAAAATGGGACTTCCTAGGAGACCTTCGGACATCCAGTCGCTGCAGGCGGTAGCCGCCGTCGGGCAGGGGCTTCTGGTACGTATGTATGCCGACATATTCGGCGTGAGCGAGGTCCCCGTGGGCCAGGTCCTGCTGACCCAGTATGACATGACACACAGGCAACAGTACCTGAACGCAAGGCATACGCTCGAGCGTCTCTTCGAGTTGGGCGTCGTCCCCGTAATCAACGAAAACGATACGGTCGCTACCGAGGAGATAAAGTTCGGGGATAACGACATTCTGGCCGCCCTTGTGGCTTCACTGGCGGGAGCTGACCTGCTTGTGCTTCTGACCGATACCTCGGGCCTGCATACTGCGGATCCGCGCGAACACGAAGGAGCGACTCTGTTGCGGCGGGTGGAGCGCATCACCGGGGAGATCGAGGAGCTCGGCGGGGAGACAGTGAGCCGTTTGGGGTCAGGGGGCATGTCTTCGAAGATACAGGCCGCGAAGATAGCGGTTTCGTCAGGGGTCCATACGATAATCGCTGACGGACGCTCTCCGGGGGTGGTGTCGGACATACTAGACGGCAGAGAAGTGGGTACTTATTTCCCCGCCTCGGCAAAGGTCAAGTCGAAGAAGCACTGGATTGGATACGCGAAGATGTCCAGCGGGTGCCTGGTGGTCGATGACGGCGCGGCCAAGGCCATAGTGGAGCGAGGTAAAAGCCTCCTGCCCGCAGGGGTGGTCGAGTTGAAGGGGAACTTCCAGGTCGGAGATGCATTGGACATAGTCGACCGGCGGGGCAGAGTGGTAGGCAGGGGCCTGTCAAATTACGACGCCGCCGAGGCGCAGCGGATAATTGGCCTTCGCAGCGATAGGATAGCGGAAATCCTAGGCGAGAGACCCGAGGAGATGATTCACAGGGATCTGATGGTTGTCTTCGAGGATATCCCCCTCTCCGGAGAACAGGAATGACCTTGTGGTTAGTGACAGGTGATTACCGGAGGTATCTTTGATGAGCGATGTAGAGGAACTTGCGCGAAGGTCAAGGACGGCGGCTTCAGGGCTCGCTACCACCAGTACCAAGGAGAAGGACAAGGCTCTCCTCGCGATGGCTGAGGCACTGGAACAGAAATCAGCCCTGATACTGGAGTACAACGAGAAAGACCTTTCCGCGGCCCGCGAGGAGGGCATCTCCTCGGCACTGATGGACAGGCTCACAATCGGCGAGTCCCGAGTCAGGGAAATGGCCGACGGATTGAGGCAAGTAGCGGCTCTGCGGGACCCGGTAGGAGAGATCGTCGATGGGTGGAAGCTCCCTAACGGCCTGGTAGTCGAGAAGGTCAGGGTGCCGCTTGGAGTCATAGGTATCATTTACGAGGCGCGCCCCAACGTGACGGTTGATGCCGCCGGGCTCTGCTTGAAGAGCGGCAACGCGGTCATCCTCAGGGGGAGCTCCAGCGCGATCAACTCGAACAGGATACTGGTTCGCATAATATCCGGGGCCGCAGAAGAGGCGGGCCTCTCGAAGGACTCGGTGCAACTGGTAGAGTCTACCGACCGGGAGTCGGCGCGCGAACTGATGAGGCTGCACGGCCTGATAGATGTGCTGATCCCCCGCGGCGGGGCAGGATTGATTCGCACGGTCGTGGAGAACTCAACAGTTCCCGTGATCGAGACGGGGGTCGGGAACTGCCATGTCTATGTTGACGAAGGGGCAGATACGGCTATGGCCGTCGATATCGTCGTGAACGCCAAAACGCAGAGGCCGGGCGTCTGCAATGCCTGTGAAACGCTGCTGGTCCACAGAGGTGTCGCCGAAGAGTTCCTTTCAGCGGTATATGCGCCGCTGACCGAGAAAGGAGTGGTCCTTCGCGGCTGTCAGGTCACCCGGAAGATATTAAAGGAAATAGATGAGGCGACCGAGGAGGACTGGAACACCGAGTACCTGGACCTCATCCTGGCTGTGAAGGTAGTCGAGAACCTTGACGAGGCGATACGACATATCGACAAGTACGGCTCTTCTCACTCCGAGGCAATCGTGACCAGTGACCACGCGAGGGGGAAGCGTTTCGTCCATGAGGTCGATTCCGCTGCCGTCTATGTCAATGCTTCAACCCGTTTCACCGATGGCGGCCAGTTCGGGATGGGTGCGGAGATAGGGATCAGCACACAGAAACTGCACGCGCGCGGCCCCATGAGTCTGCCCGAGCTTACTACCACGAAGTTCGTGATATACGGCACCGGACAGGTGCGCCTCTAGTCGAGGAGTAGTATTGAGGGGGCTTAATATCGGGTATTGCATAGCTATTCATTATATTGTATAATATGCATATTTATAGTTGGATTTCTTTTGGAGGCGGTCTTGATACAGGCGGGAATAATCGGTGCGTCAGGGTATACGGGAGCGGAGCTTCTCAGGATAATTGCGGGGCATCCGGAGATGGCGGTAACAGTTGCTACTGCGCAGGAGTACAGCGGAAAGAAGATTTCGTCACTTTATCCCTCTCTGGGTGAGTTTTATGAAGATGAATTCAAAACATATGACGCGGACGAGGTACAGGAGAAGTGCGATGTAGTCTTTGTCGGGCTTCCGCACGGAACGAGCATGAAGTACGTGCCGGACCTCATGATGATGGGCAAGAAGATAGTCGATCTCTCGGCCGACTTTCGTTTTGATGACCCGGCGGTTTACGAGAAATGGTATGGGGCTACGCATTCATGCCCTGAACTTCTGCGAGAGGCCGCATACGGTCTGCCCGAGTTGAACAGGGAGAAAATCGCGAGTGCTCAGCTTGTTGCCAACCCGGGATGCTATCCAACGGCCGTTGCGCTGGGTCTGCTACCCCTCGCAGCGGGATCGCTAGTTTCTGGCGCAGTCTCGGTAGACGCGAAAAGTGGTATATCCGGGGCAGGCCGAAAGCTCACGCTCGAGACGCACTTCCCACAGGTGGCGGACGGCGTTACACCCTACGCTGTCTCGGGTCACAGGCATAAGCCGGAAATGGAGCAAATACTTGCGGGAGTGGCAGGTGGTGGTATGTTTCCAATAGTGTTCATCCCGCATCTCGTCCCGATGAACCGCGGAATCCTTTGCACCATGTTTGTCCAGTTGAAGGACAGGATGGGCGACAGCGAGATACGGGATTTATATAATGACGCATATAGCGGCGAGGTATTCGTCCAACTGCTGGATACCGGCGGGTGTCCCCAGACCAAGGCTGTGCAGGGAAACAACAACTGTCATATAGGTCTGGCTTCAACTCTTGACGGGGAAGGGCTGGTCGTGATGAGCGCAATAGACAACCTGGTCAAAGGCGCTTCCGGGCAGGCTGTACAGAATATGAACCTGTTGTGCGGTCTTCCCGAGGATACCGGCCTGCTGGCCCCAGGCCTGTTTCCATAAAAAGTATTCAACTCGACGGGCGGTGGTTCAGATGCAGGGCATGAATTTTGAAAGGATACTTGGAGGGGTCTGCGCGCCGGGGGGATTCCTGGCATCCGCGGTATCATGTGGCATCAAGGCAAAGGGGGAGCTTGACCTCGCACTCCTGTACTCGGAGCTCCCTGCGGTAGCTGCCGGAGTATTCACAACGAACGAGCTCAAGGCCGCGCCGGTCGTGTACAGCAAGCGAAGTGTCGGTGGCAAGTCGGCAAGGGCCGTAATCGTCAACAGCGGGAACGCGAACTCGATGACCGGCAGTCGAGGCCTGGCCGACGCGGAGGCGATGTCGGCGGCTGTGGAGAAGGAACTCGGGCTGCCCTCCCGACAGGTGTTGGTGGCTTCCACCGGACCGATAGGTAACTATCTCCCCATGAAAAAGGTCAGGAAGGGTATCAAGCAGGCAGTCGCTGAGTTGAGCCCGGGGGGTAACACCGACGCGGCAAAAGCGATCATGACGACGGATACGTACCCCAAAGAGCTTGCGGTCGAGATGGAGATCGCCCGTAAGGTCGTAAGAATGGGAGCGATGGCCAAGGGCGCCGGGATGATCCACCCGGACCTTGCGACGATGATTGTGGTCATCACTACCGACGCGGAGCTGGACGCGGACATGATGCAGGACTGGCTGAGCAAGGCTGTGCAGTGGTCCTTCAACCGCATCTCGGTGGACGGTGACCAATCTACAAACGACACCGTGCTCATGCTCGCAAACAGCGCAGCCTTCCCGGAAGGCCACACCCTCGACAGTGAGGAGCGCGATCTTATGTTCCGGGCACTCTGCTGGCTGACCGCAAACCTCGCCATGGCGCTCGTCAAGGACGGCGAAGGCGCGACAAAGTTCTTGAGGATCGTCGTCAACGGGGCAAGAGATGATTCGGAGGCTGTGCAGGTCGCACGCTCGATAGCCAACTCCAACCTGGTAAAATGCTCGTTCTACGGGGGAGTTCTGAACTGGGGGCGGATCGCCTCGGCGGCCGGCAGCGCCGGTGTCGCCCTCGAACCCGGCAAGATAGATATCTTCCTGGGGGAGAAAATGGTGGCGTCAGGAGGCGAACCCGCCGAGACGGACTTAAAAGGTCTTGAGAAGTATCTGAAACGGGACGAGGTCGAGATAACCCTGGATCTTGGTCTCGGGAGTGGTTCGGCTTATTTTCTGACGACCGATCTATCGACCGAATACGTAAAGATAAACGCAGGCGAAGTAACCTGAAAGGTGATCGGGGTGTCTGACGAAAAGGATGTGCCGCTGAAGGCAAGGGTTCTCACCGAGGTCCTTCCTTATATAAAAATGCACCGCGGAAAGACCGTCGTCATCAAGTTCGGCGGCAACGCGATGGAACGAGAGCTGATACGGGAGATGTTCGCGTCGGACGTAGTCCTCATGCACTACGTCGGTATAAACCCTGTGATAGTGCACGGGGGAGGCCCCCAGATAACGAGTTACATGGAGCGGTTGTCCAAGGAAGTGAGCTTCGTCGGAGGGCACCGAGTGACCGATTCAGAGACGATGGAGATCGCGAAAATGGTCCTGGTCGGAAAAGTCAACAAGGAGATAGTTTCGCTTATCAACCGCCACGGGACGCATGCCATAGGACTCTCCGGTGAGGACGGTAATCTCATCATGTCGAAAAAACGCTTCGCTCCTGACGGCTCCGACCTCGGATGGGTAGGTAAGGTGGAGTCGGTCAACGAGACGATAATCGAGGAACTCATCGGCTTGGAGCTCATACCTGTGATCGCTTCTGTAGGAAGCGACGCGGATGGAAACAGCTACAACATAAACGCTGACACGGTGGCGGGAGAGGTGGCATCGTCCCTGAAGGCCGACAAGGTCATATATCTGACCAATGTGAAGGGGATCACTGCTCGGGGCGGCCTCGTGAGCAGGCTGGACGTCCAAGAAAGCCGGGTGATGCTCCAAAGGGGCGAGATTTCCGAGGGGATGATCCCGAAGGTCGAGAGCTGCATAAGCGCGCTCGAAGCCGGGGTTAACCGAGCGCACATAATCGACGGGACGACCGAGCATGCCCTGCTTCTCGAGGTTTTCACCGACGAGGGTGTAGGGACGATGATCGTGGGCGGCCGGGATATGGATTACGGGAAAGCCTGATGGACGAGCGGCTTGAGCTGATAGAGCAAAAAAACAACAAGTATGTTATGACAACCTACGAACGCCTTCCGGTTGCGTTCGTGCGCGGAGAGGGGGTACGACTCTGGGACACTGAAGGCAGGGAATACCTCGACCTGGTCAGCGGCCTCGGGGTGGCCATTCTCGGTCACTGTCATCCCAGGGTGACAAGTGCGATCGACCGGCAGGCGGGCCTGCTACTGCACACAACGAACCTTTACTACATCGAGCCTCAAGCGAAGCTTGCAGAACTGTTGGTCAAGAACTCCTTCGAGGGCAAGTGTTTTTTTGCTAACTCCGGTGCCGAGGCGAACGAAGGCGCCATAAAGCTTGCAAGGAAACACCACCACCTTCAGGGTACCCACCGCACAAAGGTAGTCTGCGTGGAGGGATCCTTCCACGGGCGAACACTCGCAACGATGTCGGCCACCGGACAGCCTTCCAAGTGGGGTCCGTTCGAGCCTGTAGTGCCCGGCTTCGTACACGTGCCGCTAAACGACGTAGTAGCACTGGAAAAAGAGATCGATGAGGATACCGCGGCGGTGATGCTGGAACCTGTACAGGGTGAGTCGGGCGTTCGGCCTGCGAGCGATGGTTTCATGAAGGCAGCCCGGAGCGCGTGCGATGCTACGGGAGCTTTGCTGATAGTCGATGAAGTGCAGTCCGGTCTGGGGCGGACCGGGGACCTGTTCGCCTGCGAGCACTCCGGTGTGCGTCCGGACATCATGACTCTGGCAAAGGGTCTGGCGAACGGGATACCGGCAGCTTGCTTTATCGCAGCAGGCGCTCTGGGGGACGTGTTCGTCCCCGGCGATCACGGTAGCACCTTCGGTGGGGGTTTCATTGCCTGCTCAGCCGCGCTGGAGACGGTAAGAGTGCTACTAGAGGAGGACCTGAAGGCGAACGCGGAACGGATCGGGAGGGTACTGTTCCGGCACTTGGAGGCGATGGTCGACAGGATTCCAGCGGTGAAGGAAGTACGAGGCCGAGGGCTGATGCTTGCCGTTGAGCTCGAAGGAAAGAAAGCGAGAAAAGTAGTGCTTGACTGCCTAGAACGCGGGGTGCTGACGAACGACGTAACGCCCAGCGCGGTTCGGATTCTTCCTCCACTGATTATCAAGGAGGAAGAGGCGCTCGAAGGGCTCCAGGTCCTTGAGGGTGTGCTATCCGGCCTCTAGACGAAGATGGGAGTGGCAAGTTGGTGAGGCACAAGTTGCGCGGGGCTGATTTCTTGAGCCTTAAACCACTCGACGGTGGTGAGCTCGAGACGCTCATAGAGGATTCGATGAGGCTCAAGATGGAGGGCGTGAAAGGGTACCGCCCGCTTGCGAACAAGGTAATAAGCCTCCTTTTCGAGAAGCCCTCGACTCGAACCCGTATGTCTTTCGAGGTAGCCGTACTGAGACTCGGGGGCTATCCGATGGTTCTCATAGGTCAGGGACTCCAGCTTGACCGCGGTGAGAGCATCGAGGATACGGGCAGGGTGCTCTCCCGGTACGTCGACGGGTTGGTCGTCCGTACCTTTGGACAGGACAGGCTCGAGGCACTTGCCGGTGCATCGGGTGTGCCTGTGGTGAACGCGCTTACCGACCAGTGCCATCCCTGCCAGGCTTTGGCGGATATGCTGACGATCCTGGAGTACAAAGGAAGCCTCAGGGGGCTCAAGCTCGCGTACGTGGGCGATGGAAACAACGTGACACATTCTCTGATGAGAGCGGGTACCAAGCTGGGGATGCACATCGCGATCGCCACGCCTAAGGGTCGAGAGCCGTTGGATTTCATCACCGAGGAATGCAGGGAATACTGTGACATATACGGTAGTACGCTCGAGGTGGGCCATGACGCCGGATCCTGCGCCGCAGAGGCGGATATCGTCTATACGGACGTCTGGGTAAGCATGGGAGCCGACGAGCATGAAGAGAGCGACCTGGACGAGTTACAAAAGTTCCAGGTAAACCAGGAACTCCTGTCGCTCGCAAGCGAGGGTGCTATGGTCATGCACTGTCTTCCCGCGCACAGGGGCGAGGAGATCACCGACGAGGTGATAGATGGAAGCCATTCGGCAGTGTGGGACCAGGCGGAAAACCGCCTACACGCCCAGGTCGCACTGTTGAGCATGATCTTCGGCTAGGTGGTTGTCTTGAAGCGTCAGAGGCAGGAAGCGATCATTCAGAAAGTCAGGGAGGGTACGGTCACCAGCCAGAGGCAGCTGGTCGAGCTGCTCTCAAAAGAAGGTTTCCGCGTTAGCCAGACCACTGTCTCGAGGGACCTCGAGGAGCTGGGACTGTCGAAGGGTCGGAACGGGACCGGGAGGGTGCGCTACGGGAGTGTCGATAGCTTCCATGGTGGCGTTGACCCGACAAGCAGGCTGCGAAGGATGGCTCCCGATTTCCTGCTTGCTGCCGAGCCGACAGGAAACCTTGTCGTGCTGAAGACAACTATCGGGAACGCGCAGGGACTTGCTGCGGCGCTCGACGCGGCAGGGATAAGCGGCGTGGCGGGGACGGTCGCGGGTGACGATACCATCCTCGTAGTCTGCTCCAGTGGGGCGAGCAGCAAGGAGATAAGCCGGCAGATAATGAAGTTCGCCGTATAGCAGAGGTGAGTCGATTGGTAAAAGGCGAGAAGCAAAGCGAAACGGAAAAAATAGTACTGGCATATTCCGGTGGGCTGGACACATCGGTCCTCGTCAGCTGGCTCGCGGAGGAAAAGAAGCTAGCAGTCATCACTCTTACCGCGAACCTGGGTCAGCCCGTAGACATGGAGGCCATCCGTGAGAAGGCCCTGAGGAGCGGCGCCATCGCCGCCGAGGTGGTGGACGTGCGGGAGACTTTCGCGAAGGAGTATATTGTCCCAGCACTGTGGGCGAACGCCTTGTATCAGGGAAGTTACCCCCTGGCAACCGCGCTCGCAAGACCCCTCATTGCGAAGCTCCAGGTCGATGCAGCGCACAAGCACGGCGCGCAGTACGTCGCGCACGGTTGTACCGGGAAGGGAAACGACCAAGTCCGTTTCGAGGTAGCGGTGGCCGCCCTCGACCCTTCCCTGGGAGTCATCGCGCCAATGCGCGAGTGGATGATGACCCGGGAGGATGAGATCGCGTACGCGCGCGAGAGGGATATACCCATACCCGTGACAATGGAGTCACCGTACAGCGTGGATGAGAATCTCTGGGGCAGGTCCTGCGAGTGCGGGGTCCTGGAGGATCCCTGGCAGGAGCCGCCTGAGGGTGCCTACGGATGGACCGTTTCTCCTGAGAGCGCACCGGATGAACCACTATATCTGGAAATAGGTTTCGATGGCGGGGTTCCCGTATCTTTGGACGGGAACCGGCTGGGCATTGTCGAGCTTATAGGGGAGCTCAACCGCAAGGGAGGCGACAACGGGGTGGGACGCATAGACGTCATCGAGGACCGCATTGTCGGGATCAAATCACGAGAGATATACGAGGCCCCGGCCGCCTGCATACTCTGTGCTGCGCACCGAGACCTCGAACAGCTGACGCTGACCCGGGATGCGCTCGCGGGGAAACGCCCGCTCGAGCAAAGAGTCTCCGAGATGGCATATGAAGGGCTCTGGTTCAGCCCCCTGAACCGGGCCATCGAAGCTTTCAACAAATCGCTTGAAGAGAGGGTCACGGGGACCGTGAGGGTCAAGCTGTACAAGGGAACAGCCACGGTCGTGGGGCGCCGTTCGCCGAACTCACTCTACGATCTGGGCCTAGCCACTTACGATGAGCTGGACGTATTTGACCACAGGGCCGCCGCGGGGTTCATAGAGCTGTGGGGGCTTCCACTCAAGGTCTGGGCGGAGAGTGAAAGGAAAACAAGAGGAGAAAAGGATGAAGATGTGGGGGGGCCGGTTTGAGAAGGAGCCCGAGGGTGGATTATTATCCTTCACCTCGTCGCTCGGCTTCGACGTGCGGCTATATTCGTACGATATAAGGTGCACAGGCGCCTGGACGTTGGCGCTCGCGCACGCTTCAGTGCTCACGACCGAGGAAGAGATTGCGATAACGAAGGCATTGGAGCAGGCAGGAGAAGAACTGGAGGCCGGATCGTTTGAGTTTTTACCGACCGACGAGGATATACACACGGCGATAGAGCGAAGGGTCGAGGAGATAGTCGGGCCCGCGGGAGGGAAGATACGGACCGGCCGTAGCCGAAACGACCAGATCGCAACTGACATGCGCCTGTTCGCGATGGAGCACTGCGGGAACATAGTCGCTCTGATTCGTCTTCTCCAGAAGGTTCTCCTCGAAAAGGCGCGCGAGACCTCCGATCTTCCGGTTCCGGGCCACACCCACCTCCAGCAGGCCCAACCCGTGCTTCTCGCTCACCTTCTTCTGGCATTCGTCTATATGCTTGAAAGGGACGTAAAGCGCCTACAATCGGTGCGCGACGGCGCTGACAGCATGCCACTCGGATCCGGAGCCCTGGCGGGCACCACCGTCGCGGTGGACAGGGAGGAGCTTGCATTCCTATGCGGATTCTCGCGGCCTTCTCAGAACAGCGCCGACGCGGTGAGCGACAGGGATTTCGTCTGCGAGATGCTCTTTGCGCTCTCGGTTATCATGGTCCACCTGAGCAGGCTATCGGAGCAGATCATACTCTGGTGTTCCACGGAGTTCGGCCTTGCGGAGCTCGACGACGCGTGGGCCACCGGCTCAAGCCTCATGCCGCAGAAGAAGAACCCCGACGGTCCCGAACTCGTCCGGGGTAAGACCGGGCGCGTGATTGGGAGTCTGGTCTCGATACTGGCGGTACTCAAGGCCTTGCCGCTCACCTACAACCGGGACCTGCAGGAGGACAAGGAGCCTCTCTTCGACGCGGCGGACACGGTGATCGGGTGCCTGAGGCTGTTAGAGGGTACGGTATCCACCATGAAGTTCAACCGCGAGAGGGCGGATGAGCTTCTAGTCTGCAGTTTCATAACGGCGACCGATCTGGCAGACTTCCTGGTCGAGAAGGGGATGGAGTTCCCGCGCGCTCACGAGGTTGTAGGAGAGCTCGTATCTTTCTGCATCAAGGAGGGCAAAGCTGTCGATGAGCTGCCGCTGGCGGAGCTGACACGTTTCTCCGAGCTCTTCGATGAAGACGCCTACGGTCGGCTCTCCGTAGAAGCCTCCCTCGCGCGCCGCGGTTCGCAGGGGGGATCATCCCCCGAAGCGGTGTCACGCCAGATTGCGGATGTAGAGAGGATGGTCTCGGGAGAGGAAGGGTCTTTGTGATATTATGTCCATGGACGACCGGCTGAGGGTCGCCGCTCTGGTCTTATATTTAGGCAACACTGACATCGGGGGTGAGACTTGGAGGTCAAAAAAGGCGTAATAGTGGCACTTGGCTACGGGAAGTACTTTCTCTCCGATAAGATCGTCGGTTTCGTTCCAATCGAGGAGAACAGGGGGCCCGCGCGGAGGACCTTTGTCTACATCGAGGGAATCTCCGACCCCGTTGTTGCTTCGCGCACAGAGGCTACCATCCTTAAGGACATGACCCGGGAGGGGCCTGGCGCTGTCGAAGCGGAGATGGCGCTTGAACTGGTCGAGAGGATCCATTCGGACCTGCATCACGTCGGGCCGATGCTCAGGCGCTCCATCAAGGAGGAGTGCGGCCTCGACCTCGACGACATCGAGAGAAGGATTAAAGAACTGCTTACCGCAGACACCGGGGTCGTACAGGAGGGGCTGTTTATGGAGGCGGATCAAGGCTGACCCCTCATATCGCATGCTCCAGGCTTCCCGTATCCTTCTATGCGCTCGATTCCCTGAAGGCTGCAAGAGAGCTGCTTGGCTGCGAGTTGAGGCACGAAACGCCGGAGGGTGTGGCGGGGGGCATAATAGTAGAGACCGAGGCGTACCGCGGTCCTGGCGACGAGGCAAGCCACGCGAGAAGGGGTCCGACGCCGCGGAGCAGGATAATGTTCGGCCCCCAGGGGCAGGCATACGTCTATTTCACCTACGGCATGCATTTCATGCTCAACGTGGTAACCGGACCCGAAGGTACCGCAGGCGCGGTGTTGATACGCGCCCTAGAACCCACTTGTGGGTTGGAGCTTATGAGCAAAAGGCGTCGCCTGACCGAAAAGGGCTCCCTGACAGATGGTCCCGGTAAGCTGACCCAGGCTCTCGGCATCACCCTCGAGCAAAACGGCGCGGACCTTACTGTCGGTCCGCTCGGAATATGGATGAAACATCTGAGGAAGCGCCTGGATATAGAAGTTACACCCAGGGTGGGGGTGGTCGGTTCGGCCGACAACCCATGGCGGTTCCTGATCAAGGACAACCCTCACGTTTCTGCAAGACGTAAACGCGCTGAAAGGGGAGGATGATGAAGCTCGAGCGGATATACAGGTCCGCGGTAGAGATGGGGATAGCGAAGGACCCCCGCGGAAAGGAAGGGATAAAGCAGGTCCTAACGGACGCGCGAAAGGAGTACGAAGGCCTCAAGGGTGCCAGGAAGCGCTACTTCGACAAGGAAAGACTCTCCAACCCATTTGCCGACACCCGTATTCTCTACGGTAAGAGTGATCTCGAGGTCAAGAACGTGATTGCGGGTATCGACGTCGAAGCGCCCGAGCTAATGCTCGTCGACCGCCTCCGCCAGTCGGGCAGCAAAATAGATCTGTGTATCGCCCACCACCCCGAGGGGCGCGCGCTTGCTGCGCTTGCGGACGTCATGAGTCTCCAAGCAGACATGTGGGCGCGCTTCGGCGTACCTGTCAACATCGGCGATGCGCTGATCGGAGAGCGCATGGCAGAGATCAGGCGGGCATTCCTGCCCCAGAACCATGAACGCCCCGTTCAGGCGGCCGAGCTGCTCGACGTGCCTCTCATGTGCATCCATACCCCGGCCGATAACCTGGTGACCGACTACCTCAGCCGCCTGTTCAAGCGCAAGAAGCCAAGGCTGGTGGGAGACATTATCGACGTCCTTCTGGAAGAGGCGGAGTACGGCAAATCGGCGGAGAGGGGAGTGCCTCCATCCGTTTTTGTCGGAGACGAGAAGAAACGGGCCGGAGAGCTGTTCGTGGATATGACCGGGGGGACCGAAGGGCCTGTACCGGCACTGGAGAAGCTCGCGCAGGCGGGCGTGGGGACGATAATATCGATGCACATGGCCGATAAACTGAGGGCCGAGGCGGAGAAACAGCACGTCAATGTCGTTGTCGCCGGACATATCCCGTCGGACAACATAGGACTGAACCTCTTACTGGACCAGCTCGAGAAAAAGGGCGTTAAGTCCCGGGGGTTCTCAGGTCTTCAGAGGATATCACGTCTTAAGAAGTAGGCGCTCGATCAACTGACGTGCGGCCCTGGCTCACCCGCCGGCCCTTGAGACAGTGACGGAGACGGCCGATCCAACAGGCAGTCTGGTTCCCGGACTCGGGCTCTGGTCCAATACGACGTTGTTCTGGGTGCCGGAGGTATAGCTCACGCTTGGTGTGAAACCTGCGGCGATGATCGACCCTCTTGCCGCAAGCTCTGTCATCCCTAAAACGTTGGGCACGGACCTCTGGATCACCCCCTTCGATACGGAGATGGTGACCAATGAGCCAGCGGGAAGGCTGGTGCCGGCGGCCGGGCTCTGGGAGAGGACCATACCTGCGACCTGCTCGTTACTCGGCTGGTCGACAGCGCTCACCCGGAAGCCCGCCTGCTGAAGAGTGGTCATGGCCGTAGACTTTCTCATTCCCACAACGTTCGGGACGACGTTGGAAGGCTGGCTCTTGTGTATGTTGCAGAACGTCGTGGGCTCCTGACCGCGCTTAAATTCCTGGGAGTGGGTGCGCGGGCAGTTCGGCGTCGCCAGCAGGCCTGATTCATCGCAGACCGTAATCGATATCGTCTCGGTTTGCTGAGGCGTGGGTTCCTCGTTGTTTTCGTTATAGTTCTCTTCTGGCTTGACGAAATCTGTGGGAGCGGTGTTCTTAAGTGCCTGTCTCATGAACGCCGCCCAGATGTCCGCGGGAAGGCCTCCGCCGGCCATCCCGCCCATCGAGATGCTCCCCTGGGGGTAGCCGACCCATACAGCCGTGACCAGGTCCGGAGTGTACCCTACAAACCAGGCGTCCGCATGGTTCTCAGTTGTCCCGGTCTTGCCGGCCTGGGGGCGCCCTATACTCGCCCCCCGACCCGTGCCGCTCGAAACCACTTCTTCCAGGAGCCCGTTGATCTCTGCAGCGACTTTACCATCGAGCACCACGTGTGTCTCAGGCTTGTTTTCGGCTACAACGTTTCCACCCGCGTCCGTTACCTTGTAGACGGAGCGGGGGACCGCGTGGATCCCGTTGTTAGCGAGAGTGCCGAAAGCCGAGGCCATCTCGATAGGGGTCACACCGTTCGAAAGGCCTCCCAACGCGATTGCCGGGTTATCTTGAAAGTCGGTCATGATACCCATCTGCTTCGCGAGTGCCTTCACCCTCGAAGGGCCCACGTCCATGATCAGCTGGGCATACACACAGTTCACCGAATGAATGGTCGCGCTCCTCAAGGTCATAGACCCGCTCCCGTGCCCCTCGTAGTTTTTCACCACCCATTTTCCGCCTTCCGGCAGGTTGATTATCCTGGGTGATGACGAGTCGTATGTCCGATCGGGGGACACCCCGTCGGCTATCGCCCTGGAAAGAACGAAAACCTTGAACGCAGAGCCCGCCTGACGGTGACCCTGAGCTGCCAGGTTGAACTGGCTAGCTGAGTAGTTCTTTCCGCCGACCATCGCTTTCAAGTAACCGGTCCGCGGGTCGATACAGACGATAGCGGCGTCCGGGCCGCTGTTGGGCTTGACCATCCTGGCCAGCACGTTCTCGGCCATGTGCTGAAGGTTGAGGTCGATGGTTGTGTATATGCGAAGCCCCCCGCGGAAAGCTGCCTGGTCACCGTAAGTCCTTCGCACAAGGTCGGTTATGTAATCGCAGAAGTATGGAGCTTGTCTCTGCGCGTTCACGATATTAGGCGGGGCCAGGGTTATGGGTTCGTTCATCGCGGCTACAGCTTCATCGTTCGTTATGAAGCCCTGCTGCTGCATCTTGCGGAGGACGAGGTTCCGTCTCTCCTGGACTTCCTGCGGGATCTTGTAGGGATCGTAGTAGCTTGGGGAGCGCACCATTCCCGCCAGCATCGCGCACTCAGCGAGCGTAAGTTGTTCGGGGACCTTGCCGAAATATTTCCTCGCGGCTGTATAGATGCCGTAGCAGCCCTGGCCGAAATATATGTCATTAAGGTAGAGCTCTAGTATCTTGTCCTTTGAGTATTTCTTCTCCAGCTGGTAGGCGAGGTTGGCTTCCTGTATCTTCCGCCAGAGCGTCCGCTTGGGTCCTACGTAGGCGTTCTTGACGTATTGCTGTGTGATGGTGCTGCCCCCCTGCACCACTGTGCCCTGGACCACGTTCGCCCACAGAGCCCGAATGACCGACTTCCAGTTTATCCCGCTGTGACTAAAGAACTCGCTATCTTCGATCGCGATGACGGCCTTTTTGAGATTATCGGGTATCTTCTCAAGAGCTATAATCTCTCGGTTCTCGTCCCCGTGGAGCTCGGTAAGCTGAGTTCCGTCGGACGCGAAGACCTTCGAGTTCTGCGCAGTCTTGAAGCCGGTGAGCGAGGAGAGCTTTGGCAGGCCTACCCCCGTGTAGAACCAGAGGAAAACTCCGCCAATCGAAATCAAAATGCTCAAAAATACAACGAGCGTTATCCTAGCAAGTATTTTCATGTTTCATCATTCAAACAACAATTTTAACAATAATAACACCTATTTACACTTATTTGTTTACAGAATATAGAATATTACGAGTAATTCTGAATGTCGGATGTCAATCCGCTTTAAATGACCGCCGAGACGGTGCCGGGGCGTATTTGGATTATAATACTACGCGTTCGATCATGATATCGTGGAGTAAAAGGCCTACCGTTACTGAGTCAAGGAAGGTTCAACGTGTCCATTGAAGAACAAGCAGCACAACAGATGGAGCTCATACTCTCGGGGGCCGTAGAACTCATACCCGAGGATGAAATGCGCTCAAAGGTCGTGCGGTCTATCGGCGACAAGAGGCCCCTTATAGTGAAGCTCGGTGTTGATCCGACCAGGCCTGATCTTCACATAGGCCACTCGGTCCCGTTGAACAAGCTGCGACATTTTCAGCAACTCGGCCACCAGGTCGTGCTGATAATTGGCGATTTCACCGCATTGATAGGTGACCCCAGCGAGCAGGACGCCACGAGGCCTGTTCTAACTCCTGATGTGGTGGAGCGGAATGCCCGCACGTATATCGAGCAGGCCGGAAAAATCATAGACGCAC
>Ga0315281_10000389_pt1 | contig 60483 bp, 57 predicted proteins | sample YL17G07_0_MG_FD_204540 | JGI IMG/M metagenome (GOLD analysis project Ga0315281, IMG submission 204540) | Sediment microbial communities from Yellowstone Lake, YNP, Wyoming, USA - YL17G07_0 | ecosystem: Environmental > Aquatic > Freshwater > Lake > Sediment | place: USA: Wyoming | collected...
CGCGATCTTCTTGCCCTGATCCGAAAACTCCTTCCGGAAGCCTGAGATCGCTGTTAAGGAGCCCTAGAAAGCGTCCCCGCGAATGACCGCTATTGGCCGGAAGCCGACATTGGAAATTGGCGGAATTCCGCGCGCTTCGCCGCGCTGCGCAATTACACTTCTACCGTATTCTGCCGCCACGCTTTGGCGAAAACGGGCATTCGATGTCGATCGATCTGATATGAAATCGGGGCGCGAATACCGTCCGTTTCGCTGAGATAGCCAAGTCTGGAGGGATGGTAGGATTCGCGCCTGCGCTCGATAGACGCGGCTACGTGGGTAAGAACGTGGGTAGCCGAGATAGATATAAAATAAGTCGTTTAATTTCAATAACATATAACGCGTTGCGGCGGACGTCCGCTCCGCCAACTTTCGAAATCACAGATCTCAACCAAGCGGGCCTCGACCAGGCCTTTCCTGAACACATGTTCGATTTCGTAGCCAAGCACAAGATCATCCTCCAGGTCGTCCTCGGCCTGACGATCATTCCGTTCGCGTTCTTCGGGCTGGAGTCCTACACCCGCGGCATCGGCAGCTCGCAGGATGTCGCGACCGTCGACGGCTCGGCCATCACGCAGCGCGAGTTTGCCGAGGAGGTGCGCCGGCAGCAGGACCGGTTGCGCGAGGTCCTTGGCCCCGGCGCAGACCTGGCGCAACTCGACACGCCTGAGGTACGGATGGCGATCCTCGAATCCATCATCTCCCAGCGCCTCGTGTTGGCGGAGGTGGTGAAGTCGGGCCTCGTGGTCTCCAAGGATGAAGTGGTTGCCGGCATCCTGGCCGCGCCCGAATTCCAGGAAGGCGGCAAGTTCTCCAGCGAGCGCTACACGACGTACCTCAGAACCCGCGGCGTGTCCGACGAGGGCCACGTCGCGCGGCTCCGGCTCGAAGTGCCTGCCGGGCGCCTCGCCGGCGCGATCAGCGGTTCGGCGTTCGAGCCGCGCGTGGCCGCCGAACGCCTGATCGCCCTGCAGGGCGAAAAGCGTGAAGTGGCGGAGGCCTTCATTCCGGCGGAGCAGTTCCTCGGACGCGTCAAGCTGGACGACGCCAAGGTGAAGGCCTACTACGATGCCAACCTCGCGGATTACAAGGTGCCCGAGCGCGTGCGCGCGGAATACCTGGTGCTTTCCGCGGAAGAACTCGGCAAGAGCGAGCCCGTGACCGAGGCCGAGCTGAAGGAAGCTTACGACAAGCGCGCCGGCCAGCTGGGGGTCGCCGAGCAGCGGCGCGCGAGCCATATCCTTGTGGCGACCAGGGAAGAGGCCGAAAAGATCACCGCCGAAGCGCGCAAGGCGCCGCAACGCTTCGCCGAGTTGGCGAAAAAGCATTCGCAGGACCCGGGCTCCGCGGGCAATGACGGCGACCTGGGAATGAATGCCAGAGGCGCCTTGGCCGCCAAGAGCCTGGAGGATGCGATCTTCAGGCTCAAGAACGGAGAAATCGGCGATCCCGTCCAGTCGGATTTCGGTTTCCACGTGGTCCGGCTCACGGAGATAAAAGCCGGCAAGACCGCCTCCTTCGACGAATTGAAGAAAGAACTTGCCACCGAGCTGGCGAAACAGAAGGGGGCGAAAAAGTTCGCGGAAATCGCCGACGCCTTCAACAACCTTGTCTACGAGCAGTCCGACAGCCTGAAACCCGCCGCCGGGCGCTACCAGCTGAGGGTTGCGACCAGTGGCTGGATGGCGCGCCAGCCTTCCCCCGAGCAAGGCGTGCTCGCGCACCCCAAACTGCTTGCCGCGCTGTTTTCACCGGATTCGATCCAGCAGCGGCGCAACACAGATGCGGTGGAAATCGCGCCTGGGGTGCTGGTTGCGGCACGGGTTGCCGAGCACCGGCCCGAGACCCAGCGCTCTCTGGAGGAGGTCAAGGCCGAGGTCGAACGCAAACTCACGCGTGGAGAAGCGGCGCTGCTGGCGCAAAAGGAAGGCGCGGAGAAGCTCGCGCTGCTTGCCAAGGGAAGTGACGCGGGCCTGCCCTGGGGCGCGCCCAGAACCCTTTCGCGGCGCGACGCGCAAGGGCTGCCGTTGCCGGCGCTGCGCAAGGTCATGATGGTGGATGTCGCCACGCTGCCGGCTCACACCGGCCTGGAAGCCGGTGACAAAGGCTACGCGATCTACCGCGTTTCCAAGGTCATTGCGGGGGAGTACAAGGCGGGCGCGCAGAGCGCCGAAGAGCTTGCGATGGTCGACCGCCAGGCGGGCGCCGCGCAGCTGGACGCTTACGTCGCCAGCCTGCGCGCGCGCGCGAAAATCGAGATCAGCCGGGCGAACCTGGAGAAGAAATAGCGTTCAGGCCGCGCCAGTGTCATCGGCGATGGTAACGGACACGACGTTGAAGCCGCCGTCCACGTAGAGGATCTCCGCAGTAATGCCCGCCGCGAGGTCCGAGAGCAGGAACGCCGCCGCGTTGCCGACATCGTCGATGCTCACGTTGCGCCGCAGAGGCGCGAACGTTTCGACATGCTTGAGGATCTTGCTGAATCCGGCAATGCCGGCGGAAGCGAGCGTCTTGATCGGCCCAGCCGATATCGCGTTTACCCGGATTCCCCTGGGGCCGAGGTCGGCGGCGAGGTAGCGCACGCTCGCCTCCAGGCTGGCCTTGGCCAGCCCCATCGTGTTGTAGTGCGGGATCTGGCGCTCCGCGCCGAGGTAGGTGAGGGTGAGCATCGCCCCCGCACGGCCCTCCATCATCGGCAGGGCGGCCTTGGCAAGTGCCGGGAAGCTATAGGCGGAGATCTCCTGCGCCTGACGGAACGCGTCGCGCGAAAGACCCTCCAGCAGCGTGCCGGAGATCGCTTCGCGGGGAGCGAACGCGATCGCGTGCACCAGACCGTCGAGGCCGTCCCAACGCTTGCCCAGAGCGTCGAACAGGCCGGTGATCTGTTCATCGCTCGCGACGTCGCAGGGCAGCACGATGTCCGAGCCGAAATCCCGCGCCAGGTCGGAGACACGGTCCTTGAAGCGGTCACCGACGTAGGTGAAGGCCAGCTCGGCGCCTTCGCGGCGCGCGGCCTTCGCGATGCCGTAGGCGATGGACCGGTTGCTGAGCAGCCCGGTGACGAGAATTTTCTTTGCCGAGAGGAATCCCATCGGGGCATTATACTTTCCGCCATGCGCTCGCTGCTGCCCTTGTTGTTTCTGCTGGCGGGGTGCGGAGAAATCTGGAACGACCCCTACCCGGCGGCCGAGCGGGGCAGGAACATCCTCTACTCGGTGTTCGCCGAGCGCCCCAAGCATCTGGATCCGGCGCAGTCGTACGCCTCCGACGAGGCGGTATTCACGCGGCAGGTATACGAGCCGCCGCTGCAGTACCACTACCTGAAGCGGCCCTACGAACTGATTCCGTTGACCGCGGCCGAAGTTCCCACGCCACGCCTGGTGGAAAAGAACGGGGCGACCTACAGCATCTACGACATTCGCATCAAACCCGGCATCAGGTACCAGCCGCACCCGGGGTTTGTTTCCGGGAATTTGTCTTTAAAAAAACAAGATATAGAAAAGCTAAAGAGCCCGTATGACCTGCCTCTGGGGACGCGCGAACTCACGGCGGATGACTACATCTACCAGATCAAGCGCCTCGCGCATCCGCAACTGCACTCGCCGATTTTCGGCTTGATGGCCGAGTACATCGTCGGCCTGAAGGAATACGCCGAACGGCTGCAGAAGGCGGCCACGCCGGGGCAGTGGCTCGATCTGCGCGAACATCCGCTCGAGGGCGTATCGCGTGTGGATGCGCATACCTACCGCATCACGCTCAAAGGGCGCTATCCCCAGTTCGTGTACTGGCTGGCGATGCCTTTCTTCGCGCCCATGCCCTGGGAGGCGGACCGGTTCTTTAATCAGGCGGGCATGGCGGAAAGGAACTTCACCCTCGACTGGTGGCCGGTCGGCACCGGGCCCTACATGCTGTCGGAGAACGACCCCAACGCCCGCATGGTGCTCGAGCGCAATCCCAACTTTCGCGGCGAACCCTATCCGTCGGAAGGCGAGGAGGGCGACGCTGCGCGCGGCCTGCTTGCCGACGCCGGCAAGACGATGCCGTTCATCGACCGCGCGGTCTACACGCGCGAGAAGGAGGGCATTCCCCTGTGGAACAAATTCCTGCAGGGTTACTACGATCTTTCTGGCATCGGCTCGGACAGTTTCGACCAGGCCGTGCGCGTGTCCGTGGAAGGCGAGGCGACGCTCTCGCCGGACATGGAAGCGCGTGGCATCCGGCTGGACACTTCGATTGCGCCCACGATCTACTACCTCGGTGCTAACTGGCTCGATCCGGTGATCGGCGGCGTGCAGGGGGGAGAGTCCGCCGAGCGCGCGCGGAAACTTCGCCAGGCACTGGCGGTCGCGGTCGACTGGGAGGAGTACCTCTCGATCTTCGCCAACGGGCGCGGCGTGCCCTCGCACAGCCCGGTGGCGCCCGGAATATTCGGTTTTCGCGATAGCGCCGAGGGCTTGAATCCGGTGACCCACGAATGGAAGGACGGCAAGGCGCAGCGGCTGCCGATCGAGGCGGCGCAAAAGCTCCTCGCAGAAGCCGGGTACCCGGACGGGCGCGACGCGAAGACCGGACAGCCGCTGGTGCTCTACCTCGACACGACGCAGCGCGGCCCCGGCGACAAGGCGGTGGTGGACTGGTGGCGCAAGCAGTTCGCCAAGCTCTCGATCCAGTTCGAGCCGCGGCAGACGGACTGGAACCGCTTCCAGGAAAAGCTGCGCAAGGGCAGCACCCAGCTCTTCATCGTGGGCTGGAACGCCGATTACCCGGATCCGGAGAATTTCATGTTCCTCCTGCACGGAGCGCAGAGCCGCGTCAAGACCCAGGGCGAGAACGCGTCGAACTACGTGAACCCGGAGTTCGACGCCCTGTTCGAGCGCATGCGCAACATGCCAAGCTCGCCGGAACGCCAGCATCTCATCGACCGCATGACCGAGATCTTCCGCCGCGACGCGCCGTGGATCGGCGGTTTCCATCCCAAGAATTTCGCGCTGTTCCACAGCTGGCTTGGCAACGCCAAGGCGAACGAGATTTCCGACAATAAACTGAAGTATCTGCGCGTGGATGCCGCGAAGCGCGAGGCCCTGCGCCGGGAATGGAACCGGCCGGTGCTCTGGCCTGTCGTCTTGCTGTTGATTTTGCTGATTGTTTCAGTCATTCCAGCGGTGATTTCCTACAAGAAGCGGGAACGAATGGCTGCCCGCCCGGCCCACTGACGCGATGTTCGGTTACATCATCCGGCGCGTGCTGTATGCCGTCCCGATCCTGATCGGCGTGAATCTGATCACCTTCGCGCTTTTTTTCATCGTCAATACGCCGGACGACATGGCGCGCATGCAGTTGGGCGCGAAGCGCGTGACCCCGGAGGCGGTCGAGAAGTGGAAGTCGGAGCGTGGTTACGATCTTCCCTTGGTTTGGAATTTAAAAGAGGAATCTTTATTCAATAAGGCAAGCAAGACAATATTCGCTCAAAAATCCGCAAAACTTTTCATCTTTGAATTCGGCTATTCGGAGGACAAGCGCAACATCGGCAACGAAATCCGGGCGCGGATGTGGCCCAGCCTCGCGCTCGCGGTGCCGATTTTCCTCGTTGGCCTGGCGGTCTGCATCACCTTCGCGCTCCTGATGGCTTTTTTCCGTGCCAGTTACCTAGATATCTGGGGCGTGGTGGCATGCGTGGCGATGATGTCGATCTCGACGTTGTTCTACATCATCGGCGGACAGTACATCGCCTCCAAGGTCTGGCACCTGGTGCCGATCTCCGGCTATGCCGGCGGCCTTGACGCGGGCAGGTTCCTCGTCCTGCCGGTGCTGATCGGGGTCATTGGCGGCATCGGCGCGAGCAGCCGCTGGTACCGCACGCTGTTTCTGGAGGAAATGGGCAAGGACTACGTGCGCACGGCGCGCGCCAAAGGAATGGCCGAAAGCGTGGTGCTGTTCCGCCACGTGCTCAAGAACGCCATGATCCCGATCCTGACCGGCGTGGTGGTGGTGATCCCGACGCTGTTTCTCGGCAGCCTGCTGATGGAGTCGTTTTTCGGCATTCCCGGCCTTGGCAGCTACACCATCGACGCGATCCAGGCCCAGGATTTCGCGGTGGTGCGCTCGATGGTGTTCATCGGCTCGGTGTTCTATATCGCCGGGCTGATCCTCACCGACATCTCCTACACCCTCGTCGATCCGCGCATCAGGCTGGAATAGGAAAAGCACCGCGTGCCTGTCATTCTCGTCACGGATGTGCTGGTCTGGTTGCTCGCAGTGGCGGCGGGCGGCTACATCTTCTACTGCCGGCGCCACCCGCATCTCGCGGTCCCCTGGGCGCGGGTTTTCAGGAGCGCCGCGGCGATGGCTTCGGTGGTGGTGCTCGGTGTCTACGTCGCGCTGGGCCTGTTCGATTCCCTGCATTTCCGCCCGGCCCTGGAGCCCCAGGGAGGGGAGCAAAGGGTCTATTCCTCCGAGGTGCTGTCGGTTCTCGACCTGGTACTTTCGCATCTCAGAGGGCGAAGCGAGAAAACCTACTCGGCGCCTCTGGCGACGCGTTCCTACGCCAAGGAGCAGGTCGAACTTCCAGACGGACGCCAGATGCGCGATTTCCCGCGCCTTCGCTTCGGCGGCTCCCACCTGGAGGACGAGATGCAGTGGGCCGGAGATATTGCCAGGCGGGCGCTGGCGGGGCTTGCTGCTGCAGCCGTGGTGTCTATTCTGTTCTTGTTGGCAATAAGAATATTGCGGAAAAAGAACCCTGAAATTCCCTGGAGTGCGGCCTACGGCATGATCGCCGCGCTGTCGTTTCTGGTCGGCCCGGCGGTCGCGCTGTCCACCGGTTATCACGTTCTTGGCACCGACAAGGTAGGGCAGGACGTGTTTTATCTGGCGCTCAAATCCGTGCGCACCAGCCTGGTCATCGGTACCCTGACAACGCTGGTGCTTCTGCCGATGGGCATCGCCCTGGGAATCATGGCGGGCTACTTCAGGGGCTGGATCGACGACGTCATCCAGTACCTTTACACCACGCTCAACTCGATCCCGGGCGTGCTGCTGATCGCGGCGGCGGTGCTGATGATGCAGGTCTATATCGATCTGCACCCGGAAACCTTCGAGACCGCCGTGCAGCGCGCCGACCTGAGATTGCTGTTCCTGTGCATCATCCTCGGCCTGACCAGCTGGACCGGGCTCGCGCGGCTGCTGCGCGGCGAGGCGCTGAAGCTCTCGCAGCTCGAGTACATCCAGGCGGCGCACGCCTTCGGCGTCCGCGACACGCGCATCCTCGCGCGCCACATCCTGCCGAACGTCTCGCATATCGTGATCATCGCGATGGTGATGGATTTCTCCGGCCTGGTGCTGGCCGAGGCGGTGCTGTCCTACGTCGGGGTGGGCGTCGACCCTTCGACCAACAGCTTCGGCACCATGATCAACGCGGCGCGCATGGAAATGGCGCGCGAACCGGTGGTCTGGTGGGCGCTGGCGACCGCGTTCACGTTCATGTTCGCGCTGGTCCTGGCGGCCAACCTGTTCGCCGACGCGGTGCGCGACGGTTTCGATCCCCGGGTGCGCATGTGAACGAAACCGTTCTGGAAGTTACAAATCTAAAAACCAGTCTCGATACCCTTGGAGGCGAGCTGCGTGCCGTCGACGGTGTCGACATCAATTTGCGCAAAGGAGAATGCTTCGCGCTGGTGGGCGAATCCGGCAGCGGCAAATCCATGACCGCGCTGTCCCTCATGCGCCTGCTGCCGGAAGCAGGGCGCATCGCCGATGGGCGGGTAATTCTGGGGGCGCAGGATCTGCTCGCGCTGCCCGAAGTGGCAATGCGCGCCGTGCGCGGGCGGCGCATTGCGATGATCTTCCAGGAACCGTCCACCGCGCTCAACCCGGTGCTGACCGTGGGGCGCCAGATCACGGAGGTCATCGAGCGCCATACCCGGCTGTCCGGGGCGGCGGCGCGCGAGCGTGCGATTGAATTGCTCGGCGCGGTCGGCATTCCGGACGCCGGGCGGCGCTGCGAGGAATATCCCTTCCAGCTCTCCGGCGGGCTCAAGCAGCGCGTCATGATTGCCTGCGCGCTCGCCGCGGAGCCCGAGGTCCTCATTGCGGATGAGCCCACGACCGCGCTGGATGTGACCATCCAGGCGCAGATTCTCGACCTGCTGGCGAAACTCCAGGCCGAGCGCGAGATGGCCATCCTGCTGATCACCCACGATCTGGGGATCGTCGCCCGGATGGCGCAGCGGGTCGCCGTCATGTACGCCGGCGAAATCGTCGAAGTCGCTGACCGCGATGCGTTCTTTGCGGCGCCCCAGCATCCCTACGCGCAAAAACTGTTCGAAGCGCTGCCCACGCCCGAGAAGCGCGGCACCGCGCTCTCGGTGATCTCCGGGCAGGTGCCCCCGCTTACCGGCACGTTCGCCGGCTGCCGTTTCGCGGAGCGCTGCGACGACGCGTACTTGCGCTGCCGCCAGCAGATGCCGCGGTTGATTGCGATCCCCGCAGATGCCGCGGCACGCAGGCTGGTGCGCTGCCACCTGCGGGAGCAGGGCCTCGCGCCGGCGCCGCAGGCTGGCTCCGCCAAGGTGAAAGACGGCGCCCCGGCCGCAGTCCAAAGCATGCCGGTAATCGCGCAGACGGAAGATCTCAAGGTTCATTTTCCGATCCGTAAAGGCCTGTTCAAGCGCGCCGTCGGCCAGGTCAGGGCGGTCGATGGCGTGTCGCTCGCCATCCATTCGGGAAGGACCCTGGCACTGGTCGGCGAATCGGGTTGCGGCAAGACGACGGCAGGCAAGGCGCTGCTGCGGCTCATTCTGCCCACGGGCGGGCGCGTGGTGTTCGCGGGCAAGGACCTGTCGTTGCTATCGCGCCAGGCACTGCGCCAGAGCCGCGGCGCGATGCAGATCATTTTCCAGGACCCCTACGCCTCTCTCAACCCGCGCATGCGGATCACCGATATCCTCTCCGAGGGCATGCGCAGCCTGGGCGTGGGGCGCGACGACAAGGAGCGCATGGCCCGCATGGCGCAATTGCTGGAGCAGGTGGGCTTGCCGCTGGATGCGTTGGTGCGCTATCCGCACGAATTCTCCGGCGGCCAGCGCCAGCGCATCGCGATCGCGCGCGCCCTGGCGGTGGAACCGAAACTGATCGTATGCGACGAGCCCACCAGCGCGCTCGATGTATCGGTGCAGGCACAAATACTCAACCTGCTGAAGTCGCTGCAGGACCGGCTCGGCATCGCGTACCTGTTCATCACGCACAACATCTCGATCGTCGAATACCTCGCGCACGAAGTCGCGGTAATGTACCTGGGCAGGATCGTGGAACGCGGCACCGCCGAAGAGGTGCTCGGCAACCCGAAGCATCCCTACACCGAGGCGCTGCTCTCGGCGGTGCCCACCATTGAGGGCAAGCGCGAGATTATTCGCCTCTCAGGCGAACTGCCTTCGCCGGCGAATCCGCCGGCCGGCTGCCACTTCCATCCGCGTTGCCCGAAGGCGATGCCCGAATGCCGGGAGAATTATCCAGAGGCGGTGGAGCTGGACCGCGGCAGAACGGTGAACTGCTTCCTCTACCGCGCGTCGAACGCGGCCAGCAGCAGCTGATTCAGGTCGGTCGGGACGGGCAGCAGGCCGCTGCGCAGGAGCTCGCCGAGCTCGGTCTGATCCTCGGCGGAAAGAGATGCTATTTCCTTCTTGAATTCACCCGCCAGCCGCTCCTTCTCGCGCCAGCTCATCTGCGAGAGCTGGATCTGCGCCGCGCGCACGGTCAGCGCCTTGGTGGCGAAATACTCGATCATCGGGCCGCGAACGGCGGCGTTCTTCGGGTTCGACAGCGCTTCGTGCAGGGAGTCGAAGATTTCCTTGCGCTGGGCATCGCTCAAGTAAAGGAAGCTGTCGTCGATCAGGCGCCGCAGATGGTCGGGTTCGACCGAGGTGCCGGGGTAGACGCGCTCCATATCCGGCACGAACTCGGGGGCGGGGGCCGCACGCGACCTGGCGATTTGCGAAACGACCATGTCGCGCGCTATGCCGAGCAGCAACATGACGATCGGGTCAGCCGCGGCAGGCGGGACGACGCCTGCAAAAAGCAGAGTGAAAAGAACACCCTTCCGCAGGAACCGGCCCATAAGGAGCCAATTCTAGGCAACCCTGGGCGCGCTGGTTACCGCGTAGCAGCAATATAAAATAAAATACTTCAGGTTAATACCTTAACTACCTGATTTTTTTACGACTCGGCCGGTCGCTGGTTTTCTAGATTTTCCTTTAACTGCCTTACCCGGTGCCTTGGTCTGGATGGTCACCTTCTGGCCGACGGCCAGGCGGCCGATCTTGTTCCAGCGCCGCAGGTCATCGACACTGACCCGGTAGCGGTTGGCGATACCGGGGAGGGTCTCGCCCGCTTTCACGGTATGGCTGAACTTGCGCGGGCCGGAGACCGCGATCGGCGGCGCGTACATTATTGGCAGCCGGGCCAGGTCGCGCACACCGTCGGTCGGCACCACCAGGGTCGCCGGCATCGCGCGCGTGCGGGGGCCGATGCCATTGACCTCCTTCAGCTGCGCCAGGCCGACGCCGAACCTCTTCGCGATTGCCTCCAGGGTGTCGCCTTTCTTCGGCTGGTAGGTCTGCCAGGACACCAGCGACTTGTCGTCGTACTTGGTGAGGTTGTCGTGGAAGACTTCGACCCGGTCGGCAGGGAGCACGATGCGCGGCGTGAGTTCGGCGCGGATCATCGGCCGGCTGAAGCCCGGGTTCAGGGCGATGAATTCCTCGACCGGCATCTCGGCCAGCTTGGCGGCAAGACGCACGTCGATATCGCGCGTCCTGGTGACGGTGGCGAAATAGATCTGGTTCGGAATAGGGTCGAGGTCGATGCCGAACGCCGCCGGGTTGGCGATGATGTTCTTCAGCGCTTGCAGCTTGGGCACGTAGTGGCGCGTCTCCAGCGGCATGGTAAGGCTCGAATAGTCGAGCGGCAGGCGGGCAACGCGGTTTTTCTCCAGCGCGCGGGCTACCGCGTTCTCGCCCCAGTTGTACGAGGCGAGGGCCAGGTGCCAGTCGCCGTGCATCTGGTAAATGTCGTTCAGGTAGTCCAGCGCCGCGGCGGTAGAGGCCACGATATCGCGCCGGCCGTCGTACCACCAGTTCTGCGTCAGTTCGTAGCGCTTGCCGGTGCCGGGAATGAACTGCCACAGGCCCGAAGCGTGCGCCCGCGAGTAGGCCATCGGATTGAAGGAGCTTTCGACCATCGGCAGCAGCGCCAGCTCGGTGGGCAGGCCGCGTTTTTCGATTTCATCGACAATGTGGAACAGGTACCTGCGGCTGCGCTCGAAGACGCGCTTGAGGTACTCCGGGCGCGCCACGTACCACGCTGTTTTCTCGGCCACCAGAGGGCCGGCAAGGTCGGGCATGGAAAATCCGTCGCGAATGCGCTGCCAAACGTCGTCCTGCCTGACGGTGCGGTCCACGCGCGCCAGTTCCCGAGGTTTGCCGACCTCCTCGCGCCCGCCCTCGAAGGGCGGCAGGCGGTTTGCATCGAGGGGCTTCGCGAGAGCGATACGCGGGTCGGGCGGGGCGTCGCGGAATCCGAGTACCGGGGAATCCGGCTGGACGCGCGGCACCGCCATGGCCCCGGATGCCGGTTCGGTGGGTTGCGAAGCGCAGGAGGCGAGCAGCGCCACGGCGGCCGCGCACAGCGCAAAACGGGAGACGGTCGCTTGCACGATCCGCATTAGAACCGATTTTTCCATTCCCTGATGGCGGCGAACACGCTTGCCGGGTCGCCGATGCGGGCGCCGAGATACTTGTTGGCCGATTCGACCACCACCGGTTCCGCGCAGCGCAGGAACGGATTGGTCGCGCGCTCTTCGCCCAATGTCGAAGGCAGCGTCGGCCGCCCGGCCGCGCGCAGCTTCATCGCGCGCTCCTCGCGCGCCGCAAGCAAGCTGTTTCCGGGATCCACCGCGCGCGCGAACTTGATGTTGGCGAGCGTGTATTCATGGCCGCAATAGACTTTCGTTGCATCCGGAAGTGCCGCAAGTTTCAACAGCGACGCAAGCATCTGCGCGGCTGTCCCCTCGAACACGCGGCCGCAGCCGCAGGCGAACAGCGTGTCGCCGCAGAACAGGGAATCCAAGCCATAATAGGCGACATGTGCCCGCGTGTGTCCTGGAATGTCGAGCACGGAAAATTCAGCCTTGAGCGCGGGAATCTCGACCTTGTCGCCCTGGCCGACCGGATGGGTCAGCGCCGGGATCGGTTCGCCCTTGGGCCCGAACACCGGAACTTCCGTCATCGCCACGAGCTCGGCGATGCCGCCGACATGATCGGGATGATGATGCGTGGCGAGGATCGCAACCAGCGTGAGTCCTTCGCGTGCGAGGTACGCCTTGACGGGACCGGCTTCTCCGGGATCGACCACCGCGGCGCTCTTGCCCGCGCGCAGCGTCCAGATATAGTTGTCCTGAAAAGCGGATAAAGGAACGATTTCGAGCATGGACCGGCAGTCTTTCGTGTCGAATGGCGAGCACCAGTATAGCGGTGCTCGCCCGGGACTCGCGGAGTGGTTTGCCACGCCGCAGGGCCAGCATGTCCTCGACTGGGAACGGGGACAGTTCGACAATGCCACCGAAGATGTGTTCGGCTACCGCGCCGTGCAGGCGGGGGTGCCGGGAATCGATTTCCTGCGCGCCAACCGCATCCCGTTCCGCTTCACGCTGGCGCTGGAGCACGGCGCCGCGCTCGCCGCCGATCCGATGCAGTTGCCGCTCGCGAATCAGAGCGTGGACCTGGTGGTGCTGCCCCATGCGCTGGAATCGACCGCCGATCCGCACCTCGTGCTGCGCGAGGCCGAGCGCGTGCTGATCCCGGAAGGCCAGCTGGTTATTTCCGGGTTCAATCCGCTTTCCTTCTGGCGCCTGCGGCAGCTGTTCGCGCAAGAAGGGGCCGGCGCCCCGTGGGACGAGCGCTTCATCGGCCTCCTGCGCCTCAAGGACTGGCTGCACCTGCTCGGCTTCGAGCTGAACGGCGGCCGCTTCGGTTGCTACGCGCCGCCGTTCGAGAATCCGCTCTGGCAGTCGCGCTTCTCGTTCATGGAGAAAGCGGGAGCGCGCTGGTGGCCGATCATGGGCGGCGTCTACGTGGTGCGCGCGGTGAAGCGGGTGCATGGCATGCGCCTGATTGCGCCGGCCTGGCGGCGGGAACGCGCCCGCCGGCGCGCGCTCGCCACCGCGCCGCAGCGCAACGGCCACGCCGCGAGCCGCTCCAGCACGCATCGGCGCGACGGCAATGGCTGACGGTGTGGTGGAAATCTACGCCGATGGCGCCTGCAAGGGCAATCCCGGTCCGGGCGGCTGGGGCTTGCTGCTGCGCGCCGGTGGCCGCGAAAAGGAAATCTGCGGCGGCGAAATGCTCACCACCAACAACCGCATGGAACTGACCGCGGTCATCGAGGGGCTGCTGTCGCTCAAGAAGCATGCCAAAGTGCGCGTCTACACGGACTCCCAGTACGTGCAAAAGGGCATCTCCGAGTGGATCCACGACTGGAAGCGGCGCGGCTGGCTCACGGCGAACCGCAAACCCGTCAAGAACGTCGATCTCTGGAAAAAGCTCGACGAAATCGCGCGTTTACACGAGGTGAATTGGCATTGGGTGAAAGGGCACGCCGGGCACCCCGAGAATGAGCGCGCCGACGCGCTGGCGAACAAAGGCATTCCCCGGGAAATCGGCAGTGGCCTCTAGGCAGATCGTCCTCGATACCGAAACCACGGGCCTGAACGCGAGGATGGGCGATCGGGTGATCGAGATCGGCTGCATCGAACTTCTCAGCCGCAGCGTCACGGACCGGCAATTCCACTGCTACCTCAATCCGCAGCGCGATATCGACGAAGGCGCCGCCAAGGTGCACGGCCTGACGCTCGATTTCCTCGCCGACAAGCCGAAATTCCCGGACATCGCCACGGCGTTCGTGGACTACATCAGCGGCGCGGAGTTGATCATCCACAATGCCCCCTTCGACGTCGAGTTTCTCGATCAGGAACTAGCGTTCGCCGGCTTGAAAAAATTGTCCGAATACGCGCCGAACATCATCGACACCCTGTCCATGGCGCGCGAACTGCATCCGGGCAAGCGCAACGGGCTCGACGCGCTATGCGAGCGCTATGCCGTGAACAACGCGCACCGCACGCTGCACGGCGCGCTGCTCGATGCGCGGCTGCTGGCCGAGGTCTATCTTGCTCTGACGCGCGGCCAGGAGAGCCTCGTCATGGAGCTCGACCAGCCCTCGGCGGCGCAGACCGCGGCGGCGCTGGTCGATGCCAGGAAATTGACCGTGCTGCGCGCGACCGACGAGGAGGTCGTGGCGCACGAGAAGATTCTCGATGCCATCGACAAGGCCGCGAAGGGGAAAGGCGGCAGCCTCTGGCGGCGCCTCAATCCAACTTAGCGCCGCTCTCCTTCACTACCTTCGCCCACTTGGCGAGGTCGGCGAGCATGAACTGGCGGAATTCCTCGGGCGAACTGCCGACTGGCTCCGAGCCGTCCGCCAGGATGCGGTCACGCACCTCCGGCGTGTTGAGGATCCTGATCAACGCTTCGTGCAGCCGAGTCACGATCAGCTTGGGCAGGTTGGCCGGAGCGATGATGCCGTACCAGCCAACCACCTCGAAGCCCGGCAGCGCCTCCGCGACTACCGGCACATCGGGCAGGGCGGCAACCCGCTTGGGCGTGGTAAGGGCGATTCCGCGCAGTTTGCCGCCGCGAATCAGCGTCTGCGCCCCCAGCAGCCCCGAGAAGTTGTAGTGGTATTGGCCGGCGACCAGATCCATCATCGCCGGACCCGCGCCCTTGTACGGGATGTGCTCGGCCTTGACGCCGGTCATCTGCTTGTAGAGCTCGCCCGCGAGGTGCCCGCCGCTGCCGTTGCCGGCCGAGCCGTAGTTGAGCGCACCCTTGAAGTTCTTCGTCCACTCCAGAAACTCCGCCAATGTCTTTGGCGGCGACGAAGGATGCACCACCAGCATCAGCCCGGCGGAGGTGAGTTGCGCGATCGGCGTGAAATTGTTCACCGGGTGGTACGGCAGCTTGGGATTGAGCGCCGCGTTCACCGTGTGCTGGTGGTAGGCGAGCAGCAGCGTGTAGCCGTCGGGCGGCGCGTTTGCCGTCATCTCCCCGGCGAGTACGCCGGAGTTGCTGGCGCGGTTCTCCACCAGCACCTGCTGCTTGAACGCGTCGGACAGGCGCGCGCCAAACACCCTTGCCAGGATGTCTGTCGTCCCGCCCTGCGCCGCCGGCGTGATCAGCCGGATCGGCTTGGACGGGTAATCCTCCTGCGCGAGCGCCGAAAAGGCCGTCGCGAATATCAGCAACAGAAGAACGGCGATGGCACGTGCACCGCGGTTGTTCAGCCTCACGTTTTGTGCGCCTGCATGTACGCACGGAGAAGCGCATTCATGCGCGACTGGTAGCGTGGCCCCTGCGATCGGAACCAGGATAGAACGTCGGAATCAACCCGGAGGGACAAAAGCGATTTCGACGCGCGCGTAGTCAGGCCCTTCTTGACAACGGCGCGCGCGAACATTTCGGGTGTCCACTCGGGTGCATCACGATCCACGGTGACATCCTTGTCTTTCATGGCTCTCACCCTTGGCCAATTACTTCGAGATCTGCGAGAGGTAGAAGTGCGTTTCATGATTCAGTGCCTTTCGAATAGAGATGATCCGCAAGTCGCCGTTCCGCTCGGTGTAGGTCATCGACACCACCACACCGTTGAGCACGCCCAAAGTCACCAGTGGCTGCTCGCCGTAGGACATACGCGAGTCTTCGGACGTGACCATGGGGCTGTCGAAGATTTGCTCTGCCTCGCGGAAGTCGATCCCATGTTTTCGTAGATTGAGCCTTCGCTTGGGCTCGTCCCATGTGATCACAGATTCGATTGTAGCTACAATACGCAGCTACGTCAACTCTACGCGCCCATGAGATTTAACGTTGGCGTCAGGCGCGCCCGCTTGCGGGCGTCGCGTGCACGCAAGGGTAGCTGCCAGCGCGAAAGTCATTGTCAAATTTGGTATCTCTTTCCCACGGCAGTAGGGACAAGTTCGTCGCCAAAAACCTTTGCCATGGCGGTGAGCGCTCTCCAGCCCGTGCAGTGGCCCGGAGCGAGAAACTTGAGATCGAACGACCTGAGGTCATTGATCGTTTCCGGAATTATTTTCTCCGTGACCCCTGAGAGGTGCAGCCCTCCCATGACCCCGTAAAGCGGGATGTCGGGGAATACCGAGCGGGCATAATTCAGAACATTGATCAGGCCCGCATGAGAGCACGCAGAGAAAACGAACTGACCTTTTCCCTTCACATGGACTGAAATGAAGCGCTCATCCATGAGAAGTGGATCCGGCTCCCAGGTTTTTCCATCGTCGCTACGGCGCATATGCCCCGGCAGACCCACTTCGTATCGGGTAAGCCGCGGAATCTCGCCGCTGACGTAGAACGCGCCGCCCGCCGCCAACTGAGGCTCTCGCGTGTTGATGACCTTCGCTCCTGCCTTGGTGAGCTTCTCAGGATCCGGCACTGGTTCGTGTTCGTAGAACTCGCCATTCGGTCGTTGCGACGCGCGCTGCGCGAACATCCCTGGATGCACGAAACAGTTCGCGCCACTTTCAGCCCTGGCCGCTGAAATGGCGCCTATGGCGGCCAGCAGTCCGCCGGCGTGGTCCCAGTGCCCGTGCGACAACACCACGGCCTCAATTGCGCCGAAGTCGACACCCAGGATTTTCGTATTCCTCAGGAACGTAGCGCCCTCAGGGCCGGCGTCGAAAAGAAGCGTGCGTTTCTCGCTGCCGAGGTACGCGCTGATCATGAGCGACAAGCCGTGATGCGCGCAGCATATGTTCTGGCCGGACATCACGCGCATCCGACCACCGGTCAGAAGCCCGGACCACTCGGCAGTCACATTCGGGGGATTCGTCGACAGGCTATCGGTCGCGTTATCGACCAGAACAAGCACTTCCACGCGATCAACGGTCAAGACATCGAGCATGGTCATGTCCTTTGGCGGCTAGTACTAGGTGGCACGTCGTCACCGAGGAAAGCATATACCTGTAGATGCAAACATCCAATGCTGGATAGATGCATCTGCCGGCATATATCCAGGGCTGGATATCCAATATTGGATACCTGGATAAGGTCAGGGGTGGACGACGCGGTCTTCGAGTTCGAGGCCGCGGGCGACGCTCCAAGGGAGTTCCCACAGCTTGTGATGCGGGCGCCACAGCGCGCCGAGGGTCTTGAGTTTGGCGCGCAGGCCTTCCTCGGCATAACCGACGCGGACGAACACCATGTCGTCGGGCGAGCGCGTGCCGCGCGTCTTGCGGCCTCTGGGTATCCACGCGGATTCCGCCACGATCAGCTCGACCGTGGTGTAGCGCCTGCGCAGGATTCCGTCATAGCGGTAGCGCACGCAGACGAGCCGCTTGCCGAAGCGTTCAGTGAGCTTGCGTGTGCCGTTTTGTCCCGGCCGCAAGGTGAGACGGGTTTCCATTGCCACCTAACGGGTTCCGGCGGCGCAGGTTGACGCCGGGCGAGGGCGAATGCCTTAAACCTCCCGGTCAGGCGCTTCTCAGTCGAATCCGCGTGCGAGAAACCGCTCGGCGATGGCGCAGTGCGCGGCGACGCCGCGCGCGAGCATCGCTTCGTTCAGCACCATCTTGTTCGAGTGGCAGGGGCAGGCGCTCTTCCACAGCTGCCCCTCGGGGCACACGCCGAGGAACACCATCACGCCCGGCACGCGCTGCAGCACGTAGGAGAAATCCTCCGCGCCCATGACCGGCGAGGCCATGGTGCGCCATGCGTCGGCGCCGAACAGGCTGCCGATGGCGTGTTCGGCGACGCCGACGGCGCGCGCATCGCACACCGTGACCGGAAAGCCCGGCACGATCTCGACTTCGGCTTCGCACTCGTGGGCGCGCGCGACGTTCTCGGCGACGCGGGCGATGCCGGCGTGCGCGGCCGCGCGCGTTTCTTCCGAAAGCGTGCGAATGGTGCCCAGCAGGTTGGCCGACTCCGGGATCACGTTGTTGGTGGAACCGCCGTCGATCTTGGCGATCGTGATCACGACCGGGTCGAAGATGTCGATGCGCCGGGTGACGAACACCTGCAGCGCGGTGACGATCTCGCAAGCGACCGGAACCGGGTCGATCGCGTGGTGCGGCATCGAGGCGTGCCCGCCCTTGCCGAGCACGCGCACGATCAGTTTGTCGGCCGAGGCGAGCATCGGCCCGGCCTTGGCGCCGAAGCTGCCGGCCGGCGCGTTGGGCATGATGTGCAGCGCGAACGCCGCCTCGGGCGCCGGATTGTCGAGCAGGCCATCGTCGAGCATGAACCGGGCGCCGTGCCAGCCTTCCTCGCCCGGCTGGAACATGAACAGCACCGTGCCGGCAAGCGACTCGCGCTGGGCGCACAGCGCGCGCGCGGCCGAGGCCAGCATCGCGGTGTGCGTGTCGTGGCCGCAGGCGTGCATCGTGTTCTCGACCTTGGACTTGAATGCGAGGCCCGTGTCCTCCGGCATCGGCAGCGCGTCCATGTCGCCGCGCAGCAGCACCGTGCGCCCGGGCTTCGCGCCGCGCAGCACGGCGACCGCCCCGGTGGTCGAGGGCCCGGTCTTCCACTCCAGCGGCAGGCCGGCGAGCGCCGCGCGCACCTTGGCCAGCGTCTTCGGTGTCTGCAGCCCGAGTTCGGGCTCGGCGTGGATCGCGCGCCGCAGCGCCACTGTCTCTGCCTGCATTGCCTGCGCGGCGTCGAACCAGCCGCGGACTTCGGTCATCTGGTTCATTTGCCCATCCCTTGGCGCAGCAGTTCAACCGCAAATACCATGAACGCGGTCCAGGCGACCGTGAAAAGGATGGTGCGAGCCATGAGATGGCTGAATCCGGTGAGGTGAACCACCGCATGCGCGAGGCGCGCGTAAAAGTAGACGGCGGCGGCGCCCGCGGTAATCGGAGTCGACACCCCGACTGCCTGGGCGATAAGAACGACCGCAGCGAAGCTGCCGAAATTCTCGACCGCGTTGAGGTGCGCCCGATTGGCGCGATTGACCCAGGCGGGGAGCGGCGCTGTCGGCGCAACGATGTAGTCGGCCGGCTTGATCGGGCCGCGCGACAGGACGTATCCGATCACGACAGGAATCCAGAGAATTCCAGTGAGAACGGCGGTGAGCAGGAGGAAGAAGAGTTCGGTCGTCATGGTTTCCTCACGTCAAGTGATTGATTGGACGTCGGAGGAAGCATATACCTTTTGCTGCAACCATCCAATGGTGGATAGCTGGATGACGCCGTGCGGGACTATACTTTCGCCACCATGAACGCGAAGACCAATCCTTTCGAGACGGATCTCGACAAGAACGCCGCCAACCACGCGCCGCTGACGCCGCTGGGGTTCATTGAGCGCACGGCGGCGGTTTTTCCGCAGCGGATCGCGGTGATTCACGGCGCCAGGCGCTATACGTGGCGGGAGACCTACGCGCGTTGCCGGCGGCTTGCCTCCGCGTTGGCGAAGCTGGGGGTCGGGGTGGGCGACCCGGTGGCGGTGATGCTCGCCAACACGCCGGAGATGGTCGAGTGCCACTTCGGCGTGCCGATGACGGGCGGGGTGCTGCTGTCGCTCAACACGCGCCTCGATGCCGAGGCGATCGCATTCATGCTCGAGCATGGCGGCGCGAAGGTGCTGATCACGGACCGCGAGTTCTCGCCGACGGTGAAGGGGGCGCTGGCCAGGCTGGCGTCCAAGCCGCAGGTGATCGACGTGGACGACCCGGAATATCCGGGTGCGGGCGAACTCCTGGGCGGCAAGACCTACGAGGCGCTGCTCGCGGAAGGCGATCCGGAGTATGCCTGGACGTGGCCCGCCGACGAATGGAATGCGATTTCGCTCAACTACACCTCGGGCACCACGGGCGATCCGAAGGGCGTGGTCTACCACCACCGCGGCGCCTACCTGAACGCGGTCTGCAACATCGTCACCTGGGGCATGCCGCATCACGCGGTATACCTGTGGACGCTGCCGATGTTCCACTGCAACGGCTGGTGCTTCCCGTGGACCGTGGCGGCGAACGCGGGGACCAATGTCTGCCTCCGGCGCGTGGAGGCCGGGAAGATATTCGAGTTGATAAAAGCGCACAAGGTGACCCATTACTGCGGCGCGCCGATCGTGCACTCGACGCTGATCAGCGCCCCGGAGGAAATGAAACGGGGCATCACGCACAAGGTGAGCGGCATGGTGGCGGCGGCGGCGCCGCCGGCGGCGATGATCGAGGGCATGGAGACGCTCGGCTTCGACATCACGCACGTCTACGGCCTGACCGAGGTCTACGGCCCGGCCACCGTGTGCGCCAAGCACGAGGAGTGGAACGCGCTCGACATCGGCGAGCGCACGCGCCTGAACGGCCGCCAGGGCGTGCGCTATCTGATGGAGGAGGGGCTCTCGGTGAGGGACCCGGAGACGATGCGGCCCGTGCCAGCCGATGGCGAAACCATGGGCGAGATCATGTTCCGCGGCAACATCACGATGAAGGGTTACCTCAAAAACCCCTCTGCCACGCAAAAGACGTTCGCGGGCGGCTGGTTCCATTCCGGCGACCTGGCGGTAGTGCAGCCCGACGGCTACGTCAAGATCAAGGACCGCTCCAAGGACATCATCATTTCGGGCGGCGAGAATATCTCCTCGCTGGAAGTGGAGGACGTGCTCTACCGCCACCCGGCGGTGATGGCGGCGGCGGTGGTGGCGATGCCCGACGCAAAATGGGGCGAGACGCCGTGCGCGTTCGTGGAATTGAAACCCGGTTCCAAGGCCGATGACAAAGAGCTGATCGAGTTCTGCCGAGCGCACATGGCAAGATTCAAGGTGCCCAAGGCGGTGATATTCGGCGAGGTGCCGAAGACCTCGACCGGCAAGATCCAGAAATTCGTGCTGCGAGAAAAAGCCAGATCGGTGGCCGCCATTGATTCCTGAGGACCCGCGGCCGGTTCTGCTGCGCGAAGACCGCGACGGCATCGCCACGCTCACCATGAACCGCCCGCAGCAGATGAACCTGCTCACGTCCGGGATGTTGACCGCGCTTCAGGATTCTTTCGATTCGATACAAAAAAATCCGGACATAAGAGTCGTCGTCCTCGCCGCGGCGGGCAAGGGTTTTTGCGCCGGCCACGATCTGAAGGAGATTCGCGCGCTGGGCGAGCAGGCGAAGATCGCCGGCCTTTTCATCCAGTGCAGCCGGATGATGATGGCGATCCAGAACCTGCCGCAGCCGGTGATCGCGAAAGTGCAGGGCGCGGCGGCGGCGGCCGGTTGTCAGTTGGTGGCGCAATGCGACCTTGCCGTGGCCGTCGATACGGCGAAGTTCGTCACTTCCGGCGTGACCTGGGGCTTTTTCTGCTCGACGCCGGGCGTGGCCATCGGCCGCAACCTGCAGCGCAAACACGCGATGGAGATGCTGCTCACGGGCGAGCCGATCAGCGCGCAGCGGGCGCTCGAGTGGGGATTGGTCAACAAGGTCGTCGCAGCCGATACCCTGGACAACGAAACACTTTCCCTGGCCAAGACCATCGCGTCAAAACCGCCCGCGACGGTGGCGGCAGGAAAGCGGGCCTTCTATCAGCAGATGGACATGAACCTCGCGCGCGCCTACGAGCTTGCCGGGCAGGTGATCGCCGCGGACTTCGCGCACCCGGAAGGCAAGGAAGGCATGGCCGCTTTCATCGAGAAGCGGCCGCCGGGCTGGAAGAAGTAGGCAAGGCGCGGATGGGCCGTTTCTACGAGGATTTCACGGTCGGCGACACCTACAAGCACTGGCCGGGCCGCACCATCACGGCGGCGGACAACACCTGGTTCACGCTGCTGACGATGAACCAGCATCCAGTGCATTTCGACGAGGAATACGCCAAGCGCACCGAATTCGGCAAGCCCCTGGTCAACAGCGCGCTCACGCTCGCGATCGTCGTCGGCATGAGCGTCGCCGATGTCAGCCAGAACGCGGTCGCCAATCTCGGCTGGACCGACATCCGCATGCCGGCGCCGGTGTTCAATGGCGATACGCTGTACGCGGAATCCACGGTGCTGGAGAAGCGCGATTCGAAATCGCGCCCTGGGCAAGGCATCGTCGGCGTTGCCACGCGCGGCTGGAAGCAGGATGGAACGACCGTCATGACCTTCAATCGCACGGTGCTTGTGCACAGGCGGGGCCACGGCCCCCGGGAACCAGGAACATGAACGCTGCGGACGAAGCCCGGATGCAGCGCGTCATCAATGCCAGGCAGCTGATTTCGCGGAACCCGGCCTGATGGCGCCGCTGCACGGCGTGCGGATCGTCGCGGTGGAAGTCTACGGCGCCGGTCCCTTCGGCACCGCGCACCTCGCCGATCTCGGCGCCGAAGTCATCAAGATCGAGCAGCGCGCCGGCGGCGACGTATCGCGTGCCGTCGGTCCGTACTTCCTCGGCGAGGACGACGGCGAGTTCTTCCAGTCGCTCAACCGCAACAAGAAGTCGCTGACGCTGGACCTTAAGCACCCGCGGGGCAGGGAAGTCCTGCTCAAGCTCGCCGCGACGGCCGATGGGCTGATGGGCAATCTGCGTGGCGATCAGCCCGAGAAGCTCGGCATCACCTATCAGGAACTATCGAAAATAAACGCGAAAATTGTCTGTGCCCATCTTTCCGCCTACGGACGCGATGGCCCGCGCAAGCACTGGCCGGGCTACGACTACCTGATGCAGGCCGAAGCCGGCTTTCTGTCGGTCACGGGCGAGCCCGGCGGACCGCCCGCGCGCATGGGGCTCTCGGTGGTGGACTACTCGACCGGAACGACCTGCGCATTGGCGCTCCTCGCCGGTATCCTCGAAGCGCGGCGCACCGGCAAAGGACGCGACATCGATGTGTCACTCTACGATGTCGCGATGCACCAGCTCAACTACCCGGCGGCCTGGTACCTGAACGAGGGCCTGGTCACCGGCCGCGCACCACGATCGGCGCATCCCTACATCTCGCCTTCCCAGCTTTACCGGACCAGGGATGGCTGGATCTTCATCATGGCGCAAACCCAGCGTTTCTGGGAGCTGCTCTGCGAGCGTCTGGGCCGGACCGATCTTGCCGGACTTGCCGAGTTTCGCGACATGGCAGCACGGCGACTCAACCGGGACTCATTGACTGAAATTCTGGACAGGGAATTTTCGCGTGGCACTACCGCGGATTGGCTCGAGCGGCTCGCCGGCACGGTTCCCTGCGGTCCGGTCAACGACATGGCGCAGGCGCTGGACAACCCGTATTTCCTCGCGCGCGGCGGCGTGCAGGTGTTCGATCATCCCGACAAACCGGGCTTCAAACTGGTAGCCAGCCCGTTTCGCATCGGCGAACCCCTGCCGGGGCGGCCGGCGCCAAAACTCGGCCAGCATACGGATGAAATACTCGCCGAACTGGGTTTCAGCATTCAGGATATTCAACACCTGAAACAAGCAAAAGCAATCTGACCGGTGAAACTGCAAAGCTTGCGTGTCGTCGATCTGTCCTTGTTCCTGCCCGGACCGCTGATGACGCAGTTCATGGCCGACCACGGCGCCGAGGTTGTCAAGGTCGAGTCGCTGCACGAAGGCGAACCGAACCGCGAGATCGGCGCGAAGCGCGATGGCGTCAGCGTGTACTTCGCCAACACGCACCGCGGCAAGAAGAGCATCGCGCTGAACCTCAAGGACCCTGCGGGCCTCGAAGTACTGATGCGCCTGGCGGAGAGATCCGATGTCCTGGTCGAGGCGTTCCGGCCGGGCGTCGCCGAGCGGCTGGGCATCGGCTACCGGCAGGTCGTGGCGCGGGCGCCGCGGATCGTTTACGCCTCGATCGCGGCCTTCGGCCAGAGCGGCCCATACCGCGACCTGGCGGTGCACGACCTCGCCACGGAGGCGATGAGCGGCGTGCTGTCGCTCAACCGGGGCACGGACGGCCGGCCCGCCATCCCGGCGCTCGCCAACGCCGACATGCTGGCTTCGATGATGACGCTCTCTGGCGTGCTGATGGCGCTTTACCGCCGCAAGGAGACCGGCAAGGGCGACTACCTCGACATGGCCATGGCCGACAGCCTGCTCGCCTGCCTGCCGAACAACATGGGCACCGCGATGACCGAACGGCGCCAGCCGGTGCTGGAGGAAGAGCGAGCGCTCGGCGGCAACGCGCTCTACAACATCTACGAAACCAAGGACGGCGATTTCGTCGTGCTCGCCGGCCAGGAGCTGAAGTTCGCCAAGAACCTGCTCGAGCCGCTCGGCCGGCCGGACCTGGTGGACCTTTGCATACGGCCGCCGGGACCTGGGCAGAATCCCGTGCGCGAATTTCTAAGGAGTTCATTCAAGAATAAAACGAAGCGGGAGTGGGTAGAGTGGTTCAAAGGCCGCGATATCGCATTTGCGCCCATGCGCACGCTGCCCGAAGTGCTGGAGGACCCGCATTTCAAGGCGCGCGGCATGGTGCTGAAGGACGCGCGCGGCTGGGACCATCTCGGCGTGCCGATCAAATTCGCCGATGAACCCGCGCAGCCGAGCTTCGACCCGCCGGCGCATGGGCAGCATACGGCCGCGATCCTGCGCGAACTCGGCTACAGCGCAAGCGACATCGAGCGCTTAGGCTCCGAAGGCGTCGTCAAGGCCGCTTGAACGACATCCTCGTCATCGTCAATCCGGCCGCGGGCCGCGGCCGCGCGCGCCGGCAATGGCGCGAAACTGCGCGCAAGCTGAACGCAAAGGGCGTCGCCTTCGACGAAGCCGTGACTTCCCGGCCGCTCGAAGCCGTCGAAATCGCCGCAAAGGAATCGAGCAACTACCGCTGCATCGCTGCCGCGGGCGGCGATGGCACGGTGCACGAAGTCGTCAATGGTCTGATGCGCGCCGGCGCTCGGGCGGCGCTCGGGGTGATTCCGCTTGGCAGCGGGGATGATTTCGCCAAGCTGCTGTCGTCGGGGGTCGCACAACGTCTCCTGGACATGAAGGCGAGAGACTTCGACGTCGGCCGCATCACGACCGGGGCCGAAGTCCGTTATTTCGCCAACGGCATGGACATCGGCTTCGGCGCCCACGGCGCGCGCAACGTTGCCCTGGTGCCGCGCTTCCTGACTGGCTTCGGCGCCTATCTGGGCGCGCTGGTCCTCACCATGGTGCGCTATCCGTTGCTGCGCGTGCGCCTGCAGATCGATGACGGCGCGCCGTTCGACCTGACGACGGCTATGACCGCGGTAATGAACGGCAGCACCTTCGGCGGCAGCTTCCGCGTCTGCCCCGAGGCGCGGCCCGATGACGGCCTGCTCGATGTCCTGCTGGTGGATGCCGTCAGCAGGCTGGAGATCCTGCAACTGGTGCCAAAGATCCTCCGCGGCACGCACGCCGGCGATCCGCGCCTGCGTTTGTCGCGGGCGAAGCGGGTGACGATCGCGTCGGACGAGCCGCTGCTCGTGGAGGCTGACGGTGAAATAGCGTTCCATGGAGCGCACATGCTGGAAATTGACTTGCTGCCCGGTGCGCTGCGGGTGTTCGCCTAGTAGAATTCACGCCCTATGGCAGATGACGTCATTCTCGAAACGCGCGGCCTCACCAAGGAGTTCAAGGGCTTCGTCGCGGTTCAGAACGTATCCCTGACGATCCGTCGCGGCAGCATTCACGCGCTGATCGGCCCCAATGGCGCGGGCAAGACCACCTGCTTCAACCTGTTGACGCATTTTCTCGAGCCGACGCGCGGCCAGATTTTCTACAACGGCCGCGATATCACCGGCGCCAACCCGGCCAGCATCGCGCGCATGGGCCTCGCGCGCTCGTTCCAGATCTCGGCGGTGTTTCCGCACCTCTCCGTGCTGGAGAACGTGCGCATCGCGCTGCAACGCAAGCGCGGCGCCTCGTTCGATTTCTGGCGTTCCGACCGGGTGCTCGAGGCGCTCAACGCGCGCGCGAAAGAGTTGATCGACGCCGTCGGCCTGGGCGAATACGAAGCCACGGCGGCGGTCGAACTGCCCTACGGGCGCAAGCGTGCGCTGGAGATCGCCACCACGCTCGCGCTCGAGCCCGAGATGATGCTGCTCGACGAGCCCACCGCCGGAATGGCGCATGAAGACGTGGCGCGCATCTCGGCGCTGATCAAGAAGGTAGCGGTGAACCGTACGGTGCTGATGGTGGAGCACAACCTTTCGGTGGTCTCCGACCTGTCCAGCACCATCACGGTGCTGCAGCGAGGAGAGATTCTCGCCGAGGGTGACTACGCCACGGTGTCGAAGAATCCGGCGGTGATCCAGGCCTATCTGGGGTCGGGCGATGGCTGACACGTACAAAGTCCTGCTCGAAACCAGGGGGCTGAACGCGTGGTACGGCGAGTCGCACATCCTGCACGGAGTCGACTTCGAAGTGCACGGCGGCGAGGTCGTGACCCTGCTGGGGCGCAACGGCGCGGGCAAGACCACCACGCTCAAATCGGTCATGGGCATGGTCGAGAAGCGCACGGGTTCGGTGCTGTTCCAGGGCCAGGAGACGGTCGAGCTGCCATCCAACCGGATTGCGCGGCTCGGCGTCGCGCTGTGCCCCGAGGAGCGCGCCATTTTCGCCAGCCTGAACGTGGAGGAAAACCTGCTGCTGCCGCCCGAAGTGGCACCGGGAGGCCTGAGCCTTGAGCGGATCTACGAGCTGTTTCCGAACCTGAGGGAGCGGCTGAAGAGCCAGGGCACCAAACTCTCGGGCGGCGAGCAGCAGATGCTCGCCATCGGGCGTATCCTGCGCACCGGCGCGAAAATGCTGCTGCTGGACGAACCCACCGAGGGTCTCGCTCCGGTGATCGTGCAGCAGATCGGCCGCACCATTGCGCGCCTCAAGGCTGAAGGCTTCACCATCGTGCTGGTGGAACAGAATTTCCATTTTGCGGCCACGGTCGCCGACCGGCACTACGTGATGGAGAGCGGCAGAGTGGTGGACATGATTCCCAACGCGCAGCTCGATGCCAGCATGCACAAGCTGCACGAGTATCTCGGGGTTTGAAGGTTACGATTTTTCACAGGAGAAACAGGCAATGAAACTCAAGCAGACGTTAATCGCGGCGGCAATCGCCGCCATGGCCGGTACCGCCAACGCCCAGGTATCGGACGGCGTGATCAAGATCGGCGTCATGAACGACATGTCCAGCCTTTACTCGGACATCGCCGGACCCGGTTCGGTGGTGGCCGCGCGCATGGCGATCGAGGATTTCGGAGCGGCGAAGAAGGGCATGAAGGTCGAGATTCTCTCGGCCGACCACCAGAACAAGCCCGACGTCGGCTCGCAGATCGCGAACCAGTGGTACGACGTGGACAAGGTAGACGCGATCTTCGACGTGCCGACCTCCTCGGTGGCGCTGGCGATCAACGAGATCACCAAGAAGAAGGGCAAGGCGTTCCTGGTATCGGGCGCCGCGACCTCGGATCTCACCGGCAAGGCCTGCTCGCCGAACACCATCCACTGGACCTATGACACCTGGATGCTCGCCAACGGCACCGGCAGCGCGATCGTCAAGACCGGCGGCGATTCCTGGTTCTTTCTTACGGCTGACTACGCGTTCGGCCACGCGCTCGAGCGTGACACCGAAGCCGTGGTGCTGAAGGGCGGCGGCAAGGTGCTCGGCAAGGTGCGCCACCCGCTCAACGCGCAGGACTTCTCCTCGTTCCTGCTGCAGGCCCAGGCTTCCAAGGCGAAAATCGTCGGGCTGGCGAACGCCGGCGGCGACACCACCAATGCGATCAAGCAGGCGGCCGAGTTCGGCATCGTCAAAGGTGGCCAGAGCTTGGCCGGCATGCTGGTGTTCATCACCGACATTCACGGCCTGGGGCTGGACAAGGCGCAGGGCCTGATTTTTACGGAAACCTTCTACTGGGACCTGAACGCCCAGACGCGCGCCTGGACCAAGCGCTTCGCCGCGGCCAACGGCGGCAAGTATCCGAGCATGGTGCAAGCGGGCGTGTACTCGGCGGTGACGCATTATCTGAAGGCGGTCGAAGCCGCGAAGACGGATGACGGCACCAAGGTCATCGCGCAGATGAAGGCGATGCCGACCGATGATCCGCTGTTCGGCAAGGGCAGCATCCGCAAGGACGGCCGCAAGCTCCATCCGGCCTACCTGGTGGAAGTGAAGAAGCCCTCCGAGTCGAAAGGCCCGTACGACTACTACAAGATCCGCGCCACCATCCCGGCGGACCAGGCCTTCCGTCCGGAAAAGGACGGCGGCTGCAATCTGTAGCCCTGCTTTCCGGGTTTAACGCATGACCGAGATCTTCGGCGTCCCGACGCAAGCGCTGTTCGGGCAGTTGCTGATCGGCCTGATCAACGGGTCGTTCTACGCGCTGCTCTCGCTCGGGCTCGCCGTGATCTTCGGTCTGCTCAACATCATCAACTTCACGCACGGCGCCCAGTACATGATGGGCGCCTTCGTCGCCTACCTGCTGGCCAGCAAGGCGGGCCTGGGCTACTGGTGGTCGCTTGCGGTGGTTCCCATCGTCGTGGGTTTCACCGGCGTCGTCATCGAGCGCCTGATGCTCTCCAAGCTCTACAAGCTGGACCATCTCTACGGATTGTTGCTCACCTTCGGTCTCGCGCTGATCATCCAGGGCCTGTTCCGCAATGAATACGGCACTTCTGGCCTGCCTTACTCGATGCCGGCCGAACTCGCCGGCGGACGCAACCTCGGGTTCATGTTCCTGCCCAACTACCGCGCCTGGGTCATCGTCGCCTCGCTCGTCGTCTGCATCGCAACCTGGTTCATCATCGAAAGAACCAAGCTCGGCTCCTACCTGCGCGCGGCCACCGAGAATCCCGCGATGGTGCAGGCGTTCGGCATCAACGTGCCGCGCATGATCACGCTGACCTACGGCTTCGGCGTTGCGCTGGCGGCGTTCGCCGGCGTGATGGCGGCGCCGATCTACCAGGTGAGCCCGCAGATGGGTGCCGACCTGATCATCGTGGTGTTCGCGGTGGTGGTGATCGGCGGCATGGGCTCGATCCTGGGCTCGATCCTGACCGGTTTCGGCTTGGGGGTGATCGAAGGGCTGACCAAGGTCTTTTACCCGGAGGCCTCGAACACGGTGATCTTCGTCATCATGGCGATCGTGCTGATGTTCAAGCCGGCGGGCCTGTTCGGAACGCAGAAATAGCGATGCCGCGCTCCCAGAAAATCGCGCTTGGGGTGATGGCGGCATTCTTCGTGCTGGCGCCACTCGCCGTATATCCGGTGTTCCTGATGAAGGCGATGTGCTTTGCCCTGTTCGCGTGCGCCTTCAACCTGCTGATCGGTTTCGGCGGGTTGCTCTCGTTTGGCCACGCGATGTTCCTTGGTACCGCGAGCTATGGTGCAGCCCATGCGGCCAAGGTCTGGGGTTTCCCGCCCGAGTTCGCGATCCTGTTCGGCACCGCGGCGGCGGCGCTGCTGGGTCTCGCAACCGGCCTGCTGGCGATCCGCCGCCAGGGCATCTATTTCGCCATGATCACGCTGGCGCTGGCGCAGATGATCTATTTTTTCTACCTGCAGGCGGCATTCACCCACGGCGAGGACGGCATCCAGGCCGTGCCGCGCGGCGTGCTGTTCGGTTTCATCGACCTTGCGAACGTCTGGGCGATGTACTTCACCGTGTTCGCGATCTTCATGGCGGGTTTCCTGCTGATTTACCGCGTGATCCATTCGCCCTTCGGGCAGGTGTTGAAGGCGATCCGGGAAAACGAGCAGCGTGCGATATCGCTTGGCTACGACATCAACCGCTACAAGCTGCTCGCCTACCTGCTCTCGGCGACTCTGGCGGGCCTCGCCGGCGCCACCAAGGCGCTGGTGTTCCAGCTCGCCTCGCTCACCGACGCGCACTGGAGCATGTCGGGGGAGGTGGTGCTGATGACGCTGCTCGGGGGGCTGGGCACGGTGTTCGGCCCGGTGGCCGGCGCCTTCATCATCATCTCGCTGGAAAACTACCTCGCGCAGCTGGGCGCCTGGGTCACCATCGTCCAGGGCGTGATCTTCGTGATCTGCGTCCTGACCTTCCGCCGCGGCGTGGTTGGCGAGATCGGGAACTGGCTGAAAAAGCCGCTCTAGGTGCGGCAACCCAACCGATACCGGCGGCTGCGCGCGCTCGCGTTCGCGCTTGGCGCCGCGGCGTTCGTGCTGGCCTTCTTTCATCGCGTCGCCCCGGGCGCGATCGCGGCCGACCTGCGCTCGACCTTCGGCGCAAGCGCCACCACGCTCGGCTTCATCGCCGCCTTCTACTTCTATCCCTACGCGGCAATGCAACTGCCCTCCGGAGTGCTCGCCGATACGATCGGGCCGCGGCGCCTGTTCACCGCTGGCACGCTGGTCGCCGGAATCGGTTCGCTCGTATTTGCCTTTGCGCCGGACGTGCCGTGGCTCCTCGCCGGCCGGGCGCTGGTGGGGCTGGGCGTGGCGGTGGCATTCGTCTCGGTCCTGAAGCTCATCGCCTCCTGGTTCAGCGAACGCGAGTTCGGTACCTGGGTCGGCGTCCTGCAGATGCTCGGCAACCTGGGCGGGGTGCTCGGCGCCTGGCCGCTGGCCTGGGCGTTGGCGCATGTTTCGTGGCGCTCGGTGTTCGCGGCGACAGGGGTGATCTCCCTTCTGCTCGGGGCCGGGATCTGGTTCGGCGTGCGCGATTCTCCGCGTGAGGCGGGACTCAAGCCGGTGCATCCGGAGGACCGGTCCGCTCAGGAAAATGGCGAGGACTGGCTCGCCGGGCTGAAGCTGGTCGCGGCGAATCCGCAGACCTGGGCCGCTTTCACGATGCATCTCGGGCTCATCGGTTCTTACCTGACCTTCTCGGGCCTGTGGGCCGTGCCCATGCTTACCGACGGGTTCGGCATGTCCCGGACCGACGCAACGCTCCACGTCACGGTAATGATTCTCGGCTTCGCGTTCGGTGCGCCGGCGGTGGGCGCGCTTTCCGACCGGCTCGGCCTGCGGCGCGCGCTGCTGCGCGGCCTTTCCCTCCTGTATCTGGCGAGCTGGGCGCCGTGGGTGCTGGGCTGGCATCTCCCGTATGCGGCCTCGCTCGCCGCCTTCGTCCTTATGGGCATCAGCATGGCGGAATCGGTGCTGTGCTGGGCGGTGGCGAAGGAACTCAATCCGCCGTCGCTTTCGGGGACGGCGACCAGCCTGGTGAATGCCGGTGGCTTTCTCGGCGTCGCGCTCCTGCAGCCGCTGGTCGGCTGGATCGTGGACCGCTCCGCCGGATCGCCCACGCTGGAGGGCTACCGTATGGCGGCGGGGTTGCTGGCGCTGGTCGCGCTGGGGGGCGTGGTTGCCGCGTTCCGGCTGCGCGAAACGCGCTGCCGGAATGTTTATGCCGAACTCAGAACGACCTAGGCAGGCCGAGGACGTGTTCGGCGACGTAGGAGAGAATCAGGTTGGTGGAGATCGGTGCAACTAGGTAGAGGCGCGTTTCCCTGAATTTGCGCTCGACGTCGTATTCCGCGGCAAAGCCGAAGCCGCCGTAGGTCTGGATGCAGACGTTGGCCGCTTCCCAGGAAGCCTTGGCGCACAGGTGCTTCGCCATGTTGGCTTCCGCTCCGCAGTGCTTCTTTTCGTCGAACAGCGCGGCCGCCTTGTAGCGCATCAGGTTGGCGGCCTCGATTTCCATGTAGGACTCGGCGATCGGGAACTGGATGCCCTGGTTCTGGCCGATCGGGCGGCCGAAGACCACCCGGTCCTTTGAATATTTCGTGGCGCGGTCGATGAACCAGTAGCCGTCGCCGATGCACTCGGCGGCGATCAGGATGCGCTCGGCGTTCAGGCCGTCGAGGATGTACTTGAAGCCCTTGCCTTCTTCGCCGATCAGGTTCTCCGCCGGCACCTCGAGGTTGTCGATGAACACCTCGTTGGTCTCGTGGTTCACCATGTTGCGTATGGGTTTTACCTCCAGGCCTTTGCTTTTTGTATCCACAAGAAAAATGGACATGCCTTCGGATTTCTTCTTCACTTCTGCCAGCGGCGTGGTGCGCGCCAGCAGGATCATGAGTTCCGAGTGCTGCAGGCGCGAGGTCCAGACCTTCTGGCCGTTGACTACGTAGCGATCGCCCTTCCTTACCGCGACCGTCTTGATGCTCGTGGTGTCGGTACCCGCGGTGGGTTCAGTCACGCCCATGGATTGCAAACGCAGCTCGCCCGCGGCGATCTTGGGCAGGTACTTCTTCTTCTGCTCCGCCGAGCCGTGGCGCAGTAGCGTGTTCATGTTGTACATCTGGCCGTGGCAGCAGCCGGCATTGCCGCCCGAGCGCGAGACCTCTTCCATGATCACCGTGGCCTCGGTGAGGGACAGGCCCGAGCCGCCGTATTCCTCGGGAATGAGCGCGGACATCCAGCCTGCCTTGGTCAGCGCGTCGACAAAGGCCTCGGGATAGGCGCGGGCTTCGTCGATTTTTTGCCAATACGGGGAATCGAACGTGCTGCAGAGCGCACGGACCGCGTTGCGCATTTCCGCGTGTGATTCGTCTGTTTTCATTCAATCGGCCTTGATGTCGGCGTCCTGCACGACCTTCGCCCAGCGGGAGACCTCGGCGCGCAGGAATTCGCTGAACTGCTCTGGCGTCGAGGTCTGGACTTCCACGCCCTGCTTGGCAAAGCGGTCCTTGACCTCGGGAGCGTTCAGTACCTTCACGATCTCGGTGTTGAGGCGGACGATGATCTCGCGCGGCGTGCCGGCGGGGGCGAGGACGCCGAACCATACCGAGAGTTCGTAGCCTGGGACGCCTGCCTCGGCTACCGTCGGCACCTCGGGCGCGAGCGCCGAGCGCTGCGCGGTGGAGACGGCGATCGCTTTCATTTTCCCGGCACGCACGTGGCCGATGACGTTGGGCACGTTGTCGAACATGACGTCGAGCTGGCCGCCGATCAGGTCGGCCACCACCGGCGCGCTGCCCCGGTATGGAATGTGCAGCATGAAGGTCTTGGTCATCGACTTGAACAACTCCATCGAGAGGTGGACGGAGGTGCCATTGCCCGAGGAGCCGTAGTTGATCCGGCCCGGATTGCGGCGCGCATGCTCGATCAGTTCCTTGACCGAGTTCACCGGAAAGGACGGATGCGCAACCAGCAGGTTCGCGGAGATGCCGGCAAGCGTGATCGGCGCGAAGTCTTTGGTCACGTCGAAGGAAGTTTTGTACAGGCTCTGGATGACCGAGAACGGCAGCGCCGCGCCGAACAGCGTGTAGCCGTCGGGCGGCGACTTGGCGGCCGCCTCGGTGCCGATGATGCTGTTGCCGCCCGGCCGGTTGTCGACCACCATCGGCTGGCCGAGCGTCTTGGAGAGTTCGGCTGAAATGGTGCGCCCGAGCGTATCGTTGAACGCGCCCGGCGGGAACGGCACGATGTAACGGATCGGTTTGGACGGCCAGGTTTGTGAATTCGCGCTCAGCGAAAAGAAAACCAGAGCGGCTGCAAGCAGCGACCTCATTGCTCCGCCTTCACGCCTGCCGTGGTGATGACTTTGGCCCATTTGGTGATTTCCTCGGCGAGGAATTTGGAGGTCTGCTCGGGCGTGCCGCCCACCGGTTCGATGCCGATCTCGCTGAAGCGGGTCTTGATGTCCTGTTCATTGACCGCCTTGTGCGCTTCCTGCGACAGGCGCGCCACGATGTCCCGGGGCGTGCCGGCGGGCGCCATGAACATGACCCAAGTCGAGGATTCCAGCGCCGGCCCGCCCGCTTCGGCCATTGTCGGCACGTCCATTGCCCCCGCGACCCGCTTGCCGGAGAACATGGCGAGTGCCTTGATCTTGCCGCCGCGCACGTGCGGCATGAGGGTGCTCGGTACGTCCACCAGGATCTGGATGTCGTTGGATTGCAGCGCCAGCAGCGCCGGTGCCGTGCCCTTGAACGGGATGTGCACCATGTCTATGCCCGCGGTCTGCTTGAGCAGTTCGGTGGTGAGGTGCGCTGCGGCGCCGATGCCGGAGGAACCGAAGTTCACCTTGCCCGGATTGGCCTTGGCGTATGCCACCAATTCCTTCGCGTCCTTGGCCGGAAAGCTGTTGTTCGCCGTCAGGATCAGCGGCGCGATTGCGGCAAGCGAGAACGGAATGAATCCCTTCACCGGGTCGAACGGCAGCTTGCCCTGGTAGAGCGTGGCGTTGGCGGCATGCGCGGCGATAACGGTGACAACGGTGTAGCCGTCGGGAGCAGCCTTTGCCGTCATGTCGGCGCCGATGATGGAATTTGCCCCCGGCTTGTTGTCCACCACGATCGCCTGGCCGAGCGCAGCCTGCATCCTCTGCGTGACAACGCGGGTGACGATGTCAGTGATGCCGCCCCCGGTGTAGGGAACAATCCAGCGAATCGGCTTGTTGGGATAGGCCTGCGCATGGACGACGGCGGGCAGGGCAAGCAGGGCGGCAAGCAGAAATTTTTTCATATGTATCCGGGTCCTTCGATCGGGGGATGCTTCTTCAGGAATTCCTCGTTCACTTCCAGCCCGAGCCCGGGCTTGTCCAGCGGCCAGACGTTGCCGTCCTTGTCCACCTGGCAGGGGGCGGAGCATAGCTCATCGCGGAATTTGTTGGCCTTGGAGACGTCACCCTCGAAGTAACCGCCGTTGTCGATGGCGGCAAGGAAGTGGATTGACGCGGCGTGGTTCAGGCCGGTCATCGAGCTGTGCGGATGGATCGGCAGTTTGTACGCGGAGGCCATCGCCGCGATGCGCAGTGCTTCGGTGATGCCGCCCGTCTTCGACAAATCCGGCTGCAGGATGGTGATCGAACCGTCCTCGATCAGGCGATTGAACTCGAAGCGGGTGTAGTGATTCTCCCCCGCAGCGAGCGGGGTGCTGCCGAATCCCGCTGCCAATTGGTAGCTGTGATAGTCGTGCGCCGGAAACGGCTCCTCCAGCCATGCAACGTTGAGCTCATCCATGGCCGGCATCACCTGGCGCACATCCTCGAGGCTGTAGCCGATGTTCGCATCGGTCAGGATCACCAGGTCGTCGCCGCAGGCCCTGCGTACCGCGCGGATGCGCTCAAGGTCTTTTTTGGGCGTATCCCCGACGCGAAGCTTGACGGCTTTGTAGCCTTTTGAAATGGAAAGACCGAGTTCTTCAATCAATTTCGAAGGTTCCTGGTAGCCCAATGACACCCCACCCGCGTACGCCGGCACGGCTTTCTTCGAGCCGCCCAGCAGCTTGTACAGGGGCATGCCGGCCGCCTGGCCGCGAATGTCCCACAGCGCGAGATCAATGCCGCTCATGGCGAGGCAGGTACCGGCGCCCATGCCGTGGCTGGCGAGCTGCTTGTCATAGATCTTCTTCCAGACGCCGATTACGTCAGCGGCGTCCATGCCCTTGACCAGCTGCGCGAGCGTGGTCTCGATCAGCTTGGCCACCGCCGTATGCGCTCGTCCATGGTGCGATTCGCCCCAGCCCACCAGTCCGCCGGCGGTCGTGACCTTGACCACCACCGCATCGCGCTTGATGGCGGTGCCGATGCCCAGCGCAACGCGGTTCTCCGGTGGCACCGGAAACGACGTGGGGTAAGCCTTGATCTCAACGATCTTCAGGTCTTTGCTCATGGAATCTTCCTTGAAACCTGCTCATGCCGGAAAGATGCGGCGTGAGCACGGCGTTCTCGAGCGCGAGCAGGGGATGCTCTCCAGTTGGATCGATCGGATCGACCGGCAATACCCGCATTGCTTAGACGATTCCCGTGTCCTTGAGGCGCGTCAAGCCGGCGGCGCTCCTGCCGAGCAGTCCCTGGATCACTTCCTCGTTGTGCTGCCCCAGCGTCGGCGGCGCGAGCCGGTATTCGACCGGCGTCGCCGACAGCCGGACCGGGCTTGCCACCACGGGCGCGACGCCGCCCAGCGGGTGGGGCATGTCGACGCGCAGCCGGCGGTGCTGCACCTGCGGGTCTTCGAACACTTCCTTCATGTTGTTGATCGGGCCGCAGGGCACGGTGGCGGCCTCGAGCAGTTCGATCCACTCGTACTTGGTGCGCGTGCGCATGAGTTCGGCGATCAGCGGAATCAGTTCACCGCGGTGGATGATCCGCTGCGACATGGTCTTGAAGCGCGGCTCCTGCGCCAGCGCGGCGGCGCCCGCGACCTCGCAGAAGCGCTCGAACTGGCCGTCGTTGCCGATGGCGAGGATGATGTGGCCGTCGGCGGTGGGGAAGACCTCGTAGGGCACCACCTGCGGATGCGCGTTGCCCCAGCGCATTGGAATCTTGCCCGAGCAGAAGTACGAGACGATCTGGTTGGCGTTGAAGGCGACCATGGTGTCGAGCAGCGCCGAATCGATGAACTGGCCCTGGCCGGTGCGTTCGCGGTGGGTGATCGCGGCAAGGATCGCGACGCTCGCGTACATGCCGGTCAGCACGTCGGTGATGGCGATGCCGACCTTCTGCGGTCCTGCGCCCGGCTGGCCGTCGCGCTCGCCGGTGATGGACATCAGCCCGCCCATGCCCTGGAAGATGAAGTCGTAGCCCGGGCGCGGCGCGTAGGGGCCGTCCTGGCCAAAGCCGGTGACCGAGCAGTAGATGATGGATGGGTTTGTCTCTTTTATTCTTTCGTACCCCAAGCCGTACTTCTTCAAAGTGCCAACCTTGTAGTTCTCGATCAGAACATGGCATTTGTCCGCAAGTTCGCGGGCGATTTCCTGCCCTTCGGGCCTGGAGATGTCGAGCGTCACCGATTTCTTGTTGCGATTCACCGAGAGGAAGTACGCGGACTCGGTGGTGTCCCGGCCTTGCGCATCCTTCATCCAGGGCGGTCCCCAGCCGCGGGTGTCGTCGCCTGCGCCGGGACGCTCGATCTTGATTACTTCGGCGCCCAGATCGGCGAGGTTCTGCGCCGCCCAGGGGCCCGCGAGGACGCGCGACAGGTCTAGAACGCGAAGGTGCGACAGGGGGCCGGCCATGTTCAGTCCGCCTTGATGCCGGCGTCGCGGATCAGCTTGCCCCACTTGGCGATTTCGCTGCGCACGAATGCCGTGAACTGTTCGCGCGTATCGCCCACCGGCGTGACGCCGAGTCCCGCCAGGCGGTCCTTCATGTCGGCGGTGCCGAGGATCTTCACGACCTCGGCGTTGATCTTGTTGAGCACCGCTTCGGGCGTCCTGGCCGGCGCCGCGAGACCGATCCAGCCGACGGCTTCGAATCCCGGGTAACCGGATTCGGCCACGGTGGGCACATCGGGCAGGAACGGCGAGCGGCTCGAAGATCCGACCGCAAGCGCGCGCAGCTTGCCGGACTTCGCGTGCGGGATTACCGCGGGAACCGCGTCGAACATCAACTGCAGGTTGCCGGAGAACAGATCGGTGTAGGCCGGCGGGCTGCCCTTGTAGGGTATGTGCGTGAGCTGGATTCCGGCGGTGCTGCGGAACAGTTCCATGGTCAGGTGGCTGGTCGAGCCGGAGCCGAGCGATCCGTAGTTCAGCGCGCCGGGCTTCGCTTTCGCCGCCGCCACCAGCTCCTTCACCGACTTCAACGGCGAGCCCGCGGGCACCAGCAGTGTCTGCGGCGTCAGCACGACATTGGTGATCAGGGAGAAGTCGCGCATCACATCGTAGGGAAGGTTGGGAACCAGGCCCGGGTTGATGCCGAAGGCGCTTGAGACCGCCATGACGAGCGTGTAGCCGTCAGCCGGTGCCTTCGCCGCCGCTTCGGTACCGATGACGGCGCCCGCGCCGGGACGATTGTCCACCACCGCCGTTTGTCCCCATGCTTCGGTCAGCTTCTGGGCGACCAGGCGCCCGATGATGTCGGTTGACGTGCCCGGCGTGAATTGCACGATGATGCGGATCGGTTTCGAAGGGTAATCCGTCTGCGCATGTGCGGTAAAAAAACTCGTTGAAAGAAGTGCGAGCAATATCCGTTTCATTGGCATTCCCTCAGGCGAGGCGCGTCAGGATACGCTCGGCCGCATCCGGCGCGATCGGCGTTTCGGGCAGCAGGGCCTGCGCGAACTCGGCTTCGAAGCCGGTGGTAACGCGGCGCAGCGGATCGCGCGGCGCCAGGCGGTGCACGTAGGCGAGGAAGGCGATCAACTGCCGCCGCGCATCACCGCGTTCAGCAAGGCGCGTGCCTTCGTCGGCGAGCAGCGCCGCCGCACACGCGTAATACAGTCCGGTCGCCGCCTGCCGGGCGTGGGCTTCGCTCCCGGTCGATGCAACTTCATGCGCGAACTCGGCGGCCTTGTCGAGAGAGGCGGCAAGGCGGCCGGCGAGCAGCCGCGGCGCGCGCTCGATGCGCTCGTTCAGTTCCGGCAGGAGCGCCTCCAGACAATGCTCGCGCCGGATGGCGCGCAGTACGTCGAGCGCAACGATGTTCGAGGTGCCCTCCCAGATCGATCCCAGGTGCGCATCGCGCACCAGCCGGGGATCGGACCATTCCTCGGTGTAGCCGACCCCGCCACGCACCTCCATGGCGTCGCCGGTCGCGCGACGCGCGTCGCGGCAGGCGCGAAATTTGATCAATGGCGTGAGCAAACGCACGCGGCGGCGCGCGGATTCATCTCCTGCATCGGCTTTTTCCAGGTCGTTAGAAATAAAAAACAACATCGACCGGGCCGCTTCGGCTGGCAGCATCAGCTTGAGCAGCTGCCGGCGCATGAGTGGTAATTCAATCAATTCTTTGCCAAAAGCTTCCCGATTTCGGGCCACAAACAGGGCCTCGGTGAGGGCCCGCCGCATCAGTCCCGCGGCGCGCATGCCGTTGGAGAGGCGCGACATGTTGATCATGTCGGCCATCTGCTTGAAGCCCTGCCGTGGGTCGCCCACCAACCAGGCGAGCGCGCCCTCCATCTTGATCTCGCCGCTCGGCATGGCGCGCGTGCCTAGTTTTTCCTTCAGGCGCGAGATCCGGTAGCGGTTCCGCGATCCATCGGGCAGCGTGCGCGGCAGGAGGAAAAGCGAAAGGCCCGCGGTACCGGCGGGAGCGTCCTCGGGACGCGCCAGCACGAGCGCGAGGCCGGCATCCACGTTGGAACAGAACCACTTGTCGCCAGTCAGCAGCCAGTGATCTCCTTCTTTCCTCGCCATCGTGCGTATCGCTCCGACATCCGAACCGGCCTGCTGCTCGGTAATGAACATCGCTCCTTGCGTGAGCGCGTCCATGTCCTGCGAGGTCAGGCCGGGCAGGTAGCGCGCCACCAGCGCCGGATCGGCGAACTTGCGGATGGTGCGGGTCAGCGCGTCCGTCATGGACAGCGGGCAGCAGACGCCGAACTCGGCTTGCACGTAGACGTAGCTGAGGGCGTACTTGGCGGCCGGCGGCATGGGTTGCGGCCAGCCGAGCACGCCGCCGCGATGCGACATGGCGGCGAGCCCGTAATCGCCGAAGGCCGCCTCTTCCAGCTTTTCATAGGCCTTGCTGTTGGCTACCTCCTGGCCGTTCAGGAGCGGAGGATTCTTGTCCGCCGTCAGAGCGAGTTCATCCAGTTCGGCGCCCGCCATTGCGCCGAGCCGCGTGAAATGCGGCAGCAGGTGGGCGCAGAGCTTCGGTTCGAGGTGCAGTTCGAGCAGGCCGCGGTAAGAGGGATCCGCTGCAAACAGGTTCAGGCCGCGGGACTCGGGCACGCCCTCGGGAGCGCGCGCACTCGGCGGCGCCGCAACCATCAGTCGATTCTCGCGCCGGCGGCGCTCACGATCTTGCCCCATTTGGCGTGATCGGATTTGAGAACCCCGGTGAATTCCTCGGGCGTACTGGTCCACAGGTCGAACGCCTGGATCCGTATCCGCTGGCGCATGTCCGGCGCGCGCAGCGCCTCGATCAGCTTCTCGTTCAGTTTGCGCACGATCGGCCCGGGAATCCCGGCCGGCCCGACGATGCCGAACCACAGGTCGCTGCCCGCTTCGTTGTAGCCCGTCACGCCCGCTTCGTCCATGCTCGGAACCTCGGGCACGTACGGCGAGCGCTTCGCGCTCGTGACCGCGAGGGCCCGCACCCGTCCCGCGCGCATCTGCGGGATGCTGGTAATGAGGACGTCGAACATGAAGGTAATGTTGCCGCCGATCACGTCGGCCATGGCGGGGCCCGATCCCTTGTAGGGAACGTGCTCCATGGGCGCCTTGCTGAGGACCTTGAGCACCTCGCCTGAAAGGTGATTGGAAGAACCGTTGCCGGCCGAGCCAAAGGTCACTTTGCCTGGATTGGCCTTGGCGTAGTCGATCAGCTCGGCGACCGATTTGACCGGCACGTTCGGATTCACCACGAGCACATTGACGTAGGACACCGCCAGGGTGATGTGCGTGAAATCCCTGATCGTGTCGTGGGGAAGTTTCTCGCCGTAAATGTGCGGATTGATCGCATGGCTGCCGGTGGTCGCGAGCCCGATGGTGTAGCCGTCCGGGGCGGACTTCGCGATCCGGTCGCTGCCGATGGAGGCGCCGGCGCCGCCGACGTTTTCGACCACCACCGGCTGCCCCAGCAGCTCCGCAAGCTTGGCCGCGAGCGGGCGGGAGAAACCGTCGGTGGAGCCTCCGGGAGGGAAGGGCACGATCCAGCGCAGGGGCTTGGAGGGATATGGCTGGGCATTCACCGCAAAGGAAAATGCGAGGCAAAGTGAAAGCGCAATGGAAATGCAGGATCCTGGCTTCATATCTTTATTCCCCTAATTCCTGGGCAGGTGTCCAACGGAGTCTTCGTACTTGCGCATTGCCTCTTTCGACAGGAATTCCTTCTCCCAGGCGCGGATCCGGTCGAAGCCGGCGAAGGTGTGCAGATCCCCGAGCGGGTGCTTGCCGAACTTTTCCATGAAACGTGCTTCGGCCATGGGGCCCTCGTCGCGCAGCTGTACCGCGAGGTCGTGCATGGCGGCGAGCGCCGTGCGCATCAGCGCGCCGGCGCTGATGGTGACCGCGATCCCCAGCGACTTCATCTCTTCGAGCGAGAAGCGGGGCGAAACACCGGTCATGTTGTAGAACACCGGCCCCTTTACTTCGCCACATACCCGGCGGACCTCGGCCACCGATGTCGGCCCCTCGACGAAAGCCAGGTCGGCGCCGGCGCCCAGGTAGGCGTTGGCGCGGCGGATCGCCTCCTCCAGCGAGCCGCCGTGCGCGCCGCGCGCGTCGGTCCGGGCGATGAGCACGAAATCCGGGTCGGCTTCGTCGCGCACGGCGACCGCTGCACGGATCTTGCCCACTGCCTCGTCCTGCGGGATCACTTCGCGCCCGGCGACATGACCGCAGCGCTTGGGCGCCACCTGGTCTTCGATGTGAATGCCGGCAATGCCGGCACCGATGTATTCGCGCACGGTGCGGATCACGTTGATGGCATTGCCGTAACCGTTGTCGGCATCGGCGATCACCGGCACCTGGACTGCCGCCGCGATGTAGCGTGCGTTGGCCACCATTTCCGTCAGGGTCACCAAGCCGGCGTCGGGCAGGCCGGTGAGCGAAAGCGAGGTCCCGTAGCCGCTCATGTAGATGGCGCCGAAGCCCACGTTCTCGAGGACGCGCGCGCTCATGGCGTTGAAACAGCCGGGCACGAACAGCGTCGGGCCGGCCTCGATCAGTTCGCGCAGACGGGTGCTTTGTTTTTTCATCAGTCCACCTTGGCGCCGGTTTCCTTGACTATCCTGGTCCACATGACCAGTTCGCTTTCGATCAGCTTGCGGAATTCCTCGGGCGAGTTGCCGACCAGCTCGGCGCCCTGCCTGGTGAGGCGTTCGCGCACTGCGGGTACATTGATCGCCTTGACCGCTGCGGCATGAAGAGTCAGCACGATGTCCCTCGGCGTTGCGCCGGGCGCCACCATTCCGTACCAGGTGTCGGACGCGTATCCGGCGACGCCCGCTTCGGCGAGGGTCGGGATATCGGGCGTCACGGAGGAGCGCCGGCTGCTGGCGAGTCCGAAGGCCTTGAGTTTGCCCGCACGGATGAGGGGCAGGGTGGGCATCAGGCCGTCCACCGAGAGCTGTACCTCGCCCGCGACCAGATCTTGCCGCGACTGCGTGCTGCCACGGTAGGGAATGTGCACGATGAACGTGCCGGCCATCACCTTGAACATCTCCATGTTGAGGTGGGTGGCCGAACCGGACCCCGCCGATCCGTAGTTGAGCTTGCCGGGATTGCGCTTGGCGTAGGCCACCAGCTCCTTGACATTCGAGGCCGGGACCGAAGGATGGCCCACGATCAGTTGATGGGTATTGGCGATGACCGTGATGGGTTCGAAATCCTTGATCGGGTCGTAGCCGACGCTTGGGCGCAGCGCCGGATGGATTACATGCGCGGGACTGGCCGAGAGCAGCGTGTAGCCGTCAGGCGCGCTCTTGGCGACCGCCTCGGTGCCGATCACGCCGCCGGAGCCTGGCCGGTTCTCGACCACGAAGGGCTGGCCGAGGATCCTGGTCATTTCCTCGCTGACCACCCTTGCGAGGGTATCGCCGGTGCCGCCGGAGGCGAGCGGAACGATCACGCGTACCGGCTTGGACGGGTAGGCCTGTGCGGCACAGGTCGCGCAAAGCGCTATTCCAATAGCGCAAATCAGCGGTCTCATGCGCGCCGCTTCAGGAATCGCTCGAAAGCGTCGTCCGCCCCCAGCACCCAGCTGCCGAACTCGTCCAGCACGTCGTCGTTCAGTTCCTCGGGCCCGAGGCGCAGTTTCGCCTGGCCATGGTGCCTTACGTTGGCCAGTTCGAGCACGAATCCCGGTTCGTCGTAGTCGGCGCGCAGCACGGCCTGGCAGGGGAACGGTCCGGACAGGACGAAGGTGGCGTGCGTGATCTGCCCGAGAGCGTTCTTCCTGCTGCTCGACTCATGCTTCACCCCTATCGCCTTGAGGCGCTCCTCGACCCTTTGCGCTTCCTGCGCGCTCACTTCCAGCTTCTCCGTCTTGGGGAAGCGCACCCGGTACTTGAAGGTGACATGGTCGGCGCAGGACTTGCCGTTCACGTCGCGGGTGCGCATGTCGGTAAAACCCTCGCCCAGAATCATGCCGGCGCGATCGCCGAAGAACATCACGCCCTGCTTGCCCTCCGATACCGGGTTGGCTTCATTCAATACGGTGGCAAATTCAGAGAGGTACCGAAACGCGGCACGCAACCGCTCGTCGATGCGCGTGACGGTCTCCAGCCGCTTGGGCTGCTCTGCCGCGACAGCTGCGGTGCGGTCGGCAACCTTCTTTTTCAACAGCTCCAGCGCCGAGCCGCGCCGCTGGCCGATCTGCGTGACGCCGGACTTGGCTTCGCGCTCCTGCTCGAACGCAAGCCGCCGCTTCTCTTCGGCTTCGGCCCAGCGGCGGATCTCGTCTTCCTTGCGCTGGCGTTCGGCGGCCTCGGCTTGGAGGCTTTCCTCCTGCAATCGCTCGAAGTCCTTGGAGAAGACGTCCACATCGTCGATCAGAGTGGCGGTCGCCGGATCGGCCTTTGCCGGTTGGGTCTGCGCGCGGGACACCACGATCGTCTTCGCGTAGTCCGCTTCAGCTGCCGGAGCAACGCCCCCGGCCGCCTTGTAGTTCCGCAAGTCGTTCGCCATCTCGCCGGCGCGTTGATAGCGCTTGTCCGGCGACTTGGCGAGCGCCTTGTCCAGAATCGTGTTGAACGCGGCGGGAATCCGTGCGTCGAACTGCGTCACAGCGGGATGCGCTTCGCCGGCGATACGGTGCATTACGGCAAACACGGTGTTGTCGCCCGCGCGTTCGAAGGGTGTGCGCCGCACCAGCATTTCGTAGAGCACCACGCCCAGGGAGAAGATGTCCGAGCGCGGATCGACCTGCTGCCCGGTCACCGCCTCGGGCGACATGTACTTGGGCGAGCCGAGCGCCGAACCGGTCTGCGTCATGGACGACGACGCCACGTGCGCGACGCCGAAGTCGGTCAGTTTCGCGCGCCAGTCCGCCGACACCATGATGTTCGCGGGCTTGACGTCGCGGTGCGTGATCTGGAAGCGCTGCGCGAGGTCGAGGCCGTCGGCGACCTGCGCCACCAGATCCGCGATGGTGGCGATCGGCAGCTGTGGCGATTCGCGCAGGATCTGCTGCAGGGATTTGCCCTCGAGCAGCTCCATCGCGATGTAGGCGATGCCGTCCTGCTCGCCGACGTCGTAGATGGTGACGATGTTGGGATGGTTCAGCCGGCCCGCCGAGCGGGCCTCGCGCAGGAACCGCTCGCGGATTTCGCCCATGATCTCGGGCGGCAGGTTCGGCAGCAGCGTCTTGATCGCGACGTCGCGTTCGATCAGGGGATCGACGGCGCGATGCACCGCGCCCATGGCTCCGCGGCCGAGCTCGGCAACAATGACATAGCGCCCGAATTGCGTCTGTTCCAATGCCTAGATCGGATCCCAGGAGAAGACGTCCTGCGAGCGGTCGAGGGCGTAGAAATGCGCGCGCATCGCGGGCATCGCCTGTTCCGCGATCGTTTCCGGCGTCCAGCCCTCCGACCGGTGCACCGAGCGCAGCGGCCGGTTCTGGGACATCAGGAACAGTTCGTTGGCCCGCACCGCGAATATCTGCCCGCTCACCTCTTGCGAGGCATCGCTCGCGAGATAGACCGCCAGCGGCGCGATCTTGGCGGTTTCCATGCGCTTCATCTTCTCCACGCGCGCCTTCTGGTCGGGCGTTTCGGCGGGAATCGTGCCGATCATGCGGCTCCAGGCGAAGGGGGCGATGCAGTTCGAGGTCACCTTGTACTTGGCCATGTCCAGCGCCATCGATTTGGACAGCGCGGCGATGCCGAGTTTGGCCGCGGCGTAGTTGGCCTGGCCGAAATTGCCGATCAGGCCGGAAGTCGAGGTCATGTTGATGTAGCGGCCCGAATTCTGGTTCTTGAAATAGGGCGACGCGGCGCGCGAGACATAAAACGTGCCGTTCAGGTGCACATCGATCACCGTTTTCCATTCCTCGACCGACATGTTGAAGAAGAAGCGGTCGCGCAGGATGCCGGCGTTGTTGACGACCACGTCGATCCTGCCAAAGGAATCAATCGCGGTTTTGACGATGCGGTTGGCGGCCTCCCACTCGGCTACGCTGTCGGTGTTCGCCACCGCCGTGCCGCCCTTGGTCTTGATTTCCTCGACCACTTTGTGCGCCGGCCCGGCGTCCTTGCCTTCGCCCGAGACGGAAGCGCCGATGTCGTTGACCACGACTTTCGCGCCGCGCGCGGCCATGGCGAGCGCGAAATCCCGTCCGATGCCGCCGCCCGCGCCCGTTACCACCACCACCTTGTCTTTGAGCATGGTGTGCATGATAGAGCGGATTGGGGATTCATCAAGGGCCGGTTCGATCAAAGTTGAAGTGTCCCCGGATTACTTCAAGCTCAATTGCCTGCGCGGCCATCGGGGACCCGCTCAGGACTGAGCAGCAGGAATGTGCGCATCTCCCCCTTGCCCTTGATCTCCATCGCGCCCCGCGCCTGCAACTGAAACGCCCCCTGTAGCAGCAGGGCGGTAGCTTCGGTGCAGTGTATTGCGCCCGGCACGCCATGCGATTCCATGCGGCTCGCGGTGTTCACAGTGTCGCCCCACAGGTCGTAGGTGAACTTCCTGCGCCCGATCACCCCGGCCACCGCCGGCCCCGAATGCAGGCCGATGCGCAGGGCAAGTTTCTCACCCGTCGTCGCCGCTACCCGCGCAGTCGCATCTAGCATCGCGAGCGCCATGCGCGCGGCCCTTGGCGCATGGTCGGCCCACGGCTCTGGCAGCCCGGCTACGGCCATGTAAGCATCGCCGATGGTCTTGATCTTCTCCAGGCCGTGCGCATCGGCCAATGCGTCGAACTCGGAGAAGATTCGATTGAGCAGTTCGACCAGGGCCTGGGGTGTCTTGCTTGCCGACAGGGGAGTGAATCCAACGATATCGGCAAACAGAACCGTGACGCCGTCGGAGTGCTCGGCGATCGAGTCTCCGGAGGCCTTCAGGCGCTCCGCGATCGGCGCGGGCAGGATGTTCAGCAGCAGCCGTTCGGAGCGTTCGCGCTCCTCGACAACCTCACGCATCGCCAGAAATGCGCGCCTGAGGGCCAGATCCATCTGGTAGCAAATGAGCATGCCTAACAGATTTGCAATCACGAGCGCACCCGTATGGCGGGGCAGTGCGCTTTCGGGGAGCAATCCGGCTACGCTGAGAAATCCGAGGTACATGCCCATGCCGATCCATCCCCCCGCCACTGCTGCCGGAAATCGCAGCCGGAACACGCCGTAGATGCTGAACAGATGGAGGACCATGAAAAAAAAGCCCGATGCCACCAGCATTTGCGGAGAATATTCCGCCGCGATCCGGATCATCCCTATCGACATGACGCAGACCAGGGCGAGCATCACCCACTGATGCCGGCGCAGAAAAATTTGCGTATAGGTAAAGGCATAGCAGATGCCTATCGTGGTTAGAGCCACGGCAAGCATTCTCGGCATTTCCTCCCGAACATAGGGGGCCAGTTTGACGAGCCCGGGCGACAAAACGAGAAACAGCGCGCCGGCGAAGAGCAGCGCGATTCGAATCGGACGCAGCGACTTGCGCGCCTGTTCCTCCGCAAACGACGCCTCGAGATTCGCATCGGCGAAACGCAGGGTGAGGCGGTTCATGCAAGCGGCATCGGCGTTCATGAATCGCCGTGGCCTTGGCGTGAAGAAGCCCGGCGCTTCAGAAACGGTACCAGCATGGGCACGCGCCGGCGGTATTGGTCATAGGCATCGCCAAGCTCCTCGCGCAGGAATCGTTCCTCGACCAAAGCCTTGAGCGCAAAAAAGAGCGTCAGCAACAAGGCGACGGCAATCACGTTTGGTGTTGCGCGAAACGCGGCCGTGGCAAACATCCCGAGGATCGCCCCGCTGTAAATCGGGTGGCGAACTATTCCATAGGGTCCGGTGTCGACGACGCGGTGGCCTTCCTTGCGGCTGACGCCCGCCGACCACAACGAACCAAGGTGCAATCGTGCCCACCAGCAAAACGCCAGCCCAATCACAGTGACGGCGACCATCGTCCAGCCGAAACCCGCACTCGACTGCCAAAGTGGCTGATGCATCATGGGAAGCCAGAGAATTGCCGGTGCGAGAAGCGCTCCAGCGACGAGCAAGCCGAAATAGAGCGGGGCCTGAGAGCGAAAACCCGAGCGGCTGACCGTCCGGCGCGCCCAAACGGCCGCAACGATCCAGCTGACGAAAAAGACAGTCCACAAGGCGACAAGCGCCATCGTCGGTGTCATCTGCTATCCCGCTGCGCGCGGCCCAGGACCGATCGCAAGGAGTGCGGGTACGGTGTCGCACCTGTTCATCTGATTCCTCGGGTCGGAAGTGAATCTACGCCCAAGGGGCCGGAGCCATGTTGATGTCCGTCAAACCGAGCCAGTTCGAGATCGAACGTTGCACCAGGCTGAATATAGGCCTAGTCTCGACGCTGCGTCAGCCTGGCACAAAGATTCGGACGCGTCACACGGGCGGGGTCACGATGAACGAGAGCGCATTGTCAATGGAAAACCAGTGACATCGCTCGTGCTTTCGCTGGACGCAGTAGGAGCCGGCGACGCGGGTCTGGTCGGCGGCAAAGGCGCCAACCTCGGCGAACTGCTGCGCAACGGTTTTCCGGTTCCGCCTGGATTCGTCGTTTGCGCGGCCGCCTACGCCCGCTTTTTGGAAATCCTCGATCTTGGCGCCGAACTGCGTCAGCTCGATTCCGCGCCGCCAGGGGAGATCGTGCAGCGCTGCGCGCTCATTCGCGAGCGTCTCGAAAACGGGGATTTACCCGGGGAACTGGCGGAGTTGATCCTCGCGGCCCATGGCAGATTGATCGAAAACCGCGGGCGGCCGATCGTCTGTGCGGTGCGCAGTTCCGCCACCGCGGAAGATTTGGGCGCCGCGAGCTTCGCCGGTCAACACGGAACTTACTATTACGTCGACGCGGCGCAATTGCTGAAAAAAGTCAGGCAATGCTGGGGCTCGCTGTGGAGCCCGGAAGCGGTGTCCTATCGCGCCACGCACGGCATCGATCATGCGTCGGTCGCGATGGCGGTGGTGGTGCAGGAAATGATCGCCTCCGAAGTGTCCGGCGTGAGTTTCACCGCAAATCCGGTCAGCGGTTCGCGCGACGAAGTGATCATCGAGTCGAGCTGGGGCATGGGCGCAGCCATCGTCGACGGCCGCGTCACGCCTGATAGCTACGTGTTGGAACGCACTGATCTGCGGGTTCGCACGCAGCGCGTGGCCGACAAGCGGCTGATGGTCTCGGCGCGCCTCGAAGCAGGACAGTCAGCGCGGCTCGAAGAAGTTCCGAACGCGATGCGGCGGCGCGAATCGCTCACGCCCGATCTTCTGCGAACGGTCGCGCAGTGGTCGCTCAAGTGCGAGTTGCATTTCGGCAAACCCCAGGATGTGGAGTGGGCGATTTGCGAGGAGCGCTTCTATCTGCTTCAGTCGCGCCCGATCACGGTCATGGGACGCGAGGACATCGGCCGCGACATCAAAGGCAAATATGTGCTGTTCAAGCCGCTGGTGGAGAATTTCACCGATCCGTTTACACCCCTGGCCGGGAATCTGCTGATGTTGATCCCTTCTCTCTTATTCCGGTCCATCCACGGCTGGATCTACGTCGACGTCGAGGCGGTGCGGCGCCCGCTGCCGTTCAAAGTTTCGGTCGAAGCGCTGGCCGACCATCTTTACTCGATTTCGAAGGACGCGCCTGCATGGAAGGTCTCCATCTCCAAGCTGCCCGCGTTGCTTGTGCTGGGTTTCATGTTCTTCCTCGTGAATGCGGTCCTGTTGCTGCGCACGCGAAATCTCCCTGACGGCGCGCTGGACAGCTATCGGACGCTTTGCGAAAAGGTCGGCGCGGATCCATCGATCGGTCCCGCTGATGCCATGGTCAGGCTGTTGCTGCTGCCGAAGTTACGCGATCCCGTTGCGAACATGCCCTTGTTGCTCAACCTTTCGGCCGTCAGATACATGTCGCGGATGCGCGTCCTTCGCCGGCTCGTGCGAGGTTGGGCCCCCGATGTGCGCGCCGACGCGGAGGCCATCCTCGGCTCCGGTTCCGAAGGCGTGCTGTCGGCGGAAATGGGCCGCGGCATCTGGGCGCTCGCGATCGAGGCGAATCGCAATGCGCGCGTGCGCGACATACTCCTGGCGCAGCCGCCGGAGCGAGCGCTGGCCGAACTCAGACCGACCACGGACGCGCAGGATTTCCTGCATCGTCTCGATGGTTTCCTGGCGAAGAACGGCCACCGCGCGATCAAGGAATGGGAGCTTCGCTCGCCGCGCTGGGAGGAGAACCCCGCAATGGTGCTCGGCATGGTTCGCAATTACCTGCTCATCGAGGCCGCGCCGTCGATCCACGAGCAGAAAGCCGCCGATGCGCGCGCAGCGTTGATCGATGATCTGCGCGCCAGGCTGCAACCGCTCCCGCTCGAGCGCGCTTTCGGGCTGCGCCTGCGGCTCATCCTGTTTGCCGCGGAACGGGTGCGTTACTTTCAGAAGATGCGCGAGAACTCGCGCTTCTATTACATCATGGGGCTCGGCGTGGTGCGCAAAAAGGTGCTGCGTATCGAGGGCGAACTCCTGCGGCAGGGAAAACTCAAATGCAAGGACGATATTTTTTTCCTGCGAGTGAATGAACTGGCCGGGTTGCAGGCCGGCCGTCTCGGATGGCCGGACGTGGAGGACAGGATTCGCGAACGGCGCATCGAGCATATTCGCCTATGCAAAATGGGTCCGCCAAAAGCGATCGGCATCAAGCTGCCCGAGAAATATGCGCCGGCCACACAGCTTGAGGGCGCCACGCTGCTGCAGGGACAGCCCGCCTCGCCGGGCGCCTATGAAGGCCGTGCGCGCGTGATCCTGGACCCGTCGATCGACGTGGAACTGACGCCGGGCGAGGTGCTTGTCGCCCCGTACACAGACCCCGCCTGGACGCCGCTGTTCCTTACCGCGGGTGCGGCCGTGGTCGAGGTCGGGAGCTATCTCTCGCACGCCGGGACCGTGGCGCGCGAATTCGGCATGCCCTGCGTGGTGGACGTCGCGGAAGCGACGCAAAAGATACGCACCGGCGATCGCATTGCCGTTGACGGCAACCTTGGCAGCGTGCGGATTCTTCCGCGACTGGCGGACGCGTGACGCTGCTCTTTCAGGTAGCAGCCTTTGCGCTGGGAACCTACCTGTCGATCCGCATGATCGTGGCGCTCCACGGCATCGCCGACTTTTGGTTCATGATCGACAAGGCCTGGCCGCGCGTCTCAGCCGGTGTTCTCGTCTGGGGGGCAGCGATTGGCATCATTGCCTGGCTGATGGACCGGCCGTATCAGACGGCGTTCGCCTGGGGGTTGTTGATCTACCTCGTTTTCTATCTCAGCCTGCTGCCGCTGGCACGTCTGTATATCGCCGGCCGGCGCACGGATCGGGATATCGATTGAGTATTACGTTGAAATCGTGAAGGATGTCTCAGCGTAGCGTCGCCAGCGGCCTGCCCACCCTGCGCTCGATCCAAGCCACGAGCCTCGATCCCGCGAATCGGATGATCGTCGCGACGATGAGGAAGCGGGCGCCGCGCCCGGCAAGGATCACGAGCGCGAACGGCAACAGCGGGACGCCGAACCCGCCGGCGGTCATGCTCATCACCTTCGCCGGAACCAGCCCCACGGCGCCGGCAAGCACGACCAGCAAGGCGTGCTCGGCGAACATTTCGCGGGCATGTTGGATACTATCGGTGCCTATGCCGGCCAGTGACAGCAGTGGAATACCGATCCTCTCGAAGGCGAACACGCCGATGGAGTAGGCAACGATCGCACCGAAGAAGGAGCCCAGGGTGGTCCACAAGGCGAACGAGAACACGCGCTTCGGATCGGCGAGGCCAAGCGGGATCAGCAACGCCCAGTCCGGGCCGGGAACGATGCAGCTCTGTGCGAACCCCCACGTTGCGGTCGCACTGCGCGCCCTTCCTGATTCCGCCCATCGGTGCAGCACCGCAACCACGTGAATCAGCCAGCGCCGTACGGGATGCCGGCGCCGCGGCACTGGAATCCCCTGACTGCCGTCACCGCCCAGCGTGCCGGGAATGCTCACGGTTGTACCTTTCAACGATAGGCAATTGGATCCTGCTCTTCTTGCGCGTTGGGCAGGCGGTGAGGGGAAGCCCAGTCAAGCCTGGTCGAAGGTCAACCTACGCCCAAGGGACCGGAGCCATGTTGATGTCCGTCAAACTGAGGGGATATGAGAAACCGAACCGGAAAATAAAGCACAATGGAGTTGACCGATAAGGCGGGCGCCGGGGACATGCCGTTTCGCTACTGCTGGGAAGATTTCACGCCGGGGAGAGTGTTCGAGCACGGCGCGCGCACCTTGAGCGAAGAGGACATCGTGCGCTTCGCGCGCGAATGGGACCCGCAGCGCTACCATGCCGACCCGCAAGCGGCGAAGCAGACGCCGTTCGGTGGCCTGATCGCCTCGGGCTGGCAGTCCTGCGCGGTCCTCATGCGCCTGATGTGCGACGCCTATCTCAACGAGTCATCCTGCGTGGGCTCACCGGGCATTGACGAGATCCGCTTCCTGCAGCCGGTGCGTCCGGAGGACTGCCTGCGCTTTCGTTCGACGGTGATCGAGTCCAATCCGTCCCGCACCAAGCCCGGCCGGGGGAGCGTTCTCTTCCGCTGGGAGCTGCTCAACCAGAACGACGACGTGGTGCTGTCGATGGTCGGCCGCCAGTTCTATCTGCGGCGCGTCTCCTGAGGCATTACTCGCGGAACGACGGGTCGCGCCGATCGAGCATGCGCAGCATCGCCGGCCATTCGAGCTCGGTGATCTTGCGGCGCTGGCCGGGCTTGTAGCGCTCGTTGGTGAGCTCGACCGTCTTGCGCTCCGGCAGGTTCAGTTCGGTATTGCAGGCCATCGCCATGGTCTGCGCCTGGCAGGCGCGCTCGAGCCAGTGCAGGGTCACGAAAGCGTCGCAGACGGTGCGTCCTGCGGTGAGCAGGCCGTGGTTGCGCAGGATCAGCGCCGCTCCGGTTCCCAGGTCGCGTACCAGGCGCTGTTGCTCGTCCAGGTCCACCGCCGGGCCTTCATAGTCGTGATAGCCGAACTGGCCGAAAAACATCGCGTTCTGGGTCAGCGGCAGCAGCCCGCACTTGAGGGCGGAGACCGCCATGCCCGCCGGCGAGTGGGTATGGATCACGCAATCGACGTCGTGGCGCGCCTTGTGGACGGCACTGTGAATGACGAAGCCCGCCAGATTGACGCCGCAGCCGGTCCCCGAATCGAGCACCAGCTTGCCGTCGAAGTCGATCTTGATCAGGCTCGAGGCGGTGACTTCCTCGTACGCGTAGCCGTAGGGGTTGATGAGGAAGTGGCCTGCCTCGCCCGGCACCCGGCCCGAAATATGGTTGTAGACCAGGTCATTCATGCCGAAGAACGCGACCAGCCGGTAGCAGGCGGCCACGTCCACCCGCATCGCCCATTCCTGCGCGCTCACCTTGTCGCGCAGGGATGCGACGGGGGCTTGGGAAAGGTCGGTCATGGGCTATCCTCCAGGTTCTGATTTTCCCACTTTGAGCGGCAAATGCCGAATCAATTTCGCGCCACGCGAGCACGGCTCACCTGGCTGCTGCTCTTCATGGCGCCGGGGCTGTGGTCGGCAAACATGCTGGTGGCGCGCTGGTCCAGCCCCTGGTTCCCGCCGCATGCGCTCGCCTTCTGGCGCTGGGCGATCACGCTGGTTCCGATGCTGGCATTCGGCGGCGCCGTCCTGTGGCGCCGCCGCGACGAGGTGCGCCGGGAATGGAAGGACCTGCTCGTGCTCGGTGCGCTCGGCATGTGGATCTGCGGTGCGTTCGTGTACATCGGTGCCGCGACCACGACTGCGACCAACATCGGCCTGCTCTATGCCGGCGTACCGGTGCTGGTCATGCTGCTCTCGGCGGCGGTATTCCGCGAACGCCTCGGCGTGGCGCAGGTGGCCGGTGCCGGCATCGCTCTGCTCGGGGTGCTGGCGATCATCGCGCGGGGCGAAGCTCAGACGCTGCTCGGCCTGCGGTTTGCCGCAGGAGACATTTGGGCATTCATCGCGGCGAGTTGCTGGGCGATCTATACGGTCCTGATGCGCTTCCGGCCGTCGCGGCTCGATCCGTTCCTGCGCCTGACCGCGATAACAGTCGCGGGCGTGCTGGTGCTCGCGCCGCTCACGCTCGCCGAGGCGGTGTTCGTCGGTCTGCCGCCGCTGGAATGGCGCTCGTTTGCGGCAGCGCTCGTCGTGGCCTTGCTGCCGGGTTTCGGCGCCTACCAGGCGTACTCATGGCTGCTGCGCGAAATCGGCGCCGCGCGCACTTCGCTGGTGCTCTATCTTACCCCCGTGTACACCGCGCTGCTCTCGTGGCTGCTGCTGGGAGAAGCGATTCACGGCTATCACCTCGCTGGCGCGGCGCTGGTGCTGGGCGGCGTGTGGCTTGCGAGCCGCAGCGGCATGCCCACGCTATAATCTTCCCCCCTTAGATTCGATTTCCTGCCCTATGAAAGTCTTGGTCAGCGTCAAGCGCGTGATCGATTACAACGTCAAAGTGCGCGTCAAGGCTGACGGCACCGGGGTCGAGACCGCCAACGTCAAGATGTCCATGAATCCGTTCGATGAAATCGCGCTGGAGGCGGCGGTGCGGCTGAAAGAGGCTGGCATCGCGACCGAAATTGTCGCGGTGTCCTGCGGCGTCCAGGCTTGCCAGGAGACGCTGCGGACCGCGTTGGCGATCGGGGCGGACCGGGCGATCTTGGTGGAGAGCAACGAGGAGCTGCAGCCGCTTGCCGTGGCAAAGATCCTGAAGGCGATTTGTCAGAAAGAAGCACCCCGGCTGGTCATTCTGGGAAAGCAGGCGATCGACGATGATTCCAACCAGACCGGGCAGATGCTCGCCGCGCTGCTGGGATGGCCCCAGGCCACGTTTGCGTCAAAGATAGTAGTGGAAAAAGAAAAAGCGGAAGTCACCCGCGAAGTGGACGGCGGGCTGGAAACGGTGTCGATCAGGCTGCCCGCGATCGTCACCACGGACCTGCGCCTGAACGAGCCACGCTACGTGACGCTGCCCAACATCATGAAGGCGAAGAAAAAACCGCTCGAGAACCTGAAACCGGATGCCCTCGGCGTGGACGTCGCGCCGCGCCTGCAGACGCTCAAGGTGGTCGAACCCGGCAAGCGCAAGGCCGGGGTGAAGGTGCCCGACGCGAAGGCCCTGGTCGACAGGCTGCGCAACGAAGCCAAGGTGATCTGATCATGGCCATCCTGGTGGTTGCAGAGCACGACCACGGCGTGCTCAAGGGCGCGACGATGAACACGGTGGCCGCAGCGCAGAAGATCGGCGGCGAGATCCACGTGCTGGTCGCAGGGCACCATGCCGAGGGCGCGGCCAAGGCCGCCACGCAGATCGCCGGCGTGGCAAAGGTGTTGAGCGCCGACGCGCCGCACCTTGGCGAGTTCCTCGCGGAAAACGTTGCCGCGCTGGTGGTTTCGATGGCGAAGAACTATTCGCACATCCTTGCGCCCGCGACCTCCAACGGCAAGGACGTTACGCCCCGCGTCGCCGCGTTGCTCGACATGCAGCAGATCTCCGAGATCATCGCGGTCGAGTCGCCGGATACCTTCGTGCGGCCGATCTACGCCGGCAACGCGCTCGCCACGGTCAAGTCGAACGATGCGATCAAGGTCATAACCGTGCGCACGACTGGTTTTGATGCCGCTGCGTCTTCTGGGGGAAATGCATCAATAGAAAAAATAGATCCTCCTGCCGATAGTGGTCTCTCGAGTTTCGTCAGCCGCGAAGTATCCAAGTCCGAACGCCCGGAACTCGCCGCGGCGAAAATCGTCGTCTCGGGCGGCCGCGGTATGGGTTCGGCTGAAAATTTCAAGATTCTCGAACCGCTGGCCGACAAGCTCAACGCCGCCATGGGCGCCTCTCGCGCGGCGGTGGACGCGGGCTTTGTGCCCAACGACTGGCAGGTGGGGCAGACCGGCAAGATCGTCGCGCCCGACCTCTACATCGCGGTCGGCATTTCCGGCGCGATCCAGCACCTTGCCGGCATGAAGGACAGTCGTGTCATCGTGGCGATCAACAAGGACGAGGAAGCGCCGATCTTTCAGGTTGCCGACTACGGCATCGTCGGTGACCTGTTCAAGATCGTGCCGGAATTGGTCGACGAGCTGAAGAAATGAGTAGCTTTGCCGCCCCCCTGAAGGACATGCGTTTCGTGCTGCACGAGCTCGCGGGCCTGGCCGAGGTCGCGAAACTCCCGGGCTGCCAGGATGCGACCCCGGACACGGTGGATGCGATCCTCGAGCAAGCCTCGAAGTTCTCTTCGGAAGTCCTTGATCCATTGAATTATTCAGGTGACCAGGAAGGGTCTCAATGGAAGGACGGCGCGGTCACGACGCCAAAGGGCTTCAAGGAGGCCTACAAGCTGTTTTGCGAGGGCGGCTGGAGTGCGCTGTCGCTCGATCCGGCTTGGGGCGGCCAAGGGCTGCCCAAGCTGCTTTCCACCCCGGTGACCGAGATGATCACCTCGGCCAACATGTCGTTCTCGCTCTGCCCGATGCTCACCCAGGGTGCGATCGAGGCGATGCTGCTCTCGGGCACCGAGCAATTGAAGAAGACCTTCCTGCCGAAGATGTTCGACGGCAGCTGGACCGGGACGATGAATCTGACCGAGCCGCAGGCCGGCTCGGACCTGGCGCTGGTGCGAACCAAGGCGGTACGCGAAGGCGACCACTACCGTATCAGCGGGCAGAAGATCTTCATCACCTTCGGCGAGCACGACCTGACCGAGAACATCGTGCACCTGGTCCTTGCTCGCGCCCCTGATGCGCCTGAGGGGGTGAGGGGGATTTCGCTGTTCATCGTGCCGAAATTCCTGGTGAATCCGGATGGCTCGCTCGGCGCGCGTAATTCTGCGAACTGCGCCTCGATCGAACACAAGCTCGGCATCCACGCCAGCCCGACCGCGGTGATGGTGTTCGAGAACGCGATCGGCTACCTCGTGGGGGAGGAAAACAAGGGCCTCTCCTACATGTTCATCATGATGAACGCGGCGCGCTTTGCAGTCGGCCTGGAAGGCGTGTCGATCGCCGAGCGCGCGTTCCAGAGGGCGCTTGCCTACGCGAGGGACCGTGTGCAGGGACGCGACCTGGTTGATGGCGCGAAGGCCGTGCCTATCATCCGCCACCCGGACGTGCGGCGCATGCTGATGCTGATGAAATCACAGACCGAGGCAATGCGTGCGCTTGCCTATGTGGTTGCTTCTGCCGTTGATTTCGCCGGCAAGAGTGAAAACAGGGAAGAACGCAAGCGCCACCAGGCTTTCGTCGAGTTGATGATCCCGGTGGTGAAGGGCTGGAGCACCGAGATCGGCATCGAGGTCGCCTCGCTCGGCGTGCAGGTGCACGGAGGCATGGGCTTCATCGAAGAGACCGGCGCCGCGCAGCACCTGCGCGATGCGCGCATCACCACGATCTATGAAGGCACCACCGGCATCCAGGCCAATGATCTGGTCGGCCGAAAGATTGCGCGCGAAGGCGGCGTGACCGTCAAGGAATGGCTCGCGGTGTTGAAAAAATTCGATGCGGATCTTGCCAAGTCCGGAAATTCGGACGTCCAGGCGATGCGCGGCCGTCTTGCGGCAGGCGTGCAGGCGGTTTCCGAAAGCGTCGATTTCATCCTCGCCACCGCGGGCAAGGACCCCAATTCAGCCTTCGCCGGCGCGGTGCCGTTTCTCATGCTGATGGGCATCACGGCCGGCGGCTGGCAGATGGCCCGCGCGGCGTTGATTGCCGAGAAGAAATTGGCAGGAAAAGAAGGCGATCAGAGTTTCTACGAGGCGAAAATTTCGACCGCGCGCTTCTTCGCCGACCATGTGCTGTCGCAGGCGCCCGGCCTTGCCACCGTGGTCATCAGCGGCGCGGCCGCGGTGATGGCGCTGACCGACGAGCAGTTCCTGGCCGCCTAGAACCCGGAACTTGATCACATGTTCGGGTAATTGGGTCCGCCGCCGCCTTCGGGCGTGACCCAGACGATGTTCTGCGTTGGGTCCTTGATGTCGCAGGTCTTGCAGTGGACGCAGTTCTGCGCGTTGATCTGCAGGCGCGGGCCGGCGGCCTCGCGCACGATCTCGTAGACGCCGGCGGGGCAGTAACGCTGCTCGGGCGCGTCGTAGAGCTCCAGGTTGACGTTAATCGGCACGGATGCGTCCTTCAGCGTCAGGTGCACCGGTTGGTCCTCGCCGTGGTTGGTGCTGGAAAATGAGACGCTGGTCAGCCGGTCGAAGGTCAGCACGCCATCGGGCCTGGGGTAGGTGATGGGTTCAGATTCTGTTTTTTTCTTCAGGGTCTCGTGGTCGGCATGGTTGTGGTGCAGCGTCCAGGGCGCCTTGCCGCCGAACACGATCTGGTCGACGCCGAACATGACCGAGCCGGTGTACAGGCCCTTGGCCATCCACGGCTTGAAGTTGCGCGCCCGGTAGAGTTCATCGAACAGCCAGCTTTGCCTGAAGGCTTCCGGGTAGGACGTCAACGCATCGGCTGAACGGCCGGTGGCCAGCGCGGCGTGGGCCGCTTCGGCCGCGAGCATGCCGGACTTGATCGCGCAGTGGCTGCCCTTGATGCGGGAAGCGTTCAGGAAGCCCGCGTCGTCTCCGATCAGGCAACCGCCGGGGAAAACGAACTCCGGCAGCGATTGCAGGCCGCCCGCCGCGATCGCGCGCGCACCGTAGGCAACGCGTTTTCCGCCTTCGAGGAAGCCGCCGATCGCAGGGTGCGTCTTGTAGCGCTGGAACTCCTCGTAGGGGCTGAGATAGGGGTTGCTGTAGCCCAGCCCGACGACGAATCCCACCGCGGCCTGGTTGTTTTCCAGGTGATAGAGGAACGAGCCGCCATAGGTATCGCTCGCGAGCGGCCAGCCCGCGGTGTGCAGGACCAATCCCGGCCGGTGCTTTTCCGGTTTGAGGTCCCAGAGCTCCTTCAGCCCGATGCCGTAAACCTGGGGGTCCGAGCCCTTGCGCAGTTCGAACTTCGCCTCGAGCTGCTTGCCCAGGTTGCCGCGGCAGCCCTCGGCGAAGAAGGTGTACTTGGCGTGCAGCTCGATGCCGGGCTGGAACGCATCCGTGTGCTCGCCCTTGCGGCTGACGCCCATGTCGCCGGTGGCGACACCCTTCACGGCGCCCTTGTCGTCGTAGAGCACCTCGGCGGCGGCGAAACCGGGAAAAATTTCCACGCCGAGTGTTTCGGCCTGCTCGCCGAGCCAGCGCGCCACTTGCCCCAAGCTGATCACGTAGTTGCCGTGATTCCGGAAGCAACCGGGCAGCAGGAAGTTCGGCGTCCTGATCGCGGTTTTCTCTCTCAAGAAAAGGAATCTGTCTTCTGAAACAGGGACATTGAGCGGTGCGCCCTTTGCTTTCCAGTCGGGGAACAGCTCGTCCATCGCGCGCGGGTCCATCACCGCGCCGGACAGGATGTGGGCGCCGATTTCGGAGCCTTTTTCGATCAGGCACACGGAGATTTCCGCCGACAGCTGCTTCAGGCGGATCGCCGCTGCGAGCCCAGCCGGGCCACCGCCGACGACCACCACGTCGTAATGCATCGATTCGCGAGCGACCGAGGGATTCATGCGGGGATTATAGAATGCCCGCCATGAACGATGAGCGCAGGCTGGCCCACATCGAGCGGATCCCGATCCGCTGGGGCGACATGGACGCCATGGGGCACGTCAACAACACGGTCTATTTCCGCTACATGGAGCAGGCACGCATCAGCTGGTTCGAAGCGCTGATCCCGGAGGATGAGGCCTGGCAGGCTACCGGCATCGTGATCGTCAACGCGTCCTGCAACTACAAGCGGCCGATCACTTATCCGGGTACCGTCGAGGTAAAAGTCTTGGTGGACCCGCCTGGCGGCTCGAGCGTGCCGACTTTCTACGAACTGCGGGTCGATGCCGACCCATTGCCTTACGCGGACGGCGCGGCGGTGGTGGTGTTCGTGGACATGAAGACGCAGAAACCAGCCCGGATACCCGAAGGCATCCGGCAACGGCTGCTAACAGAAAAATATTGAAACTGGAGGTTCCATGCCTATGAAAAAAGTTCATCCGAACGCCACCGCCGCGCTGCTCGGGCTCCTGCACGACGACATGACGATCGCCGCGGGCGGGTTTGGCCTGTGCGGGATTCCCGAAAATCTCATCCAGGCTCTGGTGGAGAGCGGCGTCAAGGGCCTGACCATCGTCGGCAACAACGCCGGCGTGGATGATTTCGGCATGGGCCTGCTGCTCAAGAGCCGCCAGGTGAAAAAGGTCATCGCCTCCTATGTGGGCGAGAACAAGGAGTTCGAGCGCCAGGTGCTCGCGGGCGAACTTGAATTGCAGTTGACCCCGCAGGGTACCCTTGCAGAGAAGCTGCGCGCCGGCGGCGCGGGCATTCCGGGCTTTTACACGCGCACCGCGGCGGGAACGAAGCTGGCGGAAGGCAAGGAGACCAGGACCTTCGAGGGCAAGGCGTACGTGCTGGAGGAGGGGATCCGCGCCGACCTGTCCATCGTCAAAGCCTGGAAGGGCGACAAATCCGGCAATCTTGTCTATCGCAAGACGGCACGCAATTTCAACCCGATGATCGCCACCTGCGGCAAGGTCACCGTCGCCGAGGTCGAGCAGCTGGTCGAGATTGGCGGCCTCGACCCCGAGCAGGTCCACACGCCGGGAATCTACGTCAAGCGCATCCTGCAGGGGCCGAGCTACGAGAAACGCATCGAATTCCGCACCGTCAGCGGCGCGGCGTCGAAGAAGGATTCGCCGATCCGGGAGCTGATGGCCAGGCGCGCGGCGAGGGAGCTGCGCGACGGCTACTACGTGAACCTCGGCATCGGAATTCCAACGTTGGTCGCCAATTTCATACCTGAGAACGTCAATGTCACGCTGCAGTCGGAAAACGGCCTGCTCGGCATCGGCCCCTTTCCGGCGGACGATCAGGTGGATCCGGACCTGATTAATGCCGGCAAGCAGACCATCACGACGATCCCGGGCAGCAGTTTTTTCTCCAGTTCCGACTCGTTCGCCATGATTCGCGGCGGGCACGTCGACCTGTCGATTCTGGGTGGCCTCGAAGTCGCTGAGAACGGCGACCTGGCGAACTGGATGGTGCCGGGCAAGATGGTCAAGGGTCCCGGCGGCGCCATGGACCTGGTGTCCGGGGTCAAGCGCGTAATAGTGCTGATGGAGCACGCGGCCAGGGACGGCAGTTCGAAAATTCTCAAAACCTGCTCGCTGCCGATAACCGGCAAGGGGGTCGTGAGCATGATCATCACCGACCTGTGCGTGTTTGAAGTCGTTCCGGCAGAGGGACTGGTGCTCAAGGAACTCCATCCGGGCGTCACCTTGGAAGAAGTGCGCGCCAAGACCGCCTGCGAGTTCTTCGTCTCACTCTAGGCATTGCAATTTGTTGCGCCGGGCCGATTCCTGTAGACTCCGGCTTTCACGCCCTGCTCGGCGTCAATGACGAAATATGTTTTCGTAACCGGTGGTGTCGTTT